>Ga0209425_10000392_pt1 | contig 53572 bp, 59 predicted proteins | sample COG_05_FD_184749 | JGI IMG/M metagenome (GOLD analysis project Ga0209425, IMG submission 184749) | Pelagic Microbial community sample from North Sea - COGITO 998_met_05 (SPAdes) (version 2) | ecosystem: Environmental > Aquatic > Marine > Neritic zone/Coastal water | place: Helgoland, sampling...
AATATGGGGTGTAACTCAACTTACATTCGGTATAATTGGATCATTGGTTAGTTTAGTGTCTATGGTTGTTGTTAGTTTACTAACAAAAGCTCCAGATGCGAAAACTATGGCAATGGTTGATGAAGTTCGTATTCCTAGCGGTAAAACAGTTCTAGGAAAACAACACTAATTAAATTTTATATCGAGGGGCAACTTATTTTGCCCCTCGATTAAGTTAAAAAATCTCCATATTTATGCCTGACATACATCCTTTTATACTTATCATTGATTACATATTAGGTCTTGTAATGTGGACTCTAATTGGAAGAGTAGCGATGAATATTTTTCAAAGAGAAAACTCAGAATTCTTTTTTATGAAAGCTTTTGTGAAATTAACAAACCCATTAATAAGTTTATTTAGGCCAATAACACCCTCTTTTATTATACCTTTTCTTGTTCCTCTTTATGTGGCCTGGTTCTTTTATATGATAAGATTTTACCTTATGCCCTATCTATTGGGATATTCTGTCATGGGAATGCTATCTTTTCCTTTAGAAAGTGAAATTGCTGCAGAAATTTATCGAATTTTTGGCAAAAATTAATTCAAATTAAAAAATAAAATTGATACTAGTTATAAAGTAATCAATGAAAAAAATAAAAATTTCACCATCAATATTGTCTGCTGATTTTAGTCAATTAGGAAATGAAATAAAAAGACTAGAAGAAGGTAATGCTGATATGATCCATGTAGACGTGATGGATGGTCATTTTGTTCCGAATTTAACTATGGGGCCTCCTATAATTAAAGCACTTAGAAAATTTACAAAGTTACCATTTGATGTTCATTTAATGATATCTCCTGTTCATAAATATATTAAAGATTACGCTGATGCTGGAGCAGATATTATTACAATTCATCCTGAAGCAACAGCCAATTTAACAGAGTCAATAGATCATATTAAAAAGTTAAATAAAAAAGTTGGTATCTCTTTAAATCCTGAAACTAAGACTAACATCATAACAAATTTTTTAGATCAGATAGATCTAGTCCTAATTATGAGTGTGAATCCAGGATTTGGAGGACAAAAATTTATGCCTGAGGTCTTAACAAAAATAAAAGAATTAAAAATGATAAAAGATCAAAAAAATTTAAAATTTGATATAGAAATAGATGGTGGAATTAATTTTGAAAATAATAAATTAGCTATTAATGCAGGAGCTAATATTCTAGTGTCTGGAACAACAATTTTTAAAAGTAATAATGGAAATATAAAAAAAAATATTGAACTTTTGAAATCTTGTTAAAATGATTTTAAAAAATTATTTTTTATTTTTAAATAAAAAAATACGAAATCTTTATTTAAACTCAAATATTTATAATAAAAAAATTTCTTCTTTTAGTGATAGTCCTTTAAGATATAGACCAAGTTCTAATTTATTAGACTGTCTTATAAAATATAGCAAAAAAAAAATTAATATTAAAAATTATTCCTTAGATGAGGTTTGGGTTGAACAAAACTTAACCGAAAAAAATTATGATAATTTAAATAGTTTTTTTTGGTTATTTAGCTTAGATTTAAAATCATCAAAACAAGATACGCAGAATATAATTTTACAATGGATTAATAAAAATAACCACTACAGCTCAAAAAGTTGGAAAATAGATATTATAGCAAAAAGAATAATAGCTTGGATCTCTAATTCTAAACTAACATATGATGACAGTGGTCCTGCATACAAAAATAAATTTAATAGTGCTATTAAAAAACAAATTAACCATTTGATAAGTGAAATAGAAAAAGATGAATGGATTGATGACAAAATGATAGGATGTGCAGCAATTATTTTGGCTGGTTTATCATTTCAAGATAAAAATATATATTTAAATTCTGGCTTAAATTTACTGAAAAAAATAATAAAATTTTCCTTTGATAATAACGGTTTCCCAAAATCAAGAAATATTAGACAGATGAATTTTTATCTCAAGTATTTTGTGCTTATAAGAGAATGGTTTAAGGAGTCTCAAAATGAAATACCTGAGTATATTGATGAAAATATTTATTATTTAGGTCAAGCTTATGCATTTATTTGGCAAAAAAATAAAAAAGATTTATTATTTAACGGTAATCACGAAACTAACAATATTGAGTTTGATCATTATTTAAAAAAACTAGGATATACTTTTAATTATCAAAATAATGAATTGGGTGGATACGCAATTCTAAATAATAAAAAACTTGCAATTGCTATGGATGTTGGTTCTAGTCCTGATAAAAAATTTTCCTCAGACTACCAGGCTGGATCACTATCGTTTGAAATTATATCAAGTGGGAAAAAATTAATTTGTAATTCTGGTTATTTCCAAAATTTTAATAATAGATTAAATATATTATCAAAATCGAGTGCAACGCATAGTACTCTAACTCTTGATGATACGTCTTCATGTAAATTTAAGTATAATTCAAGATCATATTCAAGAATTTCTCAAGGCCTAAAAATAATAAAAAAAAATATTATTTTTGAAAAAAATTATTGGAAAATTTCAGCTTCTCATGATGGTTATTTAAAGCAACATGGTGCTATACACGATAGAGAAATAGAGTTTTATCCAGAACAAATGAAATTCATTGGTAATGATAGTATAAATTATATTGACAATATAAAAGATTTAAAATTTGAAATTAGGTTTCATCTTGAGCCAAATGTTAAAGTAATGAAGACACAAGATAATAAATCAATTCTCATAGACCTTGACGGCGAGGGGTGGAAATTTAATTCATGTGATAACGATATATATATTGATAACGGCCTATATTTTGGTAAAAAAAATTTATTTATTGATAATCAAAACATATTTATTTCGGGAATGGCTAATACGAAAAATCAAACTATAAAATGGGAATTAACAAAACTATAATGAAAAAAATTAAGAAAGCTTTAATTTCTGTATCTGATAAGAGTAATTTAAAAAAACTTTTAAAGGTTTTAATTAAACACAAAATTGAATTGATTAGTTCTGGTGGTACCTATAAAGAAATCAAAAAACTTAAATTTGAGTGTATTGAAGTTTCAGAGTATACAAAATCACCTGAAATACTGGATGGTAGAGTAAAAACATTACATCCAAAGATACATGCAGGAATCTTGAGTAAAAGAAATAATAAATCTCATAAAAATGACTTACAAAAAAATAACTTTCAAGAAATTGATCTTGTTATTGTTAATTTTTATCCTTTTGAAGAAACTTTAAAAAAAACAAAAAATCATCTAAAGATTATTGAAAATATTGATGTAGGTGGCCCCACAATGGTTAGAGCTGCTGCAAAAAATTATAATGATGTAACTGTTGTAACTTCTTCTAACCAATATAATGAATTAATTTCTGAGATAGAAAAAAATAATGGGTCTACATCTTTAGAGTTTAGAGAAAAGCTATCTTTAGAAGCTTTTTCTGAAACAGCTTGTTATGATGCAATAATTTCTGATTATTTTAATAAAATAAGAAAGAATGAATTTCCTAAAAAAAAAATTATTTATGGAAATTTAATAGAAAAATTAAGATATGGTGAAAACCCACATCAGGAAGGTGCTATTTATTCAAAAAAAAGTCACCTAGATATAAAGCAAATTCATGGCAAGCAACTTAGTTATAATAATTATAATGATATTTTTTCTGCTTTAATAATTTCAAAATCTTTACCTAAAAATACTGGAACAGTTATAATTAAGCATGCCAATCCTTGTGGCGTTTCAATACATAAAAATAATTTGAAGAGCTATCAAATGGCGCTTGCTAGTGATCCTATAAGTGCTTTTGGCGGAATAGTTTCTTGTAATTTTAAAATTAATAGAAATGTAGCTTTAGAACTAAGTAAAATTTTTTTAGAAGTGATAATTGCAAATGAGTTTGATCATGACTCCCTTAAAATTCTAAAGAGGAAAAAAAATTTGAGACTTATTGATGCATCAAAGTTTATTATGAATGACACAATAAAATTTAGTTTTGCAAATCAATCTATTTTAACCCAGTCTGAAGACTTAAACTTATTTAATATAAAAAATTTTAAAATAGTTTCAAAAAAAAAACCCAGTAAAAAACAGTTAGAAGATTTAATTTTTGCTTTTAATGTTTGCCGATATGTTAAATCAAATGCAATAGTCTTGGTTAATAAAAAAACTACTGTTGGTATTGGGTCTGGACAACCGAGTAGACTTGACAGTTGTGAAATCGCAATAAATAAAATGAGTAAATTTAATAATTTTGATGAAGGTTTGGTTGCTGCATCAGATGCCTTTTTTCCATTTGTAGATGGAATAGAAAAATTAGTTCAATCAGGAGTATCTGCTGTAATACAACCTTCTGGATCTATTAGAGATAAAGAAATAATAAGATTTGCCGACCAAACAAATACAGTTTTAGTTTTTTCTAATACAAGACATTTTAGACATTAGTTTTTTGATCTATTTTTGAGGCCAAGATAAAATCATTTTCTGATAAACCTTCTATGGCATGCGTTGTAATTCTAATTATTGCATACCCCCAACCAAATATTATATCTGGGTGATGGTTTTCATTTTCTGAAATTTCACCAACTTTATTTATAAAATTTTGGCTGTATAGAAAATTTTTAAATTTAAAACTTTTTTCAAGGAAATATGTTTGTTTTTCATTTTTTTTAACATCCCACCCATCCACTTTTTTTTGATACTTGTGAATTTCACTAATGTCTAGAGCGGGCACTCCTCCCTCACATGGAATACATTTTTTATTTTTTAGATCAGTCATAAATATTTGTTTATATTTTAAAAGTTTAATATACTATCTTTTCAAATTACTAATAATTATTATCTAAATTGAAACTTATAAAAAATATAATTAATAATCAAATTTTTAAAAAAAAACCCATGGTTTTAATGCACCTAGGTGCAATTGGTTCAGACTTTAAAGGTTGGAATATACTTGGAGAGAAGGCAATTTTAGTTACTATTGATGGACACGCCAATTATAAAAAATTTTCCCAAAATTATAAAAAAGTAATTAACAAAGAATGTATAATTTCTACTAAAAATGGATATTCAAATTTTTATGTAACAAAAGATCCAGATTGTTCAAGTTTACTTGAACCAAATGCTGCAGAACATAAAAGGTGGTATGGAAGCCATCGATTTAAAGTTGATAAAAAAGTTAAAGTAAAAGTTTCCTCCATTAATAAATTTTTAAAAGAAAATAAGATTTATCATATAGATTGGCTTGTAATCGATATACAGGGATTAGATCTTAAAATTATAAAAAGTCTAGATCCCAAGATTAGAAACAAAATTTCTATCGTTGAACTAGAACCAGGTTTTTCACCAATCTATAATAGTTCAGACAAAATAGGTGAAGTTTTTAATTATATGACTAAAAACTTTGAATTTGCTGATATGAAATTTGGATATAACTATAAAATACAAAATGAACAATTAAGCTTAATTAATAAAAAAATTTTGTTTAGATTAACAAAACCAAGTAAATTTTATTCAAATATAATATTCACAAACAAAAATTTCAAAAATGAAAGAATAAATTTAATGAAGCTAATATATTTAGTGATAAATAATAATATTTTTGAAGCTAGAAACTTTTTAAACAATAGCTTAAAAAATAATGAATTTACTAAATTAATTCTCAAAAAATTAAATCAAAGAATTTTAATTCTTAAAATTATCTATATATTTTCAATTCCATATTTTTTGATTAAAAAAATATTTACATTTTAATTTTGGAGCGGGTCAAGGGAATCGAACCCTCTACCTAATCGTTGGCAACGATTCGCTCTACCAATGAGCTAGACCCGCCTTTAAAAGATCTTATAAATAGTCGTTTTTTTTGATGTAATCAATACTATAATTGAGGTCTAATTAATCCATCCATATTTATCAATAAATTTTTTTAAAATATGTTTATATGGTTTATACTTTTCACGATCATAACTATTAACTTTTTTTCTAATTTGTATATTACTGGCAGTTGACACTAAAAGGTCTTTTCTATTATAAAAATTTAAGGCTTTTTCACTCCATTCCAAATTGCAGAAAGAATATAATTTTTTTGAGATTTCTTCAGGTTTATTGGTAAGTTCTTCAAGGTCTAGTGATAATATTTTATTAGGATATTTTTTAATAAAGTACCTAATTATTTTTAAATAATTATCTATATATTTTAAAATATTTTCTATTGTATGAGTCCAAGATAATTTTGTAAGAGATTGTTGGAAAATTGCAAAAATGTTATCTTCTATATTTCTGAATGTATTAATAAACTTTGCTTTTGGAAAAATCTTTAAAATTATTTCTATGTAAAAAAAATTTTCTAAAGATTTGTCTATAAAAATTTTAGTATCTTTTTTCAAAAAATTTTTATCTTTCATTGATGACAAAACACTTTTAGTGATTAGCTCTAAATCTATTTTTGAATTTTCTTTTTTTTTAAGTTCATTGTGAGTTGTAACTATAACACCATTAAATATATTTGTTTCTCCAAGACTTTCAACTACAGTCTCACCAGAAGATAAAATTGCTTCTACTATGGTTGAACCAGATCTTGGTAGACCAATTATAAAAATTGGTTCAAGGTTTGATAGTTCATTTTTTTTAATTTTATTTATGAAGCTAAATTTATTATATTGATTAGGAATAATATTTTGCCAGTAATTAAGAGTATGCTCATTTTTTTTTAGTTTTTCCCTAAATGTATATTCATGTGCTTTTTTCAAATATTCTATCTCTTTAACATAAGAATTATCTTTTCTTTCATATTCTGCTAACAAAAAAAATCCATATGCCATATTTGATAATTCAATTTTTTCATTGCTCATAAGCTCTATTAAATATTTTTTTCTTGTTTCATTCATAAAATTTTTATCAATTCTACTTAAGTTGTAATAAATTGATATTTGCTTGGGTGACAAATTAATAGCCTTTAAGTAAAATTTTTTTGCCTCTTCAAATTTACCTAAATTTTGGTAAAATATTGCTATGTTTGCAATCGCTATAAAATAATCGTTTTTATTCTCTATTGATTTCAAGTAAAACTTTTCAGCTTTTAAAAAATCTTGTTCTCTAAAATAAATATTTGCTAAATTATTCAGAGCTATATGATTATTTCTATTAATTTTTAGACATTTTTCTAAATATTTTTTAGCACTTTTGAATTCTTTTAAATTGTCTGCAGACAGATATAAAAGATAATAAACTCTCGCATCTATTTTCACATTTTTTGAGTTTTTAATAAATTCTAGTAAAATAGACTTTGCTTCATGATTATTTTTTTTATCAATTAAAATCGATGTTTTTTTGAGAATTTCTTCCTGACTATACATTTTTGTAATTATTTAATTTAAATAATATTAAGAGAAGTATATATATGTAAATATGATTAATCTTCCAAAAATTATAGCTGTATTTCCTTTAAGCAATTTTATTATTTTCCCACATACAACTGTTCCATTAAATATATTTGAGCCAAGATATATTCAGATGGTAAAAGATAGTTTAAATAAAGATAAAATGATTGGCCTTATCCAACCAAACAAAAGTAAAAATGATACAATTCAAAATTTACACGAGGTTGGTTGTTTGGGTAAAATTACTAACTTCGAAGATACTTCTGATGGTAGATATTTAATTGAACTCAGTGGTTTGAGTAGATTTAATATTAAAAAAGAAATTAAAAGTAATAAGCCTTATAGAGAGTTTGAAGTTAGCTTTGATGGCTTTCATAAAGACATCAACTTACCGAGTGAAGAGTTAAAATTTTCTGATCTTGAATTAATTTTTAAAGATCTAAAATCCTTATTTGAAAAAAAGGGTTACATAATAAATTGGAAGTCTCTTGAAAAACAAAATTTAAATGAAACAATTAATGCTTTGGCAATGTCATCACCATTTACATTAGAAGAAAAACAAGCTCTACTTGAGTGTGAAAATTTAAAAATTAGAAAAAATAAAATTGCACAAATTTTAAAAACTTATAACTATGATGATTTCGATAACACTACCGTTCAATAGGTTAAAAATTTAAACCTTTGTCTGCAAATCTAATAATCGATTTTTTTAAATATTCATTTTTTCCAAAAAATTTTAATAATTTTACTAAATTTTGATCTTTTGTTTTTCTATCAAAATTAAAAAATTCGTAGATAAAATCAATACCATTAGAAAAAATTAAATTAATATGTTTTGTTTCTTTTTCAAATTCCTCAAAGATAGTTGCATCCAATTGCAGACCTAAGTTTATTTTATTTTGAATAATTTTAGATAGTATTTTGATATCTCTAATTGTCATATTAAATCCTTGCCCAGCTAGTGGATGTATTTTATGTAACAAATCACCAAAAGTTAAAATATTTTTATAATAGTAGTTTCTCAAATTTGAAGATTCTAATTTAAAATTGCTTATTTTTGAGATCTTTTTAATATTTAATCTTATATTATATTTATTAATTAACGAGTAAATTTCATTATCATCAAATCTTTTATTTTTTTTCATCCGTAATGAACAAACCACTGAGGTCTCTTTATTTGAAATTGGTAAATATGCGATGATACCATTTTTTGTAAAAGTTTGAACTGCTATATTATTCTTTAATTTTTCATGAGTTACAATAGCTGTATAGGCAATATTAAAATAATCCTTTTGAATTTTTTTTTCAAAATATTTTCTTGATATTGGATTATCATTCTCACAATTTATTATTAAATCATATTTCTTATCTTGAATCATTTTTTGGTAAAAATTTTTTAAAACTATTTTTTTTTTTTGGAAATTTTTTTTTTTTAATAGATCTTTTTTTAATAATTTATAAAGTTCATCATTTCTTATCATGTAAAATAATTCGTCTTTATTATTTTTAAAATCTAGAATTTTATTTTCTGTTATTTTATCAGAATATATTTCTATCTTTTTTATTTCCCAGACATTTTTTTTTGGTATATCTTGAATTTCATTTTTAAAAAATTGTAGGTTATTTTTTGATATCCCTATTGTTCTGTTATTTAAAGAATTATAAGTTTTTTTTTTATGATAAATATGAACATTTATTTTTTTATTTATAAGATTTTTAGCTAATGATAGACTTGTTATTCCATCACCTATAATACAAATATTCATAATTAATTTTTAATTTTAACAATAAAAATTAGATGATACAAAGTGATATATTTGATTCATTTTTATGGAAATTAAAAAATTAGCAAACAAAGCACTAAATTTTGGTCTTAATAGGATAATCGAAATTTTCGGAATAATTATTGCAATATTTGGTTTTTTGTTGCTTATTTCTTTAATTAGTTTTTCCCCTGATGATCCAAATTTTATATTTCCTGAAAATACACAAATAAAAAACTTTCTTGGTTTTCGTGGTAGTTTTACATCAGATCTTTTTTTCCAATCATTTGGTTTAATTGCTCTTTTAATACCGTTCAGCCTTATTTTGACTGGAGTCAATATTTTTTTAAACAGAAGAATACTTTTATTGATTGAAAGTTTTTTTTATACAATTCTATATTCTTTGTTTGGTTCTTTATTTTTTTCTTTTTTTTATTCCAAAGCCTACTTTCTTTATATTAATGGTAACGGTGGTTTTGTAGGTTTGTATTTAAATAAAACTTTTTTAAGTTCCTTGATTAATTTTAATACTCAATTTTCTTATTACTTATTAATTATAATTATTTTAATATTATTTTTAATTAGTATTCAATTTAAAATTAAATCTTCCTATAAAATGTTAAAAAGGGTTTTTACTTTTTTTCTTAGAAAAAAAGAAAAAAATTATACTAATAAAAATGAAGTAATTAATGAATTTATACCACAAGATGAAATAAAAAGTATTATTCAAGAAGATTTACCTTTTATAAAATCAAACACTGCAGAAAATAAAAAAATAACAAAATTTAGATTGCCGTCTGTTGATTTGTTAAAATTACCATCAAAAAAAGAAAGAGAAAAACCAAAAGACGGGGGCGATACTGATAGTGAATTTTTAGAAAAAATTCTTTTGGACTTTGGAGTTAACGGAAGCATAAAAAAAGTCAGTCATGGACCAGTTGTTACTTTAAATGAATTTGAACCTGCGGCTGGTGTAAAAGTTTCAAAGATTATAAATCTAGCTGATGATATTGCTAGAAATACAAGTTCTGAGTCTGCTAGAATCGCTTCTATTCCTGGAAGAAGCACAATTGGTATCGAGCTACCTAACTCAAGCCGTGAAAATGTGTACCTTAGTGAGATACTTTCCACTAATAGTTTTACAAAAAAAGATATTCGGTTGCCAATAGCTTTGGGGAAAAGTATTTCAGGTATCCCAATTGTTGGTGATTTAGCTTCAATGCCACATTTACTAATTGCTGGAACAACTGGTTCAGGGAAATCTGTTTGTATTAATACTATTATACTCTCATTACTTTACAGACACACTCCAGATAACTGTAAATTCATATTAATTGACCCAAAAATGTTGGAACTTTCTACATATGAAGGTATTCCACATTTACTTTGTCCGGTAATAACAGAAGCCAAAAAAGCTGCCTCTGTATTAGGTTGGGTTGTGAAGGAAATGGAAAATCGTTATAAACTCATGACTAAAGAAGGAGTTAGAAATATTGACGGCTACAATATAAAACATACATTAACTATGCCTTATATAGTTGTTGTTGTTGATGAAATGTCAGATTTGATGCTTGTAGCTGGTAAAGAGATTGAAAGTTATATTCAAAAGTTATCCCAGATGGCAAGAGCAGCGGGAATTCATATCATAATGGCCACTCAAAGGCCCAGTGTAGATGTGATAACTGGCACTATTAAAGCAAACTTTCCTACAAGAATTTCTTTTCAAGTGACTTCCAAAATAGATAGTAGGACTATTTTAGGAGAACAAGGGGCAGAACAGTTATTGGGTAAAGGTGATATGCTATATATGTCTTCTGCTAATAGAATAGTTAGAATTCATGCACCATTTGTGTCTGAAATTGAAATCGAAAAAGTAAATAATTATCTCAGAAGTCAAGCTGAACCAAATTATGTAGATGAAATTTTAAATTATGCTGAAGATAAAGAGTTTGGAGAAAATTCATCTGACTCTAGCGACAAAGATGAGTTATACCAAGCAGCTATAGATATAATCAAATCTGAGGGCAAAGCCTCAACATCATTTTTGCAAAGAAAACTGCAAATTGGTTATAATAGAGCAGCAAGAATTGTTGATATGATGGAGTCTGAGGGCATTGTAAGTAAAGCAAATCATGTTGGCAAAAGAGATGTTTTGTAATGTTTAGGCTTTTAATTATTTTAATTGCATTAAGCTTTTATAATCCAGCATTATCTTCTTCAAAAAATAAAATTATTAATAAAATGAAACTTACAAATAATATAAGTTTCGATTTTATACAGACAATTGATAATATAAAAGAAAAAGGTAGTTGTATTATAAAATATCCAAAAAAAATATTTTGTGAATATGACAATATTAATAAAAAGATTATAGTATCAAATGGAAGAACTTTGGTAATTAAAAATAGAAATAGCGGCAACTATTACATTTATCCAATTGAAAAAACACCACTGAATTTATTATTAGATAAAAACTATCTAATTTCAAAAATAGAAATTTTAGAGTCTAGAATTGTAAATGATAAATATATAAATTTTCAAATTTTAGAAAAAGATAATAAGATTAATATTTTTTTTAATAATAAAACCTTTGATTTAATTGGTTGGCAAACTGAGGACATATATCAAAATTTAGTAATTACATTCATTTCCTCAATTAGATTTAATAAAAAAATAAATGATAGTATTTTTATTCTTCCAGAAAAAAATTAGAACTTTTATCTTGTTAGTATTTCAGATTTAAAAATTTTCATTCCTCTTGATAAGTAATTATTTAAAGCATTCTTGTGGTCTAAGGAGCACGTATGAACCCAAATCCTTGATGCATGCATAGAAAAAGATTTTTTAATTGCCTCACTAAGCAGATAACCACCTAATTTTTTTTCATAATATTCCTCTAAAATTCCAAAATAAACAATTTCTACCTCTTTAGATTGGTTATCAAATATTAACTCAAAATATCCAGCTAATTCATCATTATCTTTCAAAATATAAGTATAAAGTTTTTCATTAGAAATATAATCAATCCATTTTACGTCACTCCAAACAAGCCTATCAATCCATTGACAATTTTTGCCTACATTTTTATAGAAAAATTTATTTAACTGAAAATCTTTTGGCTCAACTATTCTAACGTTATAATTCCCTATGGGTTTTTTAACTTCTTTAAAGTCTTCGAATGATTTTATTTCTAAATATTTTCTATGAATTTTTTCTTTCACTCAACCATTTTTCCAATCTTTTCACCCCCAAATAAATGGAAGTGCAGGTGTGGAACTTCTTGACCACCATGCAAACTAAGGTTCGTAAGAGCTCTATAACCTTTACCCTTGTCTACAGAAATTTCCAATATTTTGGCAACCTCAGTAATACCCTTGCTTAAAGCAACTATCTCAGAGTCTGAAGCCTTATTATTAAAATCATCTAAATCTATATATTCACCTTTGGGTATTACTAATGCATGAATTTTTCTTTGTGGATTAATGTCATGAAAGGCTAAAATGTATTTATTTTCCAATATTTTTTTACAAGGAATTTCCATTCTTAATATTTTTGCAAATATATTGTTATTATCGTATTTCATTACCTGTTTCTTTTTTCCTCTAATCCTGATAATTTTTTTCTTTTTTTTAGTTCTGCTACTACATCATCGAAACTAATATTCGCCACTTCTAAAGATACTAAAAGATGATAAATAACATCTGCCGTCTCGTGGACAACGTTTGATTTATCATTCTGTAAAGCCTCTTTTAGTTCATCAAATTCTTCCTGTAATTTATCTATACACTTTTCTAAACCAGACGAAATTAATTGTTTTGTATATGATTTTTCAATTTTACTTTTCTTTCTTTCTTTAATTGTTTTAACTAAGTCTTCAATCATTTAATAAATATTATCTATTATTCTATTCAAGTCTACACCAATTAATTTTGATCCTTTTCTTGATAAATGGGCTCTGTCTATATAATAAAGATGTTCCTGAGTATTTCCAACACATTTATCTTTCAAAATATTATTACAAAACTTTTTATGAGGGTAGATTTTATATAAATTTTTATGTTTTAGTGAATCAAAAAGTGTAAAAATTCTTTTACTTTCATTTATGTATTTAGAAGTATTTATACTCACTATCTGAACAGACTCAAAATCATTTTTTAAATTTTTTTTAATTTCAGAAGAAACATGTAAGTCCATTTGAGGTATAGGATAAATTAAAATAATTTTATATTCATTATTCAAATACTCATATATTCTTTTAGAAAAATCTTTAAAGATTTCATCTTCAACTTTATTTCCATAATTTAAATGTAAAATAATTGTTGACTCCTTTTTTTCTGAAATCTTTTTGCTCCTATTATCAAATATTTTTTTTGTACATTTGTTATTTTTTTGATGGTAAATTTTAAAAAAGTCACAACCAGCGTTTGTCATAGGAATAAAATTAAAATTTTTATTAATTGATATTTCTTTAATTTCTTCCTGCAATGAAGCAACTATGGAATCTCCAATCAAAAATATAGTGTGATTATTTTTTTTTTCATTAAAACTACAAAAAAAAGTTTTTCTTTGAAAGCATGGTCTTAGAAATGTTTTGGTTGTATACCAAGTTTTTTCATCTAAATGATGAGTTATTATAGGATATTGTTTTTTTTGATCATTGGTTAGAAAGTATAAAAATGACAATATTATTATTATCGAAGATAACAAAACATTTATTTTACCAAATTTAAAAATTTTTTCGTTTTTTCCTCTAAACGGTTTTTCAACATATAAGTAAGTTAAAGATGCCAAGGCTATAGAAACTAAAATTAAAAAAAATTTTAATATTAAATCTTTTTCTTCAATTCCAATTATTTTAGCAAATGAAAAAATTGGGTGATGCCATAAATATAGAGAATAAGAAATTAGCCCTAAATATGTTAACGACTTAATTGATAAAAACCGATTAATTAAATTTTTCTTATTAGTATCCTGTATAATTAAATAAGCTCCAATGACTGGTATTAGTGTCAAATAACTTGGGTGCTTAGTGGTATCATCAAAAAAAGAGAAAGATAATAAAATAATAAAGAAACCCAATATCCCTGAAACTTCTTTTATCTTATTATTTTTATCAATACCTAGATAAGAAATGTTCATACCAAGTAATGCTCCAAAGAGGAATTCCCAAATTCTTGACGGTAACATATAAAAATTAAATGACTGATGATTGATATTAACTATTATTGCAAAACCTAACGAAAGAATTATTCCAAGTATTAAAATGGCTTTTAAATTTTTTTTTATGAAGATAGCTACTCCAACTAAAAAAATAGGGTATAAAATATAAAACTGTTCTTCCACTGATAGTGACCAGCTGTGTAAAAGAGGTATATCAGATAAAACCTGTGCTCCATAGGCCTGTCCTGAATAATGAAAAAAAACATTAGAAAAGAAAAAAATTGAAGCTATCGAAGATTTAATAAATTCTTCAAATTGTATTGGTAGTAAATAAAAATAAGAAAAAATTGAAAAAACTAAAATTACCAATAATAGTGCTGGCAGAAGACGTTTAGCTCTTCTTTTATAGAAATTTTTAAAAGAAAAAGAATTTTTTAACTGATATTCTTTTAAAATCAAAGATGTGATTAAATAACCTGATATAACAAAAAATATATCTACTCCTAGAAAGCCTCCTGGAAAAATTCTAAAAGAACCTAAAATAATTTCAGCATGATAAAATATCACCCCTATTACTGCTAGACTTCTCAGGCCATCTATTTCTGATCTGTATGTTTTGATCATTTTTTAAATTCTAACTGCTATTTTTTTTGAATTTAGGTAATTTTTTACTTCCTTTATTGAATACTTTCCATAATGAAAAATTGAAGCAGCTAGTAATGCATTGGCACCACCTTTGGTTATTCCTTCTTCTAAATGTTTTAAATTTCCAACACCTCCAGATGCAATTATTGGTATATTTATATTTTTTTCTATCTCCGCAATTAAGTCCGTATCATAGCCTAACTGTGTGCCATCTCTATCCATTGAAGTAATTAATAATTCACCTGCCCCGCATCCTTCCATTTTTTTTGCAAATTCAATTGTGTCAATGCCTGTTTTGTTTCTTCCGCCATGAGTAAAGACTTCCCATTTATTATTATTTTTTTTTGCATCTATGGCAACTACAATACATTGAGATCCAAACTTTTTAGAACTTTCAATAATTACGTCAGGATTCTGAACTGCTGTAGTGTTAATTGAAACTTTATCAGCTCCACAATTTAATAATCTATTTATATCTTCTACATTTTTAATTCCACCACCAACTGTTAATGGTACGAAACATTTTTTTGATGTCCTCTCAACCACTTCATAAATTATATCTCTGTTTTCATTAGAAGCGGTGATATCTAAAAAACAAATTTCATCAGCACCACCATCACTATAGATTTTAGCTTGTTCTACAGGGTCTCCAGCATCTTTTAAGTCTAAGAAGTTAATTCCCTTAACAACACGGCCATTTTTAACATCTAAACATGGTATTATTCTATTTTTAAGCATCTATTTCTTTCGCTAATTCTTCCAATTTAATATCACCATCATATATCGCTTTACCAACTATAATACCTTCAATATTTTTATTTAAACCTTTTGCTTTTTTAATGTCATAAATTGAAGAAACTCCACCAGAAATAATAACTGGGAAATTAGAAATATCGGCAACTTTTGATGTCTCTTCTAAGTTGGGACTTTCCTTAGTTCCATCTCGATTTATATCAGTATAAATCAATCTACTAACACCATAACCATTAACTTCTTTTAAATAATCTAGAGTCAATTGATTAGAATTTTCTTTCCAACCAGATACTGACAAATATCCATCTTTGGCATCCAAACCTAAGGCAATTTTATTTGGAAATTTTTCACATGCTTCTTTTAAAAAGTTTTTGTCTTTTATAGCAGCACTTCCTAAGATTACTTTTTCAACCCCTGAGTCAGTGTACTTTTTAATGCTTTCAAAGTCTCTGATGCCACCGCCTATCTCAATTTTAAGATCAAATTTACTAACTATATCTTGAATAATACTTAGATTTACTGTCTCACCAGTTAAAGCTCCATCTAAATCTACAATATGAAGATTCTTAAACCCATGATCTTTATACTTTTCTGCTTGTTCAACTGGAGAAATTTTATACTCAGTTGTATTATTAAAATTTCCTTTAACTAATCTTACACATTTTTTATCTTTAATATCTATTGCTGGAAATATTTTCATATTTATAATTTAATAAAATTATCAATTATTTTAAGTCCAATTTTATCACTTTTTTCAGGATGAAATTGAGTTCCAAAAATATTGTCTTTTTCAACAGAACAAACAATATTTGATGAATAATCTGTTGTTGCAATAATTACATTTTTATCTTTTGGAACTAATTCATAACTATGAACAAAGTACATATGAGACTTATTTTCTATACCTTTAAAAATTTTACTATTTTTAATAACATTAATTTCATTCCAACCAATATGAGGTAGTTTATATTTTCCATCTTTATTATTAATTTTAGATACTTTTCCAGAGATCCATCCTAATCCTTTTGTTTTGGTTTCTTCGTAGCCAATATCTGCGAACATCTGTAAACCAACACAAATTCCAAGTAAGGGTTTTTTATTTTTGATTGCAAATTCATTTAAAGTATCAACCAAACCCTTTATATTATTCAAGGCATCAACACAGCTCTTAAACGATCCCTGGCCGGGTAATACTAACTTGTCGCTTGATTTAATCTTATCTAAATCTGAAGTTACTTCGATATTAACTTTATCTTTAGCAACTTCCTTAAAGGAATTTATTACAGAACTGATATTTCCTGAATTATAGTCAACAATCGTGACATTCATCAAATTTATAATGAGCCTTTAGTTGACGGCACACTTTTTTTGTTTCTAGGATCCATCTCTAGTGCTTCTTTTAATGATCTAGCCAAAGCTTTATAGCAAGACTCAATAATGTGGTGGCTATTATCACCATAAATATTTTCAACATGCAATGTAATGCCCGCAGACTGAGAGAAAGCTTGAAACCATTCTTTAAATAGTTCTGTATCCATTTCCCCAAGTTTTTCCACTTTCAAATTAACTTTCCATATCAAGTAGGGTCTGTTTGAAACATCAATTGCAACTCTTGTTAATGTTTCATCCATTGGAATAATTCTATGGGCATAACGTTTGATACCAACAAATTTTTTTGCTGCTTTTTTTAAAGCCTCACCGATTGCAATCCCAGTATCTTCAGTTGTATGATGAAGATCTATATGGGTATCCCCTTTTGCTTTAACTTTTAAATCAATAAGAGAGTGTTTTGATAACTGCTCAAGCATGTGGTCTAAAAAACCAATTCCTGTATCAATGTTATACTTACCCTTGCCATCAATGTTTACTTCGACACTAATACTAGTTTCTTTAGTCTTTCTTGATACTTTTCCTTTTCTAGCCATTTATTTTAAATGTATATATAGATTAACTAATTATATCAATATTAGTAATCAACTACTTGAAGATTAGAAATTAATGTCCATCTATATCCTATGACTACAATAGTACTTATTAGGAAAAATAATGAAGTGGTGGTTGCTGGAGATGGACAAGTAAGTATGGGTAATACTGTCATAAAAAGTACAGCTGCTAAAGTTAGAAAAATAGAAAAAAGAAATGTAATAGCTGGTTTTGCTGGATCAACTGCTGATGCCTTAACTTTATTTGAAAGACTTGAAGCAAAACTTGAAAAACATGCAGGTAATCTTCCAAGAGCTGCTGTTGAGTTAGCTAAAGATTGGAGAACTGATAAATATTTAAGAAGACTAGAGGCTTTGATGGCGATCGGTGATAAAGAAAATAGTTACATAATTTCTGGTACGGGCGATGTTTTAGAGCCCGAAGGGAATGCAATTGGCATAGGATCAGGTGGAAATTACGCATTAGCTGCTGCAAAAGTTTTATTAGATACAGATTTAAGTGCAGAAGAAGTTGCAAAAAAGTCTATCAAAGTTGCTTCTGAAATTTGTGTTTTTACAAATGATAATATTAGGATTGAAAAGATTTAATGAAAGATTCAAATATAACACCCTTTCCAAAAGAAAAAAATGAGCATAAAGATAGCTCTTTAGTTAGTTCATTATCTCCTAGAGAAATAGTGTCTGAGTTGGATAGATATGTGGTTGGTCAAAGTAAGGCTAAAAAAGCAGTTGCAATCGCCTTGAGAAATAGATGGAGGAGACAGGCTTTAAAAGGTGAAATGAAAAATGAAATTTTACCAAAGAATATTTTGATGATTGGGCCAACTGGAGTTGGTAAAACTGAGATATCTAGAAGATTATCTAGGTTGGCAGAAGCGCCTTTCGTAAAAGTCGAAGCAACAAGATTTACGGAAGTTGGTTATGTTGGTAGGGATGTTGAACAAATAATACGAGACCTTCTTGAAATTGCTATTGCAATGGAAAAGGTAAAGAAAAGAAAGGAAGTCAATGCAAAAGCTCAAAAATCAGCTGAAGAAAAAGTTCTTGATGCGTTAGTGGGTAATAAAGCAAGTCTAGCTACCAGAGAAAGTTTTAGAAAAAGATTACGAAATGGTGATCTTGATGATAATGAAATCGAAATAGCTGTAAGTGATAGTGGAACTCAACCTGCTTTTGAAATACCTGGGATGCCAGGAGCCAATATTGGAATGATCAACATTAGTGAAATGATCGGAAAAACAGTAGGAAATAAACAGAAAAAGAAAAAAATGACTGTCAAAGAATCTCATGAAATTTTGATTAATGACGAAGCTGATAAACTAATCGAAGATGATAAAATTATAAAATCTGCAAAAGACTCTGTAGAAAATAATGGAATAGTATTTTTAGATGAAATCGATAAGATTTCAGGAAGAACAGATAGATCTGGGGGGGATGTTTCTCGAGAAGGAGTTCAAAGAGACTTGCTTCCTTTAATAGAGGGAACAACGGTTAGTACAAAATATGGCCCAATCAAAACTGATCATATTTTATTCATTGCATCAGGAGCATTTCAACTTGCAAAACCCTCTGACCTACTTCCAGAACTTCAGGGTAGACTTCCAATTAGAGTAGAGCTTGAAGCTTTATCAAGTGACGATTTTAAAAGAATTCTTAAAGAGCCAGATTATAGTTTAATTAAACAATATGTTGCACTTCTAAAGACCGAAAATATAGAATTGGAATTTTCTGAAGATGGAATCGATGCTATTGCCAACATGGCTTCAGAAGTGAATGCTACTGTAGAAAATATTGGTGCAAGGAGACTTCACACTATTATAGAACGAATTTTAGATGATATTAGCTTTACAGCAACTGATCGATCTGGTGAGAAAATTATAATCAACTCTGAGTATGTTAAGAAAAATTTAGATGAACTTGTAAAAGATACAGATTTATCAAAATTTATTCTTTAAAAAATTATTTTATTTTTAATTTATTTTTAAGATAAATATAAAAAGCACCACTTCCACCATCTATGATTTTAGCATCTGTGGTTTCTATTATCATTTTCATTAAGTTAATATTAGATTCTATAAATTCTGGAACAGAATATTTTAGAATACTTAAATCTTTTGAAACGTAAGGATTTTTAATATTTTTAGATCTTAAGCCTTTACCTGTAATCACAATAATTTTAGTAACATTTTCATCAAAACATTTATAAATAAAATCTTTTATAGTTCTATTTGCTTGTTCAAGTGTATAGCCATGAAGATCAATTTTTTTTATCTTTTCTTGTCTTTTGTTTTTTTGAGAAAAAGAGTCTTTGTTGTGAATTTTTTCTTTATTAAATATAAAATTTTCCCAATCTTTTTTGTCTTTATCTGAAATTTTTTTTTTCAATTATGTAATTGTATCAATTAGTAACCAATTCGGGCTTGAAGAATTCACATCTTTTGAAAAAACCCACGTATCGTAAACTGTTTTAATTTTTTCAGCATCTCCTGAAATTATTTTTTTATCTTTATCTTTAATGCAAGTTATAATTTCACTAACAAAGTCTACTGTAACTTCGAAGGTATTTTCTATCTTTTTATGATTTTTAATTTTTGCCGACTTAACACCAATAAAAGTTATTTCAGCAAATTGTTGCTTTGCCTCTCTGTCTTTGAGGGCTACTTTAAATTGATCATAAATTTTTTTACCTAGAAGAGGTTTGCTAGCTATTAGTTTATTATCACTATCACTGAAATCTGTAATAATTGTTTCATATGCAATTTTTGCACCATTTAGAAAATCTTTTTGACTGGCTTCATCAAAGTTTTCATTTTTAGGTTTTTCTTTAATATTAAATTTTTTAAATTCTTTATTAAATTGAGATGAGATTTCTCCTTCAAAACCAGTTTTTTTTCCAAGTATTCCTCTTAAACGAAGGAAAATAAACCCAGCAATCATTGCTAAGAGAATAATATCAATATATTCAAAACTATAATTCATAAGTTAATAATATTTAGTATGTTGATTAATTACAACTAGCAATTTAGGATAAGGACAAATGAACACAATATTATTATTATTAATAGGAATTCCGGCTGTTGAAATTTATTTATTCATTAAAGTTGGGTCTGAAATAGGTGCTTTTAATACAATATTGCTTATCTTTATTACTGCTTTTTTAGGCATAATCTACGCAAGATATGAGGGGTTTAATAACTTAAAATCTGGAATGTCTCAGATTGTAAGAAATGAACTGCCTGTTTATGAAATTATTTCTGGAGCAGCACTAGCTTTTGCCTCACTTCTTCTCATTCTACCAGGATTTGCAACAGACCTGTTGGGATTGTTAATTATTTTTCCGCCAACAAGAAAATTGATTTTTAAAAAGGTATCCACTAAACAAAAGTACAAAGATGTAAATAAAGATTTTATTAATGGTGAATATGAGGATCTAGATGATGACAACGACAAAAAAATTTAGAATACTTGCTCAGTTTGTAAAGGATATTTCTAGCGAAACACCTGATATTCAGAGTTATATTTTTGTTAGGGAAAATATTTCAAAATATCAATTAAACATAGACATTAACTCTAAAGCGCTAAAAAATAAAATGATTGAGATTAATACGACTTTAAAATTTGAAGACAAAGAAGCAAATGATAAAAAATCATATTTTGAGATAGTATACGCCACCCTAGTGAAAATAGAAGAAGACGTAAAAGATAAAAAGAATTTAGAGAAAATAATTTTATGTGATGTTCAAAATGAAATTTATCCTAATTTAGAAAAAACGTTTTTAAACTTGCTGCATAATTCTGGTTTTCCAGAAGTTAAACTTGAAAAAAAAATCGATTTTAATAAATTATATAATGAAAGATTTAATTAAAAAAATTTTTTTTTAAGCTAGTTTTTAGATAACTCTTGTGTAATAAAATTTCTTCGTCTGTTGGTTTAATAACTTTTTTACAATATTGGTTTATTTCATTTTTACTTATAATGATTTTTTCATTTTCTTGACTTTTAAAATCTAAAGTAGGTTCTTTTTGATCCAGAAGATTTATGTAAACTTTAGCTAAAAGATCACAATCAATTAATGCTGTGTGTTTTTCTCGTTGTGTATTATCAATCCTAAATCTTTTACATAAAGCGTCTAGACTTATTGATGATCCAGGAAATTTATCCCTTGCTATTATAAGGGTATCAATAACATTTTCATTTTTTATTTGTGCTTTATTAAGTAGTGCAAGTTCATTATTTAAATGTCCCAAGTCAAACTCCGCATTATGAATTACTAACTTTTTATTTTCTATGAATTTCAAGAAATCGACAACAACGTCAGAAAATTTTTTTTGCCTTGATAAAAACTCATCTGTATACCCATGCACCTCAAGAGCTTTTTCAGAAACTTTCCTCTCTGGATTTAAATAACAATGAAATTGATTTTTTGTTGGAATTAAATTGTCTAGTTCTACACACCCTATTTCTACAATTCTGTGGCCATCTTTTACTGATAGACCCGTGGTTTCTGTATCTAATACAACTTCTTTCATTTAGAAATTTCCATTAAAATTTTTTTTATACTTATTTTTACAGATTTATCTGTAAAATTATTTTTAATAATAAATTTAGATTTTTTCTTTTTAAAATCTAGTGGAAGTTGAATATTTTTGAATCTACTTATAAGTTTTAGATTAAAATTCTTTCTTTTTTTTAATCTTTTTAAAATTTGTGATTTTTTAGACTGAACAAATACTAAAATATCGTCTTTCTCATTAATTTTATTTTCTAATAAAAGAGGAATATCTAAAATGACAAATTTTTTATTTTTATTTTTATTTAAAAAAATATTCATTTTTTTTTTAACCTTTAAATGAACAATTTTAACAATTTTTTTTAAATTTGTTTCGTTTGCTAATATAGCCTCTGAGATTTCATTTTTATTTATTGGAAATGAGCTAATAAATTTTGGTAAAGCTTTTTTTAACTTACCAAAAACTATTCTATCTTTTTTATAAAGCGTAGCTACTTCAGAATCTGCATTAAACACTGGGTAACCAAAACCTTTGGCCACATAACTTTTGCCCGCTCCAATATCTCCTAATATTCCAATTTTAATCATTAATCTAAAAGTTTAATTATCTCATTGTTAATTTCGGGTTCAATTCTATGCCAAGTATAAAAAGCAGAATATGCTTGATAAATAAACATTAATTTTCCATTTTCAGTTCTGTTGCCTAATTTTTTGGCTATTTTTAAAAAATTTGTTTCTTTGGGGTTATAAATTACATCATAAAAAAATTTATTTTTTCCCGCTTTAGACAAATCTAAATTTATTCGATCTTCTTTTTTTAGGCCTATACTGGTTGCATTAATAATTATATCAAAATCTGGGATAATGCCCCATTCAACAACTTTTAAATCTTTATACAAATTTTTTAAATTTTCTGCCTTATCTTTCGTTCTATTGCTTATTGTAATTTTATGTACTTTCATTTTAAGTAGCGCAAAAATTATTGAAGGCACTACTCCTCCGGCACCTAATATTAAAATTTTTTTGTTCATTATATCAAGTTTTAAACTTTTAATACCAAGCTCAAATCCATCGACATCAGTGTTATGGCCAATTATTTTATTACTATCTAAATAAATAGTGTTGACCGATTGAGTTTTTTCAGCCTCAAAACTTAATTCATCTAAAAATGGAATAACAGCTTTTTTGAAGGGAACTGTAACGTTAATTCCGTTTATTTTTTTTTCTTTAACTTTCAGAATTAAATTTTCCAATTGATTTTCTTCTATCAATTGTTTTTCATAAATTGCATCAATATTATTATTTTTAATCCAATGATTGTGTAATCTGGGCGACAAAGAGTGTTCAATGGGGTTTCCAATGACTAAATATTTTTTTTTCATTTATAGTTGTCTATATATTTTTTAATTTTTTTAATTGGTAGCCCCATTATGGTGTCTTCATCCCCCTCTATCTTTGAAAATAATGACCTGCCCTCACCTTCTATTTGATAAACATTATAAGCGTAAAGCGCTTCGTCGCTTATTTTTGCCAGATAATCTTTAAGCTCTCTTTCCTCCATTTGTTTCATCGTCAATGATGCTTTGTCAGTATAATTCCATATCATAGAACCATTTTGTGATATACAAACAGAGCTTATTAAATAATGAGTCCGACCATTTAAATTATTTAAAATCTGAAGAGCCTCCTCTCTGTTTTTGGGTTTAGAAATTATTTTTCCATTTAAATCTATAACGCTATCGGCTCCTAGTATTAACTCTTTTGGTTTTTTTTGGCTTATTTTGTTTGCCTTTAATTCGGCAAGGTTTTTAGAGATAATTTCTGGCGTGGCTTTTTCTTTTAGCAGGCTTTCTTTTACACTATCTTCATCAATATTAGAGGGTTCAACTTTAAAACTTATTTTGTTTCTCTCTAAAATTTTTTTTCTTATCTTGCTTTTAGAAGCAAGTATTATTTGATTAAGCATTATTTTTATATATTTCGTGAATTTTAATAATTGACGCCGCCACTTCTTCAACTGATTTTCTTGTAACATCAATTGTTGGCCACTTATATTTTGCAAAAGTTTTTTTTGCATTTTCAACTTCTTCCCTAATTTTTTCAATATCTGTGTAGTTTGTGTTTTCCGTTTCTTTGAGTGTCATCATTCTATTTTTTCTTATATCAACCAATCTTTCAGCTTCTGTCATTAACCCCACCACACAGGCCATATTAGGATTTTTTTTTAAACTTTCTGGTATTGAACTTTCATTTATTAAAGGAATGTTTGAGGTTTTGAACCCTCTATTAGCAAGATATATTGATGTTGGAGTTTTACTTGTTCTGCTAACCCCAAGTAGTATCAAATCAGATTTTTCTAGTTCTTCAATTAAATTTCCATCATCATGATTCATGGTAAATTGAATTGCTTCTATCCTTTCGTAGTACTCTTCATTGAGTACGTGTTGTCCACTTGGAACGTGCGAAGCTTGCTGATTCAATAATTTTGAAAAACTAAGTATTAAATTTCCTAAAACTCCAAAACAAGGAATTCCTTTTTCACTGCTTTCGTTTGCTAAATATTTAGCTAAGCCGTTGTCTACAATGGTATATAAAATTATTGAGTTTTTATTTTTTTTTGCATCTTTAAGAATTTTGGTTACTTGATTTTCTGTTCTTGTAAAAAAATAAGATTTTATATCATAATTAATGTTTTTAAATTGAGCTTTAATAGCTAAAAAAACTCTATCTAAAGTTTCACCAGTTGAATCTGATATAAGATATATTTGATATAAGTTATTCATGTATAAATTGTTAGTATTTAAGTATTATTTTTATCATTTTTTATAATTTTGATGTTTTTTATTTTTTTCTGTAAAACCGTGTTTTTATTAACATTAATAAACATGTTAATTTATAATATACATTTATCTAACAATTTTAAATAAGGCTTTAATTTAGTTATTATAATAAAATTTTATAAAACTTTAAATGTTAATAAATAGTGTATAAAATATGTAAAACAAATAATTACCATTATTCACATAACATATAACTAATACTAAAATTAAATATCTACTTATTATTATGACACCTATTCAAGAAACAATAATAAATAAAAACACAAAAAACACTTCTGTATGGCTAATGAGACAAGCCGGAAGATATTTACCTGAATTTAGAGAAATTAGAAAACTTAATAAAGATTTTATTAAATTGTGTTTAAATGAAAATTTATCTGCTGAAATCACTCTACAACCATTAAAGAGATTCGATTTAGATGCTGCAATTATTTTTTCAGATATTTTAATGTTACCTTATGGTCTAAATCAAAAAATAGAATTTGAAAAAAATTTTGGCCCCAAACTAGGTCCACTAGATTTAAAAGAAATATCTAAAACTAATGAAATTAATTTTATAGAAAGAATAAATCCAGTTTATAAATCAATAAAAAAAGTTAGTGAAGATAACACAATTAAAAACAAAGACTTAATAGGTTTCGTTGGTGCACCATGGACTTTATTGGTTTACATGATTAACAAACATTCACCAAAGAAGAGATTAGTAAAAGATTTTTTTGAAGATGATCTTTTGATAAATGAAACTTTAAAAATATTAGAAAAATTCTTAAAATTACATATCAATCAACAAATTAAAAATGGCGCAACTTTAATCCAAATTTTTGATAGCTGGGCAGGTTTACTCGAAGAAAAAGATTTATCAAACTATGTTTATGCTCCAACCCACAATTTAGTAAATTATATAAGATCATTAAAGATACCAGTTGTTTGTTTTCCAAAAGGAATAAAAAATTATAAAAATTATTGTGATATCGTCAAGCCCGATGTAGTTAATATTGATTATGATACAGATCCCGTTTCTATATGCAAAGAAATTAATATACCTATTCAAGGGGGGCTTGATCCAAAAACATTATTAACCGACAAAGAAAATTTAAAAAAAGAGACAAAAAGATATCTAGATATATTTAAAGATCACCCATATATTTTTAATTTAGGCCATGGAGTATTACCAGAAACAGACCCCAACATGGTGGACTATTTGGTAAAGATGGTAAAGGATTATTAAATGAAAAAAGCAATTATTTTATTTAATCTTGGGGGACCGGATAAATTAGAAAATGTTGAACCTTTCTTATTTAATTTATTTAATGACCCAGCGATTTTAAATCTCCCAACTTTTTTAAGATATCCGTTAGCAAAATTAATCTCTAATAGAAGAGCGCCCATTGCTAAAAAAATTTATGCAGAGTTAGGCGGTTCATCACCCATATTAAAACTAACCAAAGAGCAGTCAAATGCTTTAGAAATAAAACTAAATCAAACGCAAGAGGAAGATGAATATAAGTGCTTCATTATAATGAGATGCTGGAATCCAAGAGCCGAAGACGTGATCAAAGATGTTCAGTTGTACAGCCCAGACGAAGTTGTTTTAATGCCCCTGTACCCCCAATACTCTGCCGCAACATCAGGGTCTTCAATTAAAGAATGGAAAGATGTTTGTAAAAAAAATAACTATTATGTTAAAACAAGCACAATATGCTGTTATCCAACAGATCAAAATTTTATTAACGCTCACACAAAAGAGATAACAAAAAAAATAAAAGATCTTAAAAATTTTAAATTGATATTTTCTGCACACGGCCTACCAGAAAAAAATATTAAAAAAGGAGATCCTTATCAATGGCAAGTGGAACAATCGGTAAAAAAAATAGTTGAAAACTTAAATAATGAGAACCTTGATTGGATATTGAGTTATCAAAGTCGAGTTGGCCCTCTAAAATGGATAGGACCATCAACAGAAACCACAATCATTGAAAATTCCAAGATTGGTAAGCACATCGTTTTGGTCCCTATCGCATTTGTTTCCGAACACTCAGAAACCCTAGTTGAGCTTGATATAGAATATAAAGAAATAGCAGATGCTAATGGATGTAAAAATTATACAAGAGTTCCAGCGCTTGGTATTAATGAGGATTTTATAAAAGCAATGTCAGAATTAATAACTAAAAAAAATAAATATAAAATTAATGAAAATCTTTGCCCACCAAAGATACAGTGTCCATCTAATTTTAATAAATGCCCATGTTTAAATTATGAATAGTTATTTATTATTTAAGAGCTTACATTTAATAGCGGTGATTTCCTGGATGGCAGGACTTCTATATTTACCCAGAATTTTTGTTTATCATGTTGAGAATAAAGAAAAAAAAGAAGCTACAGACATATTTGAGGTTATGGAAAAAAAACTTTTTTTTTATATCATGCGTCCAGCAATGATTTTTACTTGGATTTTTGGTTTAATCTTAATCTATCTAAATGGAATTGAAATATTTTCTCAACTGTGGATGCAAATAAAAATAGTTTTAGTTATTTTGTTGTCGGTTTATAATGATTATCTTGGGAAATGCATTGTATCTCTAAAAAATAATTCTAACACCAGATCCTCAAAATTTTTTAGGATAATTAACGAAATTCCAACGGTAATGCTTATTTTTATTGTTTTTTTGGTTATTTTTAAGCCTATCTAGACTTGAAATCTTCTAAAGAGTATATATATTTATATTATCTTACAAACCTCAAACAATCCCCCTTAAATGAATATACAAGAACTTAAATTAAAATCATCTGAACAATTAATTACACAAGCCGAAGAGCTTGGAATTGAAAACGCAAGCACATTAAGAAAGCAAGAAATTCTTTTTGCTATACTAAAAAAAGTTGCTGAAAAAGAGGAAATTACTGGTGCGGGGGTTCTGCAGTTACTACAAGATGGTTTTGGTTTCTTAAGAGCAATGGAGTCAAATTATTTGCCTGGACCGGATGATATTTATGTTAGTCCAAGTCAAATTAGAAAATTTGGATTAAGAACTGGTGACACGGTGGAAGGTCCAGTTAGAGCACCCAAAGAAGGTGAAAGATATTTTGCACTTTTACAAGTAAGTAAAATAAATTTTGAAGAACCAGAAAAAGCTCGTCATAAAATTGCCTTTGACAATTTAACCCCGTTATATCCAAACAAACAACTGGTTATGGAAGTTGAAACAACAAAAATTGAAAAAAAACCAGATTTAACCCCAAGACTAATAGATCTTGTAAGTCCAATTGGAAAAGGTCAAAGATCAATAATTATTTCACCACCCAAAGCTGGTAAAACAATGATTTTGCAAAGTATTGCAAACTCAATAGCAAAAAATTATCCAGAATGTTACTTAATGGTTTTATTAATTGATGAAAGACCAGAAGAAGTAACAGATATGCAGAGAACTGTTAAAGGGGAAGTAATCAGTTCAACTTTTGATGAGCCCGCTTCAAGACACGTTGCTGTGGCAGAAATGGTTATAGAAAAAGCCAAGAGGCTAACTGAACACAAAAAAGATGTTATTATTCTTTTAGATTCAATTACAAGACTTGGTAGAGCATACAATGCAGTTATACCAAGCTCTGGAAAAGTTTTGACAGGAGGTGTTGATGCAAATGCATTACAAAGACCAAAAAGATTTTTTGGTGCAGCCAGAAATATTGAAGAAGGTGGATCTTTAACAATCATTTCAACAGCTTTAATTGATACAGGAAGCAGAATGGATGAAGTAATTTTTGAAGAATTTAAAGGAACCGGTAATAGTGAAACGATTCTTGATAGAAAAATTGCAGAAAAAAGAATTTACCCAGCAATCGATATAACAAAATCTGGAACAAGAAGAGAAGAGTTATTATTTGATAAAGATGATTTACAAAAAATGAATGTCCTAAGAAGAATTATTGCACCAATGGGTACAATGGACGCAATTGAATTTATTAATTCAAAATTAAAAGACACCAAAAGTAATGCTGAGTTTTTTAACTCAATGAATAAACCAGCCTAATATTTTATTATTACAATTAAAGTTTTACAGCTACCTTGATTTGAAGTTATAATCCTCAAATGACAATTTATGCTTTATCATCTGGACCAGGAATATCTGGTATTGCTATTATAAGAATTTCTGGAAAAGAAACATCAAAAACAATAGAATTACTAACTGGCCAAAGTATACCAAAGCCACGTGTGGCAACGCTAAGAAAAATCAATAAAATCGGTACTTCTGAGCTGATCGATGAGGGTATAATCATATGGTTTCCGGGGCCTGAGAGCTACACAGGAGAAGATATGGCAGAAATACAGGTGCATGGAAGCAAAGCCGTAATCGATGCTATACACTCATCTATCTCAAAAATAGAAAATTGCCGTTTAGCAGAACCAGGTGAGTTCACAAAACTTGCATTTCAAAATGGAAAAATAAATTTACTTAAAGCTGAAAGTATTGCTGATCTAATTTCATCAGAAACTGAAATTCAAAGACAACAAGCGATTAGAATTATGAACGGAAAATCTGCAGATCAATTTAATTATTTAAGAGAAAAACTTTTAAAAATTTTATCACACGTTGAGGCCAAGATAGATTTTCCAGATGAGGATTTACCAAAGGATATTTTAGAAGAAATTAAAAAAAATTCAGATGACGTATTAAATAATATTGAAAAAATTTTAGACGATCAAAAAGTCGGAGAAAGAATTAGAGAAGGTTTTAAGATTGCAATTCTTGGACCCACCAATGCAGGTAAATCTAGTTTGCTTAACCATTTATCAAATCGTGATGTTGCAATAGTTTCAGAGATTGCTGGAACAACAAGAGATGTAATAGAAACACATCTTAACATAGACGGTTATCCAGTGATTGTTTCTGATACTGCTGGGATAAGAGAATCTAAAAATGAAATTGAAAAAAAGGGTATTAAATTAGCCTTTAAAAAAGCAGAGGAATCAGATCTTAACATAGTAGTTCTGCATCCAGAAAACCATGATTTTAAGCCATTTTTAGAACATTTCAACTCAAGCAATACAATAGTAGTTTTGAATAAATCTGATCTGAAATTGGGCATACCTCCTGGCATAGGAAACTATTTAAGATTAACTCACTTAGGAAAAAATCATGAAGACATAAAAATTATTCACACATCAATTAAAGAGGAAAAAAATTTAGATGATTTGATAAATGCTATTAAAGAAAAATTAAAAAATAAATTTATTAAATCTGATGATATTTTAATTACAAGAGAAAGACATAGACAACATCTTGAACAATGCTTAGAGCATCTTAAAAATTTTAACAAAAAAAATGATGCTGAAGATTTTGATAAAGCTGCAGAAGATTTAAGGTTAGCTACTAGGCATCTTGGTATGATTGTTGGAAAAGTAGATGTTGAGGAGATATTAGGTAGTATTTTCAACGATTTTTGTATAGGTAAATAATGCCTCTCTTTCCTGGCTTTTAACCTTTTTTTACTGAAAAACGTTGGTAATTGAAGCTTATTTAAGCAAAACTATACACGACTTGTAAAAAAAATAATCAGTTATAAATTTAGCTTATGAAAAATGATTTATCATTTGATGTTGTGGTAATTGGTGGTGGTCATGCAGGTTGTGAAGCCGCTGCAGCTTCTGCACGACTAGGTGTGAACACTGCTTTGTTTACCCATAAGATAGAAACAATTGGAGAAATGTCCTGTAACCCAGCAATAGGTGGTTTGGGCAAAGGTCATTTAGTAAGAGAGATAGATGCTCTTGACGGTATTATGGGTGAAGTTGCTGATAAATCAGGAATACAATTTAGATTATTAAACAGAAGTAGAGGTCCAGCAGTTAGAGGACCTAGAACTCAATCAGACAGATCATTATATCGTAAATATATGCAAAAAAAATTGCTAAACTATTGTAATTTAAGCATTTTTTCAGACCCCGTAATTAAGTTTATTTTTAATAAAAATATAATAAGTGGTTTTGAAACTAAAGAAGGTAAAAAAGTTTTATGTTCTAAGATAATACTAACAACGGGCACTTTTTTAAATGGTTTGATACATATAGGTGATGAAAGAACGCCAGCTGGAAGATATGATGAAAAACCCTCAACAGGACTAAGTGCACAATTAGAAAAATATAATTTTAAAATAGGAAGATTAAAAACAGGAACACCTCCCCGTCTTGATTCGAGAACAATTAAATATGAAAATCTAGAAGAACAGTTCGCTGATGATGACCCTTACTTTTTTTCTTTCTTGACTCAAAAAAATGTTAATAAACAAGTTTCATGTCGTATGACCTACACAAATGACAAAGTCCACAAAATTATTAAAAAAAATTTATCAAAAAGTGCTATGTACTCTGGTAACATACAAGGTGTTGGACCTAGATACTGCCCATCCATAGAGGACAAAATAGTAAAATTTGCTGATAAAGTTAGGCATCAGATATTTTTAGAGCCAGAAGGACTAAATGATCATACTATTTACCCTAATGGCATTTCTACATCGCTGCCGGCTATGGTACAGCAAGAAATATGTAATAATATCAGTGGTTTAGAGAATGTTACTATTATAAGGCCTGGATACGCTATAGAATACGACTATATAGACCCTAGGGAGTTGTTTTTAACACTTGAGACCAAGAAAATTTGTAATCTTTATCTTGCTGGTCAGATTAATGGAACTACAGGATATGAAGAAGCCGCAGCTCAAGGGCTTATAGCTGGGATAAATGCTGCTTTATCTTTTAAAAAATTAGAACCTTTTATACTTGATAGATCTGATGCTTATATAGGAGTTATGATTGATGATTTAGTGACAAAAGGTGTGGCTGAACCATATCGGATGTTTACATCGAGGGCAGAATATAGATTAAGTCTTAGATCTGATAATGCAGACCAAAGATTAACTTTCAAAGGAATAAATATAGGTTTGATAGGAGATGTAAGAAAAAATATATATTTAGATAAATATGAAAAAATTAGGAAAATTAGTGCAAAAATGAGACAATCTCTTATATCACCTAATAAAGCTGAAAAACTTGGAGTAAAAATAGCAAAAGACGGAATTTTAAGATCTTCAAATGAAATATTAACCCAAAAAGGTGTTGATATGAAAAAAATTAGAGATATTTGGCACGAAATACCTAATTTTGGCAAAGAAATAGATGAACAAATAGAAATAAAAGCCCATTATAGGGGTTATTTAAAAAAGCAAAAGGCTGATATTTTAGCTTTTAAAAGAGATGAAAACTTGATTATTCCAGAAAAAGTCAATTATGACAGCCTTTCTGGTCTATCAAACGAAGTTAAAGCTAAGTTTAAAGAGATTAAACCCAAAACGATGGGTCAAGCCTTAAGAATTGATGGAATAACTCCAGCCGCAGTATATATTTTGTTGTCACATGTAAAAAGAAAGTCTATTAAGCATATAGCTTAATGGAACAAAAAATTTTAAATTTATATTCGAGACTTAATAGCTTTAATGTTTCACGTGAAACGTGTTTGGACTTTGAATTATTTATATCGATGATAATGAAAAAAAATAAACAAATAAACATAATAAGCGAAGAAACTTCAAAAAGTGAAATTATCAGAGATCGTCATATAATAGATTCAGCGCAAATCATTGATTTTGTTGATTTAAATAGCAATACAACCACAGATTTAGGCACAGGAGGAGGAATGCCAGGAATAATTATAGCAATAATTTTAAAAAATATGAAGAAGGATTTAAAAGTTCATTTATATGAGAAAAGTTACCATAAAAGTGTTTTTTTAAGAGAAGTATCAAGAAAATTGAACTTAAAAACAAAAATATTCCAAGAAAATATTTTTGATCTAAAAAAATTAGAAACGGGAACAATAATGTCAAGAGCATTTAAACCAATGCCTGTTGTTTTAGATTTAGTTTATGAAAACTTTTCCAGTTACAAAAATTTGATTCTTTTTATGGGCAAGAATGGAAAGAAAATTTTTGAAAATTCATTAAAAGGTTGGGATCTAGAATATACAGAAAAAAAAAGTTTAACTAATGAGGATTCTTTTTTGTTAAATATTAAAAAAATAGAAAAGAAAATTATAAAAAATTAAATGCAAATCATTTCTATCATAAATCAAAAGGGTGGGGTTGGCAAAACAACAACTGTAATTAATCTTGCGGCAGGATTATCTCAACAAAACAAAAAAATTTTAGTGATAGATTTGGACCCCCAGGGAAACGCAACAACAGGTCTTGGATTGTCCAATATCGAAAATTCAACCGACACAATATACGGTGTATTGAATGGAACAAAAAAAATTTCTGATGTGATCAAAAAAACCCAGTTTGAAAATTTAGATATTATCACATCGAATGTAGATCTATCAGGTTTAGAGGTTGAGACAGCTGAAGATAGTAACAGGGCCTTTATATTAAAGCTTAAATTAAGCCCATATTTAAATGATTCTAGCGGTTTGTATGACTACATATTAATCGACTGCCCTCCATCACTTAGCTTGCTTACGGTCATGGCATTGGTGTGTTCTGACTCTCTGGTGGTTCCTCTTCAGACAGAATTTTTTGCTCTAGAGGGCTTAACTCAACTGATGAAAACAATTGAGAGGGTAAAAGTTAGCTTAAACCCAGAATTAAAGATTAGAGGAATACTTTTAACTATGTACGACAAGAGAAATAAACTTTCATCTCAAGTTGAGAAAGAAGCAAGAGATTATTTTAATGAAAAGGTTTATACAACCGTCATTCCAAGAAATGTGAGATTGTCCGAAGCACCTTCCCACGGTATACCGGTTTTAATTTATGATAAATCTTGCCTTGGAAGCAGATCATATTTCAATTTTACAGATGAATTTATTAGTCAAGAAGAAACTGTAGGAAGTGCAGCATAATGGAGTCGAATAAAATAAAGAAGGGGTTAGGAAGAGGTCTGTCATCATTAATAGGAGAAACCAAGGTTGAGTCTTCAAAAAATCAAATATCTATTAGTGATTTAATACCAAACAAGTTTCAACCTAGAAAATTTTTTGACGAAGATAATCTAAGAGATCTTACGAACTCAATTAAAGAAAGAGGAATCTTACAACCAATTATCGTTAGAAAATCTAATGACAATAGATCAAAATTTGAAATAATTGCTGGAGAGAGAAGGTGGCTTGCAGCACAAAAAGCAGGACTTCATAGTGTACCGGTGGTTATTACAGAGGCAGATGATTTAAAATCATTAGAATTCGCTATAGTAGAAAATGTTCAAAGACATGATTTAAATCCACTAGAGGAAGCTCAAGGGTACAAGCGTTTAATAGATGAATTCTCTTATGATCAAGAAAAGGTTTCAAAATTTATTGGAAAAAGCCGAAGCCACATAACAAACTTTTTAAGACTTCTTACACTACCATCTGATGTAATAAAATTAATTGAAAATCAAAAATTAACTGTTGGTCATGCAAAAATTTTAGTTGGATTGGATAATGCTGAATTTGTTGCAAATAAAATAATAGAAAAAAAGCTTTCTGTGAGGCAATCCGAGAAATTTGTAAAAACTTTTAAAATAAAAAGGCAGTCAATTAAGTTGAGAAAAGATCCAAATTTACATTCCCTAGAATCTTCTATTAGGGACAAAGTTGGACTTAATGTGATAATCAAAAATAAAAAAAATAATACAGGAAATATAATTTTTGAATATAAAGATCTTGATCAATTAAATAAAATTATTGAAATTATAAAATCTAATTACTAGTAATAACTGTTTGATCAATAATAAAATCTGATAAAATATTAATAGCATTATCTGAGTTTTTTTTTATTAGTAACTCTGTTTCATTAATTTTAAATATTAAGCTTTCTATATTAATATAAGACCAGTTTTTAATTTGTATTTTAATAATTTCTTTATCTTTCCAAAAAATGGGAGGTTTAAATGTTGAAATAACTTCATCAATATTTTTTTTATCTTTAAGCATCTCATTTATCTTTAAAAGTCTTTTGGATTTAACTAAAAAGGTTCTGATAATTAGAATACAGTCCTCTAGCGCATAGTTATTTTCATTTAAAATGTTAATAGTCTTTTTTTTATTTTTAGATAGGCAACTATCAATTAGCTCAGAAGCAGAATAGTTTTCAGACAAATTTGTCAGTTTTAAAAGGTCTTCAACTTCTATTTTTTTTTTATTAATAGTAAAACTTTTTATTTTTTCTAACTCATTTTTAAGATTTAATCGGTCACCTCTACTTCTTTGAACAATCAAATTAATAGATTGTTGTGATATAGAAAGGTTGTTGTCTCTAAAAAACTTATTAATCATTGCAGATAATGTTTGGTTATTATCTTCATAAAAGGGAATACAGACCAAGTTCTTATCTTTTTCAAATAAAGATCTTAGTTTAGATTTTTTTTCTAATGTTGTGGCATTCAAGACTATAGTTAGATCATCAACCTTTTTATCCAATAACTCTTCAATTATAACCTTAAATTTATCAGTTACTCTATTTACTAAAATTAACTTTTCATTTTCAAAAAAAGATTTTGATAAAACTTTATTAAAAAAATCTTCCTCATTTTTAATAATTTCACTTTCATCATAAATATATTTATTTTCTGAAAAATGAATCTTAAACTTTTCCTCAATAACTTGACTTTTATGACCTTCATTTTCTCCATAAAGTAAAAAGAAATTATTCTTTTTTAAGTCAATTTTTGTTGTTTCAAAAGACTTAATGATCATTTTAAGATTTTAAAAATATAAATATTTCTTCTGTTAGTTTTTGTATTAAATTTGTCTCTATATTTTTTCGATATTCTGATAGGTCAAATTTATTATCTAAATTATTATAAGTGAAACTTGACTCAAAACTTTTCTTTCTTTTAATTTTATTATTTTCTATTAGTGAAATATTTATTTTAATGGTTGTTTTATAAACTGATGCAGTTCCAGTGGTATCTTTCGAGACAATATCTATTCTTTTATTGCTAGATAATAACAAATCATACGCATTCTTTTCATCGCTAGTCTTTAAATCTAAAGCAGTAACAATTTTTCTATTTATCTTTTTATTTCCCTCATCAATCTGGATATTTTTAATCAATATTTTTGAGTCATTTTTTGATGAATATATTGCTTCAAAACCACAACTTGTTAATAAGGTAAGAGACAAAATTATGAAGATTTTTTTAATCATTCAGTTACAATTAGGTTAATTAATTTATCTTTTATAAAAATACTTTTTTTAATATTTTTACCTTCCAAAAATTTTTTTAATTCTTTTAATTTTTTAACTTTTTCAATTAAATCTTTTTCTTCAATATTATTTTCAGTCAGAATTAAACTCCTTTTTTTTCCATTTATTTGTATCACTATATTATGTTTTTTCTTTTTAAGATATTTGCTTTCTATTTCTGGCCAAAAATGTACTTTAGATTTTTCTACATTTTCTAAGCATTCATTTGCTAAATGTGGCATTATTGGAAGCATAATCGTTAAAATTTTAATATAATTTTTTTTTAAATTTTTGTTAGCTGTTTTTAACTCTATAGCTTTATTAAAAAAGTTATATATTTCATGCAAATTTGCAACAATAACATTGTAGCTAAATTTATTTAAGCTTAAGTTTATTTTGTTTAACATTTGATTTGTAAATTCTTCCATCTCTTCATCAAATTCTTGTGCTGAGTTCTTATCATTCTCTTTTATTTTGTTTAAAATTTTCTTATGCAAAGCCCAAAATTTAAGGACAAATTTATAAGAGGCAATCATGCCCTGTTCTGACCACTGCACATCTTTTTCTGGTGGACTGTCGGATAAAATGAATAGCCTTACAGCATCTGCCCCATAATCCTCTATCATTTGCTCAGGGTCAATCGTATTTTTTTTTGACTTAGACATGGACTCAGATGGCCCTACTATAATTTTTTCTTTGGGGTTTTTTTTACTATAAAAATTTTTACCATCTTGGGAAGTAATTTCATCGGGACTTAACCAATCATTTTTTTTATTTTTATAAGTTTCATGACAAACCATTCCTTGGGTAAACAAACCCTTGAAGGGTTCTTTGAAATTAATACTGTTTACTTTAAAGTCCAGTGCTCTTGTAAAGAATCTTGAATATAATAAGTGTAATATTGCATGTTCAACACCACCTATGTATTGATCAACTGGCATCCAGTAATTTACATCATCAATATTAAAACCATTTTTTTCATTTGTTGGTGAACAAAACCTTAAAAAGTACCAAGAAGAATCTACAAAAGTATCAAGTGTATCAGTTTCCAACAAACACTCTTCACCACCAATAATAATTTTCTTCCAATCCTCTTGGTGATCTAAAGGGTTACCTTTCGTATTAATATTTATATGTTTAGGAAGTTTGATTGGAAGTTTCTCTAGTGGAACTTTTAATATTTCATTTTTCTTATTGTAGGCTATGGGTATAGGGCAACCCCAATATCTCTGACGAGAAATACCCCAATCTTTTAATCTAAAATTAATTTTCTTTTTTCCTATTTTTTTTTCCTCAATAATCTTAATAGTTTCTATAATTGATTGTTCGGGAGCTTTTAAACCATCTAAAAAATCAGAATTAAAGATTACCCCAGGCCCAGTATAAGCTTCTTTTGTAATGCTAAAGTTATTTTCCTCTTCATTAGGTTTAACCACTGGAATAACATCTAAATTATATTTTAGAGCAAAGTCTAAATCTCTTTGATCATGAGCGGGACAACCAAAAACTGCTCCAAATCCGTAGTCCATTAAAACAAAGTTTGCAAAATACACGGGCACACTTTGATTTTTATTAAGGGGATTAATAGCCGTTAAGTTTGTTTTAAAACCAATTTTTTCTGCTTGAGCAATAGACTCTTCAGTTGTACCAGTTTTAGAGCATTTACTTTTAAAATCTATAAAATCTTTATTTTTTTTATAAAATTTTGATATTGGGTGATCTACTGATACAGCTAAAAAAGAAAATCCAAATAAGGTATCTGGTCTTGTTGTGAAACATTTAATATTTTTAACTTTTTCATTTCCATCAATTTTAAAATCAATTTCACATCCAAAAGATTTACCAATCCAGTTTTTTTGCATAATTTTAACTTTGTTAGGCCATTCATCGAGCTCATCTAGCCCAACAAGTAACTCATCAGAAAATTTAGAAATGTTAAAAAACCATTGATCAAGTTTTTTTCTCTCTACTACTGCACCTGATCTCCATCCTTTTCCATCTATCACTTGTTCATTAGCCAATACTGTTTGATCAATAGGATCCCAATTGACATAGTTTTCTTTTCTATAAACCAATCCCTTATCATAAAGTTCTAAAAAAAATTGTTGTTGATGTTTATAATAACTCTCAGAACAAGTAGAAATTTCTCTATCCCAATCAATTGAAAGTCCCAACTTTTTAAGCTGATTTTTCATTATAGAAATATTTTTTTCAGTCCATTCTTTTGGGCTTAAGTTGTTTTGACGTGCCGCATTTTCTGCTGGCATTCCAAATGAGTCCCATCCCATAGGGTGAAGAACATTATATCCTTGCAAGGATTTGTAACGAGCAAGGACATCTCCAATTGTATAATTTCTAACATGCCCCATATGAATTTTTCCTGATGGGTATGGAAACATTTCCAAACAATAAAATTTTTGTTTATCTTTAATAATTTCTGCTTTAAAACTTTTATTTTTTTCCCAGTATTTCTGCCATTTATCTTCTACGGTTTTGAAATTATATCTCTCAGATTCCATATTAAAAAAACTTAATTTATTAAACTCTAAATTAATTTTAACTACTTTAAAAATTTTTCGGTAGTTTATATTCTTCTGGGTTATCCTCTTTTTTACTCGCAAGGTCTTGTTTTTTAATTTGAGCAGCTTTTTTCAAAATTGCAAATCTTATTTCGCTATTCAAATTATTTTCAATTTTACTAACTTTACAATTATTTTTATCATCACAAATTTTTTTATGAATTATAACATTTATAGCATCTGATCTTATTTCATTTGTTAAAAATCTAATTGTAATTTTAATTTGTTCACTTGAAGAACCTTCACTGAACCAGTCAGTTACAATTATACCACCAGCATAATCAACATTATTTAGAGGTGCAAAATCTAATTTTGCAAGAGTCGCTCTCCACAAGGGGTTTGAGGAGGCAAATTGAAAATCTCCACCAGATTTTTTTCCAAGACTTCCAAGCCTGAAACCTTTGCCTTCTTCCATATTTTTTTTTATTCTATCATTCGCATTAGTCGGAACTTTTCTTGCATCTGTTGGTTTATAAATTCCACAAGAATTTAGACCAAATAAAAAAGTTATAATAATTATAAGTAAGTTTTTATGTAGATTTTTTAAAGTTTGCATTGTTCAATTTTTGAATTAATAATCAATTTATTATCAGTTTTGTAAAAAATTACTGTAAAAATGAAAAATAACAATAATTTTATGTGATATTTTTACAACAAACATGATAAAAAGTGACAAAATCCCATCTAAAGTTAGGATTTCAGTAAAATAGTTATATTTTGTCCGTATTCATATATGAAAATAAAACAAAAGGAGAAATTATGAATAACTTTAAAAAAGTAGGATTAACAGCACTAGCTGGTTCTCTTGCTGCTGTATCAGCAAATGCTGCTGAAATGACAGTAAGTGGTGCTACGTTGTTAACGTATACTTCGGAAGATCCAACAGAAACTACTGGTAACCCGTGGGGTATGAAAACTAACCTAGGCTTTACAGCTTCAGGTGAAGTTAACGGATACACTGTATCTTACATGCAAACATCTGCGGACCAATTTGCTGGTATGTCATCAGCAAGATTGTCTATTGATATGGGTGACATGGGAGTTTTAGCATTTGACCAAGGTTCAGGTTCAGGTCTAGCAACTATCGATGATAAAACACCGACAGCTGCAGAAGAAATCTGGGATGGTATCGATGCAGGAGCAACAACAGGAGCTGAAGGTCTAGTTGGTGCAGCAGGTAACTCTGGTGTATGGAACTATATAAAATCAGTGAATGGTGTTACATTCAACGGTGCTGCAAGAAAAGGTTCTGGAGCTAAGAACTCTGATGGAGCTTCTTCTGGTGCTGGACAAGGCGCTTGGGACTTTGCACTAACAACTGATGGTTCAATGATAGGTGTAGATGGCCTAGCAATGGGTGCAGGTTATGGTGAAGCTGAAGCTGGTTCAACAACTGCACAAGATGGTGATGATGAACACAGCACTGTTTTTGCAAACTACTCTTTTGGTCCTGCAACATTTGGTGCACAGAGATCAAGAATCACTAAAGGAACTAAAACAGCTGCTGATGAGACTACAGAAGCTTGGGGTATTGCGTTTAACGTAAACGATGACCTTTCTATTTCTTATGGTGAAAGAGAAGTTGAGTTTGATCATGTAGATGCTACTAACGTTACTGAAGAAGGTGAAGGTATCGCTATTGCTTATACTATGGGTTCTATCAAAATTGCTGGTAACATGAACGAAGTTAACAACAATGATGGTACTGCAAACTCTAAAGATGAAATGACAGAAATCGCTCTTTCATTTGCATTCTAATCTAAGTTTAGATTTTATAAAAAAGCCCCAATTTATTGGGGCTTTTTTTTTGTCACAATTTAAGTAATTTTATTTAGCTCTTTTAAGTAGGGTGAAAATTTTTCAAATGAATTTACAGATGATTTATAAATAGGCTTCCTTGCTTGAGCTGTGCTCATTGTTTTTATTGGGGTCTTATTCTTGTGAAAAGATAAACAGTTTTCTTCCCAGGGCAGGTCACAAAACTTTATAATTTTTCTTATTTCATTTTCTGGGTTTTCAATTATTTTCTCGTATTTCGCTTCATAAATTTTATATGGGATTAAGTCATTCCAAAAATTCATAAGAGAAGAATATTGCTTGTAATAAGAAACAAGTTCATTTTGGTCATAACTAAAATTTAATCCACCTTCAAAAAAATTTTTATATAATGATAGACAGTTATCTTTTGGGTTGCGTGAGCAATGTATTATTTTAGATTCAGGGAAAAGTAGCCTAATTAGACCAATCCATCTAAAATTTAGAGGAGCTTTATCAGTTAAAAAAGCTTCAGTAGCATCAAATCTTTTTAAATAATCATAATATTGTAATCTTAACTTGTTAGCAAAAGACTCATTATTAGCCAATTCATAAATTTTTTCTTTAGATAATATGTCGTTAGTCATAAGTTCTTGATTTATAATTTTAGAAAGCTGAGGAAGTTCTCCAGCACCAAAAACATTAGAGTGAGACGAAATTATTTGTTCAACTAATGATGTACCAGATCTTGGCATTCCTAAAATGAAAACTAGTTTTTTATGTTTGACTTTGTCTTTTGAAATTTCATTAAAGTCAAAATTATCAAATTTTTTTTTAATATCTTCAAAAAAAACAATCTCTTCATTAATTTTGTAGTTTAAAGATTTTTTTTTTATCTTGTTTCCAAGATCTAAATGATCAAAAGAGTTTGAAATTTCATTTAAATCTTCATAAGCTTTAGCAAGTGCAAATAAAAGGTTAATTTTTTGATTATTATTTAATTCTAAGTTTTTATTTTTGTGTTCCATTCTTTTAATATGGTCATTTTTAGAATGGTACTTAGTTGACTGACTAATAAGCATATCAGCTTGTGTAAATTTAGGTTCAATTAAAAGTGTCTTTTCTGCATACTCTATAGCTAAATCGAATTTGCCAAGTCCTTGATAGGCTAGAGCTAATGAATAGTAAACTACTGGAATTTTATCATTAATTTTTAGTGCTTTTTCATATAGGTCTATTGCTATTTCAAAATCATTATTGTCTCTTTTTAAATTTCCATAGTTTACATAAGCATTAATATAATCTGGTTTTTTTTTTATAATTTTTTGAAATAATTTCTCAGATAAATTAATCTTACCATTGTTTTTATAAACGTTTGCTAAATTATTCATAATTGTAATATTTCCTGGGTCCATTTTAAAACCTTTATTAAAAATATTTTCAGCAAAATCAAGCTTACCCAAATTTTGATATGCTGAGCCCAAAATGTTATATAAAATTATATATTCAGGAAACTCTTTAATTAGCACTTTTGATTTTGAAACTACTAACTCATAATTAGCAGCATTAAATAAATTTAATAAAGTTTTAATTTTACTTTCAATATTTTTCATCTTTATAAATTTACTTTATCATTTTTTTCAAAATATGAAATTGCTCCAAAACCAAAAGCTTTCGTAAGTTTTAGTTTCTTAATATTTTTCGATGAAATACCACCTAAAGCAATAACTTTTCTTTTTGTTTTAGAGGCTAGAAGATTAAATTTTAATGGATTTAAAAAATTTTTCTTTTTATTAGTTTTAAACAAAGGTGATATAAAAATTAATTTAGCTCCCTGCTTTTCTTTGATTATTATCTCATCTATAGAATGGGCAGATCCCATTATTAAAAAATTATTTTTAACACTTTTTTTTTGAATATTTTGATTTTTATTAAATGAGGGTAAATATACCCCATCTAAATCAAGATTAATTGCTAACTTTAAATTATTTGATAAAAAAAATTTTCTACCATCTTTTTTACAAATTTTTTTAATATCTAAAATTATTTTTTTGTCATATGGAATAGAATAGTTTCTGTAAATAATTGCAATTTTTTTATTCAATTTTCTGATATGATCTTTATTTAAGATATCTATAAATGAAAAAAAAGATGGTAATTTATTATGCATAATTGTTTAGACAATTTAATTGAAATCCAAAAAGAAATACAATTAAAAATTATTGATACAAATAATGTCACTCAAAAACCAAAAATTATTGCTGTTACTAAAACGAATCCAATAGAAAATATTTTGCCGTTAATTAATTATGGCCATCTTGATTATGGTGAAAATAAAGTTCAAGAAGCTTTAGAAAAATGGGAAAGTATAAAAGGAGATTTTGACCACTTAAATTTACACATGATTGGTAAACTTCAAACTAATAAGGTCAAACAAGCTGTATCGTTATTCGATTATATTCATTCTCTGGATAATTTAAAATTAGCAGAGAAGATCTCTAATGAACAAGTCAAACAAAATAAGAAAATGAAGTTATTTATTCAAATTAATATTGGAGAAGAGCCTCAAAAAAGTGGAGTTTATATTTCAGATATAAAAAAGTTTTATAAAAGTTGTGTTGAAGGCTTAGGTTTAAATATAATTGGAGTTATGTGTTTACCACCAAATAATAATAATTCTTCATCTTACTTTTCTAAAATGAAAAACTTAAAAAATTATTTGAACTTAAAAGAATTAAGTATGGGAATGTCCAATGACTATCTTGATGCAATAAAATTTGAGGCAACTTATATAAGAATAGGTTCTAAAATTTTTGGTAAAAGAAATTAGCTTATTTTGATTTTAGTTTTCTGATTAATCAATTTTAATAAAACTTCAAAATCTTTTTTTTTAAGGGCAATACATCCTGCAGTGGGCTTATAGTCATTTGTTAAGTGAATAAAGATTGCACTGCCTGCGTTTGGTTTTTTTTTTAGATTATAATCTATTGTAATTAAATAATCATACTTGTGATCATTTCGGAAGAAATTTTCTTTAATTTTATTATTATTTAAGACAATTTCTTCATTATATCTTTTGTCATTTGGGTCATCACACCATCCTATTTTTTTTGTGATTATTTTTTTTTTTAACTTGCAGCCGACTTTTCCAACTCTATCTTTACGGTAATATAATGTATTTAGTCCAAATAAACCTTTTGGAGTTGTAAAATCACCTTCTTTTTTCCTTAAATTTAAACCATTTTTACCTATGCAGCACTTTAGTTTAAAATCATCAACAATTAGCGTGTCTTTATTTTTTAAATAAATTATCATAAGTTATACCTCAATGAATAAACACAATGTTAATATTATTAATTTTAATTTACTATATGAGATCTTATATGAAATTAAAGAAAAATTATCTTTTACTATTTCTAAATATGAAAATGAAAAAGATTTTCTTGATCATAATGATAAAAATTACGGAGACTGTTTAATAATATCAAATTCAAAAAAATTAAATTTAATTAAAAAAAATTTATTAGTTTTTGATAATTTACCGCTATCAATAAATAAACTTATAGAATTAATTAATATCAATTTTATAAGATTAAAATTTAATCATCAATCAAAAATTAATATAAAAGGTTTTGAACTTAATTTGAATTCAAAATTTTTTTCTAAAAATAATATTGAATTGAAACTAACAGAAAAAGAAATTGAATTAATTTTGTATTTAGATTTAAATAAGAATAAACATAGTGTATTAGACTTACAAAAAAATATTTGGGGTTATGCATCAGACTTAGAAACTCATACAGTAGAAACGCATATTTATAGGTTAAGAAAAAAAATTGGTGATAAGTTTAAAGACAAAAATTTTATTATAAGTTCTAATGAAGGATATTATATTTAATAAAAAAAAAAATTTTTTAGCTAAGGCGTTAAAAGATCCTAGATTTAAACAAAAAGTAGTTAAACCAAAAAAAGGAAAAGGTAGCTTTAAAAGAAAAAAAATTAAATAAGTCTAGCACCAATTCTTTGAATAATTTTTGCTGACATTTCTGTACCTTTCTTAAGACTTTCTTCAATTGTTAAATCATTTAAATACCCATGAAGATATCCAGCTGCAAATAAGTCTCCGGCCCCAGTGAGATCAACTATCTTAAGGTCTTTTCTCGCCTCACACTCAATTATTTTATCTTTGTTTATAGCAACGCTGCCTTTATCTCCTCGAGTTATGATGATTAATCTTTTTTGTTGCTGACTAAATGATACAACTTCTTCAAAGTTTTTTGCTTCTATTAATGAGGTTATTTCTTGTTCATTTGCAAAGGTGATATCTAATTTATTTTTAACTAAATCTAAAAAGTGAGCTTTATGTCTTTCTACACAAAATGAGTCAGAAAGAGACATTGCCACTTTATTAGAAATTTTAATTGCTTTATCAAAAGCTGATTTTGGTTCTCCCTCATCCCACAAATAACCTTCAAGGAAAGTAAGTTCACTACTTTTTACAGAATTAACGTCAACATCATTTTGATTAATTTTTCCAGCAATACCTAAGAATGTGCACATAGTTCTTTCAGAGTCAGGTGTAATTAATATTAAGCATGTACCGGTTGGCAAAGGTTCTTTTTTTTTAGAGTAAACATAATTAACATTTTCTTTTTTCAAACCATCCTCATATTTCTGTCCTAAATCATCTTCATTTATTTTACCTATAAATCCAACTTTATTTTTTAATTGAGACAATCCAACAATAGAATTTGCAACAGATCCACCAGACACTGTATTTTCAATCTTTAAAGTTGATAACAGCTTTTTAAATTTTAATTCATCAACAAGTTTCATAGTGCCTTTTGTTAACTCATTGTCTAATAAGTATTTGTCCTCAACTTTACAAATAACATCAACAATAGCATTTCCGATTCCTATAATTTTCATATTAAGTTTTAATAATTTTAATTGGATTTTTACGATTAGGATAACAAGTTGTACAAATTTTACAAGTTAAACCAAAGCATTCTCTTGCCTTACAATATTCTCTTCCATAATAAATTATTTGAAGGTGTAGTTTATTCCAAGTTTTTTTTGGAAAAATTCTTTTCAAATCTTTTTCAGTTTGAATAACATTTTTACCATTTGTTAATCCCCATCTTTGAGCTAGACGATGAATATGTGTGTCCACTGCAAAAGCTGGTTGTCCAAAACCTTGGGACATAACCACACTTGCTGTTTTATGACCTACACCAGGTAATTTTTCAAGCTCCTCAAAAGTTTTAGGCACTTTACCACTGTGTTTTTCTAAAAGTATCTTTGATAATAAATAAATACTTTTAGCTTTAACCCTAAAGATACCTATACTTTTTATTAATTTTTCTATTTTTATTCTTCCTAATTTAACAAAGTGCTCAGGTTTGTTATATTTTGGATATATATTCTTTGTTACATTGTTAACATTAATATCGGTGCATTGTGCTGACAAAAGAACAGAGGTTAAAAGTGTAAATTTATTTCTATGTTTTAATGGAATAGGGGTAGTTGGATAAATCTTATTTAAGATTTTTAGTATTTGTTTTGCCTTTTCCTTCTCTTGCATTACTTAAAAATTCAATAAATCTCTCATTGAGTAAAGTCCTATTTTTTTATTTGAAAGCCACTTTGCAGCAGTTAAAGCACCATCTGAGTATAAAGATCTATCAAACGCATTATGACTCAAGTTTATAATTTCCTTACCACTCGAGAATATCACTTGATGTTCTCCAATAACTTCTCCTTTTCTAATAGAGTTAAAATTAATTTTTTTTCCAAAAGGGAAAGATTTTTTATTCAAAAACCTCTTACCTATTAAGTTATGTAGATTTTTATTTTTCCCATCAGCAATACCTTTTCCAAGCATTAATGCAGTTCCTGAAGGATAATCTTTTTTATGTTTGTGATGAATTTCAAAAACTTTGCTTAAATAATTATCTCCAAGAGATCCTGCTGCAATTTCAGTTAAATACATAAGTAAATTAATACCCAAACTCATATTCCCAGCTTTTAAAATAGGAATTTTTTTTGAATATCTTTTAATTAAAGCATCTTCTTTTTTGGTAAAGCCAGTTGTTCCAATAACAACCTTTTTTTTTAGTCTTGATGCTATTTTAAGAATTTCAAGTGTACATCTTGGGACTGTAAAATCCACAATAACATCAGTTTTTTTAAAGGCTTGATCTGTGTTTAAATTAATTTTAATACCAGCTATTTTTTTGTTAGTAGGTTTATTTTCTGTAAGCGACACTAATTTAAAACTCTTATTAGATTTAGAAGATTGAATAAGTTGTTGTCCCATTCTTCCAAGACACCCTGTGATTGCTAAATTAATTTTTTTCATTAAGAAAATATTAACCTTTTTTAGTTAATTAGTCTTTTAGTTTTTCCAAAAACTCTTGGCTTTTTGAAAGAATCTTTTAATACTGGGATTTGATTTTTCATTTTCTATTTCTCTAAATTTCTCAAGCAATTCTTTTTGAGCTTTATTTAATGAAATTGGAACTTCAGTATTTACTTGGACGTACAGATCACCATTTCCACTTCCTCTCATAAAAGGCATTCCTTTACCCTTTAGTCTAAATTGCTTACCATTTTGAGTTCCATTGGGTATTTTTATTTTTGCTTTTCCACCATCAATTGTTGGTATTTCTATTGTAGTTCCAAGAGCTGCATCAGCAATTGATATTGGAAATTCGAAAAATAAGTTTTCATCTGACCTTTTAAAGAGATCATGAGAGTGTACATTTATAAATAAATATAAATCCCCACTTGCTCCACCCTTAGTCCCAGCTTCTCCTTTTCCAGCTAATCTAATTCTTGTTCCATCATCAACACCTTTAGGTATCGTTACAGATAACTTTTTTGAAGCTTGTTTGCTGCCTTGTCCGTTGCAATCATTACAGGGGTTTGTTATTTCTTCCCCGCTGCCTGCACATTGTGGGCACGTTTGTTGTACTGTAAAAAAACCTTGATTTGATCTTACTTTACCATTTCCTCCACATGTTGTGCATCTATCCGGAGAGGAACCTGGTTTTGATCCGTTTCCCTTACAAACATCACATTTTTCTGTTGTTGAGAATTTAATATCTTGTTTTTTTCCTTTATAAGCCTCTTCTAAAGTAATGGATAAATCATATCTTAAATCAGAACCTCTATTATTGGAACTTCTTCTCCCTCTAGATCTTCCTCCACCACCAAAATCGCCAAAAAAATCTTCAAAAATATCTGAGAAGTCTGCACCACCGAAACCACCAAAACCACCACTTTGTCTTCCACTCCCACCTTCAAAGGCAGCATGCCCAAAGTTATCATAGTTTTGTTTTTTCTCTTGGTCTGAAAGAATACCATACGCTTCACTAGCTTCCTTGAACTTATCTTCAGCACCTTTATCACCAGGGTTTTTGTCTGGGTGATATTTTACTGCTAATTTTCTATAGGCTGATTTTAATTCTTCTGGGCTTGCACTTTTACCAACACCCAAGACGTCATAAAAATCTCTTTTAGCCATAAGTTACTTTAAGGTGATAGTTGTTTTAAGTCTTAAGCGCTTTTTTCTTTGTCTTCTTCTTTCTTTTCTTCCTTTACTTCTTCAAAATCTGCATCAACTATATTATCGTCTTTTTTTACTTCATCATTTTTATCACTATCCTTTGATGAAGCTGGTTTTTTCTCTTGAGATTTATAAATTGCCTCACCTAATTTCATAGAAGCTTGAACCAAACTTTCTGTTTTCTTTTTAATATCATCTATATCCTCACCTTTTAAAGCTTCTTTTAAGCTTGAAGAGGAGTCTTCTATTGCTTTTTTTTCAGTATCAGAAATTTTAGCACCATGTTCTTTTAGATTTTTTTCTGTAGAATGTATTAAAGTGTCCGCTTGGTTTCTTACATCTACTGACTCTCTCTTTTTTTTATCAGCTTCTTTGTTGACTTCGGCATCTTTAACCATTTTTTCAATTTCTTCATCACTTAAACCACCTGAAGCTTGAATTTGAATTTTTTGCTCTTTTCCAGTTCCTTTATCTTTTGCAGAAACATTTACAATTCCATTTGCATCTATGTCAAATGTTACTTCAATTTGAGGAATACCTCTTGCAGCTGGTGCTATACCAACTAATTCAAAATTTCCTAACATTTTATTGTCTGAAGCCATTTCTCTTTCACCCTGAAGAACTCTTATTGATACTGCTGGTTGGTTGTCTTCAGCAGTAGAAAAAACCTGACTTTTTTTTGTAGGTATTGTTGTATTTTTTTCAATTAGTTTTGTAGATACGCCACCTAAAGTTTCAATCCCTAGAGATAGTGGTGTTACATCTAAAAGAAGTACATCTTTGACATCCCCCTGCAGTACACCTGCTTGAATAGCAGCACCCATAGCAACAACTTCATCTGGGTTTACACTTTTATTAGGATCTTTTCCAAAAAAATTTTTTACTTCAGCTAAAACTTTTGGCATTCTTGTCATTCCACCAACCATAACAACTTCATCTATTTCATTTGCAGTAAGACCGGCATCTTTAAGTGCTGTTTTACAAGGTGGCAAAGTTCTTGAAATTAAATCTTCAACTAAAGCTTCTAGTTTTGCCCTAGTCATTTTTAAATTTATATGTTTAGGGCCAGTTTTATCTGCAGTTATAAAAGGTAAGTTAACATCTGTCTGCTCTGCTGAAGATAATTCAATCTTTGCTTTTTCAGCGGCTTCTTTTAATCTTTGAAGCGCTAATTTGTCAGTCTTTAAGTTTATTCCATTATCCTTTTTAAACTCACCAACCAAGTATTCCACAATAGCATTATCAAAATCTTCTCCACCTAAAAAAGTATCCCCATTAGTTGATTTAACTTCGAATACACCATCACCTAATTCAAGAATAGAAACATCAAATGTACCACCTCCCAAATCATAAACAGCAATTTTTTTATTTTGTTTTTTGTCAAGTCCATAAGCTAAAGAAGCAGCTGTAGGTTCGTTAATAATTCTTAAAACTTCGAGACCTGCAATTTTGCCAGCATCTTTAGTTGCTTGTCTTTGAGCATCATTAAAATAAGCAGGTACAGTAATTACTGCTTTTGTTACTTCTTGACCTAAATATTTTTCAGCAGTTTCTTTCATTTTTTGAAGTATAAAAGCTGATATTTGTGAAGGTGAATATTTTTTACCTCTAGCTTCAAGCCACGCGTCACCTTTTTCTGAGTTGACTATTTTAAAAGGTGCAGCTGAAATATCTTTCTTAACTGTTGGATCTTCAAAATTTCTTCCAATTAATCTTTTCACAGCAAATATAGTATTTTCAGGATTAGTTACAGCCTGTCTTTTTGCTGGTTGTCCAACTAATTTTTCACCATCATCAGTAAAAGCAACAACTGAAGGTGTCGTTCTTGCTCCTTCTGCATTTTCTAAAACTTTAGGCTGACTACCTTCCATGATTGATACACATGAATTTGTTGTTCCTAAATCTATTCCTATAATTTTACTCATAATTTAAATCCTATCTTTCATATAAGTGTTAATTTTTAATCTACAAGTTCTGACATATAATATTAAATGTCTGAAATATCTTTATTTTCCTCACTTTTTTCATCTTTTTTTTCAGTTTTTTTTGAAACTCCAACCAAAGAAGGTCTTAGTAACCTATCTTTCATCATGAATCCTTTTTGAATTTCTTGAACAATAGTTCCAGGCTCTTTTTGATCATCATCAATTTCAATCATGGCTTGATGTAGGTTTGGATCAAGTTTTTTACCAATTGAGTCTATAGGTGTGATACCATTTTTTGATAAAATAGAGACCATATCTTTACTTATAATATTAAAATGTTCTAAGGTTTTTTTTAAAGCTTCTGAGTTTTTTAATGCATCGTCATTTTCTAAAATCTGTTTTGATCTTTCTAAATTATCAATTAAATTTAATGTTTCTTTTGCAAAAGCAAAACCACCATAGCTAAAAGCATCTTCTCTTTCTTTTTCAAATCTTCTTCTTTGGTTTTCCATCTCTGCAAAAGATCTGGCTAATTTATCTTCTAATTCTATTATTTTTTCTTGAGGAGTTGTTTCTTTTATTTCTTCATCTTTTTTAGCATAATTTTTCTCCATCTCTTCATTTTGTTCTTCAGAACCAGTTTTTTTGACCTCATTATTTTGATCTTCGGTATTAATGTTTTGATCTTTTTCCATTGTCACTTATATGGTATGAAATTTAATAATTGCTAGATGTTAAAGAAAAAAATTACAAAATTACTAGTTGGAACTAATAATAAGGGCAAACTAAAGGAAATTAAGGATTTATTGCCTAAAAACCTTTCAATTTACTCTCCTTTAGACTTTAAAATTAAAAGTCCAATTGAAAATGGTAAAAGTTTTAAGGAAAATTCCTTAATTAAAGCTAAATATTTTTCAAAAATATCTAAAATGCCCTGTTTATCCGATGACTCAGGACTAGAAATAGACATTTTGAATGGAGACCCAGGTATTTATTCTGCTAGATGGGGTGGAAAAAGTGGAAATTTTCAAATAGCAATGAATAAAGTTTTTAAAGAGTTAAATAAGAAAGATAAAAATTGGAAAATTAAAAAGATTAAAGCCAGATTTATTTGTTCTTTAACTATTTATGTAAGCGAAAAAGAAATTGTGAGTTCTGTTGGTAAAATTGAAGGATATATCTCACCTAAAATGAGGGGAAAAAATGGATTTGGCTATGATCCAATATTTATACCTAATGGAAAAAAAATTACTTTCGGTGAGATGAAGTCAATGCAAAAATATAAAATAGACCATCGATTTAAAGCTTTTAAAAAGATTAAAAAATTTTTTTAAACTCTTTATTCTCAACTTTATAGAAATTAAGGATATGATTAATTTTATTATCTTTAATCTCAAAAATCCCAACCTTACCTTTAAATAAATTTTTTTTAGTAAAAATTTTTTGATTTATAATTGAATCATTTTGAAGTATTAAGAAATAAATCAACCCAACTAAGTCAAAACTTAAAAAAGATAGCTGATTAGGATACTGATTAAATTTTTCAAAATATTCTAAAGAAAAATCTTCATAATTTTTTTTATTAATCGAAGGGAAATAAAGAGGTTGTGAGCTAGTTTCCTTTAAAAGAGACTCATCAAACCATTGATTAAGAGTTATAAAATATTTTTTTTTAGGAGAGATATCCGTATATAATAAAGATGTAGTAACACTTTTAAGACTTTCATCAAAATCAGCAATTATTAAAGAGTCAAATTTTACATTTCCGAGAGTATCTCGTTTACTTAATTTTTCAATTAAAAGTTCTTTGTCATCTTGGTCTGATTTTTCTAGTCTTGTTATTTCGTCTTCTAGATTTTGTTTTCTTATTTTATAATTTGTAATTTTTTCTATTTGTTTGGTGAGCTTAGTAGGGTCAGTATCATATATGTGGTTTTTAATTATTTTTATTTTAGAACTGTAAATAGCTTTTCTAATCTCATTTTTGTAATCTAAATTAGGGGTTAAAAAAATAGTTTTTTTTATTTCATTTAATTCAATAAATTTTTTAATCGCTTTTATTTGAGATGTAGCATTAATACCTGCATTAATAATATTTTTTGAAGAGTTGCTGCCTTTGTTGGTTAAGGACAAAAAAGTTATTTCTTTTAATTCATCAAGATATTCTAGGTTATCATTAAATACTGGACCAATTATTATTTTTATTCCTAATTCATATAACTCTTTAGCTGATCTCAAAGTAACATTAGGGTCAGACTCTGTGTCTTTAGGAATGATTTCAATTGATTTATTGTTAATTTTATTGACAGCAAGTCTTGTAGAGTTGATTATAGATTGACCAATTTCAAAATTTTTACCAGTTAAAGGAACAAGCAGGCCAATTTTAATTTTTTCATTTGCATAAGCACTTTTTAAGGATGTTAAAAATATTAAAGCTAAAAGTGATATAATTTTAATAATTTTATTCATTTTAATGTTATTATTATAACGGTTTAAATTTAATGATTCTAGAAAATGAAAGCATAAATAATAAAGTTAAAAATGGTCTATATATTGTTTCTACTCCAATAGGTAACTTAAGCGATATTACATTAAGAGCAATAGAAGTCTTAAAAAAATCAGATTATATATTGTGTGAAGATACAAGAGTCTCGAAAAAATTGCTAGATAAGTATAAAATCAAATCGAAACTTATCTCAAATCACAAATTTAATGAAAAAAAAAATTTATCAAAAATAATAGAAATTTTAAAGTCTAATTATATTGTATCGCTTATATCTGATGCTGGCACTCCATCTGTTTCAGATCCTGGAGCGATACTTATAAATGAATGTTTGAACAAAAATATTGATGTAATTCCAATACCTGGTGCTTCAGCTGTATCGACGGCTGTTTCTATTAGTGGTTTTAGTGAAAAATATTTTTTTTATGGATTTTTTCCTGAAAAAAATAATAAAATAACAGAAGATTTAGAAAAACTTTCCAATTTAGATTGCTCTATTGTATTTTTTATTTCACCTCGAAAGTTCAACAAGGCAGTAAAAAATATAAAAAAATTTTTTTTTGGAAGAAAAATTTTAGTGTGTAGAGAGATGACTAAATTTTTTGAAGAATATGTTAGAGCTAATGTTAATAGTTTAGAGATTTTCAAAGTTGAACCAAAAGGAGAGTTAACCATAGTTATTTCTGAAAAGGTAGAAGAAAAAAATTCATCGATAATTTTAAACGAATCTGATAAAAAAAATATTCAGAAAATGATTAAAAAATTAAGCATTAAAGATATTACTGATCTAATTAGCCAGTATAGTAATGTACAAAAAAAAGAAATTTATAACTATTGTTTAAAATTAAAAGATGAAAAATAGAATAATTTTAATAGTTTTTGCCTTTTTAATTTTTGCTGGGTGTGTTGGGACTGCAACGACAGGAATTTTTGGAACTGGTGTGAGCATTGCCATAGATCCAAGGTCTATAGGTACTCAAATAGATGATTCTGTAATGCAAAAAAATTTATCAGGAAGATTAATTTTAAGCGATAAGAGTTATTTGT
>Ga0209425_10000396_pt1 | contig 53291 bp, 33 predicted proteins | sample COG_05_FD_184749 | JGI IMG/M metagenome (GOLD analysis project Ga0209425, IMG submission 184749) | Pelagic Microbial community sample from North Sea - COGITO 998_met_05 (SPAdes) (version 2) | ecosystem: Environmental > Aquatic > Marine > Neritic zone/Coastal water | place: Helgoland, sampling...
CCGGGAGCCCCGCCGATCCTCCCCGGTGGTGGACATTTCCGCAGTCGGCGCCGAGAGCGAAAGGGTCGACCCGGGTCCGATGCGCTCCTGTCCCGGGGCCTCTTCAGTCTTCGTCGAGAGGCCGTTCCTCTTCTCGTATCGAATGCCGTCTTCGAGTACGGTGTGTTTGTTGTTGAACAATCAGCAATCGCCGCCTGGCGTCGATCGCATTGCGAACGCACCGCCCGACGGCCGTCGACTAGGTCCAATCATCTCGATCGCAAGCTGCTCGCCGGCGGAGGGCGGGAAAATAACATCGCGTCGACACGAACAATCCGAGATCCCTGGACCTGACTGAACCTGCATACATGTTAACCTTAAAACTAGGAAATGTGGTAATTTGTTTTCACCACACCAGACAACTTAGTCAAGATCGATCAACCGTCGTTTGGGAACTCATGTGAACTTGGTTTTGGCTCTCTGCAGCTCTGATTGGCAGGGGACGGCGCGACGTCAAAACCCGACCGCGCGCGATCGGCGTCCACCGACGAGGGCGCGAGAGTTCACGGCTCGGTTGCGAGGGTAAACCGATACGTTCGAGAGAGCTTGGATCGGTCGAGGGGTAGATCGGGCCCGGGATCTTGAGCGCGGAACGGCAAAATGCCCACCGGTACGTAGGGCAAATAAGCCTAGAACCTCAACCTTGCCGCCCCGCCACGTCTCGATCCCCGCCCCCGCCTCGGAGCTGACCGTCCCGTTTCCCACTCACCCCGACATCGCAGGTGGCGGCCGCGGCGAAGATGGAGGCCCCAAAGACGCCACGGGCGGTGGTGCCGAGGCCCACGCGCGTTACAAGCAGTACGAGTACCGAGCGGTGAGTTCGCGCGCACCGGGCAACCCCGCCGCCGTAATCCAATCTCCCCCGCCCCTCCACCCACCCGCGTTCGCTGACCTCCCGTCTCCGTTCCCAACCCCGCGCAGAACGCGAGCCTTGTGCTCACGTCCGACAACAAGGATCGCGTGACCGGCGAGCCCACCGGCGAGCCCGAGACGCTCTGGGGTCGCATCAAGCCCGGTCAGTTTGGCGACCGAGTGCACCGCGACAAACCCGCCGAGCTCGAGGATCGCAAGAAGCGCGCGCGCGAGAGGCGCAAGGGCGGGATGGACCAGGACGATCTGGACGCCCTGAACGCTCGACGCAAGAAGGGCAGGGCTCAGGCCGTGTCCAGCGTGCTCACCGCCGACGCCGACGGATCTTACCGCCCCAAGACGAGGGAGACGAGGGCCGCGTACGAGGCGCTCCTGGGAATGATCCAGGGCCAGTTTGGGGACCAGCCGCAGGATGTGCTCAGGGGCGCCGCCGAGGAGGTCCTCGAGGTGCTCAAGGACGATCACAAGACGGACCCGGAGAGGAAGAAAAACGTCGAGGCCCTCATGGGCGCGACGAGCAGCGAGAAGTTTGCGCAGTTTGTCGCCGTCGGTAAGCTCATCACGGATTTCAACCCAGGCGGCGGCCCGGGCGAGGGCGACGTCGTTCCCGGCGATACCCTCGACGACGACATCGGCGTGGCCGTCGAGTTCGAGGAGGAGGACGAGGACAACGGGGAGGACAACGAGCTGGACGAGGTGCTCGAGGCGAGCGACGTGGAGGAGGATGACGAGGGCGCCGGCGAGGAGGCTGGGTTTGGCCGGGGCGTGCAGGGCATGGACGTCGGCGGCGACGACGGCGAGGAGTACGACAAGGACATCGTCAAACCCTCGGACATCGACGCCTACTGGCTCCAGCGCCAGGTCGCCGCCGCGTTCGGGTACACCGACTCGGACGCGGCGGAGTCCTCGAAGATGGCTGAGGAGGTGCTGAGCGCGCTCGGGTCGGAGACGGATGACGAGCGGGCGTGCGAGAACCGGCTCGTGCTCCTCCTCGACTACGACAAGTTCGACCTCATCAAGAAGCTTCTCAAATCCCGCGCGCGTGTGGTGTGGTGCACCCGACTGGCGCGCGCGCAGGACGACGACGAGAAGGCGCGCATCGCGGAGCAGATGAGCGCCCGGCCCGAGGCGGCGGCGGTGTTGGACCTGATGCGTCAGACGGGCGAGCGCGCGTCGGCCAAGGCGAGACAGTCCGCGATGGAGGCTAAGATTCGCGAGGAAGCGCGGCAACTACGCGGCGAGGTCGCGGCTGACGTGGCCGACACCGGCGCTGGGGCCGTGGCTGCCGGGCGTAAGATGCTCGAACTGGATGCCCTGGCCTTTGCCGCGGGATCCCACTTGATGTCCAACAAGCGGTGCGAGCTGCCCCCGGGATCTTACCGCAGCGCCAAGAAGGGCTACGAGGAGGTTCACATCCCCGCGCTGAAGCCGAAGGCTTTCGCGGATGGCGAGGTCCTCCGTCCCATCGAAGAGCTTCCAAAGTGGGCGCAACCCGCGTTCAGTGGCATGAAGTCCCTGAACAGGGTGCAGAGCCAGGTGTACAACACCGCGATGCTCTCTCCGGAGAATATGCTCCTGTGTGCGCCCACGGGTGCGGGTAAGACCAACGTGGCGATGCTCACCATCCTCCACGAGGTTGGCCTGCACCGCAGGTCCGACGGTAGCATCGACACATCCGCGTTCAAGATTGTCTACGTGGCGCCCATGAAGGCGCTCGTGGCGGAGATGGTGGGTAACCTCGGCAACCGCCTCAAGCCGTACGGGATCAACGTCAGGGAGCTCACCGGTGACGTCTCCCTGAGCCGGTCCCAGATTGACGACACGCAGGTCATCGTCACCACCCCGGAGAAGTGGGATATCATCACCCGCAAGTCCGGCGACAGGACCTACACGCAGCTGGTTCGTCTGCTCATCATCGACGAGATTCACCTCCTTCACGACGGCCGCGGTCCCGTGCTCGAGTCCATTGTGGCGCGCACGGTTCGCCAGGTGGAGACGACGCAGGAGATGGTCCGCCTGGTCGGACTGTCAGCGACGCTGCCAAACTTTGAGGACGTCGCTGCGTTCCTCCGCATCAACCCTTCCAAGGGCCTGTTCGTGTTTGACAACAGCTTCCGCCCGTGCCCCCTGCAGCAGCAGTTCATCGGCGTCACCGTGAAGAAACCCCTTCAGAGGTTCCAGGTCATGAACGAGATCTGCTACGAGAAGGTGCTCGAGAACGCGGGCAAGTCCCAGACGATCATCTTCGTGCACAGCCGCAAGGAGACGGCCAAGACGGCCAAGGCGATGCGCGACACCGCACTGGAGAGCGATCAACTCGCCAAGTTTCTCAAGGAGGACAGCGCGAGCCGCGAAATTCTCATCTCCGAGGCGGAGCAGTGCCGATCCGCGGACCTTCGAGACTTGCTACCCTACGGCTTTGCCATCCACCACGCCGGCATGACTCGCGCCGACCGCACATTGGTCGAGGAGCTGTTCGCGGACGGTCACGTGCAGGTGCTGGTGAGCACCGCGACCCTGGCGTGGGGTGTGAACCTTCCGGCGCACACCGTGATCATCAAGGGTACGCAGATGTACAACCCGGAGAAGGGCGGATGGGACGAGCTCAGCTTCCAGGACGTGATGCAGATGATGGGCCGTGCCGGTCGTCCGCAGTTCGATACGTTCGGCGAGGGTATCATCATCACCCAGCACAGCGAGCTGCAGTACTACCTGTCTCTGCTCAACCAGCAGCTTCCAATTGAGTCCCAGTTTGTGAAAAACCTCGCGGATGCGCTCAACGCGGAGGTTGTCCTCGGCACCGTGCAGGACTCGAGGGATGCGGTGAACTGGCTCGGTTACACCTACCTCTACGTCCGCATGCTCAGGAACCCCAACCTGTACGGAGTCGGCGTCGATGCGCTGGAGGATGATCCCACGCTGGAGATGCGCCGCGCGGATCTGATCCACACCGCCGCGACGCAGCTGGACAAGGCGGGCCTGTGCCGATACGACAGGCGCAGTGGCCACATGCAGGCCACCGACCTGGGCCGCATCGCGAGCCACTACTACATCAGCCACGGGACCGTAAAAGCGTTCAACGAGCACCTCAAGCCCACGATGGGAGACATCGAGCTGTGCCGCCTGTTTGCCCTCGCCGAGGAGTTCAAGTACGTCTCCGTGAGGGAGGAGGAGAAGCTGGAACTCGCCAAACTGGCCGAGCGCGTCCCCATCCCGGTGAAGGAATCCATCGAGGAGCCCACCGCGAAGATCAACATCCTGCTTCAGGCTTACATCAGCGGCATGAAGCTCGAAGGCTTCGCGCTCATGGCTGACATGGTGTACGTCACGCAGTCGGCGGGGCGCATCCTGCGGTGCATCTTTGAGATTGTTCTCAAGCGCGGTTGGGCGCAGCTCGCGGATAAGGCTCTGGCGCTGTGCAAGATGGCGGCGAGGAGGACGTGGGGCAGCCAGACGCCGCTGCGTCAGTTCAAGGGTATTCCTCACGATATCCTCATCAAGGTTGAGCGCAAGGATCTGGCGTGGGAGCGATACTACGACCTCTCGTCGCAGGAGATTGGTGAGCTGATTCGCTTCCCCAAGATGGGCAAGGCGATTCACAAGTTTGTCCACCAGTTCCCTCGCCTCGAGCTCAGCGCGCACGTCCAGCCCATCACCCGATCAGTGCTCAAGGTGGACCTGGCCCTCACCCCGGACTTTCAGTGGGACGAGAAGGTGCACGGGTACGTGCAGGGCTTCTGGATCATCGTCGAGGACAACGATGGCGAGATGATCCTTCACCACGAATTCTTTTTGCTCAAGCAGGTCAACGCCGAGGAGGACCACGCGGTTTCCTTCACCGTCACCCTGCTCGACCCCTTGCCGCCCCAGTACTTCGTGCGCGTGGTGTCCGACAGCTGGCTCGGGTCTGAGACGATCATCCCAGTCAGCTTCAAGCACCTGCTCCTTCCGGACAAGCACCCGCCGCCCACGGAGCTGCTCGACCTGCAGCCCTTGCCGGCGTCGGCGCTGAAGCAGGATGGATTTGACGGTCTCTACGCGCCCAGGATCAAGCACTTCAACCCGGTGCAGACCCAGGTGTTCCAGTGCATGTACAACACCGACGACAACGCACTCATCGGCGCGCCCACCGGCAGCGGCAAGACGGTCTGCGCCGAGTTTGCCATCCTGCGCATGCTCAACAAGCTGGCCAAGAAGGAAACCGACGCCGTGCGATGCGTGTACATGGCGCCCACGCCGGAGCTGGCGCGCGAGCGGCTGCAGGACTGGAGCGCGAGGCTCGGCGACAAGCTCGGCGCGCGTGTGGTATCTCTGACGGGCGAGACGGCGGTTGACCTGAAGCTGCTCGAGAAGGGCCAGGTGGTCATCGCCACGCCACAGCAGTGGGACGTGATCAGCCGCAGGTGGAAGCAGAGGAAAAACGTGCAGAACGTCTCGCTCTTCATCGCGGATGAGCTCCACCTGATTGGAGGCGCAGTGGGACCGATCATGGAGGTGGTCACGAGCCGCATGAGGTACATCAGCTCCCAGCTCGAAAAGCCGATTCGCATCGTCGGTCTTTGCACTTCGCTGGCCAACGCGAGGGACCTGGGCGAGTGGATTGGCGCGACGTCGCACGGCCTCTTCAACTTTGCCCCGGCGGTCAGGCCGGTGCCCCTCGATATCCGCGTCACCGGCATCGACATCGTCAACTTCGAGGCGCGTATGCAGGCGATGGCCAGGCCCGTGTACAGCGCCATCTGTCAGCACGCGCCGTCCGGCGAGCCCTCCATCGTGTTTGTGCCCACGCGCAAGCACGCAAAGCTGGCTTCGCTCGACTTGCTCACGTTTGCCGCCGCGGATGGGAAGCCCAAAAAGTTCCTCGCGTGTGACCCCGAGGATCTGGCGCCGCACATCGACAAGATCTCGGATCCCGCCGTGCGACACGCGCTCGGTTTCGGTGTCGCGCTTCTTCACGAGTCCATGGACTCTGATGAGCGCGAGCTGGTTGAGCGGGTGTTCACGTCTGGCGCGGCGACTGTTCTCGTGGTCACCGCCCCGCTCGCGTGGGGTCTCACCGCCTCGTGCAAGCTGTCGGTGATCATGGGCACGCAGTACTACGACGCGGGCGGCGCCGCGTCCGCCGACTATCCCGTCACCGATCTTCTCGCGATGATGGGTCGTGCGGCGAGGCCACTGCACGACGACCACAGCGTGTGCGTCTTGCTGTGCCACGCGCCGAGGAAGGAGTACTACAAGAAATTCCTGTACGAACCCTTCCCGGTTGAGTCCCACCTCGACCATTTCCTTCACGATCACATGGCGGCGGAGATTGTGACGCGAACCATCGAGACGAAGCAGGACGCGGTGGACTATCTCACCTGGTCGTTCTACTACCGCCGACTGAGCCAGAACCCCAACTACTACAACCTCACCGGGGTGACTCACAGGCACCTCTCCGACGCGCTCTCGGAGCTGGTGGAGTCGACACTCGGCGACCTCGAGGCGAGCAAGTGCATCAGCATCGAGGACGACATGGACGTGACCCCTCTCAACTTGGGCATGATCGGTTCGTACTACTACATCTCCTACACCACGATCGAGCTCTTCGCCGCGTCTCTCACGGCGAAGACCAAGCTCAAGGGCCTGCTCGAGATTGTTGCGGGTGCGACTGAGTTTGAAAAGTTTGCAGTGCGCCCGGGTGAGCCGAACGTTCTTCGCCACGTGCTGAACCACTCCGCCGTGACGCTCGAAAACAGGCGCACGACTGACCCGCACGTCAAGGTGGCGGCGCTCATGCAGGCCCATTTCGGCCGCATGAAGCTCAACGGTGATCTGACCAACGACCTCAAGGCGATCCTCCCGGATGCGGCGAGGTTGCTGCAGGCCATCGTCGACGTCATCTCCTCGTCAGGCTGGCTCGCCCCCGCGCTCGCGGCGATGGAGCTCAGCCAGATGCTGGTTCAGGGTATGTGGGATAAGGACACCCCGCTGCTTCAGCTCCCTCACGTGGACAAGGAGTGCGCCGCTCGCTGCACCGAGGCTGGCATTGAGAGCATCTACGACCTGGTCGACATCGAGGATGACGACAAACGCGCGGAGCTCCTGCAGATGACGGATGCGCAGATGGGCGAGGTGGCGGAGGCGTGCAACCGCTACCCGAACATCGAGGTGAATTACGAGGTGGTGAACGCGGATGAGGTGGAGGCGGGGGACAGCGTCGAGATGGTTGTGTCTCTGGAGCGCGAGATGGACGATTCAGACGAGCTCGGCGCGGTGGTGGCGCCGCGGTACCCCAAGAAAAAGGACTCCGAGAGCTGGTGGCTGGTGGTTGGCGACGTCAAGAAGGGAACTTTGTCGGCCATCAAGCGCGTCAACCTCGGGCGCAAGCAGAAGGTGAAGCTCGAGTTCCAGGCGCCCTCGGACCCCGGGAACGTCGAGTACACGCTCTTCTTCATGTGCGACTCGTACCTGGGTTGCGACCAAGAGTACGAGTTCAGCGTCGACGTGAAGCCGGCGGCGTCCGACGACGAGGAGTCCGACGACGACGACGCCATGGACGAGTAAAGATTAACACACAACACTGTTCAGATAGAATTAAATAGGATACACTACACTCACGTGCATCTTTGCCTCGACGCCGACTGTGCGACCCAAAAATAGCCAGACTATAAAAAGCAATCTTCTCGGAAAACAACGGTCAAACACAGAGCGGCGAGGAGGGGCCACCTGGGCTGGTCTCCCACCGCGATGGGGTGCTTGTTCTCCAAGTCGGAGGGCAAGGTGGAAAAGATACCCAAGGATGACGAGGCCCCGGAGGAGGATCACGGGAGTCTCTCGGGGGGTGGCGGGGGAGGTTTGACCGGGGCGAAATCTCCCCGCAAGCCGTCCACCGTGTTCACGTCCGACGGCCCAAAGCCCGTTCCCAAGGCGAGAATGTTCATCGATGATGATGACGACTCGCCCGCCAGGCCGTCGGGACCGTCGAAGGTGCTCAAGAAACGCGTCCCCACGCGACTGGCCGAACGCCCGAGCAACTCGGCACCGGACATGGACGAGGTACAGGATGACCTCGAGGCTGAGCTGGCCAAGGCCAAGCCGAGGAAGGGTGCCCCGGCGGCGTCCGCTTCGACGACGGCGGACCCTGACGCCGAAGCCATCGCGGCCGAGGTGGAGAAGTTGAAGAGGAGAAAGAAGGACAAGAGCCGACTCACGGACCTCGACTCGGACGAAGAACCAGAACCCGGTGAGGTTGGTGGCACGAGGGAGGACGCGCTGCGGAAGAGGGCGGCGCAGCGCACATCGACGGTCGGCATGAGCAGCGGGGTGAGAAAGACGGTGTTCGGGGAGCTTGACGATCTCAGCGATGACGAGAGCTCCGGGCAGTTCATGGCTCCGGCTGTTTCATCGGCGCCCATCCTCGGCGGACCCAGGCCGCTCCTCGGCGGGTCGGGCATGGGTCGGCTGGCGCCGTTGAAACCTCTTGGAGGCATATCCGACGGACCCTCGTTGGGTTCATTCCTGGCGCCGGTGCGTCGGCCACCGGGGAAGAGCCTACCCGCGGTGCAGGAGCAGCCGGTGTCTGTCTACCAGCAGAGGCAGCAGGAAGAGCGACAACCCAGTCTCGCACCGATTTCTGCTCCTCCTCCAGAAAAGGTGGACGACGACGAGGACTTCGTCTGGAAAGACGATGAGGACGGGCCTTTAGCCGCGCCACGACCGCCCGTTGAGGATGTCGAACCCGCGGTATCATCCATCTCACAGCTGGAAGACGACGAAGAAGGTGACCTGGTTTGGAGGGACGACGAAGAAGAAGAGCCTTCCCATCCCCCGCCTCCTCAGCCCGCTCAACCTCCCTCGCCGCCGGTGGTGCCAGACGATGAGGGCGACCTGGTGTGGAGAGACGATGAAGAGACCACTCCCTCGTTTACACGTCCCCGCGACGACCCTCCGACGAATGCGAGGTCTCCTACTCCAGAACGGGACGAGTACGAAGATGACGTCTTTGAGACGGAGGAGACCAAACCCGCGGCGACGATGCTGGAGGAGATGATTGGCGAGACGGACCGGTACGCCGTCGAGGAGGACGACGAGTTCGAACCCGATGAGCTCCCCGATTTATCTTCGGAGTCTCCAGGAGTGGCCACACCCGCTAACGCGGCGAAGCACGAAGATTCGCTCGTTTTGGAGGATGCGACGCCCGTTCCGTTCACGCCCTCATCCGAGCCGAGGCCGCCCGAGGAGGACTGGGGCGGCGATGACATCGACGACGGCTTCGAGGCTGGCGGAGAGATAGACTACGAGGATGCCGCCGCAGTTGATGAGGACGAGTCAGAGGATGATGTCTGGTGATCCCCCAGTATATATAGGTATAATAGCTACTAGATACTACAGTTCTGTCCTGAAGACGAGCTCAGCTTTTTGTCGCCCTTTTCGGCCTCGTGTCCTCCACGATGACGGGTAACATCTCGTTGTTCCTTGGCACGAGCCACGACTTATCAACCCCCAGATCCCGCATGGCTAGTTTAATCCAGTCCGAGTGTGTCACCGCGACGATGACCTGATCCTCCACCTCGTCGAAAACAGACGAGATCCACGTGCGGACGCGACTGACGAGCTCGTTCTCACCCTCCTCCCGGCCCGGAGTCAGGTTCACGTCGTCCTGCGCGAGGAGACCCAACATCGCGGGCCCGTAGCACCCCTCGTTCCCCAGCCTCCCAGCCTCCATCAATTTGCACACGTACGGTTCCTTGGTCTTTTGGCGTTCGATCCTCTTTGCTTCGCTCAGATCCTTGTTCGGGGTGGTCACGTCAAAGTCAAACAGGTTTTCGGGGCCAAACTTCTGCTTCAGCCCGCTATCCACGCAGCACCACCCTCGTTCGCTGACTGCGAGACCCAAGCCACGACTCGGCACGAAGCATTGTTGCGTCATCAGACTGCTCGTGTCGGTCGTCGGCTTCGCGCTTGACTTCGATGCTCCCAGCACTGCGTCGTGTTGTTTACTACTGTGCGCGTTTTGCTTCTCCCAAATACGTTTCGCGCCTTCGTGCATGACACCCTCGTCTTCGTCGAAATCCACGGTGAGCGACCCGACGGTGTCGCCGTTCTGCAATTGAGACGCATCCACGTCGTCTGTCCTGAACAGCTCGTCGAGGTTCTGCATGTCCACGCCCTGCTTGTACGAGACTGGCCGCCGCACCTCGAACGGCACCCTCGTGTCGATCCTCTCCCTCAGCAGTTCGCTCACCGTCACTCGACCACCCTTGATCTTGAGCGCGGTTTGGTTGCCGATACCGATCACCGTCGTACGTAGCGTCCTCGATAGGGGGCTGGCGAACACTCGAGCCTCACCGCCAATCTCCTTGCCCAATCCATTCTCGAGCACGTCCCTCACGTACATCCTCGCATTCTGCATGCCAAAGCCCGTCAAGTCGGGGTCCACCAGGTTGCCCTCGCCCTTGTAGTCGCAAGGGATGTCGTTCACGGACTTGGTCTGGTGCACATGCAGACCCCACTGGTTGTGCATCGCCTGCGCGTGACGCAGAAAGATGAAGAGCTTGCGCTTTCCGGTTGCACCCAGGCCCGTGTGCACCGCCGTTCGTATCGTCTCCCACGACTCCACGGACGCGCCAAAGTTGGGCATCGACTGCAGCAGCGGACGCGTCGTGTCGCTTGGATCTCCCTGATGCTCAACATGATCCTGGGTCCACGTCTCGTACGCGAACATGCCCTGCATCGCCACGAACGGGCTCGGCGGCAGTGGCTTCTCGGATTCATGCGAGCCCAGCAGGAGCGACGCGGGTTCGGGTTTGCTCACCCGCACCTTTCCGCCGAAGGCTAGGGTCGCCATCAGCGCGAAACACAGCGCAGCGCTCCCGGCCAGCGCGTATCGAATCGCACCCACTCCCACACGCCGTTTCTCCAACCCCGCATCGCCCTCCCCGAGGAGGGGCGACTCCTCGTCGACGCGCGGCATCGCCCCGCGCGTTATGGGCCGACTTTTTTTGAAACACCCCAAACCAAATCGACCGACTGTCAAAATCGCGATGATGTTTCGTGCGTTATAATTTGGTCGCTTCACATCTGACCGGCGCCAGGCGAGGACCCGACTCGATTACCGCCGAGTGCGCGAAGAAGATGAATACGACGTTCGAGATCGAGGAAGTGTCCTCTGATTTCTTCTCGGCGCTCGAAAACGCAGAGCTGTGCCACGGCGTCAAGCGCAATCTCGCTCTGGAGATCTCGCGTGACGAGCCGAAGATTGGCAAGATTGGCACCCCCAAGCCTGTGATTCCTCCGTTCATGCCATTGGTGAAACGGGATGTCGCGCCCGACGAGCCGAAGATTGGCGATCCGCGGGGCGACCAAGAGAATTTGTGTGTTCCGCAAGAGGGAAAAACGACCGCCCGTAAGCGTCGGCTGCCCGCGTCTCTCTCCCCCGCAGCCAACGAGATCCAGAATGAGGGGTGCCACGATTTGACCAAATCCCCAGTCCTCCCTGATCTTCGCTTCCCTGGGTCGGTGGTGCTCTGCGAGACCCCTGAGGAGGTGGATTCGGCGGTCGCGAGGATTCGACGACTGGCGGCGATTCCGTCGGCTCCTCGCACGCTCGGGTGGGACATCGAGTGGGTCGTCTCTTTCAAGGCGGGAGCAGAGCCAAGGTTGACCGCGTTGATGCAGTTGTGCTACAGACCGCGAGCCCCCGCAAAGGCTGTGTGCTTTCTGCTGAGACTGTGCCTCACGGGCGTGACAGAGGCTCTCCGAGAGTTGCTGGTGGATCCGACCGTAGTGAAGGTTGGTCTGAACGCGCGAGGAGACGCTCACAAGATCAGGAGGGACTTCAACATCCCCGTCGAAGGCGTTCTGGAGCTCCGGGAGTTTGCGAGGGAGAGGGTGCAGCCGGGAAAGGCACCGGAGAGCTACTCGCTGGCCGCGCTCGTGGAGTGGCAGCTGTCGCACCGCCTGCCCAAACACGCTTCGAGTCGCATGAGCGATTGGGAGGCTCCAAAACTCACGGATGATCAAGTGAAGTACGCAGCTCTGGACGGGTGGGCGAGTCTGCTTGTCTTTGAGACGCTGCAAATCCTCCCGCCTGTCACCGAGACGTGCACCACGCCGGCGCCGGCGGTGGCTGAGGATAAGGTGGATGTTGAGATGACTGCTGAGACGGTATGTGTGGACGATCCATGGGACATCAACCAGATCACGCCCGCGGCTCCACCCTTTTGGCAAGGACAGCTTGGCCCGGCCAAGACCGAAACTCACTATTTGCACCTCGATCGAGGATGGAGCGGCGCGCAAATCGCGGCCATTAAGGGTGTACAGGTCAGTACCGCAGACGGATATATCGCCGATGCGATTCGCGCTGGCAAGGCGTACAGGTTTGGAGTCCTCGGCGTCACCCGGAGGGCGTTGTCCCTCGTTGAGAACGCGTGGCACAGGCACCGTAGCACCATCAACGCCGAGGCGCAGCCGATGGTGACGCCGCCTCCTACTCTTCAAGAAAACATCGATGCGGACGCAGGGGTACATCGTCGAACTATTCGTGCCGTGAAGGATATACTGATGGAGCAAGCGCCTGGCTCCAACGTGACTTGGGCCGAATGTGACTTCAGCATCTGCCATCTTCAGCGTCTTGAGTTACTCGCCGCCGGTGACGCCGCTTCTCGTCTACAGCTAATCAGTCCTCTGCCGACTAAACCATGATCTAGTATTGTACATTAAATGTGAATCGATCGAACGGAAGCGTCGCTTCAATGATACGCGCCCATTGGGCCGAAGATGCCCTCGCGTTTCAACGTGCGCAAGAACTCCAAACAGAAAGGTGCCGGATCGTCGGGCTTGAACTGGATCATGTACGCCGACATCTTACTCACGATGGTGTGGAACTCCATCGAGTGTGCGTAGTTCGTTACCTCCTCGTCGAGGTCCGCCTCCTCTCCCTTCGGGTGTTTCCCCGGTCCCGTTGGCACCGGCTCCGCCCTCCCCTCGATCTCCTTGGTGAGGAACTCGATCATGAACTCCAGCGGGTCCTTGGCGAAGGCGGCGATGCAGGCCTGCATCATCCTCGTCATCAGCTCCTTCGCATCCTCTCTCTTCCCGAATTTCTCGTTCGCAACTTTCATGCGCATCTTCTCAAACTCCTTCCTCCGCACCACGTCCGTGTCGATCTCTTCACCCCCTTTTGGAAACCGATGTACGTGAGTCCCCTCCATCTTCGGAAGCTTCCTTCGCGCGCTGCGGCACGGTCCCGTCGAAGATTTTACGCACGCAGCTACGCGTCTGAATACCCGCGGTGCGCTGGGTACTTCGCGTGAACGAGGACGCTTCGTTCCTCGCGCCGCCGAGTATGAGGCCGAGCGGGAATCCAATCCAAATTGAGTGTTCCCCTTGGCTGATTTTCAAGAGAAAGGAGGGCACCCATTTTCGCCGGGCCCACTTCACTCGCCGCGGGGGCGTCGCAAGAGGGCAAACCTCGGTCGGAAGTGAATATCGTGTGCTGCCCGCTGAGGATCTATGGGGAAGGTGAGTGCCTTCGATATCCCCCGCAACCCCACGCGTACCCCGACTTCGCGCGTCTCCAGTAGGGTTTCTCGCACCTTCGTTGACACGCTCCCCCATCCTCGCCCCCGCAGACCTTAGCCCCCGGCGATGCCCACCGTAGGGCGCAGAAGAAGAAACAGCTCGCCAAGAATAAGGCTGCGCGCAAGGAGGCTCGCGATGATGCCCTGCAAAAGTCGGATATCGGAAGCCTTCGCGGCGAGCTCAAGAAGCTCCAGGCGCAGAAGAGCCTGAACACGGAGATGGCGCGGGATAAGGAGCACCGCATCAAGCAGCTCGAGAACGGGATCAAGTGGCACGAGGAGCAGCGCAAGACAAACGCGGGGAAGGCACCGGCGCCGGCACCCGCCGTGCCCAAGGTGAAGGGCATCGGGGCGCTGAAGGGGATGGAGGTTGTCGTCGCGGGCAGCACGGGAAGCCGAGGGCTCGGACTGGGAACGTACAGGCCGCAAGACTCTGTCTACTATCACCCCACGCTCAATCCGACGGGGAGGCCCCCGGCGGGTAAGCCGCAGAAGTACAAGGCGGTGTCCGACTACCAGGAGGAGGAGGAGGCGGACGATGACGAAGAGGAGGAGTACGACTTCCAGCCGTTGGATCTGGTGGTGCAGGGCGAGGGTCCGCTCCTGCCGCCGCCGGGGGTGCCGACCACACTTCCCCCGCCTCCGGGCCCACCGCCTGGAGCACCGCCTGGTCCGCCGCCTGGTCCACCGCCTGGTCCGCCCCCCGGAGAACCCCCGGGTCCACCGCCCGGTCCCCCACCCGGACCACCGCCCGGTCCACCGCCCGGACCGCCTCCGGGCTCACCTCCGCCGGATGACGAGGTCCCTTTGCCTCCTCCTCCTGGACCTCCCCCTTCGGAGGATCCTCCGCCGCTTCCCCCTCCTCCCGGTCCACCTCCGGGCATGGAGGATGAGATGCCTCCTGTTCCCCCTCCCCCGCCGGCGAGTGCTACCGCGCACCCTCCGCCGGGCATGGCGCCGCGACCCCGGATGGTCCAGATGGTCCCCGTCCGTATGGTTCCCGTGCCCGTGCCTCATCAACCGCCGCCACCGCCGCGGCTCAGGCAGGTCACGTCCGCGCCGCCCATTCCCAACCCGAACAATCCGGTCAGGTCCGCCCCGCCCCGCTCGGTCGCGGCGGCGGCGTTTACTCGCGCGGCGGCGCCGACTGTTCAAAAACTGGTGCCGGCGCAGCACAACCCGGCGCTCAAGGCGCTCGTGCCCGCTTCGGTCCGGATCCAGCGGCAGAAGGAGGTGGTGCCGCCGTCGAAGCGACCGCGGCTTCTGAACACGGCGCAAACGAAGCAATCGGCGCCCGAGGAAAAGACTGGGAAGGCGGCTGAGGATGACCAGTATTTGGGTTTTCTGGACTCGGTCTCTGGCCTTGGCGCTTTTGATCAATAGGTTGAATGGGACTCACAAACAACGTAGCTCATAGCTAGTCTAGTCGGAAAGAATAGCGAATCAAAGAAACACGACATCACCATTGCCCCCCGTACAACATGTAGTGGTCCGCGCGCGAGGGGTGTCCGAAGAAGGCGTCCTCCTCCTCGTGCCCGTCGGGAACGCATTCGACGGCTCTTCCGAGGAGGTGCGGCTGAGAGATGACCAGCGTGACCAGGTCCTCGTCCTCGTACTGTCGTCGCAGCTCCACCATGAGGTGTATGAGCTCTGACGTGTCCAACGCGAGGATCGTCGGCTCCTCGAACACGCACTGCACCGCGGCTCTCAGCCCAACGCCGAGGACGGATGATACCCTGGCGAGGGTGTCTGCGAATTCCTCCGGCGTAACCGTATGGCCGCAGAGCGCGCGACGCGACCGCACGAGGAAGTCGTGGTGCCTCTGAGTTATGTGCGCGTTCATTTGCGCCACTCGACCACCCATGTACGGACCGCTCGGTACCCCGTGGAACGGAGCGTCGTACGCCGCGAACCAGCAACTCTCCTTCAGAGTGGCCCACTCCACGGATGTTTTGGCTCGTTCGCGGCCAGCGGCAAAGTCCACCTTTTGCCAGAGCGCCTCGACGTCGACATAGGTGCTTGCGACCGCCCGAACGCCGACGCTGAGCGGTCGACAACGTCGACTCGATGACCTAGTCGCCCGTGTCGCATCCCTCGGCGAGACGAGCGCGTGAACGTGCCGCGCGCACAACGCCAGCGAGGACATCCTTTTCGCGCGAATTAGTCGAGTCGACTGCTCTGCGAAAATGTATTCGTTTCAACTTGAGACCGCGCTCGCGCAGTCACGGGCCTACTTACGGCTCGAGTTCGACCGGTGGTGCGCGCGGTGACTTGTCGTCACTCGATCCAAAACGTTCGACGTGCACCTCGTCGCTCGAACGCGTCGAGCGAGAGCGCCAGCGAGGACACGTCGTGGCGTAAAATGGAAATGGCGCGAGGCTGACCTGGCGGAATCGCTTTTCCGGAACCCGCAGATCTTGCGGATGGTGGCAGTTCCCCTGCGACGAGGGCCGCGGATTTTGCTGAAATCCGTCCTTCGTGTGCCTTCGTGGACTGTGCACGGTCCATTTTATTTCGTCGTCGGAATGGGCACCGCGGCCAAGAAAATGAATGATCGGTCCTAAAAGTATCCTATGGACATTTAGACAGCGCTGGACTAAATCTACCAGGGTCTGTAGACCGTCGATCTCGTCACAGACTCTGGAGAGTCAGTCAGACTCTCCTTACTGCTTACATTCCAACAAGGAACTGTTCGTCCCGAAATATCCCAGCAGCAGCAGCAGCAAGACCAGACCGCGATGGCGCACGTGGTGAAGCCCACACGGCGCCTGTCGCACGACGGACGCCCCAACGGGTGGGGCGATACGGTTGGGATCGAGGATGTCCCGGCCAATCTGCGGGTGGTGTCGCTTCTGCCGTCGGCCACCGAGGTAATCGGAGCGCTGGGGCTCCGCGATTGTTTGGTGGGAGTCACGCATGAGTGCGACGTGTGCCCGGACGAGGCGGGGATGCGGGCGGCGCTGGCCGCCGGGGTCAAGAGGGTGACGTCCAGCTCGATCGACCCTCACGTCACGTCGCAGAGAGACATCGACACCGCGGTCAGCGAGCACGTCGCCGCGGCTGCGAAGCGCGAGGTCGATGCCGCTCGGGGCGTCACCGCCGCCGCATCGGGCGACGACGACGAGATGCCTCCGCTGTACAGCGTCGACAATGATCTCGTCGCCGAACTAAAACCAACCGTGATCCTCACGCAGTCCCTGTGTAAGGTGTGCGCGGTGAGCGAGGACGACGTCGGGGGAGCCGCCGCGTCGTGCGGTCTCCACAGCGATGCCCCGTCGACGCTCGCCGAGGTTGGCGCCAGCGTGGAGAACATCGCGGCGGCGTGCGGGGTGCCGCAGCGAGGCAAACGCGCGCGGGAGCGGTTCGAGGCGCAGCTGGCGGAGGTGGCGGGTGCGGTGGCCGGGGCGAGATCGAGCGGAAAGTGCGGTCCCAGGCCGTCGGTGCTGCTGCTGGAGTGGCTCGATCCCGTGTTTGACGGCGGGCACTGGGTCCCCGGGATGATGCGAGTCGCCGGGTGCGAGCCGGGCCTCAACTCGTTGGAGGGATCCAGGAGCAGCAGGAGGGAGTGGGATGACGTGGTCGCCGCGGACCCGGACGTGGTGCTCGTGGCGTGCTGTGGATTCGATCTGAGGCGCAACGCGGCGGACGCGGCTGCGGCTCTTGCGGCGAACAACGGAGACAACCCCTTTGCCAAACTTCGAGCCGTGAGGATGGGGAGGTGTTTCGTCCTGGACGGTAACAAGTACTTCGCGAGGCCGGCACCCGCGTTAGCGGTTGGAGCCGCGCTGGTTGCGAGGTGTGCTCACGACGGCGATGAGAACGTGGTGGCCGCGCTCGAGAGACTCTTGTTCTATCCCGACTGCGCAAAGCTGGACGACGACCGTAACCTCGCGTGGGCTCGAGTGGAGGGTGCCGGTGCTCAGGCCACGGAACTCAATCATCTCCTGCGACAGATGCCCGAGGCGGGGTTCGAGGAACCCGACGTACCGGATATCGAGGATTTCGACGGACTGCACGAGGAGGCATGCGCGCGGGGTGATAACTTCTACATCGATCCCAAAAGTGGGTACATGGTCATGACAAGAGTCAAGCACGAGGCTCGAGGGAGGTGCTGCGGAAGCGGCTGTAGGCACTGCCCGTTCGCGCACGTCAACGTCAGAGACAAGGCGCGATGTATACAGGTACCCGCGATGTTGAACACCCCCGCCGAAGGCCTTGCGTCTGAGGTGATCGTCTTGATGTGGAGTGGGGGCAAGGATTCGTTCTTGGCCCTCCGCGCCATGCTGAAACCCGGCGGTGCGCTCCACAAAGTTGGAACGTCGGGCGTGGTGCTTCTCACCACGTTCGACGCCACCAGCCGCATTGTTGCGCACCAGGAGGTGGGTGCAAAGGATGTTGAGAAACAGGCTCAGCATCTTAACGTCGGCCTCGTCGGCGTACCTCTGCACCGTCACGCCGGGACAGGATACGTCTCGCGTCTGGAGGCTGCGATATCGGTTGTCAAGAGTCTTGGGTGCAAAGTGAAGGCGCTCGCATGCGGCGACCTGCACCTGGAACACATCCGGTCGTGGAGAGAAGAGGCGGTGGGTCGTGGGCTTGGGATGAAAATTTTATATCCCGTGTGGTCTGACGTCGCCGGTGAGAACTACGCGGCGCTGACTGAAGATCTGATTGCCAGCGGCGTCCCGTGCACAGTGACGGCGGTAACCGACGACGTCGCCGCCGCCGCGGGGGCGACGGTTGGAGCCGAATTCACTCCAGAGCTCACGAGCAAACTACAAGCATCGGGCAAGGATGCGTTTGGGGAAAAAGGTGAATTTCACACCTTGGCGCGGGTGTGGAAAGCGCCGCGTCAGCTCGCGTTAGGCATCTAGTTTGTATTTCAACTGCCGGGGTCCTCCCCGGTCGCTTGCTTCACGAGCTGTTTCAGGTCCGCCATCACCTTTTGCTCTCGCAACGCCTTCTCCTCGTAGTTGATCATCGCGAGCGCCGCCTTCTCCTCCGCGCTGTACACCTGGTTCTCCTTTCGGATGCGAATGGCGTTCATGCGCGAGTGCCGCGACCCGCTCATCACGTACCCTAGATCCTCAAATCGGGAGATCTCGTCTGCGCTGAGGCCGACCTCACCACGACGAGGAATGCGCTTACCACTCTGAACATAGGCAGCCATCGCATCTCCCTCTCCGGGCCGAAGGGCACCACCGTAATCTCCCGGTTGAGCGTGCGCAGCCATCGGGGGCGGCGCGGGGCCGACGAAGTGATTCTCTTCAGCAGTCTGCTCCGCGGCCCGGGCCGCCTCCGCCGCCTCCTGGGCCTTTTGCTGCTCGAGGAACTCCCTGAACCGACGCGCCTCATCCGCACCGTCGGCACCATCCGCCTCGTCCCCGCTGCCAGATGAGGACGACGAGCTGTCACTGCTGCTGCTGCTGGAAGATGAGGAGGACGAGGAGGAGGACGGCGATCGTCGCCTCTTCTTTTTCTTGCTCCCCTTCTTGCTCCCCTTCTTGGGCTCGGGCGACGGCGAAGCCTTCCTCTTCTTGGACTTCTTGCCACCCTTCTTCCCAGCGGGTTCCTCCTCGTTCACCACCTCCACTGGCTTCTGCTCCTCGGGGGGAGGCGCGGGCTCTGGCTCCGGGGATGGACTCGGCGTGTTCGCCCACAAGAATTTCGTCCTGGACAGCTTTTCGCGCTTCAACCGCCTGTAGTCCCTGTAGTCAACAGCTTTGGATCGGAGCTCCTCGTCCGACTGGTCTCCTCCCTGAGGCGGCCCGCCTCCCCGGCCTCCGTAGTTGCCGTAGCCGCCTCGCCCGCCTCCCCGGCCTCCACCCCGACCGCCGCGATCGTTGTAGTCCTTGCGGTACGGAGCGTAGTCCGGACTATCTCCGCGCCCTCGACGTCTCGAGTCGTCGCGCCGCCGCCCACCCCGCCCGCCCCTGTCGTCCCTGTCGCGGGACCTCGATCTCCTCCGCGTTGGGGGCGATCGAGAGCGTGATCGATATCGCCGCGGCGAGGGAGATCGGCTGCGGCCCATCGTGGCAAGTCGAGATCTCCGCGCCGGTGGAAGTGAGCCGCCTTGCGCGATTTGGCCAATGTGAACTTGCAAATTATCGGGACATTCCGCATTTGCCAGCGCGAGCCGGACCTCCGATGGGGAGCGCGGCATTCAAGGGAGCGAGGGTGAACCCCGACGGGTCCATCGATTATGGTACTCCGCGAACCCCGAGGACCGCCCGTCGAAGTAGATCGGATACCGGTCGAGCGGTGACCAAGGACACTTACGGATTGGGAAGAATTATGACAACGCCCCACACCCGCAGTGAGCGCCTCGAGGGTGTGAACGGCAACCAGGCAACCCCCGGGGGCAAGCGACTGGAGTTCGCACCGTCAAAGGGGAGGGATGTGCCGACGCAGAAACGGCAGAACGGCGAGGTTCAGGTCGCAGATGAGGTGGCGGAGCGCGTCAGCGAGCTTGCCAATCGGGCCGAGGAAGCGCAGCAATCCAAGGCGCCCACTCGTCAGATGAGGAGGGCAGGGGGGGCGAAGCAGCCCTACGGTTCGGGTGGCGGAAGTGGTTGGCGCAATCGCGTGGAGAAAGCGATGAGTAACGCTGGTGCGACCATCTCAGTCGCCGGTCTTCTCAGCTCAGGGCTCAGCAGCGACGTGAGGAAGACGCGCAACTACTTCGACTCAATGCCTCTGTCCCTGGAGGAGAGCCTCGACGTGGACTACGAGGGCTTCGTCGCGGAGTGCACCAAGGTGGAGAAAGTGTTTGAAGATGCAAGGCGAGCGACGGGCAAAGACAAGAAGAGACGTTCAAAGACTCCGGAAGAGGCGAACACGGAGGAAGCCGCGGTTGACTCGGCGCAGGCTTTGCACGACGCTCGCGAAGGTGTCGAGGTGACGGATGCCCGTATTTCAAGCAGTCTGACGGCGATGGAGGGATATCTGAGTCGCGCAAACGAAGATGCGGTCATTCAAAATGTCCAGATACGCTGTCCAAATGCAGAGTCGCAGGAAATGTGGATGAGCGCTCCCGAGAACAAACCGGAGGTTATGAGGATGATTTCGGAGGTCAGATCTGGCGGTGGGTATGGCACGATAGCCCTGCTCGTGTTCGCGGGCGATCTCGGACCAATGCGCGAGGCAGGCAGGCGGCGTCCACTTTACTCAATCGATCCTTTCGACCTTCTCGGGGAGTTGTATGAAGAGCAGAGAGAGCGAGACCTTGCGGCGATGCATATGGAAGCAAACGAGGACAGGCAGACAACCTCGCTTCCGTCCACCACACACATCGAAGGTATGTGCGTCGGTGCTCGAATGATGACACAGCTTCAACTCAACATATCAGAACAGTTCGGCGCGAACGCTCTTGAGACCATCAAACTGATCATGGTGGTATCGGATGCAACACAGTCCACAGTTGTGAAGGACATGCGTGCGAATAATTTTTATGGGTTCGCCAAGCAGCACGTCCTGTTCATCAACCAGCATTCGTATCCTGGATTCCGCTACGTCCCTGAACTGAGGGTGTTTCGTGAGGATCCGACGGCTAGAAGCACTCGGTATGGATCAGGTTTCGCAATTGAGCAGCTTACTTATCCTGGTGAGGCTTTCATGTTCAAGCAAGGTCGGGAGAGGTCTCACCTTGTCGAGAGCGTTTTGGATTATCTGACGAGTGCCGGGGTGGAGTGGATTTACAAAACAAACATCAGGACGGTGGCAGAGGATGCTTTTGACACCAAGTTCGCAGCGCATGCGTTTGCGTTGAGAGAGAAGTGCGACGCAAACATGGTGATTGAAACCGTGGAGACAAGTGCACAGACCAGTTGTAGGTGGGGCAACGTCGCCACGACTTCGACGAGCAACTCACAGTTCGCTCGCATCGTCGGTATGGACTCGATTTCTCCTGCCGAACGAATGAACTCCCTTGAAGCTATGCTGACCGCGCAGCCAGAGAATCGCAAGACTTTGTACAGCGCAACCGGCCGTTGGATGGTGGAGCTCTCCGCGCTGCAGGAGGCTATGGAAACAGCGAGGTTCACGCCGAGCTTCCGCCTCGAGCACTCACTCGAAGCTGAGCCCAATCTTCGGCGTCTCAGAGCCGCGCCGGCCGTATACCCGCAAGTCCATGCGCATGATCTGACTTGTGTGAAAGCGATACGGGCTGTTTGTGTCTCAAGCTCGCAGGAAAAGGCGCCAATGGACCTCGGTAATTCAACCATTGACGATCCGGTAGGTTACTATCAATACGTGGCAAAGGTGCAGGATCGCACCATTGCTTTTCAGACGATGGTAAAGAAATCCACGATGAATATGACTGGTATAAAGGGTCCCGGTATGGTAATGATGAGCTCGAGTGGAAGAAGTCGACATGTGATCGTCGTGGCAGTCACGGACAACGAGGCCTGCGGCAGAATCCTTGATGTTGTCAACGCCTTGCTTATCCCCGGGGTCGATGAATTCCATCTTGTTCACGTCTGCAAGAATGCTGAATCTTTAAAGCGAGCAAACACGATGATTTCTCAGTATGACGTCGACAACGTGGTGCACCTTGTGCGTCATGTCATCCACCAGAAGCAAGGAATTTCGACAGCAGAAGCGATCACGAACAAAGCCATACAACTAAACGCCACGTTGATCGTGGTTGCGTCTGAGAAGCTTGACAGATCCAGGGAGGCGAAAGTCGGTTCGGTAGCTCTTGCGCTTTGTAAGGCGCAGGTCGCATCGGGACAGAAGGACAAAGAGTTGCCGTGCTCCATCCTCGTCATTAAGAACCACTCCAAAGCTCCGAGTGCTGTGAAATCACCGGCGGGCAGTCTTTCCTTTGTTATTGGCGTAGAAGCGAACTCTTCAGAGCTGTTTGAGTTCACCTGCAATCTCGCACGTCGTGGCAAGGACAAGATTTACCTAGCGCACTGTTCCGGACCGATGGGAACGCCTCGCAATGTGTCGAAGGGCGAAGAAACTGTCATCACCAAGTTCAAGCAGAGGGCCATCGCTAATGGGTTTGTCGCCGTCGCTCGCTCTCTCGACGGTAAAGCAAGCCTGGAACTCCCAAAACTGCAGTCCCACGTGCAAGGCGATATCATCGCGGTATCCGCATCACGCGGTACGGGTGAAGTTTCTAAGGGTGTTGTCGCCGTGCTGAAAGACCCTCTGGCTGCAGCGGTGTTGGTATACAAACCCTCCTAGCTCTGCTAAATGTAATCTACTCATATCCGTGGTCCTCATCCTGCATGAGCTCGTACCCCAGTTTGAGCATTGCGAGGACGTGACCGCCGTCTGCGGCCCGCTTCAGAAACACGTACGGCATCATAAATAAACAAATCGTCCTGTTGCCACCGAACTTGCGACAGTCTGCACACGATTCGACGTAACGCATCCCCGGCTCCTTACCTTCGCCGCAAACGGAACGCGTTTAGGACGTGCCGAAAGTCCCTTTGCGATTTGCACGTGTACGTTCACCGCGCCAAGACTCCCAACCAGTCCAACATCGTGAACCTTGCATGCTCCCACCTGCCTTCGGCCGTGGATATGAGCACCACGCGCGCGTGAGGAGCGCGATGCACTCGCCTGTGCCGGTGTAACTCGATCCCTGCTCGCCCGTTTCCCTCTTGCACCCATCACTCCAATCAGAGCCAGCGCAGTCCCAGCCGCCGCCACCGCGGGAGCCAGCGACGCGGCGTTGGTGAAGTTGGTGTTGGCGACCGCGAGGAGCAGCCCGAACGAGCAAAAGTTCCCAGCGTTCACTGCCGATGCGCTCAGTTTGACGTCGCAATCATACTCCACCGCATAGGTCACAGTCAGTAAGGGCACGGGTGATATCAGCGCGGCCACCACCACCGCCGTGCACTCGGGTCCCATTGACGCGCCAAGCGTCGCCATCATTGCGGCTCCCAGCAGGAGCGAGGTGCCGTACCTGAGCGCGAGTAGCGTGCCGATGTCCTTGAACTGAGTTTTGTTGAGCTGTGGATCGAACAAGATCCCGAGTGCGAGCAGTGCGAGGGGTTTGTTTGCCAGCGCGAGCGAAGACGCGAACGCGGTGACAGGCTCGGGCAGCGACAGGCCCGCGAGCCTGAGCGCTATCGCCGAGAACATGGCAAGGAGACACGGGCTCATGAGCTGTTTCCTCACGTTCGCCAACGCCTTGACCGGAGAGAAAGACGCGCCCGCTATGCACGAAGCGTAGAGGAGCGGTGCCACGATGAGTAACGACCACTGGTTGACCGCATCGAACAGCACGACCCGGGTAAGCCCCTCGCTGCCCCAGACCGATTCAACTAATGGGTAGCAGAAGGTGCCGAGGTTGACGCCCACGCACGAGCCGGCGAGCAGCGCGAGTTCCTTGGGTGGGCGACCCTTGCCGCGAAAGGCGAGATGGGCGATGAATAGTACGATCGCCTGACCCAGTGCACACGCGGATACCGCGGCAGACTGCGCGTCGAAGGTGACGCTGAAGATGGACAACAGCAGCACGGACGGGAGGGTAGCGTTGAACAGCACCTTCAGCAGGGATTTGCCGACGTCCACGTCCGCCAGACCGATCCTCCGGAGAAAATATCCGAATGCAATGGTCGTCACCGCGAGTAAAAGACGCGCGTTCGCATCTCCCACGGCCATGGCGTCTTCTTCGGTCTCCACACGTTGTGGCAACCCCGGCGGGAGAAAAGCCGCAGGTCTTCGAAACTCGGCACGCTCGAAATCCAAAAGTCAGACGCCACCGCACTTCCGGCCAGCGAACGGGCCAGAGCTGCTCCACACGGGACCAAACAACGGCGGCGCAACTCTTCGCATATTGGATCTTGTCATTCTTCCCGCTGAGGGGAATCTAGGCCGGCATGACCGTCCCGGAGCTTACCTCCCCAGTGGTCGTCCTCGGTGAGTATTCCTTTTCAAAAACACGCCCTTCTCCTCAACTGCGGAAGAGACTCACTCGACCGAACCTCGTCGTCGCAGGTATCGGCGGCTCTGGCAAGTCACTTGTGCTTCGTAGAATGTTAGCCCTGCACAAGACCGGAATTCAGGACCCGCATGTGGACGCCGACGTGGTGCCGTCGGTTGGCGTGGACATCAACACCTTCCCGATTGACAAGAAACGGAACATGGTGTGCAAGGAGGTGGGTGGTACGATGATGCCGCTGTGGCCGATGTACATGAAGGATTGTGCTGGACTTGTGTACGTGGTTGATGCGTCTGACTCATTCCAGCTGGGAGCCTCCGCCGCGGCTCTGCGCCACATCCTCTCGCTGCCCGCGATTAGAGGTAAGCCCGTGCTCCTGGCGCTGAACAAGTCAGACGCGCCGTGCGTCGTGCCCATGGAAGATGTGGAGGCCACTTTCGATATCAGCAGCCTCAGGGAAGAAATCGGGGACGCCATGGTCGTGCTGAAAACGAGCGCGCTGAGCGGGGCGAACATAGACGACGTGCTGAGTTGGGTACGAGGCATATATGGACTTTAGCATTGATATGATAATATAGCAGCTGTAGCGACTCAAGCGGCCTCCTCCTTGGCCTTGTAGATGTCCTTCCCGCGGTCCTCGACCTCCTTAAGGTACTCCGCCTGGACGCGCTGGGCGTAGGACCCGTTGGGCAGGTTGAGAACCACCTTCTCCATCCTCTGCTGAAGGTCTTTGTTGAAAGCTTCCTCGCCGAAACCGCCGGCGATGATCTCCTCAAACTTCCCCGGCCACTCGGTGGCGGACGCGCGGATGACGGTGTCGAGCGCGGTGCTCCCCGTGTCCAACTCACGCGCGGCGTAGCACTGGAGCAGGTGCTGCAGGATGTGCACCATACCGTCGAGCTTATCCTCGTCCGACTTTCGGATCCACGCGTAGACCGTGTTGAGCATGCGCTCGTCAACCTCGGCTCCCTCCATCTTCTCGGACATCCTCGCGAGTGCGTCAGCCTGGAGCGGCACATCGAACTCCCCCGTGGCGGGATCCGCCGCCGCCGCCACGATATCCTGGAGCAGCTTGCTCGAAACCTTGATGGTATCCTCCGTGGACTCCACCATGGTCTCGATGATCTTCATGCACTTGCCCGCCAGCTCCATGATCTTGTCCTTATCCTCCTGAGACTCAGCGGCGTCGCTCCTCGAGGCGATCCTGATCCACATCTTCTGGTCGAACGAGAGGACGTTCTCGGCCACGAGCTTGAGGAGCTGCTCCTCGTCCGCGTCGATGAGCAGGTCGATGAGGCTGTCCATGTTTGCCACCTCGGCCACCGGGTCGCTGGTATTGTTGCCGGCGCGCATGCTTATCCGGCGTCGCGCGGGGGCGGAGCCGACACGGCACTTCGCCGCGCGGGGAGTGACGGTGCGCTTCGCCGTCGCGACGAGCATCGTCGCGGCGGTGGAGGCGGAGACGGCGGCCATCGTGTGGGTTATCACCAATGAAGCGTCGCGTCGGCGCGCAGTCGGGTCTGGCGATGCGCCGCCGACTAAAAAGCAGAAACTGTGTTCGGCAGGCGTCTCGCGAAACCGCGTCGTGACAAATTGCTGACGCACAGAATTCCCTCAGACTCGTGGAGCGCGGTCACCGCACCGACCTCGCAGTCGTTTGCGCGATGTTGAGGCGCCCTAGGAGACTTCGAGATGATGTCAAGGACGGACACGCGGCGGATGTGGTCTTCAACGTGCACGTGCCCATGAGGAAGCGGCTGATGTTCTTCGCCAAGATCGACGCGGATGATGTCGCGGACCGGCTCTCGAAGATCCGGCTCCCCGCCTCCGTGGTGAAAGCGTTCCAGGACAGCAAGATTGAGATCCCTGACACCATTCGCAAGGCGTACGATGACTTTCAGAACCCAACGTTCCAGCCCGACCGGCGAAGGCTGAGCTCCGTCGAGGATTTCTTCCGGTACACGGAGGAGGAAGGTGCGTGACCAACGTTGGATCTGACGGCAACCCTATGGGCATCCGGATTCCCTCCGGAGTTCCCCTCCCCCCCCGAACCCGCCGATTCATGATGACTCACACCGACTATTCATTTCTCCCCAGGACGACGTTTCTTCGACGAGATGGACCGCGATCACGACGGCAAGCTGAAGCTGGATGACCTGAAGGTGAGAGCCCTGGAACGACCACTTTTCATGACGGTGTTCGGGCAGCTGACAAACGCCAGGGTGGACCATTTTTTCTAACCTCAAATCCCCCTCTCCGCGCTCGTAGGTTGCGATGCGAAGGAGGAAAATGCCGGAATGGTACGCAAAGGCATTCTACGAGAAGGCCAAGCCGACCTTCTTCTCGCGATCGCTCAGCTGGGATGACTTCGAGAGCGCCATGAACGAGCGCGAGTCGACGATGCTTCGCGCGTACAACTCCCTGGGCCTGAGCAGGAGCGGCCGGATGACGCAGGAGGACGTGAAGAAGTCGCTCGCGCGCCTCGGTTTGCCCTCCACAGACGAGAACGCCACGGCGATGTTGCAGCACCTGGATCTTGAAGGCGATGGGTTCGTGACCTACGGCCAGTTCAGGAACTTCATGATGCTCCTGCCAAAGCGGGTGGCCACGTCAAGTGACCCGAGCGTGCTGTGGTTCGAGTCGTCGACGATGGTGCAGATCAATCAGCCGAAGAGCGAGAGGTCCGCGACGGTCAAGCTGGCCATCCAGGCGGCTCTTGCCGGTGCGTTAGCGTCGGGTACATCCACGGCGGCGATGCATCCTTTGGATACGCTGAAAACGCGCGTGCAAACCACAGTCGGTAAGGGCCCGGGCATGAAGGCGTTTTTGAAGACCATCCCGGAAATCGGCGCAAAGGGACTTTACCGGGGTATCATTCCCGCGGTGGTCGGCGCGGCATCCGGCCACGGGTTCCGGACGGCTACGTACGAGGTGGCGTGTAAGCTCCTGGTTCCTCTCACGGCTCTGCCGCTGATCACGGAAATTCAGATCCAGGGGTTCGGGTCAGGGCTCGGCACCCTCGTGGGCACCAGCGTAAGGATCCCCTGCGAGGTGCTGAAGCAGAGGCTGCAGTCGGGGCAGTACGACAACGCTGTCGAAGCGTTCAAGGCTGTCACAAAGAATGGAACGAAGGGTCTATTTGTGGGCACAGCCGCGACGCTCTCTCGAGAGATTCCCTTTTACGTCATCGGCCTGGTGACGTACGAGAAGCTCAAGCTGGCTGCGGCGGCGGCGAAGCGAAAAGATCTCACCGCATGGGAGACCATCGCGCTGGGTGGTATGTCCGGCGCCATCGCCGCGGCCGCGACGACGCCCGCGGATGTGCTGAAGACGCGTGCGATGACTGGTCAGACTGCTGCGGGTGAGGCGATGTGGGTCACGATGCAGAACATCGTGAAGAAGGAGGGTGTTCCCGCGCTCTTCAAGGGTGTCATTCCCCGCATGTTGTGGATTGCACCGCTTGGCGCGATGAACTTTGCGGGTTATGAGCTAGCCAAGCGCGCCATGCAGGCTGCGGAAGCGGACGTGGATGGAAATGCTCAATCTGAATCCAAAACCGTTCCTCCACCGGCCAAGGAAATCACCGATGTCACGGCTTTCCCGGACGCGGGCGAAGAGGGCAGCGTGCAGAGCGCGGGTGCGGTTGTGGCGGAGTTGCCGACGACGAGTGATGCGGAGATTTCAGAGGAGCAGACCTCCAGCGATGCGACCGCCCCTGTGGACGTGGGACAAGATCCTTCCGCATCGGTTGTGTCGAGTAAATTTCGTAGTCTCTCCTCAGCCTCCGCTGAGGTGGAGGCAAACACGAAGCCCCCGGGGTCCGAGTAGAGAGCACGCAGTTGAGAATTGTGTAATCCCAGTTGTTCGTTCTATTTCGCCTCCAGCTCTGCTATCTTGGCCAGAAGCGCCTCCTCCTGCTCTTTGAACCTCGCCTCCAGCTGTTCCTTCATCTCCTTCATGGACTGCTCCAGCGCCTCCGACACCCTCGTGCTCACCTCCTCCGGGATGGCTGCGTCGTACTCCGCCTTGATCCTCGCCTCGCGCTCCGCCTCCTCCTTGGCCGCCGCCTCCTCCTCCGCCTTGCGCTTCTCCTCCTCGATCTTCGCCTTGATCTCCGCCTGCTTCTCCTCCCACTCCGCGTCGGTAAACGCCAATCCCAACAGCTCGAAGGGTGTCGGAGCCGTCTCCAGCACGGGTGCCGCCAGCTTGACGTCCATCCTCACCAGCTTCGTGAAAGCGTACTGGTACAGCTTGTAGTGCCGAAAGTACGTGCTCAGCATGTACTCCGTCAGGTCCTTCATCTCAGCGAAGGTGAATATGCCCAAGCTGTACGGCGGCCGGTGGACACTACTCTGAAGCATGAGCAGCTTGAAAAATTCGAAGCTGTTCCCGATGGTCTGCAACTCCCTCGTCGCCTTCTCGTGCACTGCCTTGACGATTGCCAACAACGTGGAGGACTTTTCCGTGTTGAAGCCGCTCTTGGTCGCGTACGCCAGGGTGTTGAAGTACAGGTCAACTAGGATGGCGCTGCGCGTGTTCTCGTCGGCATCGAATAGCTTGAACAACGCCGCGATGTCTCTGCGGATGGCAAAAGAGGGACGGTGTGAGGATCGTCTCGAGGTACGAGAGAAAGAGGGCGGACGGTCGCTTCGAGGGTGGAATCCGGGAGCGTACTCTTTGGTCATCCCCGGGTTGACCGGGATGTTCTCCAGCTGAACCTTCCTTATCGGCGCCGTCATCTTGCCAGTGCGTTCAACTCTAAGCTCAGATGACAAAAACGGCGACCCCACACGCGCCGTCGGTGTGCGTGCCTGAGGTGTGGAAGCAAGAGGCTGCTTTTGGAATCTGCCTGAAACCAACGGCGAAAAGGCGACGACGACAGAAGTGGATTTCGGTGCCTACCGAGGAGTTGGCCAGAGTCGGGTACGCTCGGAGGCGACGGAACTAGTGGAGCGAGGGCATCGTAGATCCGGGCGGAGGATCGTAGATCCGGGCGGAGGATCGTGGTATATTTGCGACGACAGCCTCGAAGATGGCATCTTTGCTTTCTTACGTGCGGCGTTGCCCGCGAGGGTTGTTGGCGACGGCTTCGGGTTTTGGCATTCAGCCCCTGCGAACTTGGGGCGCTGCTGTGGGTGCCCCGCAGCTCCGGGCCGCAGCGTCGACCTTCGCCGACGGTGAGTTCGCTTCATCAAGCGAAGACAGAGGCTACGAAGACTCAGACGTGATCGATGACGACCTTCGCAAGGACAAGAGGTTCATCGATAGGAGGCGAGTGGTCATCACCTCAGGCGACGGTGGGGCGGGTGCTGTCAGCTTCAGGATGGATGGAGGGTCGAAGATGCGCAGAGGTGCGGATGGCGGCAACGGGGGTGATGGCGCTGATGTGTGGATAAATGCAGTGAGACACGTCAAGGGGCTCGGTGACGTCCCATTTAGGCTGGTGGGCTCGAACGGAGGCAGGGGTGGCAAGGAAGGGTCGCAAGGGAGGCGAGGCAAAAACATCGAACTCCGCGTTCCCGTCGGCACCGTGGTTTGGAAAGAGTTGCTGAAGGAGCAGATGGACGATGACTTCGACGAAAGCGAGATAGATTTTTCGACATGGAGTTCATCGAGTCCCGTGTCTCAGGATGACGAAGAGGACGAAGTGGAAGAGGTGGCAAACGAGCCCAATCTTGGCACTCGACCGCGTGGTATCCACAAGGGCGAGTGGGAAATTCTGGCGGACCTCAACGAAGACGGCAGCAAAGTACGTATCGCGAAAGGAGGGCGAGGAGGCAGAGGCAACAAAACCATGCCCAAGGGACCGAGGGCAGGTACATCCGATCCAGGAGGGAAGGGTGAGGACGCAACCATCGTTCTGGAGCTCAAATCCGTTGCCGATGTTGGGTTGGTTGGTTTCCCAAACGCCGGGAAGAGCACGTTGCTCAGAGCGATAAGCAGCGCCCAACCGAAGGTGGCGGACTACGCGTTCACCACTATATCTCCGCAACTCGGTGCCGTGACGACCGATGGTGGTATATCGAGTTTTGTCGTCGCAGACATCCCGGGTCTCATCGAGGGTGCACACGAGAACCGCGGACTCGGACACAACTTTCTGCGACATGTCGAGCGGTGCGCCGCGTTTGTGTATGTGGTGGACCTCGGCGCGGGTGTGGGCGGTAGGCCGGGAGTTCGTCCCTGGAACGCGCTTCAAACGCTGATGGCGGAGCTTGACGCGTACCTTCCGGGCCTCTCTGCTCGACCCGCCATCGTGGTTGGAACCAAATCGGACTTGCCGCACTCGTCTCGCGCGGCGGAGACGCTGCGACGGAAGACAAACCTGCCCGTCGTCACCGTGAGTGCGCACGAGTCGCTTGGGATCCAGGATGTGATGTCCGCGGCAGATGGTTTGCTTCATCAGACGCAGCGAGGCAGGGATGCGTTCGAGTACTGAATGTGTTCTTGGACAAAAGCACGTTATAGCCACTTTAGTTTACGTGTTCGAGGAGTGCTCCAAAATACATTATCTCGGCGCTCGTTCCGGAACCCTCGAACGAAATCCACCCAACGCGTTTATCCCATAACGTGGAACGCGTTGCGACCTTCCGGCCGAAATCGTGCTGGAATGAGTCGTCATGCGACAATGGCGTCAACGGGTAAGGATGACGTGTGGGACTCGATGCGGAAGGGAGCACAGGAGCTGGTGGAGAAGGAACCGCTTCTCGGAGGGTTCGTCTACTCGAAGATTCTGAACCAGCCGACGTTCGAGCGTTCCCTGGCTTTCTTGCTCGCCACCAAGCTCGCGAGTAGCACGGTTCTCGCCAGTCAGTGGAACGACCTTTTCATCGATGCACTAACATCCAGTGCGGAAGAAGAAACTTCGATGGGAGGACGCGGGAGTCCGGCTCCGGGGACGGGCTCTATCGCGGACGCCGCACGTGCGGATTTGAGAGCGATTTTGTCCCGAGACCCAGCGTGCCCGAGCTATACGCACGCGTTCCTGTTCTTCAAAGGTTTCCAGGGTTTACAGGCGCAGCGGGTATCGCATTGGCTATGGAGTAAGGGAAGGACGGTGATTGCGTGCTTCGTGCAGTCGAGCATATCCGAGGTTTTCGGTATGGACCTCCACCCCGGCGCCAAGTTCGGAAGGGGTATCCTGGTCGACCACGCCACAGGCATCGTTGTGGGAGAGACGGCCGTGGTGGATGACGACTGTTCGCTGTTCCATGGAGTCACTCTCGGAGGGACAGGAAAGGTAAGCGGCGACAGGCATCCGAAACTGCAGAAACGAGTCGTCGTTGGAGCACACGCGTCGGTGATTGGAAACATATCCATCGGGCACGACTCTAAAATAGGTGCGAGTGCGTCCATCCTGCATGACCTGCCCCCGAAGAGCGTCGTCGTTGGGCACAAGGGAATCGTGATTCAGAAGCGAGGGAACAAGGGGAAGCACTCTCTTCTGTCGAAACTATGAGGGTCGCGTACTCACTAGCTAGCTAAGTTAAATCATTAGGGTAGAAAACATCTCAATCACGCTTTGTCAGTGTCCTCAGCTGCAACTGCCACCGCACAAGCCAAACGCCTGTGCAGACCAGGAAGATGAACCAGAAAACGAGCACGTGCCTCGGCCAAGGGGCTTCGAACATGCCTCTTCCATGTTTTATTGTGATCATGATTTCCACGAGAGCAACTGCGATTGTTAACCACGCGTTGGCACCCATCTTAGTCAACGCCATGCCTTGCCTTGAGGTGATGAAGACGTAGTACTCCCGCGTGGCTACATTCGCCATACCGAACCAAAGTGCGAGCCTGATATGGTTCAGTATGTGCGGAGGTGGAATCCACAGCACGTACTTGAGGAAGAAAGCGTTGAGCTCGAACACGAGGCAGAGGGCGACGACAAACGCGCACTGCAAGAACCGCAGCGGGCTCGAAGTTGGGCTCCATGCGTACTTATCCCAGGTCTTCGGCGTGAACACGGCGAGGAGTCTCTTGATCCGATCGGTTAGACCCTTCGGGCGTTTCCTCTTCCCTGTCCCGGTCCAGTCGTACATGCTTCCCTCCATGTATTTCACCGTCATCATCCCGAGGTGGATGCCTATGAAGTTACAAAACGCCACGTCCAGCACCCACGAGTCCCACCAGCACTCGTTGAAGTTCCTTAACCAGTGCTGGAATGTCAGCTCCATCAGTTCGAAGAACACGGAGTACGCCCATAGCAGCTTCATGTTCCGAAGGGCGATAGCTTTGCCGTACCATCCCAGGATGTGTCCGACGAAGAACTCGTCAAACACCGTGTCTCGCAGCACCCTGAACCTCGAGTCCGGGTCCTCCGGGGTGTATATCCTGCAGTCCTCCCCGTACGCCCGCTCCGGCAGCTCTGTGCCGAGTTCAGGCGATAAGAACTGTAGCACTGCTCTCGCATCGTTCGTCTCCTGGCAGAGCAAGAACACGAGGAAGAGAAGGTAGAGGATGAACAGCCCGTGCATCACCTTCCAAATCGCCGGGTGTGGCCTCACCATGTGCGTGTCCGGACCCTGCAGGGCTGAATACAGCAGGTAAGCGGCGCACACCGCCTTGATTGAGTCCCAAAGATTGGATCGCCTGATCTCTTCCCTCCTCCCTGGCGATAGCGAACGCATGTCCACCTGAGGTTTGAACGCACCAGACAGGACGACGAGTGCCATCGCACATACGAACAGGGCGCTGACAGACCCGCTCTTGATGCTGCTGCCTCGCGTCGCGGGCAGGGATTTCCCGCCACCTGATCTGGTGGAAGTCATCGTCGTTGAGATCTTTCACACAAACACACACCTGACGATGTTCAAAGACTCATCTCCCAAGTTGGCCTGCCCGAATGGAGTGCCAGCAGTTGTGAGTCCGGGTTGTTGTTCTCTTCCTTGGAAACAGGAAACCCGAGTCGAAAAACTTTGGGACTGGCGAAAAAATTGAGAAATCAAAAAAGTCGGGACCTGGTGCACACGCTCCAAACGGGGCCGGCGGTCACCAAAACCAACACGGGATGGTGGGCACGAGTAAAATCTTGGGAAATATCGCCGGTTTCGCGGGCTTCGGCAGGATTTCAGACTGAAAATCCACCGGGACGAAGAATCGAAATCGCTTTGACGGGCGCGGATTGGAAACCGATTCCATCGATTCGGACGAATGTGGGTTCATAGGATCGACGAAGAAAAGACCGAGATGAAAAATCCTGGAACAGCCGCTCCGCTCCGTCCCTTCATGACAGTGCACAAATGATACCGACGAAATAGGCGGTTAAACATGACGGAATGAAATTGCTGTGATTGATAGTCCCGCATCGAGGAGGCCGAGAAAGATACTCTTTCGCTTCATATTCGGGACGACGAACTTCAGCAATAAAAAATCAAACAGTGCCGCAACAACAAGCACAACAAAGCACGAAGGATAATACGAAGCAAACTTGGACGCTTCAAATGATACCTTCGTGAGAAAGATCAGTAAGGCCGCGAAATGACAAGTTCTCATTCGGAAAGAACGATCGGCGCGGCAGAGCATGCAGGCAATTATGATAACAGCGCTTTGCATGATAACTACTCAAGCGTAAGTACGGTTAAATACAAAAACAAAGGCGAGTTGATGCAAATGTAATCAGCAAGCACTGTCTCTGATGTGACTTACGTGCGGCATAAACCTAAACTGCGCGCCTAAAAAGCACAGCGCGTGCGTAAGAGTCGAAGAACATATGCGTGAGAGATGTACTGCTCGGAATGTGAAGAGAAATATTGAAAAGCTGCGTCAATAACCACAGAAACAGGGAGAGTTTGCTAATACCATTTGAACACAGAACGGGAGTTGCACGAAGACGTAAGGATGGAAGGACAAACGAATCGTGCACGTACGAAAGATTTAGGAGCAAGATGTATAGGCATCGCGAGACCATTGTGGGCGCAAAGCGAGAAGATAAGTTTATCTTACGCGCTCAACGATGTAATCGCTGTCGCGATATGCCGAACAAACGCATCGAATGATGCTTAGTGGTAGAGAGTCAGAAAAGCTGTCATTTCGATTCAGGAAGCCAGATAAATGCTAGAAACGGAACAAAACTCGGCCGTTGCGCATTCATTCAAGCTCGCATAAGACGATGAGCGCTCGATTACAATGATATACGCGTGTCGCAAACGCCGACTCGAAAACATATAAGAACACGTCCGAATCGCAACATTCTCATGAATGTGAGTTGCGATTCCGGTATTTTGAAGTATGAATGCTCTATGATGGCATGATTTTCGGTTTTCCCGGAACCTTTAAAGCCAATCGCTATCTAATATCACTCTCGCTATGTTTTCGCCGCAGGGAGATGAAGTACCGGTTCCTGCTGCGAGATTTAAGTGCTTTGCTTTTGTTCGGTTCTTCTCCGTAAGCGGAACGCTCTAAGGAACGATCCGAGTTTCGCGGAGATAATTAGGATTCCAGCTTACCGTCCATCGAATGAGGTATACCCATCGCGAAACATTCAAAATAGGCCGGCTTGGTATTTGCGCGATGGTTTTTACTTTCGCCGGCTTAAGTTAATTTCGCCCGTCTTTTGAGCTTTCTTTTCTGTCATTACGAGCTTGGTAAATGCGTAAATTTACCTGTCAGGTCGTACTCACTGTATTCAACCTTTTCAGTCCAATCAGATATGATCGCAAACGCCGGGAAGGTAGATCGTTCGATAGTCACAAACAACCATCGCAAAAATCATCGTCTTTCCCTGCGTGTGTTGCTGCCAGTCTCTAAAAGTGTTATGTTTATTTTACGAACCTCTATCCGGCATTGCAAAAACATGCAGAAACTGTCCTGCCCACAAAAGTGGGGTGAATTCCGGGATGGGTGAAAAATTAACCAAATAGCCCCGTTTCAGGTACCGAAAACTGATCGTTGCAAGTCGCGGGCTGCGCAGTATGCTGTTTAGGTCTACTACAAACAATTAGTCTAAAATCGCGCCGAGCCGTCTACTTCCTTCGTTTCTTCTTTTTAGGCTTGCTGTCCGAGGACGACGAGCTGCTTGAGCTTGAGCTCGAGCTGCTCGAGCCGCTCGAGTCACTGTCAGAAGAGCTCGAGCTGCTTGAGCTGCTCGAAGAAGATGAGCTGCTGCTGTCCGAATCGCTGTCGCTGTCCGCCGGCTTCTGCGCCATGATCATCTTCGGCAAGTTCTTCAGGTGCTCGCGAAGCTCGTCGGTCAAGCCTCCAAGACCGATGGAGGTGAAGAAGTTGATGGCGAACCTCGTATTCTTGGGAGTGTCCCTCGGCATAATACCCTGGAAGTACTCCGCCATGCCGGCATCCTGCAGCCTCTGGTTCAGCTTCCTCAGACCAAGCGCCTCGGAGAGTTCCTGGAAGAGGATCTTGATGAAGATGCGCGACGACGACGTGGTCGCCTCCTCGGTGAGCTGGAGATACGCCAGGCACGTCCACGAGACGGCGTCAGTGGAGAGGAGATGCGCGAAAAACTTGGCGGTGTTCCTGAGCTTGTTCGTCTCCAGGCGGTGGATCGTGGAGTACTGCTTTAGGAACACCTCGTCAAACAGCTGCGCGTACTTCTGATCGATGAAGCAAAACCTCTGAGCCAGCAAGCCATAGTACCGGAGGAAAGTGCGCTCCTGCGAGCAGCACTCCGTGAGCATCGTGCAGATCTCCACCTCCTGCCCGGGCTGTAGGTGAATCTTCATCAGCTTGTGACCAGCCTCTTCGAAATCGAGCGAGGACATGATGGTGAGGTAGATGGTACGCCGGAGGTTCACCAGGTTGGTCTCCGTCTGGTCCTCGATGGCCTGCTGCTCGGCGTTCACGGCGCCGCCGTCCTCCTCGTCCGAGCTCTCGTCATCGTCGGATTCATCGTCGGATTCGTCCTCATCCGATGACGACTCGCCCAGGATTTCCTTCTTGATGTCGGCGTACTTTTTCTCGTTTGCCTGGTACTCGGGATCAACCTTGAAGACGTCCAGCGTCGCCTCCGCCTGCAGCTGATCGTCCAGCGATAGCTCGTGCACGATCTGGTCGTCCTCCTCCACGAGGTCCAGCTCCGGGGGCACGCCCTGCTTCCCCTCGAATCCAGCCTTACGCATCGCGAAGAGACCCTCGATCATGAACTGCACGCGCTTGTCAATCTCGCCCTCGTGGAGGATGCCTCTGAACCGCTCGAAAATGCTGTGAAGGCCCTGCGGCGTGAGCTCGTTGAGGGTGTACCCGCACTCCTTCACGAATTCGATCGCCACCTCCACCGAATCGTCCGTCGGGCTAGCGAGTAGCACCGTCAGAAGCTCGAGAGCCGCCAGTTCGTGCACCACCTGCTGGTTGATGAGGTTCGCGAGGAAGCGAGTCGCCGCGACGCACACGGGTTTGTCGTTGCGCTTAAACGCGCGACGGAACTGCAGGATGACGCGCTTGAGCACCAGCTCGCCGAGCTCGGGGAACTTAGTGTTGACGACCGCGACGAGCGCGGCGAACACCGGGGAGAAGTGCGGGGACGCCATCTGGGACTTCATCACCGCGCGGGCGAAGAGGCCTCGGCCCCTGATCATGTTCTCCGCGAAGATCTCCGGGAGGATGTTCTTGATGTTGGACGCGTTCACCTTGTTCACCAGACCGTTGATGGACTTCTTCAGCGCGTCCCATGTCATGCGCTGGTACTCCGGTCCCGTCTTGTCCGTCTGCTCCGCCATCATCTGCGCGAGCTTGAAGGGAGGGATATAGGTCCCGCCCGCGCGTCCAGGGGCGAGCGGTTTCCGCTCGATCGGCTCCTTGGGCGGCCGATCAGCCGGGTCCTCGCCTCGACCGGAGCGAATATCGTCGCGGAGGTCCCTCCGCCCACCCCGCCCGCGATCGCCGCGCCCGGCCGGCGATCTGCTCCTCCCGCCTCGGCCGACTTCCCGAGATCTCTCTCTCCCATTTGCCCTTTCGCCGCCGCCCGACCCTTTACTCGCATCCCCACCCGCACCGCGACCGTCGGGCGACCGCGAATCGTCCTCGTCGCGTTTATCGCGACGAGACCGCTTGCGACGGCGGTCGCTGTCCGAAGAGGACGAGCTCGATGAGCTCGATGAGCTAGAGCGCCCCATCACGCTCGCGCCGGATTAATGCATTTGCCGGACGATCCCTTCGGCCCAAAAACCTGCCTGTGTTCAGTGCTCCAAAGAGGCGCACGGGCATTTTTCAGGCAAGACTTTTCCGACTGAAGCGCCATAGAGGGAACCACAGGCTGTTTGATATATTTATTTTTTGATTTCGCGATATTTCCATTTCATTTTTTCTCCCTCTTCGTCCACTGCAATCTCATCAACATTGCTGGTATCGACGACGATTTTTGAATTTTTGATGAATTTTTGAAAGGACCGATCAAAGATGTGCTTCGACAACACGGCCGACTTCGCACAGCCAGCGACGCCGGAGACGACGAAGCGTCACACAAGCAGATCTCTTTCTTCACGGAGAAAGTGTAAACGAGTGTCCGCGCGGTGACGATCGGTACAGCCAACGTGCAGGCTCATCCCAAGAGCTGCATCTGCTGCAAAGCGTTTCCCTTCGCGCTTAAGCTTTCGAACGCAGTCAAGATGGCGCGCACGAGCACCGCAAAGGCCGGCGTGGCGGCCGAGGAGGCCAAGGCTGCGCTCTTGGTGGAACCCGAGGATAAATGCGTCGCTCGATGGGCCGAGCTTGAGGATTCCGGCCTGAACCAGGAGGTGGCCAAGTACAGGAAGGCCGTGATCGCGCGCGAGAAGGATCTCGAGAACGTCGAGCCCACGAACTTCGAGTACGAGGAGGAGGTCGAGGTGGAGGTCGAGGCGAACGGGGCGCCCGACGGCGAGGCCGCGGCCGTCGTGAACGGGGAGGTGCAAGAGGAGGGTAAGGTGGAGGGTGAGGGCAAGGACGGGGAGGATGACGGGCTCATCGAGGGCAACGTGGACGACATCCCCGAGTCCGAGTGGATGGTTCCGCCCCAGTGCATCCCGATCCACGCCAACGTCGTCACCTACGACTGGAGCAAGCTCTACGAGAACACCGATTTCGACGTCATCATGATGGACCCGCCCTGGCAGCTCGCCACCGCGAACCCGACCCGAGGCGTGTCCCTCGGATACAGCCAGCTCACCGACCACTCCATCGCGGACCTCCCCATCCCCAAGCTCCAGAAGAACGGCTTCATCTTCGTCTGGGTCATCAATGCGAAGTACCAGTGGACCCTCGAGCAGTTCAAGAAGTGGGGTTACGAGTTCGTCGATGAGATCGTCTGGGTCAAGGTCACCAACAGCCGCCGCCTCGCCAAGTCCCACGGTTTCTACCTCCAGCACGCCAAGGAGGTGTGCCTCGTGGGCCGCCGCGGCGAGAAGCCCCAGGGCATGAGCGACAAGGCTGTGGGCAGCGACATCATCTTCGCCCCGCGCCGCGGACAGAGCCAGAAGCCAACCGAGATATACGAGCTCATCGAGGAGATGGTCCCAGGCGGTAAGTACCTCGAGATTTTCGCGCGCAAGAACAACCTTCGCGACTACTGGGTCTCCGTGGGAAACGAGGTCACCGGCACTGGCTTGCCGCCGGAGGATGTGGCCGCCTTCGAGGAGGACGGTGCCGTCCCCGGTGCCAAGTACGGCGCTCACAACACCAAGGCTTAGGCGCCGCGTCGGCATGATTCATTCGTATTACGCCTTAGATGTTGAAACGTCATTGTAGACCTCTAAAATGAAAAGAAAGCTATCGCCTATTTCGCCGCCTCCCCTCTCAGGAACGTCAGCTCCAAGCCTTTCAGGAACTCTTCCCCAAACAGGAACCAATCTCCCCACGCGGTGAGCACGGCCGCTACTCGTTTCTTGAAAGCCTCGCGCGTGATCCGGCTATCCACGTCCTTGAGGGTCTTCTCCAGGCTTTCAAAGACGCGGGGAAGCTTCTGTTGAAACTCGATTCTGTACGCCGACGCGTTCTTCACAGGCGCGCCGCAGTTGTGCAGAATGTCCGACATGAGAAACAGCCTCGCCACCTTCATCGTGACAGGAGTGTCCGACAAGGTCAGTGCGTCCGTGAGGATGTTCGCCACCTCTTTGGCGCTGTCGGCGTGCTCCAAAGCGAACATCATACCTTCCTGGATGTCGCTCCTCTCTAGCGTCAGCGTCTGCAGCAGTTCCTCAAGCTCTTCCCTGTCACCGGGCTTCAGACTGTCGGGATCCGTGGGTTCTTTCGAGGCATCCGACTCTTTCCCGGTGTACACCGGCCGCCTCTTGGGATTCGGAGGGATCCACCTCGCGTCGTTCATGACGAACGTCTCCGTCGCCCAGGCCTCCAGAGTGTCGCCGTTGGTCAGAGAGAATACCCGCCACTTGTAGTACCGGTGGTTGGGGCTCTTGTAGTCGAAGAGGAAGTTGAACTCCTCGTTACCCCGCTCCTTCTCCAGCACCTTCTCCTCGAACAACTTACCGTTGTCCACGACGTACTTCGCCAGCCTGTCGATGACGTACATGACGCGAGCGTTGACTGGGTACTGCACCTCAACCTCCTCCCGGTATCCACCTTGCGTCGATGGCATCGTTCCAGGGACTCCGACGGCGGGTCGGTCAGGGAAGTCGTCCGTGTCGATCGGCCAGATCGGTTTCGCGGGCAGTTTAACCGCCTTGCCCCATCCGACCCTCAGGTCGCAGCCGCGGTACGTCTTCCCCTCCATCTCGGCAACCATCCGCTCCGCCGACGCTCGGCCCATGAACGAGACGAACCCGGTGAGCGTCTGCGCGGTCCGAATATCCTCGCCCCTCGGCCACATGATCTTCACGCTCCCGATCGGTCCGAACTGCGCGAAATCCCTCAGCAAGTCCTCCTCCACGACGGTCAAGGGGAGGTTACCGACGAAGACGTTAGTTGTGGTCTTGTCGTTCGACGCCAAGTCGCTGGGGTGCGCCCCGCGACCCTGGTCCTCGACCAGCTCGCGGCCCTCACGCCGCGCATCTTCCCTTCGCTGCTGCTTCTCCATCATCTCCTCCATCACCGCGTCGATCGCCCGGGGTTTTCTGCCGCCGCCGCTCGGGCCGGGCGCGCTCCCGAAGCCCGAGGGTTGACTCGATCTGGCGTTGTGATCGCTCGTCGGCGCTGGTTTAGCCTCCGGCTCATCCTCCGCGCCGAAGAAGCCCGGGGGCGCGAGGGTCGGCACGTACACCTTACCACGCCCGCTCTGGCCAATTTCATCCCCCGGCCGCGATCCCGCACCCTGCACCCCCGCGCTGACGAAGCTCATCGCCTTGGGCTTCTTCTCCGAGGCGAAGTCAGCCTCGAACTCGGCGAACAGGTTGGCAGCCTCCTCAGCATCGCGCTTTCGCTTTAACTCCTCCTCTTCCTTGTGCTTCTCGAAAGGTGTCTTCTTGCGCACCATCGAGAAGGACGTCTTGGGCGCCATGGCCCCGTCACGACGGCTCCTCGGCCCGGGCTGCGCACCTCCCTCTGTAAGCACCTGTACAAAAAGGATGGTCTACTCGCCCGACCATTCACTTTTCCTAGGGATGGCAAGTGACCTGGAGCGGAGGGCGGCGGGAATCTCGAAAGAGAGGCGTGAAGCCATCCTCACTCGCTCGGGTGCGAAGGCGGCGGAGAAAGCCAGGCACGCGAGCGGAGGTGATACGCAAGCGTTCATCGTCGGCTCGCAATGGGGATTCGCCCGAACCACGCCGAGTATCGCGATGTTCGCCAGGGCGCATCATAGCGCCCATCATGCGCCCGGCCCGAGCCAGGCGGACTCGGAGCGCCGCGATCCGCACTATAGTTCGCGTGAGCCATACGTATCGGTGCTCGGCAAGGACCCGGACTTTCACTCGCCGTATTCGTACGCCGCGATGCGTGATGCGTACGGGGTCAAGGATGGGTGGTCCGTCGTGGAGGGAGGCGACCTACGGACGCCGAACCACGAGGCCAGGTCGCGCGCGTTCGTGGACGAGGTCAAGGGCGCGGTGAGGGGATCGTGGGCGGAGGAGAGCGTGCGGCGCGGGATCGATTTCGCCAAACGCGGCGACTACGTCACCGCCATCAAGTGCTACGAGCAGGCGCTCGAGCTCGACCCCCGGCACGCCGACGCCTTCGTGGCGAAGGGTGCGGCGCTGGCGAATCAGGGAAAGTTCAAGGACGCGGCCATGGACCTGGAGAAGGCACTGAAGATCAACCCACGGGTCCATAACGCGCAGAAGTACCTCGACGGCATCGAGCAGAAGCACCCGGAGGCGCTGAAGGGACCTCCGTCCATCGGTTACGGGGCGGGCAGACACGTTCCGCCGCCGTCAAAGGTCAATGGAATGAATAGACCTGAGTCCTTGATTAACGGTACCGTGCCCGTGAATCCGACGCAGCCGGAGCACAGACGCGCGGTGTCACCGCCCAATGATTATAACGCCGCACTTCAGCGAGAGCTGGCGGCGGCTGTGGAGGAGAAGAGACGGAAGAAGCGAAGAAAAGAGAAGTCCAAAAAGAGCTCGAGAGACCGAGGCTGAGCAGGGTCCGCTCTTCCAGCTCTTCGGGCTCGGATATCGATTAGACACATAGAAGGTACATCGATAATATGATAGTACACGTAGCGACACGCCAACTGTTTAAGCCGCGACACGTGTGGACGTACAGAAAGCAGTCCATGTTCCACTTCGAACACGCCCGCTCGACGCACCTGTTTTTTACCAAGTCCATGGCTGGGCCAGCGGGCAAGGTTTTGTCAACAAAGATGCTGGCGCGAGGCGCCTTCGAGCTGGCGAGCACCTCCAGGTACGGTGCCGCATCCGTCCTTGTTCGAGCACGTGATGTGCTAACTAGACATGTGCACAGCTCGGGCGCGGCGTTCGACCTGAGAACAGACGGGTGAGTGTCCCCAATCGAGGCGCAGTTCGAGCGCTCATCATCTCCCGCCCACTTTCCTGACCACCACGTCATCTCCCATCGCGCTCACAGAGGAGGCGAGGCTGAAGATTTCATCGAGCGCAGCCTAGACCAGGCCTCCCAGGAGGGCGCACGGAAGAAGGATCCCAAAGAGAGGTCCCAGATCGAGGTGCTGACCACGAAGAGGGAGGCTCTCTCGCTGTATCGCGCGGTGTGGCGGGCGTCGTTCTTGTTTGTGTGGAAGAATGAGAAGGGGGAGGAGTGGCGGGACGTCATCCGGGAGAGCGCCAGGAAAGAGTTCGAGGCGGCGAGGCACGAGACGGATCCGGAGATGATCACGCGCCTGCTCCTCACCGGGAGGGACTACCTGGATCAGGCGATGGAGAAGTTCATGAGCAAAAGACAAGCGATTCTTGACACGGAGGAGAACAAGCCACAGGGGCCTTGAGCGGTAGGAGCGGAGCACATCCTGTTGATATTGAAGCTAGTGCCGTAGTGGTCCATCACCTCGCCTTACCCGCGATCTTGATGATGGGCACATTGTCGTCCGTCATGTGCACCGTCACACCTTCCGGAATGTTAAGGTCGCGAAGGAACACCTTATCGCCGACGTCCATCCCCGCAATGTTGGAAACGATCTCCGTGGGTATCTCCCCGCCCTTGCAGGTCACCGTCAGAGTTCTGTGCAGCTTCCACGCGAAACCGCCCCTCTTGATCCCCGGGCACGCGTCCTCACCCTCCACCCGCACGGGAATCTTCACCTTTATCTCAGTCTCCGGTTTGCACGGCATGAAGTTGACGTTCTCCACGTTGACGTTGATCGCGTCGTAAATCACCTGCTTCGCCACCACATCCTCCTTCCGCACGCCGTCGGGGTAATTGAGGGTGATGACCCTCGCGCCGATCCCGCTGAGGCCATATATCCTCACCAGCCTCTCCACGTCCTCCTTGGGCATCTGCAGCAGCTCGCCGTGGTCGTCTCCGGGGCCGAACAGGATGCCGGGCACCAGCCCCTCCGCCCTGAGCCGTTTGGTCACCGTCTTGCCGGTGCCCGTCCTGGGCATGACGTCGATGTTGTCCCCTTTGAGATCTGCGAATCATCGGATACGGAGACGGAACGTGGGTCAGTCAGAGTGTTGGACGGAGGCGAGATCGATCGGGGAGGTGGAGGTGACGTACCGGGAGGCTTGACGAAGGTGCCGGACATCCCTCGCGCGAAGTTGAGATCACACCCTAACGATGCCCTCGGCGCCGAGCCCCATCGCGCCACCGCCCGCAGCAGCGGCGAGAGCACGCGTCCATTCGATCGCTGCATGATCGCAGCGTCGATATCCCGCGCGTAAACCGATCTGCGCTACCTCGCGCGTCGTTTTGTGGCGGGCAGAGGGCGGACCTAAATCAACATGATGGTCATCAAGTCTCCGTCGAAAAGTTCAGTTAATATCAGCCGCCGACAGTTGAGCCTCGACACAGCGCCCCACGCGTATGGGCGTGTAAGAAAAGGTAGGGCCGGGATAGGACAGGAAGGGAGATGGCGGTCGACGACCACTACGATCCTTACGACCCGGAGAGCCGCCTTCGGCGCAAGCGCAAGCTGGAGGATGAGAGGAAGTCGCTCCCCATCGCGCTCTCGCGCGAGCGGCTGATGCAGGAGCTGGAGGCGAGGGAGACGGTCATCATCGTCGGAGAGACGGGTTCGGGTAAGACGACGCAGATTCCCCAGTACGTGCACGAGGTGGGGCTCGCCGCCGGGTGCATGGTGGCGTGCACGCAGCCGAGGCGAGTCGCGGCGGTGTCCGTCGCGAGGCGCGTCGCCGAGGAGACGGGTACCGAGCTCGGGGATCTGGTGGGCTACGCCATCCGCTTCGAGGAGGTGAGCAGCGAGGGGACGAAGATTAAGTTCCTGACGGACGGTATGTTGCTGAGGGAGGCGATGACGGACCCTCTGCTGACCAGGTACGGCGTGGTGATGATCGACGAGGCGCACGAGCGGACGCTGCAGACGGACTTTCTCCTCGGGACGCTCAAGGGAATACAGGCGCGGCGGCGGGAGAGGAAGGCCGCCAAGCCGGACGGGACCCTGTGCCCCCCGCTGAGGATCGTGGTGATGTCCGCCACGCTCGAGGCGTCATCATTCTCCGATTTCTTCGACGGCGCGCCGGTGGTGTACAGCAAGGGCCGCAAGTACCCGGTGGACGTCCTGTACACCGAGGAACCCGAGGACGACTACCTGGACGCGGCTATGTGCGCCGTGTGCCAGATAAACGACGAGGAACCCGAGGGCGATGTGCTCGTGTTTCTGACCGGTCAGGAGGAGATCGAGAGCCTGGGTCGACTGCTGCGGTCGAGGTCGGAGCACGTGGCGGAGGGTAAGCCGAAGCTGCAAGTCGCGCTTCTCTTCGCCGCCATGCCCCCGGAGGAACAGATGAAGGTGTTCGAACCCGCGCCCCCGGGACACAGGAAGATCGTCCTGGCCACCAACATCGCGGAGACGTCGCTCACCATCAACGGGATCAGGTATGTCGTGGACACGGGGCTCACGAAGCAGAGGGTGTACCACCCGAGGTCCGGGGTGGACGAACTGTCGGTGATGCCGGTGGCGGTGTCTCAGGCGATGCAGCGCACCGGCCGTGCGGGTCGCGAGGGACCGGGTAAATGCTTTCGCCTGTACTGCGAGGATGCACTACGCTCACTCGCGCCCCACATCACCCCGGAGCTGCTTCGAGCCAACCTCGGCGGTGTGGTGCTTCAGCTCAAGGCGATGAAGGTGGACAACATCCTGGATTTTCCATTCATCGATCCGCCGCCGAAGGAGGCGCTCGTCAGATCGTTGGAGCTGCTGTACGCGCTCGGGGCGTTGGACAAGAAAGGTAACCTGAACGCTGTGGGTAAGAGGATGAGCAGGTTCCCTTTGGAGCCCATGGCGGCCAAGGCTATTTGTGCATCCGCTGATGAGGGATGTTCCGAGGATGTCATAGCGGTTCTTTCCATGCTCACGACGGACAGCGTGTTCAGGTTCCAGGGGAGCAACATGTCGGGAGAGAGGAGTAGGAAGAACCTGGGCAGGGAGCAATACGCGAGGAAGGAGGGCGACCACACCACGCTCCTCGAGGTATTTCGGGCGTTCAAAGTCTGCGGCGTGAAGCGACGCCGTGAATTTTGCAACACAAACGCAATCAACCTTCGCGCCATGCTCAAGGCTCTCGACATCTTTAAGCAGCTCACTCGGGCGGCGACGCACGAGGGGATCGAAGTTAGGGCCTCGGGGGCGGAGAGCGCGCCGCTGCTGCGTTCCATGGTGTCGGGATACTTCCTCAACACGGCTCGCAAGCAGGCTGACGGAAGCTACCGGACGGTTTCAACGGGACAGAGGCTCGTCATACACCCGAGCTCCGTTCTCTTCCAACAACCGCCGGAGATGATCATCTTCAACGAACTGGTGAAGACGAACCGTCTGTACGCGCGCGATGTGTCGTCCATCCTGCCTGAGTGGCTGGCGGAGATGTCGCCAAATGTGTACTCGATGCGCAAGGAATAGCTCACTTAGTCTCGAAAAAATAGTTCTACATGTCAAAGTCCGGTGTTTGGTCCGCATCTCCTATGATGTTCTTCATCCGCACAATCTCCGATTTGGCATCCCCGTTCTTCGGCTCAATCTGTAGCGCGCGCTCGAAGTCGTCCAGGGCCTCGAGATAGTTCCCCATCACCGACCTCGCCGCGCCGCGCCTCAGGAACGCCTTGACGTTTTTCTCGTTGAGCTTGAGCGCGGCGGTGCAGTCGTCCTCGGCGTCGTTGTACACGCCCAGTTTCAAGTTTGTCATGGCCCTGTTGGACAGTACCACGGATCTCCACGCGCGGTGCGGGTCCGGGCGCATGTTCGGCGCCGGTCCCAGCGCTGAGAGAGCCTCCGTGTACTTGACGACAGCCTCGTTGAAGTTACCCGCCTTGAACTCCGCGTTGCCCTGCGCCTTCAGCTCCTCGCACATCGACGGTACCGCGTCCGCGTCGTCCTTCGCGCCGTTCTCTCCCTCGCTCGGCCGCGTGAGCTCCGCCTGGACCACGTCAGGGAACGCCTCCCTCAGCTGGGCGCCGAACATGCGGGAAAATTCTATGCACATGTAGTCCTGCCCCCGCCCGGCCACGACTGACAAGCCGTACGGTCCCTCGCCCTGCTCGTGGGTCAGCGGTATGGTCAACTGCGGGCACCCCGTCAGGCTGGACAGGCAGGTGAGCTGTAGCGTCTTCCTCTCCCACGCCGTGGTGGCCTCGACGCTCGCGTTCAGCGGAGGGGGCGCGCACGGCGTGGTCGGCATCAGGAACACGGTGACGCCGTCCAGGAGCGTGTCGACCGCCGCCCGCACCTCCTCCCTCGCCTCCTTGATCAGACGCAGACTGTCCGGCGCCACCTTGGACGCCGCCAGAAGGTATGCTTTCGCCTTCTCCCCAGTTTCGGGCTTTTTAGCGGAGTACCACCCGCCGATCTCGCTCCAAAGCTCCTCGCCCTCGATGAGCCTGAGGCAATTCCTGAGAACGTCCAACCCCGTGGTGCAGTCGGCGTCCTGCATCGCCCTCAGCGAAGGACACGACATGAGCAGGTGCTTGCCCAGGTTCAGCCGCGTGATTCCCCCGTTTTTGAACGCATCCTTGAGGAGCATGCACGCGGTCGCCACCCCGCACGATGCGATGTCGTCGCAGAGGTCGAGGGCGTCCTCCAGCACCATGACACGCGAAATGTTGATGGGGGTACCCTTCGGCACCGGGATCAAGGCCGTCGCCGTCGCCGCGATCACGTCCGGGTCCCTCGCCATCCACCCGACGGATGCCAGGGAGCTCCCCGAGGTACCCACGGTCCCGCCGAGGGTCACGGTACCGTGCGTGGTCCTGATGGCGTACAGTCCGCAGTGCGCGGCGGGGACGCGGACGCCGCCGCTGGAATCCACCGCCAGCGCCATGTCCACCTCCTTGAGCGCGGCGGCGACGGCGGCGGCGGCGCCGGACGCCGGGCCGCCGGGGCACCTACCGCGTGCCCCGGTGTTGATGGGGGCATCGCCCACGGCGTCGCATCCCGATATTGAGCACCCGAGCTCGTCCATGCGCGTCACCCCGACGCAATCCGCTCCCGCATCCCGCAGCGATGCGACCGCCGGGGCGTCACGCGTCGCCGGTGGGTGCGTCGCCGCCCACGCCGGGGAGCCGAGGCCCGTCACCCGCCCCTTGACGTCGTAGACATCCTGGATCGCGAACTTGATACCACGGAGCGGTCCTTTGCTGTCCCCCTTCAGCCCGAGCAGCTGCTGAAAGGCGTTGAGGGCGTCCGATCGTTTCCAGCCTCCTCGCGCCTTCCCGCCTCCCTTGCGCCTGGAAAATACCAAGGCGCCGATCGACGCCGCCCCGGCGAGGATCAGCACCTTCAGCACCATCGCGACGTGGCCACGACGACGGGTGAGGTCCGTGGGCGATACCTGCACAGCTACACTTACACTGGGCGGGCGGGGTGGTGAGTTGCACGAGTTTGAGGGCCTCTCGCATTTCCGTATAGCACTATTTGCTATTTTGAGTCACATGCAAATCGGGTGAGACCGAATCGAGGTTATACAGTAAATATCGCAACGCAAAACAGTTCTTTTAGTCAGACCGAGAAAAGTCTCAAGAGATTGAAAACCAAAAAACCTCGCAGCGCAGTGGAGCGAAGTACTTGACCTCGTACCAACCCGATCCCGTCGCCCTCTTTCGGCGACGCCTGCACACACAGGATCGCATTAGCAACATGCCGAACGCTCCCCGCACCGTGAAGGATGTCCCCGCGCAGGAGTTCGTGATTGCGCTCGCGCAGTACTTCCGCTCCACCGGCAAGGTGAGACTCGCCTCCGCCATCACACGGGTTCCCGTGGATTTCTCGGGGAGAAAGGCGACTGGGAGCGCGGGACTCGACCGCCGCGATGAGGCGACGCGAGGCGATGACGCGCGTGCGAACTCGACCGGTCGATTCGCCGTGTCTTTATCCGAGCGTCGCAGTCGTCGCGATGCGATTCGGGTCGCCGCATCGTCTCGTGCGGTCGCGCTCCCGCGCTCCCATCATCGCGTATTTTTTAGGGTTTGCGGGCAGGACCGTGTTTTCCGCGCGCAGTTGGCGAGGGTGTGCCGTCGTGCACGGATCGCCGGGGACCGCACTCGTTGACGGCGGACGTCCAGGACGTCGTCGAGAGTGTAGTCCCGGCGATGGACGCTCGATCCGTCCCTTCATCGGGCTCGCGCGCGCCGAACACGCGCCATCTTCGGGTCGGCTCGATGCCGCCTGAAACCTTCCTGCCCGTGTGTGTTTTTCCTGTCTTGAGGGATGCGTCCCGTCCCCCTCGGCTCTCACGAAACCCATCATCACCGCGTCACCAACGAACGCATCGCTGACCATCCGTCCCCCAATCCTTTCTACTCACAGATGGAGGTCCCCACCTGGGTCGACATCGTGAAGACTGCCTCGTACAAGGAGCTCGCGCCCTACGACCCCGACTGGTTCTACATCCGCGCGGCGTCCATGGCTCGCAAGCTCTACGTGTCCGGCAACATGGGTGTGGGTGCCTTCCGCAAGAACTACGGCGGTGCCCGTAACGACGGCGTCTGCCGCTTCCACCACGCCATCGGTTCCGGTTCCGTCGCTCGCGCCATCCTTAAGCAGCTCGAGTCTGTTGGTGTTGTGGAGAAGGGTCCCAAGGGTCGTCGCATCACCCCCTCCGGGCAGCGTGATCTCGACCGCATCGCGGGCCGCGTCGCCGTCTCCGCCTAAGCGACGGCAAAGATTGTACGTTTAGCCGACACATTTAGCGAATGTAATTAAACCGGCTACACGAAATAACCCTCCGTCATCCGCTCGCACGTCCAAGTGTTGCCATCAGGTATGCGACGATGGCCAAATAAATCTGTTGAAAACTTCCATCGCACGCGCCGGAGGATACGGACTCAGTGTGTCGCGTCCACCAACGAAATCTCGCGCGTCGCGAGTGGAACGAGAGTGTGTCAACCCTTTATCGAGTTTACAAGGCTAAGAAGAAGCTACGAGCAATTTTTCCGTCTTGCGGCGGGTCGCAGACCCCTGCGCCACGCCATACCCAAAAGACACCCACCCTCGCGAGGCTTACGCCTTAGCCGCCTTAGCCGCGGCGAGCTTGCTGCCCTTCTTGCAGTACCTCTGGTTGAGGAGGAACTTGGTATCCATGCCCTTGGTCGACCTCTTCGCGTGCTTCTTGGGCTTCTTGATGCCTGCGCAGGGAGAGAGAGAGGATGGAAAGGTCAGAGGAGGGATGAATTCCTACACGCGCGCGTGAGAGAAAACCCTGAAAACCCTCGCGCTCGACGCCGGAAACCCGACGCGAGCGCGCAATCGAGGCGGATGCGGCCGGGTGTGCGCCGCGAACGATTCCGTAGACATCTAACGGAACCGGATCACGCGGTCGCCGGGCCCCGGGGACCCGCGCGACCGGCGGAGGCGGCCCCATCGTGGCGCACTCCGCACGGCTACACCCGTCACACAGCCGCACGCCCCGGAAAAAATCTCGTTGCCGGATCTAGGGTCTGCACGCACCGTTGCGGTGGTTCTTGTACGACTGGTTGTGCGCGGTGTGGTTAGTGGACTTGGCCATCTTTGCTAAGGCTCGGTGCTACGTCAAGACGCGCGGTGAGAAGAGGGCGAGCGTGGAAGGCCGGCTTTCCTGAAGACCGTGATTGGCTCTGTTTGACAAAATGTCCGGCCTCTTTTTGTTGGCCGGTTGACCGAAAAAAGACAATGGGAAAAAAACTCGAGTGAGAAGAGGAACAGACACTGTTGACTTGACCAGCGTCGTGTGCGTCGAATCGGGGTCGACGGGACGATATGGCGTATAACCTGTACCAGGTGCAGGGTTCGCGCGCGTGGGTCGAGGTGAGACGCCGACGAAGGACCGAGCTTCCCCCGACTGACCGCTGACTGACACCCCCCCTGACCCATCTTCCAAATCCAGCAAATCGTCAAGGAGGAAGCTTTCAGGGCTAAGTTCTGGAAGGACCGGGCGCTTCGACGACCCGACAGCGACGAGGACGCCGACGACGATGACGACGACAAGAGCGAACGTCAAAGCGTGAGGTCCGTCAGAACCGCCCGGAGGTCCACCAGGTCGACGCGAGTTTCGACTGAGAGTCGATCCACAACCGCGACCAACAAAACTTCAACCACAACAGTGCTGCGGCGCAGGCTGGATAAGTTGGAGGACCAGCTCAGGAAGGAGAGGACGGCGAGGCTGGAGGTAGAGAAGAGGCTGGCTATGATGAAAGTCGACGAACGCGCTTCGGAGGGTGGGAGCGAGTGAGGATCGATCGTTCAATCGCGTGCATTCGTGTTCATCATTTTCTTCTCGTCGTGTTCCCCGTTTCGTCGCACGTGTTCACGCCAGCATATGTTCACGCCAGCCGAGCGCTCCTTCGGGGTTTGGGGGGATCCTCCTCCGCGGGGTTGGCAGCCAGGCTGACCGCCCTCACCACCTCGCTCCCAACCCCCGGCAGGCCCGCCTCCAGCTCCGTCACCATCGTGGTGAAGTACTTCTTCACGGTGGTGGTGAGACCGGTGAGCCGGCCCCGAAAGTCGCCAAATTCCGCCAAACTCTTCTCCTCGGTGAAGAACTCCTCCAGATCCTTCTCCACCGCCTCCGTCAGCAGCTCCAACGTCGACTCCGCGTCGCCCTGGATGTACTCGAAGAAGTTCTTCCTCAGGCTGTCCTCCTCCATCCAGTAGTACCCGTAGCCGTACGTCCACTTGAGCACCCGGCGGCACTCGGCAATCTGCTCCATGGCCTCGAGCACAAACTTGAGCTGGGAAACCGGGGTGTTCTGAAGGTCCCCGAGACGCATGATCTTCGCCTCCCTCATCTCGTCCAAGTCCTTCGCAGCCTTGGTCTGCGACGCGCCGTGAGCCGCCCACCGCTCGTAGTAGTGGGTGTACCTCTCGATGGACTGCTTCGCCGCCAGCCTCCGCTTCTCATCCTCGCTGGCGCCCTCCTTCTCCTTGGACGTGGAGTACTTGTTGCACGCGTAGTATCCGCCCGTGCGTTCACCGTGCTCGCTCCACTTACCGCTGCACATCCAGCAAAAGTCGTACTTGCACTGCGCGCAGGTCATGTGCATGCACCCCGAGCTCTTCTCGATGGGCCGCTTGCACGCGGGGCAGGGCTTGGTGTTGGCCAGGATCCAGTTCAGGTTCTCCGACTCGGCGCTGTTCTTCACCAGCCACTTGCGCACAGTGTCGCAGTCCACCGGCCGGTGCGCGTCCTCCTGGCACGACCAGCAGAACGACGCCCCGCAGTCGCAGTGCACGTCCACACCTCGCCCCTCCCCCCGGCCCCCGCTTGAGGAAACTTGAGCATCGTCGCACAGCACAGCCACCTCGCACCCCGCGCCCGTGCACCACTTCACCCGCGGGTTATCGTCCACCCAGCTCCTCCACTTGAACACGTCCAGCTTTAACACGCTCTCCTCCCGCAGGTACATCTTGGCCATTGAATCGGGCACCCGCCGTTTGCACCCGTCCTGCGGGCACCTCAGGTCCAACACGGTGGGACCGTCGGACACCGCGTTCTCCAGGTAGCCGCTCCAGCAGGTGGCGCAGAAGTTGTGCTCGCATCCCACGTGCGTGTGCTCGGTGGCGGGGAACTCGTCGTAGCACACCGCGCACGTCACCTCCCTCGGAGCCCCGTCCCCGTTCGCCACCCCGTTCGTCTCCCCGTTCGTCTCCGCCGACTCCAACGCCGACTCCAACGCCTCCAAACCGAACTTTTCCCGGACGGCGTCCTCGTCGCCGAACCACGTGTCGTTCACCGCGTTGACGTTCCACTTGTGCGCCCTCAGGAGCTGGGTGGCGTCGTCGGGGGTGACCTGCAGCACCTGCGTGACCCCGCGCACGGCCTCCCTCTGCCGCTCGAGCACCTGCTCCGCGTCCAAACATCGGTACTGCTCCCTCTTGCTCCCTCCGTGCGCCTCGACGCCGGAGAGCATGACGTTGCCGTAGTCGGCTTCGCCCTCGTCGGGGTCGCTGTCGTCCGTGTCCTGGGTGCCGGCGTCCTGAGACATGTACGCGTCCGGGGATTCGTACCCGTCGGAGTCACCGTAGTCCTCGCAGTCGCTCATGCTGCGCTAATGAGGTCGCGTCAGATCTGATATTGGTCAGTTCCGAGGGGAGGCGGGGCGTCGGGGGTACGTCGCCCCGCTACGCGACGGGCGCGCAGGGTTCGGGGAGCGACCTCGACGCGCCTTAGATCCCCTGAATCAAGATCGCGGGGACAAATGGGGCGTCGCTCCTCCCAAGTGGACTCGCTCGCGGCGGAGTGGAGCCTCGGGCGTAACGAAGATGCTGTCAGAGGAAAACTGACGTCGATCACAGCTGTGTCCTTCAAAAGGGGTACAAAGTTCCTCGGAAGACCATCGTCAGAGTCCGCCACACGTGGGACACGCACTCAAGGATGTCGTTCGATTTCTTCAACCAGAACGCGGCGCAGCCCGGCGGCGGCCCCGAGGTCGGCCCCAACGGCGAAGAGAGTGAGTCATCCGGCCCCCGACCCGCCACGCGTCCACCCGGATCCGGAACGTTTTCTCAGATCTCAGTCAGGGTGCCCACAACCCGGGAGTCGGGCCTGTTCTCGCGTATCCGCCGCCCTGACGTCGCGCGCTCCCCCCAAAAACCCGCAGTTCTCATCGACGTCCAGTGTGGACGCATCATCGTCGAGAACAAGACCATGAAGCCCGACGACCGCAAGGGAAAGCTTCGGATCTGCAAGGCGACCGACGGTCTGACCCACCTGATGTGGGGCCCGCGCGCGGAGGGCATGCCCTTCAACCCCGACGACGACTTCATCATCTTCCCACAGGAGGCGCAGATGAAGTTCATCCCGAAGCCCGGATGTTTCGTCATCAAGTTCCCCGACGACGCCAGCCGCAACATGTTCTTCTGGTCGCAGGAGCCCAAAGGGAAGGTTGAGGACGACAAGCTCACCGCCGACGTCAACGCGGCGCTCAACGGCGAATCCCCAGAGTCGGCGAACGAGCAGGCGGAGCTCATGCAGATGCTT
>Ga0209425_10000400_pt1 | contig 53023 bp, 71 predicted proteins | sample COG_05_FD_184749 | JGI IMG/M metagenome (GOLD analysis project Ga0209425, IMG submission 184749) | Pelagic Microbial community sample from North Sea - COGITO 998_met_05 (SPAdes) (version 2) | ecosystem: Environmental > Aquatic > Marine > Neritic zone/Coastal water | place: Helgoland, sampling...
ACGAGCTTTTGCGCCGACGTTAGCGAAGTTGGTCTCGCAATATTTTCGTACATCAGGCTTGCGCCAGAAGTAAGACCAATCAGACTGAGTATAAACAGGCAGGACGTCACTTCCCAACCTAACCATTCGTAATTCATTTGGTAGTCCTCCTACATAACAAATAAGATTCATATACGATTGTATGTTATGGACCATAATATCCCACAATCGTTCTTCTGCAACTTCTTTAGTCTGTCTGTTTAGCCACGCAACAGTTGTTGAACGTGTATTAAAGGGACGCTGTATCTCCTCAAGAAGTTTTTTCTTCTGAGTTTGATCAGTGTACATGTATTTGCAGGCAAAGCCTATGCGTTTATATTGAGAATTCGTCACGTAATATTTTCCAAGTTTCTTTATAATCTTTTACATTATAGCAGAAACCTAAGTCGTTGTCAATGATTTCTTTTTTCAAAGGATAATCATTTCCTTCAGGATGCATATCGTCACCGAAGAAATGCAAAATATCATTTGGATTAAAATCTTTTAGTATTTGGCCTTTATCACAGCCTTTTGGAAATATATCAATACCTGTTTCACCACCTACTTTGGCATCTATATCTGGGAATAAAGTACAAAATGCTTTTGCTATTGTGTTTCTTTCATTTATTTTTTCATCATGACCAACATATAACTTACGCTCTCCTAGTGTAGCATTTCTACCTACAACGCTAAAGTTACACATGCCTGGACGATGTTCAAAGTGTAATCCTGTTCTTAGTACAAATTCACTTTCTTTCATACACTGCGTTAGGAATTTTTCTGCTAGTTCTGGAAGTTTCCAAGAACTTGTGTGAATATTTTTCTTGCCTTGATAGACATCACATCCACTGCAATTATATACACGTTCAGCCATACCATACAGCGTGTCGCCTACTTGTTCAACTGTTTTATCTCTATCACTACCTGTAACAAAGTAAACGTAATTAGTTTTACAAAAATGTAAAAAGAACTTTGCAAACTCTTTGTCTATTTGTTTCCTACTAGGGGTAAGTGTCCCGTCAACATCAAATATAAATCTATTACTCACTGTCATACCCAATTCTCCACAACAAATTTATCTTGTACAATACCAGGGTTTGGATCCCCATGAAATACTGCTATACAGCATTCTAGTGGTATTTCTACATCATCTTTCTGTTCTACAAATTGTCTAACTCCATTTATCACTTGTAACTCATTTCTATTTCTAATTTCCCATTTGTAACTTTGTATCCAATGCTCTGGCCAAAACCTAATAATAGGTTTAGCACACTTCCACGTCCAATCTTGGTCACCATGTAACCTCATTGCAACTTGTGGGTTTTGTTTAAATTTTGTATAGATATACGCTTGGCTTCCATGAATCCAACTCATAACACTACTGTTTAGGTATTTCCAATCTCTATGAAATTTTCTGTTAAAGTCTCTTATTCCCATAAAGACATTGCCTTGTAAGTTTAGCAGTTTATCTATGTTATCACAAATTACAACATCTAGATCCATATATAATATTCTACCGGACACTGGTAAATCAGCATCAAACATATGTACTTTGTGCCACCATCCTTTTGCATATCCTTCATTTGGTCGGACAATAAGTGAAACTCCTTTTATAGGAGTAGGATCATCTGTAAGGCAATACAATTTATAAGGAACAGTAGTATGTCTATCAATCATATTTCTTAGTTTTTCTACATAAGAAATAGAATACTTGTTACCAAAGCGTACACATAGTATATTAGAAATTGAAGGCTGTAAGTCTCCTCCTGTTCTTTTAAGATCTCGCGATTGTTCTTTTTCAAATTTTCTACGTAATTTATATGCTTTACGCTGTTCTTTTGTGTATTGTGATTTGTCTAGTTTTGCCATCTATCAATATCCTCTGGAGTGTTTATTTCTACTCCATTAAAATCAGCATGTAGGCATCCTATATCCCAACCTGCTTTAAGCCAGCGTAATTGCTCTAACTTCTCAACTTGTTCTTCTTGTTCAACATCGTATGAACTATAAAATTCTAATACACTACGACTATATCCGTATATACCTAAATGCCAGTCACCATAACCTGTAATACCTCTACCGAACCATAATGCCTTATCGCCTGTTCGGATCATCTTAACACTGTTAGGATCGTCTTGCATTTCTTTGGGCATGTCTGTCCACAATGTAGTTATTTGATAATGCTGTAAATGCCAAACACATTTCTCAATCATGTCAACTGTTACGTCGGGCATATCACCTTGCACATTTATGAATTGATCATACTGTGCAAAGAAGTCGTTTTTAATAGCACCAGCACATCGTTCTGTACCGTTTGCATAATCAATTTGTTCTATCCAACACTTATCAGGACCAAACAAATTAAAAATACGCATATCGTCAGTAAGCACATATGTTGGTATCTTAGACGCTGTACAAGCGTCATACACTCGCTTTATCATAGGAACACCATTAAGCATAGCAAGTGGTTTACCAGGGAAGCGTGTACTAGCGTATCTAGCCGGTATAAGAATAGCGGTGGATTTCATCTACTACCTTTTTAAAGTCTTTTAAATGTAATGCGTTTGGACCATCACTAGGTGCATTATCTGGATCATGATGAACTTCTAAAAAGAAGTTTGTTATACCCATTGCAGATGCAGCACGAGCCAAGCCAGGCACATACTCACGATTACCGCCACTGCTAGTGCCCATACCTCCGGGTTTTTGAACCGAGTGCGTAATGTCATAAACAATGGGAACGTTATAATTAGACAGCATAAACTGAAGGCCAGTGAAATCAGTGACCAAAGTATTATATCCAAAACTTGTTCCCCTTTCTGTAATCCAAACTTCTTTAGCACCTTCCGTTTTAGATAAAATGTTTTCAATGTCCCAAGGTGCAAGGAACTGTCCTTTTTTAATGTTTACAATCTTGTTTGTTTTACAGGCTGCACGTACTAAGTCAGTTTGTCTACACAAGAATGCAGGTATCTGTAACACATCGATTATATCATCATAGTACGCACCAATTTTTAGAATCTCATTGATGTTATGTACATCTGTAATAATTTTTAGACTAGGTATAATCTGCTTAAGACTTTTAAAGTCTTGCATAGTGTCCGCTAATCCCCGGCCTCTAATGCCGTGAATACTCGACCTATTCGCCTTATCGTAACTTGCTTTAAAAATGTATTCGATACCGTGTTTATCACAAACACGTTTACATTCTTTTGCAATAGCGAGACTTTGTTCTTTTGTTTCGTGTTGACAAGGTCCTGCAATTATTCTAATATTATGCTTCATAGATTGCACTATTTGCTCCGTGTTCTGCACACTCTACTCTTACGCAGTAGCAACGGTTGTCACTCATTTCACGTACTAGTTTGTCTGCAAAGTTAAAAGCGTGTTCTGCAAATTTTTCTGCACCAACACCATCCATTACAACAATTTCTGCTAGGTCAAGTTCTTGTAGTTCCATAAACTTGTCCATGTGTGGATCGTTTTTATCAATTGCTGTTTTGTGATCAAAGTGATCTTCTAGCCATTTCTTCAAAGGCTTTAGTCCACCAAAGTCAACTGCCCAGTTTTTGTTGTCTAATTCATTACAACCAAATGTAAATGTAAATGCTAAACTATAACCGTGTAGCAAATGACAGTGTGAATGATCTGCGTTAGGCTGTCTGAATACTGCCGAAAGACCAATGTTGTGTCCGTAATGTTTTGTACTTAAATGTTTTCCCATAATGTTCTCCTACTATAATGTTTTATGGGCGGCAGAATTAGAAGGGATGACGCCAAGTCCTTTGTTAAACATACTAGTAATTATACGTTCTATTTAGGCAAGAGTCAAGAACTTGAATGTAAAAACTTTACCGAAACGTTATTTCGATTCCACGTTTTTGGTAATTCCCAACTAGGATCGTTGTAAATTACAAACTGCTTGTCAGGAAAATATTCAAAAACTTTTGCAATTTGATATTGCCAAAATGAATAATCAATAGGTTTTGATTTTTTAGAAGAATAATTGTTTGTACCTTTGTAGATATTATTGACTGTATTAGATTGACTAGGATATAGGTCAAACCCTAATAAAACAATTTCTTGTACTGGTAAATTTGCAGCCACAAGAACTGCATAAGGACCACTACCCCAATGTATAGGAGTATCTGCTTTTGTTTTACCTTTGTATGGTAGTTGAGGTACAAGATTTACTCTTGGATCTTCTTTTGAATAAAAATTAATATAGTCCTGCCTAACATAAATTTTTGTATTTTTTGTGTTATCACTATCCAAAGATTCATCAACCATCCTTCTGTCGCAACATACAAGATGATCAACATGTGTATCTCTGTGTAGAGCATTGCAACCGACTATTAGTCGTTCACCAAAACTCGAGAGATCTATTCCTTGTCTACTTTCGCCATTTCCTATTACTAGTGCCATGGCAGTTATTTAAATGGGTGTTTAGGTGATAGGTCCGAATGTGGTCCATAGACCAGGACCGCCTGCTTTAACACATACCCAACCTATAAATCTTCCTGATGTTGGATTGGTGTTCCACACAATGTCACCTTGATTGAATTGTCCGCCTGTTGGAGCAGCATTTCCTGATAAATGCTTCTTATTGTCAAACTTAATAGCACCTCTTACGTGTAAGTCTACATCGCTATCTGGATTATTAACTCCAATAGCAAGTTTACCTTTGACTGAAACCTTTACTGGTGATGCATTTGGATTACCTAATTCAATATCACCGCCTGCTTTAATTGCTACTCTGGTAGTACTATCTGTTTTTAATTCTAAATCGTGACTAGCAAATGTACCAACAAAACCTTTTACAAAGTCTTCTGTACCAACCATTACTTCAATGCCGTCTTCTGCAACACTTAAAGCAGCATTTGGTTCTTCTGTTCCAATACCTAGTCTATCACTGTTAGCATCAAATATCAAATAGTTATTGATAGACATTCCGCCATCAACGATAAGTCCTTTTAGTTTTCCAACTTCTTTTAAATTACTTTTTGTAACATTATTACCTAATGTATCGTTACTTAGAACAACTTGATCGTCAATCTTTACATGTTTACCTTTAGCAATATTAATGTTTTCTGATGAGAATAAGTTATCATCTTGAAAGACAAATTGTTTTGTGTAGTCTTTGCCAGTCCATAGCAATCCTTTTCCTGCTATCGGATCTTTAAATTTAATATGCTGCACACTATCTAGATTAGGTTCGTCCTGTGCTAGATCAGCCAGCGCCGCCGCTAATGCATCTAGTTTTTCTTGTTCAGTTGCCATTATTGTTGTCCTGTTTTACCATAGGTATTCGTGTTGTTGCTCATACTGTATTTATATAAAACAATAACAATGCTAATAAACGGCTATTAATAATGTTTCGGGATTAAGTCTACCATTCATCTTAATAGGAGTAGTAGTGATTTTTTCCATCCAATTCTCAAATTTCTTACGAGTATTCAAGTCCTTAACTTCTTTTAGTTGTTCTAGAGGCTTTCTAAGCGTGTAAGAAACGCTGGTTTTGTCATTAAATCTTTGTAAAGTCTGTCCTTTGAGATGCAATCCGCTACCATCTCTCCCAGTGCCTAACGGATCTTCTACAGATGTGTAATATATACCTAGTTTACGTGTTTTTGAATTAAACACAACCAAGCAGTTTGCACCTATAAATTTGTGTGGTTGAACACTACTGATAGCATATTTGTCATCTGAAATTTTGTATTTCAGTTTTTCTACTACTTTTTCAGGTGATTTAGCATGAACTTTGCGAGGCTTTCTATTTGCTTTAGACTCAGCAATAATAGCATCACATGCACCTTGCACTGCTAGATAAAACTGATACATCTTCTTAATCTCTGATTTACTAAAAATACTGTATCCTTCTTTTAATTGGGTAGCATAGTCTTTTTCTTGTTCAGTCATGTTTTTTGTGCTAGGAGGATTTAGTATTTCTTCATATTCTTTGATTAAAGGCTCGTAAAAGCTCTTTATCATTCTAGCATGCGGCTGCTTACAGTCTAGTCGACGTAGTTTTGTTGCCGGTTTAATCGCCTTAAAATCACTTATCTTACCTTCAATAAAGTCATCATGTGCCTCTTCTATAAACTCTGACATAAGATTTGCTGCCTGTCTAAGCCTTTCTTGTATACTAGGCACGTATTTTACTTTACCTACATTTTCTTTCTTTTCTTGTTCTTCTTTTTGCTTTTCAATCTTTTCTTCGTCCTGAGCTTCCCCTAAAGCAACAGCAATTCTACTTCTAATAAATTCTGTGACAGGTTTAAGTTCTCCACTAGTACCTGGTAGACTGTCCCAATAATCTGCTGCTGGTTTGTAAATGTCGGGCATGCCTTTATTAAGCATTCTACATGTAATAGCAGCAGTACCGCTTATTGTATAATCATTTACAGTTTTTGCTTTTTTTATTTCGTCTTTTGTGTAATCATTGGCTCCCATCCATTTCCAAACATCACCCATTAGATCGGAAGTCTTGTAATTATTGTAATACCATTGATGTGAGCCTTGGCGCTTGCGGTGAAACTCTTCCCCTGTAAGTTTGTCGTAATCATCCCATGACGGCTCTTGAAGTTTTGCCGCATTTCTAAAACGTTGCGCCGCTTTTGCTATTTTCTTTCTTCCAGCCATGTCCTGTTTGCTCCTTCAACAAAAAATAAAGTATATGATGATATATATCATTTGTCAAGAAAAAAGTTACGAAAAAGAATTAATATGATTAATTTAGACTAAATCATGTGCTAACGGAAATATATCTGCTATAACTTTTGCACAAGCATGTGCAATGTCCATATGCTCTTTTTGTGTTCCGTTTGCACCACGTAGTTCAATGTAATGGATCCAACTACGTAAACTACCATTCATGTATAATGTAGTTTTTGTAATACCTTCAGGCAGTACTTTTCGTGCTTGTTCTTTAGCAATACCTTTTTTAATTGCCCAATCATATTCTTTCTTGGCCCAATGCGCAACACGCATTTGTGCATGTAGCCAATCAAGTTGTAGTTTTTCATCGGCAACATCAATACTATTTTGTCTGTTCTTTAGATCTTGTAATCGTGCTTCACTGTATTCGAACATATCGCCTTGGTCTTCAGGATTAGCATAACGCTGACTAAACTCTTGGAAGGCAAAACTTCTATGTCTTACAATTTGGTGTGCAATATCACGTGTAGTTTGAATTTCTAAACAAGCACTTACCATTTCTAAAGGTGACCAATGTGCGTGTTTGATTAGATATTTAATTAGTTTTTCACTAGTTTCCATATTCATCTGATTACTAGGATTGCTTACTCTAGCACAATAAGCAATTAGCTCTTGGCAGTCTTCAAGTCCTAGTTCATCAGGTGCTTTACTATATGAAATTAATTTAACTTGCATGTTATTGGTCCTCTTCTATCTCGCAAAGTTTTTCTAAATGTTTATAATGTTCGTATGCTTTTTGTAATGCTTCGAACTTTTCTAGTTTCTCAGGGTCTGGTACTAAAATGTTTAACCTATTCTCAATTGCTTCTAATCGTTTGCGCATTGCACCTCCGACTTCATGATCCATGCTAGTATCCCCGAAGGTTATAGTTGGCTGATTGTATGACCATTCTGATCCTGTATCGTTTGTATCTGATATGCTTATGCTGTAGGCAATATCTTCTGATGGAAGAATGCCACCGACGGTGCTGCCTGCACCGCCAGTGTATGTAGTATCAGACGAAAGAGTAAAATCTAAATCGTCGTCCATTACTAACTCCCTTGCTTTTCTGCTTTACGGGCATTTTTAGTGTCAGTAATTTCTTTACGTCTTTCTTTGATTGCTTTTGTTAGTACCTGTAATGCTTTTCTAGCTCTTGTACCTGCTGCTCCATTACCTGCTTCGAATTTCTCATCTTCAGCAAGGAAATCTTCCATTGCTGTTTTGATTGCTTCTGTTTGTGACATTTTCTGTTCTCCATTATTAATGTCATGTATTTAAACATAACACAATTATATAAGTCTTTAATAGGACTGTCAACCACAAAGGTGGTTAAATACGTATATAATGACTCAGCAAATTTCCAAAGTAACCACAGTACATCTTGAACTCACGGACAAGTGCCAGGCTCAATGCCCTATGTGTGCTAGGAATTATCATGGTGGTCCAACAAGACCCTTTATCAAGAATGGCGATATGAGCATTGATGATTTTAAAAAATGGTTTCCGAAATCATTCCTTGGACAATTACAAAATTTTTATAGTTGTGGCAACTACGGTGATCCGGCATTTGCACGTGATTGTTTGGAAATCTATTCCTATGTAAGAGAATGCAATCCTAATACTAGATTGGCACTACACACAAATGGCGGAATGCGCAACCCGGAATGGTGGGCTAAATTAGCCAAGGTGATAGGAACAGTATCATATAGCACGGTTGTGTTTGCTGTAGACGGATTCAAAGGCAAACATGAACTTTATAGAAGAAACACGAACTTTGATAAAGTTATAGAAAATATGAAAGCGTATATAGATGCTGGAGGCGAAGCAAGAGTTGATAGTTTAGTATTCAAACATAATGAGGATGAAACCGAAGAACTAAAAAGTTATCTTCTTGCCCTCGGAGTGAAGGAAGTTAATTTTATAAGCACTACTAGATTTTACGAAATGAAAAAATTTGAAGTGCTTGATCAAAATTTAAATACTGAATATTACCTGGAACCAGCACAAAAGAAAGAATTTATAAAACACCCAAATGCAGAGCTTGTTAAATTACTTGATGAGAATTACAGAAAGGATGTGTTTAGATCAGCAAAAATATCACCTAGGTGTGTAAACGAAGACGCAATATATGTTGACCCGTACGGAAACATAAATCCGTGCTGTTATATTGGTAGCGACTATCTGGAAGAACCTATTGAGGAAACACTGCCGATTCACACTCTTAGAAATCAGAGCGTGTTGAATACAAGGGCAGTATTAGATGATATCGGACATTACACATGTCAGTCAGGCATACTAGGATCAGATGGATATCTTTTTACAGGGTTGGACAAGTATTGGCATGGTGAAGACAAATGCATGACCTGTGTTAAGGCATGTTCAAATGCAATAGTGGAGCGCAAATGAGTTTTACTCTAATACCCTTTGACAATATAGTTAAGTTTGGTCAGTCCACTATGATTGAACGTCCTTTGTTTAATGTTAGTTGGATACTGGGTAGATTTTGTAATTACAAGTGTTCCTATTGTTGGCCATATGCCAATACCGATACACCTGATCATCAAGACTTTGAAGTATACACAAACGCAATTGATGAAATAAAACGCCAAGCGAGAGAAAACGGATTTACTGAATTTCATTTTAGTTTTAGTGGTGGAGAACCAACAGCATATAAAAAGTTTGGTGATCTAGTTGAGTACTATGCTAACGACAATGAGGCTAAGTATCAAAGCATACACCTTACAACGAATTTAAGTCCGGGTGAAAAATGGTGGGCAAGATTTATAAACAACACCAGCCACTTGACACGTCGTAGTATCACTGCAAGTTATCATGCAGAGTTTGCAAATGAACAAGACTTTGGAGATAGATGTTTACAACTCATAGAAGGAGGAGTATTTGTTACAATTAATCAAGTTATGGTTCCTGAATACTTTGAAGAATATTATGAACGTTGCAGTAGATTCGCAGACAAAGGAATTAACGTCACTCTTAAACCGCAGTCCGATCCTACCGCGTCTAGAATAGTAGACGGTTATACTGATGAACAAATTGACAAGTTACAAACAGGCTTTCCACAGAATTGGAATGGCGAGCAAATTATGCAAATGTATCTAGAAGATGCTAAAGGTAATGATTACGGATTGGATCAAGCAGAAAGAATGAATGCATTTAACTTTAATAAGTTTAAAGATTGGACATGCGCAGCAGGCTATCAAAGTTGCGTTATAAGAGGGGTGGAAGTTAAAAGAGCATATAGTTGTGCGGAAGAGCCTTTAGGCACGCTTACAGAGGGTTTTACGCTGTTTAAAGCACCATCTAAATGCATTACTAGCACTTGTGTAAGCAGTGCAGACAGTAAAATACCAAAATGGAAAGAACATGAATAAGTTTGGAATATTAGGATATGGATATGTTGGCAAGGCAACGCACAAAGGTCTGCTAAAGGATGCCAAGGCAATTGTGTATGATACAATGTTTGATGTTGACAAGAGCATTATATACGCTGCCGACACGGTGTTTATCTGTATTCCTACTAATACGGAGCAGGACATTGACATCATAATTGATGAAATAACTTACCTACAACTAAAAAACCCCAAGGTATCTATTATCATTAGAAGCACACTACCACTAGGGTCTTGCGAAAGGATACAGAAAGCAGTTGGACCTATAATATACATTCCAGAATTCCTAAGAGAAAGATACTGGGACACAGACTGCTTAAAGCGACCTCTGGTTGTGGGACACGATAAGTTAAAACTCCCCACTTGGTTATTGGATGAAGAAATACACGAGTGTACTACAAAGGAAGCAGAACTTGTGAAAATGTTTTCTAACAATTTTGCAGTAATGAGAATAGCCTTTGCAAACGTGTTCTATGATCTCTCAGAAAGTGTGGGTGCAGATTACGATAACGTATTAAGTATGTGGAAACAGGTTCAGCAGAATCAGTCATACATGGAAGTTCCGGGACATGACGGAACGAGAGGCTTTGGCGGCAAGTGCTTGCCTAAGGACCTAGACTTTCTAATCGAAACACTAGAAAAGCATAACATTAAACAGGAATGGTTTAAACACATAAGGGAACTGAATAAGTCATGGACAAAAAAGTCTTAGTAACAGGTGCCGCAGGATTGATAGGCAGGGAGTTGTGCAAACAACTCAAGGACAAGTTCTATGTGATTGGTGTTGACAACAATTTTAGATACGAAAATTATAAGCCCGACTGCAACGAATTTATCAGCGAAAGCATATCGTCTTATCTAAGCAACACTAATAACGATTTTGATTATGTGTTTCACATGGGGAACATTAATGGTACTAAGTATTTTTACGAAATACCCAACAGACTTGCAGAAAACAACGTAATTTGTGATTTTGCTGTTTTCGATTTTGTAAAAGAAAATCCTGATTGTAAATTAATATATGCGAGCAGCAGCGAAGTGGTAGCAGGCTCGGAAGAATTTCCAACACCTGAACTAACAGACATTACCATAAAGGATATACACAATCCAAGATGGAGTTACCGATTGCCAAAGATACTAGGCGAAAACTTTTTAATGAATAGTGATCTAAATTTTCTTATAATAAGATTCTTTAACGCATTTGGCGCTGATACAGGCAGTGGACATTTTGTAAGAGATATACTGGACAAGATTGAGAGTGGAGATCATACCTTGATAGGAGCAGATGAAACACGTTCATTCTGTCGTGTGGAAGATTCTGTTGATGCAATAGTAAACATTTTTAAACTGGCAGGGCAACAGGTAGTTAACATTGGAAGCGATGAAGAAATAACGGTATTAGAAGCAGCAAATATAATTGCAGCACATAAGAACAAAAGTATCGAATGGAACTGTGTTGCTGGTAAGCAAGGTAGCGTTAAGAGACGAAAGCCTGATCTTACTCTTTTAAGAAAATACTATCCTAAATTTAATCCTACAAAGTTTGCTGACGCAATACAAGATTTATAGTTGTAGTATTTTAATTTTTTTAATTTTTGATTTTTCAGGAAGTGTAATTTTATTTTCCCATTTACACAAACGACATTGCTCTTGAGGTTCTAATCTTGTCTTTATCCAAGTTTCAAATTCTTCTGCACTACACCCAAGATCTTGTTTTGCAATGTCAGCAAACGGATCTTCTATTTGAAATTTTCTTGATAACTGAGGAAGTATTGCCTGTTGATGACAGCGATAAAATCTACCATCTACTAGATACATACATTGTATAGCAGGACACTTAGAATGTTGATCATCTTTATCTCTAAGTTTATCCCAACTTAATTTATTACCTTTCTTCACAACAGCAGGGTTTTCGTAAAACTGCCATGCTTCTGTAATTTCACCTCTTTCAATTCCGTCAACAACAAGTTTATAATGCCACTCACCATCTTCGTGTCTAGTATCTTGGAATCGCTCGCAGGACACATCTGTCCACCTTTTGTTGACCCATGACATAACTGTGTCGAGGTCTTCTTTAGAATGAGCTGATATTTCTATTTTCCAATCACGCTCTATCCATTCAGGATACAATTCGTCAAATTTGTCTAAATCTCTTCCATTAGTGACTACCCACTTTTTAGCATTAGGCCACATGCTTTCCAAGTATGCCATCCATTCTCCTAGTGCAGGATTAGATGTAGGTTCTCCGCCTATAATAAAAACTTCTTCGAAGTCAACTTTATTCTGTAGGCCTTTTAATTTTTCCTTAGATGTATCTGGCTTAAAATGATTGCCCCAATTAAGATGATTAAACGTACAACAACTGTCACACGCCAAGGTACAGGTGTGAGTAATATAAACACTTAATTCAGGAAGAAGCAACATACTTCTATTTATAGCATATATATACATATGAAAGTAGAACTTGAAGATGTAGCATTTTGGATGGATGCAATTCGCAATAGCGATGATAGATACCGCACGCTGGAAAGTTTTTGGAAAGGCCAAATCAACAGTAAAGTTTGGTTAGTAGAAGCATTAGAAGAACTAAACATTAATAGTCCTCAAACAATTGCTATACATGGAGGCTGGAATGGTTTATTGGCAAGTTTACTTTTCAACAGCAACTTAAATATACAACATATTACAAGTGTAGACATTGATCCTAAATGTAAAGAAACAGCAATAACAGTAAACAAGCGTCAGGAAATGCAAGGACGTTTCACAGCAGAAACAGCAGACATGTGTACTTACACAGAATTTGCAGATATTGTAATCAATACAAGTTGTGAACATATTACGCAGGAGCAGTACAACGAATGGCTTGAACGACAACAAAACTCGCTTATTGTATTACAAAGCAATAACTATTTTGAATTACAAGAGCATGTTAGATGTGCTAACGATTTAAATGAATTTATAAGTCAAAGTAATATAAAACCGTTTTTTAAAGGAACACTTGAAACACCTAAATATACAAGATATATGATAATAGGGAAAAAACAAATTGGCTGAACTAGACAAATATAAAAAAGCAATAGCAGATGCTGCTGGTACAGAAACATTTTGTGTCTTACCATGGATACATTTCGCTACAAGGCCCAACGGTGATATGCGTCTGTGCTGTTCAGCAAACGCCAGCGGCGCAGGTGAGGACCATGAAGTAGGTTTGGTAAAAATGGAAAACGGCAAGCCTGCAAACTTTGGTAGGGAAACACCGATGGAAGCATGGAATAACGATTACATGAAAAGTGTAAGGACGACTATGCTTGATGGCAAAATACCTGCAAGTTGTAGAAAATGCTTTGAGGAAGAGTCTAAAGGAGTTGCAAGTAAACGTGTTTGGGAAAGTTATACTTGGATGGAAGATGGTGTTGATATACCTGAACTTATAAGACAAACAAAAGAAGATGGCACAGTTCCTGAAAATTTAAAATATCTAGACTTACGTTTAGGACATACATGTAATATTAAATGTGTCATGTGTTCACCACACGATAGTAGCAAGTGGGTTGCCGATCATAAAAAATTAATTCCAGTTTTACAAGATCCTGAAGTTAAAAGACAAATGCAATGGGATAGAAAAGAGTTCAATAACAAATGGCATGAGAAAGATACATTCTGGGAAGAAATGAATGCACAGATCCCTAACTTAAAACAGGTATACTTTGCAGGTGGCGAGCCGTTAATGATTAGAGAACACAAAAAATTTATTGAAGAAATTATTAGACAAGGATATCAAGACAAAATACTGTTACGTTATAACAGTAACGGATTGCTAGTTGATGAAGATTTAATAGAATTATGGAGCAAGTTTAAGAAGGTCAAGTTTGCAGTGAGCATGGATGCTAGTCATGGACGTGATGAATATATACGTTATCCTACAAACTTTGAAACTGTAGAAAAAACTTTGCATATGCTTGATAACACACCTGACAACATACAAACAAGTTTAGCAACAGCAATACAGATATTCAACATAAAACACTTGCCTGATTTTATGAAGTGGAAACTTGAAAGCGGATTTAAAAAACTAAATGCAGGAACAGTTCCAGGCGGCATACAAATGGGCGGTGGCCTAGTTAATATGCACCTGTTGTATATTCCAACATTCCTTAGTATACAAATACTACCTGAAGAAGATAAGCAAGAAGTTAAAGAACGCTTCATGGACTTTAAAGATTGGCTATGGAATAACTATAGACAAGATGACGAATATTGGAAACATAATCCATATGGGTGGAAACGTTGGGAAGCAGTTCTTAATCACATGAATGCACAAGACAACAGTCACCTATTACCAGGCTTTAAAGAATATACAAACAAACTTGATGCTATACGTGGACTGTCAGCAGCCAAAGTATTTCCAGAGTTAGCACACTTACTGTGATTAAACAAGTAATAAATTCGCAAAATCCTAAAACACTTCGTATTGAATATATGATTGGTAATACTTGTAATCACAAGTGTTGGTATTGTTTTAAAGGATCAAATGAAGGTGAGTTTAGATGGACTGACAATTTTGATGCTACTACTAAAAACTTTTTCCATCTATTAGATCATTATAAAAAATACGGCAAAGAAAGATTTGAAATACACATTGTAGGCGGTGAACCTACACTATGGCCTGAATTAGGTAAGTTTACAAAACTTCTTAAAGAAAATTATAATTCTTGGATTAGTATTAGTACTAATGGTTCTCGTACATCAAGGTGGTGGGAACAGTACGGAAAATATTTTGATGATGTAATGATTAGTGTACATCATGAATATGCTGATATAGAACATTTAAAGAAAATATCTGATATAGTTTATAAGCAAGGACCTGTTGTAAATGCAATGGTATTAATGGATCCGTTTGCTTGGGATAAGTGTATAGATATAGTAAAGCAATTACGTACAAGTGAATATAGATGGTTTATAAATGCAATGGAAATTATGCACACAACTATTGATTATACAACTGAACAATTAAAATATATAAGCAAACCAATAAAGAGATATCCTAATCCTTTATGGATATTAAAAAAATTAAAAAACTTAAAACGTAATCCTAAAGTTGTGTTGGATAACGGCAAAACAAAAACTGTAAATAGAAATTGGATCGGATTAAACAAGCAAACTAATTTCAAAGGTTGGTTATGTAACATTGGTGTAGATAATCTTTATATTGATAAAGACGGTAGAGTTACAGGTGCGTGTAGAACAGTACTATTTGAAAATTATAACATTAATGATGTAGATTTTATAGAAAAATTTAATCCAGTAATCAAACCTAAGATATGTGATATGGATTTTTGCGGATGTCAACCTGAACAGTTGTTAGATAAGGTTAAAGTAGTTCCTTTGTAAGAGGGATGTCAGCGGCACAAGTACACCACTTACGAGTACAAGTTATCCAATCTTCCGGTTGTTCAAAACTACCGTCATAAATGTTACCTATACTTCCGCCAACTCTACAAGTAGCACGATGAACTTCACCGTCCCAATTAATCATTAGGCTTTCTATACCTGCACTACACTTCCAACCTTCAAATTGATTTAGATGTTGTTTAATAACATCGTTGGCATGCATTTCTTCTTTATCGTCAATGATGACATTAGGCTTTGCTGTTGATGTTTGATTAAGTATCCATTCTAAATCTTTGCCTTCATATTTTAAATCATTAAACACGTCATGGTCACCTTCTGTCCATCGTATTCGTCTTACAACATAAGGAATACTGTGTCCGTCAAACATTGTAGCACACTCTTTTACTCTATCCATAAATTTATGATGTGCCATTAAGTTAACTTGAAATGGCTTTTTTGTATATGCACCTTCATTTATCTGAGAAAACATTAACACAGTTTCTGCACATCTTCTCCAATGTTCATTATCTTCTACATGCAAACTAAACACAATATGATTTACATTAAGGTCACTGTAGTACTGTGCTGTCCGTGTTCCGTTAGTAGTTACATTGATCCAATCAACACGCTGACTTGCATGATCAACTAGTTCTGTAAACTGTGGGTGTACACACGGTTCACCGCCTGTAAAACTTACACGAATTGATTTATCAATTTCAGCAAGTGCATCAACTGCATCTATTAATACTTTAATATGTGTGTGTGGGCTAGTGTTATCGTGTATTTCTGCTGGACAATAACTACAATCAAAGTTACAACGTTTGCCAAGGTTCCATTCAACATGTATACTATTTTGATGTGGCCATTTGCTTATTACTTTATACATAAGGAGCAAACTCAGGGTTGGCTGTGAGAAAGTCTTGCCCCCTAGTTTTATCTAGATTATGGTTGAATGCTATACAGTCTTGCCAATGTGTGTCGTGCATACATTTAGCCTGTAAAAAATTAATGTTGTCTTGTATTTGTTGTAGAGTAACTTTTTTAAGCAATTCATTTTCTTTTATAGCATCATAATTTAAAACTTTGGTTTTCATTGCTTCTAAGTCTTTTATTACTTTTTCTTTTAGTTCTGGCGGCACTACTTGAGCTGACAAAGACATAGGATAGTTTACTCTGTGTGAGTAAAATACAATACCCATATCGTTTAAGAAATAATCAATAACATCACAAATCTGCATAATGTTATTTGCTTGAACTGTGAAAGCACCTACTACTCTACTTACATTAGGAAAACTTTTAAAAATTTTTACATTTTCTTCTACTTCACTAAACTTACCATTGCCTCTAATATATTCATATGTGTCATGCAAACCATCTATGCTTACATTTACTGCAACACTTTTAAACTTAGGCCAGTAGTCATGAATAGTACGTCCACCTTTAATACCTAATGTTGTGCCGTTAGTAGCATACTTAATTTCTATATTTTCTCCATACTCTGCTAGTCTATCTAAAATTTTATAGTGGTATGGATCCATCAATGGTTCTCCACCTGCAAATTCTACACGTCTAAAGAAAGGCAATAGTTTTTCAAAACTACTCCACCAGTTGTCTGAGTTATCAAACGGACCTATATACTTTCCAGGTGTATCGACTAGTTTTTCAACTGTAGGAATAAGATAGTTGTTTTCTTTTTTATAAAATTCAGTAACTTGATTCCAATCTTTCCATTGTGTGCTATCTAACGGATTGCACATACGACACTTTAAATTACAAAGATTGTTAAGTTTTATTTCCATAGTAGGAAGTTCAAATGGCATTGTGTAATCTTCGTTCAAAGCATCTAAAGCATCAGGGTATAAGTTTACCCTTGCTTCAGGTATTACTCCTGCTATATGACGCTGTCGTAAGCTCTCTACACCCTGATCTTCAAGATCAAAGCACGGCTTACAAACATCTGGTCGCTCGTCATTCATTACCTGGCGCCTGACTTCTTTCATCTTGTCGCCATTCCACACTTCTTCTACTGTTTCATTTTGTATCCAACCAATTGGTTGACTACGACAGCATACTTTGATAGCACCGTCTTCTCTTGTTGCCAAGCCTGTAAAGGGGTGCATACAAAATGTTTTACTTTTGCATGGCATTCATTACTCCCCATTGTCTTTCTTGACACCAGAAACATTTACCGCAGGTTGGAACTACCTGTCCTGGTGTGTACGTTGTATAATCCAATCCTTCAAATTCTCCCTCACAACTCCTTGTGATATCAAATAGGCTTTCTATTCCGTGTTGGTGATATTGCCCCACTATCCAATCCTTTGCTGTCTGTGCAAATGGATGGAACACATCTATGCCCATGTGCTTCATGTGTGTGGGCAGAACGCCCTCATCTCTTTCCGGCAATGCACCCTCAAAGCTCACATCAGGATTTTTAGTAACTGCTGAATACCAAGCATCCAACTTGTAATTATGTATTATAAACTCATTGTGTGATCTGAGTATGATTCTATTGCCCGATTTAGTCTTGCCGTATTCGTCAGTGATGTATGTAGTATTCGGCTCTTCCATTTCCGGCGGTATGAATCCCTCGTGCCTCACAAACTTGTTTTTTGGAAAGTTGTCAACTAGCCAATGGTATACGTCCAGACTATTCTGTCTCTGCCACGGACGATTCTTCCAGCATCTTACCTGTGTGACAACGTGTATTTCAGCATCGGTCTGCGTGCAGATTAGATAGGCTAATAGGGCACTATCTGCACCACCACTTAGGCTTATGCCAATCCTTTTCCATTTTGAATTTATACAAAGGTCCATGTAGATATTTACCAGTAAATATGTGCAGTTAATTATTTCATGGTAAATATTAGTATGCTTGAAAAAACGCAATATTTTGCTGACATAGAAAAACACTCCTTTGATGGGTTCAGTGATAAGACAATTCTGAATCAACCCACGGGAGATTTTTTCTACGACCCTTGGATCATCAAGGACGAATACAAGGGAACCATGTGGGAAGAAATACTATCCACTCTGCCCGAACAGCATGGCGAAGCAAGGATTATAGTGATGGAGCCAGGAACCACCTACATGGCACATTCCGACATAGATGATAGATGGCACCTTAATCTACAGGGCAAAGAGAGTTATCTCATAGACTTGGATAACCTTGACATGCATGCACTTAGCCGCGACGGATGTTGGTATATCATGGATGCTGGCAAGAAACACGTTGCATCGAACTTTGGACCCGTGGATAGAATACAATTAGTAGTTAGGCAGTTGCTGAACCCAACAACGGAAAAGAATCTAGTGGAAGTTAGTATTAAGCCATCGGCGGAAAAATTTGATTATCGCTTTCAGTTTGACAAGCATGTGAGTCCATGGCTCAATCGTATTAACAAGCAGGGACTAATGAAGGACTTTGCTCCTGACGGGAGCAGTGTTAGTTTTAAGATTGTAGAGTCAGCACTAGAAGATTTAAAGTTAACTAGCGACTTCGAAATCACTACTTCTAGAGTGTAATACAAGCAACACCACATCTTCTCCTGTGTTGTTATACATCTTGTGTTTGAATTGTGCATTAAAACAAAAAGCATCATAATCCATTAGATCAAAACTCTCATTGTCGACGTGTATAATGCAGCCCTTGCTATCAGGTTTGCTCAACGGAATGATTATGTTTGTCCTTCCAGTTTCGGATTTTTCAGGACTGGTTGTTTGATCATAGTGTTCGAATATGAACGTGTTCGCACTGCAATGATGGAATGCACCATATGTCAGGGGAAGTTTCGTTATATGATTTATAATGCTAGAATACTTTTCCTTAATGCTGCCATCTATATCTTCATTAAGTGATTGATCGTAAAACTTTAAGAAATACCAGTCAAACTCTTTGTCGTAGTCTTTAATAGGATTGACTTCGGTTTCGCCGTTTTCGTAATAGGTAATTTTATCATCCTTACCGTGAACGTGATAGCAGATATCCGATTTATCGTTTTTTATTTTGACTCTTTGGACAACGTCTTTACCTATATCAACTTCTTTTAAAAAGTTTTTTACGATATCTTTTAGATCCAGTATTTCTCTTTTGTAGGTATAATCCTCAAAGGATCGTGTCTTGTTTACCATCATGCTCATATTTATGATCCTTCTACCTTAACAAAAATATATTGATCATCTTCCTCAATTATTGTTCCTGATCTTCCTGCTTCGTTAAAAATATCTTTGCCTATTTCTTCAAAATATTCATAAGCATTTCTGTGGAAATAATTTAGAGTGCAGGTATCAGACACTCTTAAAAAATACCAAGCAAAGTCCTTACAAGCATACGATTTATGACACACAAACAATTTTCCACCTTCATTATGCCATAATAGTCTGTCTTGAACTTTAATGATAAACGCAGTGTCAGGAGGACTGTTTACATCATTTGCCCTTGTCATTACGTCTTGCCTGAATTCTTTAATAGTAGCACTTTTTAGCATAAGTATATTTATTATATGGAGTATTGGCAGTGAAAATATTAATGACAGGATCATCGGGATTCATAGGTTCTCATCTATCTGAAAGGCTAAAGAATCACGAAGTGCATCACTTGAAAAGTGATTTGCTAGATCATCAATCAGTTGCTGGTGAAGTATTATCAGTAAAACCTGATATTATTGTTCATCTTGCTGCACGTACAGAAGTAGAACAAAGTTTTTACGAGCAGATTACATTTAGTGAAATTAATTATGTTGGAACAGTTAACTTAATTGAAACAGCAGCCAAGGTAAAAAATTTAAGAAACTTTGTATTTGCAAGTACAATGGAAGTATACGGTTGGCAACCTATTTCAGATGAAATTGAAGAACACGGTACACCAAAGCAATCTATAGCATTTGATGAGTACACTGTTCCTAATCCTAATGCTCCGTATGCAGTTGCAAAGTATGGTTGTGAAAAGTATTTAGAATATGCACATCGCTGTTATAACTTTCCTTTTACAGCTCTAAGGCAAACAAACTGCTATGGTAGAAAAGACAATCAGTTTTTTGTAACTGAACAAATTATTAATCAAATGTTAACTAATCCAGATGAGTGCAACTTAGGTTATGCTGAGCCTTATCGTAATTTTATTTTTGTTGACGATATGCTAGATGCCTGGGAAACAGTAATTAACAATCCTGACAAATGTAATGACGGAAGTATCTTTACAATTGGTCCAGATAATCCTATCAAGATTAGAGACTATGCAGAACTAATTGCTAAAAAGTTAGACTGGAAAGGAACTATTAATTGGGATACAAAACTATTTCGTGCAGGAGAGATTTACTGGCTTAACTCCAACAATACACTAATTAAGAAAAAACTAGGGTGGGAACCAAAAGTTACACTAGACGATGGACTTGATAAAACTATCAAGATATGGAAGGCTAAAGTATGAAGTGGAATTCATATTTAAAACTTGACAGCATAGGTAGTCCTTGTATGGCACAGCAAACCTACGAGCCATTAGTAAGTGAGGATGGTAAGACATTTTGCAAAAACTATTCATTTCCGAACGAATACCAATATAGAGATATCAAGGACCGCCCTCTATACACAAAGGAAGTTGTTGATTGGTTTTTCCAAAATGAACTAGCATTCATAGAATATTTCAAGAGTAAGCCTTACGCTCCTGAAATTAAGGACATCGATTATGCCAATCAAAAAATATATCTAAAGTGGTATAGTGAAAGTTGCAACCAAGTAATGTATAGCGGCCGCGATTGGCCACAAGCACAATGGCGCAAACAGATTAGAGACATAATTATCGATCAGTATGATGAGGGTGTTTATAAGTTAACTATGTATCCACACTGCCACTACATTGATGATAATGATAACATGCGGGCAATTGATTGGTATGGATGTGTTCCGGTTGACGAGCCATTCATTGAAGAAAAATACATGCAGGGAATTATACACGAGACCGCACAATTTAGATTAGACGAAACCGGCAAACCTATTGAAGATAAACTAAACTTAGAAATAATGTTCCAACGCAGCCTAAGCACACATGTATTATGGGGAGATCAAGACATGAGTTATATCTACAAGGAATTATTTAATGCCTAAATATTTTGGAACTACAAATAATATTATAGACTGGGATTCTATTGTAGACGTCTGTAAAAAATGTACAACAGGAGATGTTAATACTCCGGTTGCTGTAATTGATAGAAGCGAAACAGAAGCCGAAGGCACACTGTTAGAAAGTTATAGAGATATAATGAATACTTGGCTTGAAGCAGGTTATAAACTAGAAGAAATAAAATGGGTTGACTATTATCCTGGAGAACATTTTGATATTGATATACAAAACAAATTTGCAAAAATAGTAGATGCACAACCTTTAAGAGTGTTTGTAAGTGATGTTGCTCCAGGAAACAATGTACCTTACCATTGGGACGTAGAAGATAAAGAAGAAGAATGGTTAGCACAAGGTGAACTTAAACGTTGGGTATGTTTTATAGACAAACCGCGTTGGGGTAATGTATTAGTATTAGAAGAACAAGCATATCATAATATAGCTCAAGGCGAAATATGGGAATGGGATAATTATCGTAGTCACCATGCAGGAACTAGTATGGGCGTACATCACCAGTACTTGTTTCATTTTTTAGGAAGGCCAAACAAATGAAAAATTTAGGAGTATGTGATACTATTGACTGGGATAGTGTAATAGAACAATGTGCAAGTGTTGATCCAGAGTTTGTAGGGCCAAGCCACAAACGTGGAGATACTATTCCTGGACTAGATCCTATATTAGATATGTGGGTGGAAGCAGGATATAAAACTGTACATGAAGGCGGCACAGCAGGATGGGATATGTTTATTCCGGGAAAGCAGTTTGATGAAAGTGTAGTTGATGAATGGAATACATACTATGGATTAGAATGTAATAATGTTTGGATCAGTAGAGTATGGCCTGGACGATTTGCTCCTATACACTGGGACGTACATGATGACGAAGTTAATTTACCTGACTGTCCAAGATATCATTGTCACATAGGAAAACCACAATGGGGACATATTTTTATTGCAGATGAAGAATTATTTTATAACCAGCCACAGGGCACAACTTGGCAATGGACTGATAGAAAGATATGGCATGCAGGAACAAACTGTGGAACACAACCTAAATATATATGGAATGCATGGTAATGGAAACAGGAATAGTTACTTGGTTTAATGACGCAAAAGGTTTTGGATTTGTAAAAACTGATAGGGGCGATGACATCATCTGCGAAAAATGGCATATGATAACCGAACCAAGAACACTAAAAGAAAGACAGAAAGTTTCCTTTAACAGATTCCCTTACAAGGGCAAGGAACATGCAGGCGAAATATCAGTACTAGAAGATGATGCAGTTCCAGCACCAGTATTAAATATGTCACAGGGCAGAGTATACTGCGAGGAACCACTGATAGTAGTATTTGATAATGCTGTTCCGGAAGATGTGTGTGATGAAATAATGTCTAAGCACATTGCTGATGGAATGAATCCAGATAGCGGCAAGCAGAGTCGACAGGAAAGTTATACACAAGTTACTGAAGAAGTAGAACAGCGTGGCATTAGTTTAGGAATGGATCCACATCACTATAACATCATTGCAAACGCAATTGTGGAGAATTGTGGATTTCCACACTCGCATATTGAAGCAATTGATATCTATAATTATGATAAAGGTAGATACTTGGATCTGCATCACGACTATCCTTACTTTCCGGACAAGATTAACTATTACTCTCATGGAAGAAATGATAGGGTAGGCACAGGAATACTATACCTTAATGATGATTATGAGGGCGGCAGCACATACTTTCCAAAACTGGATATTGATGTGAAGCCAAAGAAAGGTAGCATGCTATACTTCAAGCAGTGCTATAATGAAGCCGTTAACTGGAGTACCATACACGAAAGCAAGGTAATTACTAACGGAACGAAATGGATAGCCAGTTGCTTTTTTAGTGAAAGAGAAAGGATTGGCTTTACAGACAGGGAGAATTTTGTGCCGGAGAAAAATCCAACATTTGATGAACCATTCTATGTTAAGAAGTTTATGGCTATACAGAGAGATAACGTTCGCCTATATCGCAAACTCAAGAATCTAGAAGAAAGCGAATTAAAAAAAGCAATTGAGGAAACACTAGGCAAGGACTTTTTTGATAAACTAGACGATCTACTAAAATGAAATTTTATATATTAGGCAGCAACAGAGGATTAGGATTACATCTACGCAACGAGTTTGATTGTGTTAGTTTTGATCGGCCTTATAATCTTGCCAAGGACATAGACACCATAGTTGAAAAGATTGAATCAGACAGTGTTGTCATACTAAACGCACACGCAGAAGGTAAGCAGATAAAATATGTGGAAGCACTAAAGGATAGATGTAGGTTAGTTGTGTGCGGAAGCATAGCATCACAGAAGAAAGATTTTAGCATGCCAATATACAGCCAACAGAAACAGAAGTTAGAAGAGTATGTATTGGAACAATCCCTACACAGCAAAATGCCAATGCTGTATCTTAGGTTGACTAGCAGTAGTTATAGGAACTATAATTTAATTACTAACACTATTAGATTCTGGTTAGACAATCCAGACTTTACATTTGCAGGATATAACATAAATGATTAATCAGTATAAAGAATTTACATCATGGGTAGATGTTGACAAGTGGAATGGCATTTGTAGTGAGATCTATAATGCAAAGATTCTCAACGAATCTAGTAACAGAATGACCAAAGAAAAATGGATTCTTGCTGCGTTAAAATTAAGCAATCACAAGGATAATATTGACTGGGTTGATTGTTATGATTATGATGTGGTATTCCAAGAATGGAATTTAGGAAAAGTTGAAATTAAGACCGGTAATCATCCCATGTTTAGCAAGGTGCAGTGCAAACCAAAAGACATTGTTAAACTTAAATTAAAAAATATTTACGAAAGTTCCTATGATAGAGAAACGTTGGATAAGGACTTTGATCACTTGATGATTGTTAATCTTGCACCTGTGTTCTGTGTAGCGTTCTGTGATTATGCGACTGCAAATAAACATTTGGTTCAGTTAAAAGACGGATTTCTAACAAAGATACCTATGGATGAACTAACAATAGTGTATAAAGAATCTAATAAATTTACACAGAGTAAGATCAATTTTGATCCAAAAAGTGTTATAATAGGACAGTTGGAAGAAGCAGGTTACTAGCATGAGTGAAAACAAAATTATTATAACAGGACATACTAAAGGTATTGGTAAAGCAATATTTGATAAATTTACAGAAGTAAGTTGCCACAAAATTATAGGTATGAGTCGTAGCAATGGCTACGACATAGAAAAAGACTTTGATAAAATAGTTGAAGAGGCAACTGGTGCAGACTTTTTTGTTAATAATGCATATAGAGACGGACAGCAGTTAAAACTGTTTCACGCACTAAAAGACAAAGTGAACATGATGGTTGTTATGGGCAGTGTAAGTAGACACTATCCTGAACTTATTCCTACAGACTATGTACATGATAAACAAGCACTTGCAGAAGCATGCAGGCTAGAAAGTATTAATCCAAACGGCATTCCTATACTGCACCTAGATCTTAGTTTTATAGAAGGCACTGAAATACAAGGCGACGATACTACAGCGTTCTTAAGCGATTACAACACACCATTAAATGATATTGTTGATACAATTATGTTTTGGGCGCAGAAACCTACTATAAGGCAAATTGAATTTAGGTGGAAACTAACTGAACACGTTAGAAAAGAATTAGAACGTATTAATCCTAACTTAGACCCATCTAGGGTACAATTCTAAATTAGCATAAAATTTATCAGGGTGTATCTCCCATACAGTTTGATCTGTATGCCTATAATGCACTTCTTTAATTTTACTTACTACACCTACCTTAGCAAGTGTAGGAAAATATATTGAGTGTACTAGTCTTTGGCTTCCTTCTTTACTTTTGTTTGAAGTTGCATACACTCTGCCTTTACCTTTTGTCCACTCTAAACATGCAGGAAGTAAAAACTGATCAGTAAGATTTTGATGTTCAGCACAAAGTCTATGTGCTTTTACTAATCCGTTGTGCGGTCTTGCATCACCAAACGTACATACCCTTGTAAGTATTCTATAAGAGTTAGGACCCATAACATCATCAAATGAATGTGCGGCAACACTTCCTATAGCAGTATCGTTTTCGTATAGTATCCATACATTCCATTCACGCTCATTACGAAAACAGTCAATCATTACTTTCTGACTAGCGTTGTTTACAAAACCTCTGCCTTCAGCCTTAGCATAAAACTCAGACAAGTCTAAGTTTTCATTCCATTCAACTAACTTATGCATAGATTGCTTTTGCCTTTTCCATAACTTCATCAGGGAAGTTTGTTTTAAAACTATCAAATGCTAGTAATTGTATTTGAACATGGTCTGTAGGAGTATTAACATCGATACCTGCCTCTGTCATTTTAGGCAACAAGTCTGCTTGTCTATCTTCACTGATGTGACTCATTACACTTTTTAAACTTATTGGTAAATCTGTGTCTTTATAGCAGAAAAAATAGTTAATACTTTTTAGTGTTCCGTCTACAACAAAATAACTGCTAGGGTGCATACTGTATTTGTACAACCCCAGGTCCTTGTGTGCTTGAATAATATCAAGCATTTGCTCTTCCCAATTATCAACAACACTGTAATCTTTACCTTGACAGCCTGCAAGTTCCCACATGTCAGGTCCGTCAATTTTTAAAAACAACTTTCTGTTAACAAAGTCAATGTCTTGTATTTCTGGCACATGCTGTGGGTACTTCATTTCCATTTGTTGTATAAAGTTAATCTCACGTAACCATTTCGATTCCATTAGTTCAGAATCCACTACTTGATTATGCCCGCCATGATATTGTTCATCATTATAGTACCATTGGCAAAATGTCTTTTTATCCTTACTAATCAAACTAGTATATATTAGATTATTTCGGCATTGACCTTTACCAGGAACTGTGTTATAATAGTATTCAAAGTTGTTACTCATAGCACTATTTAACGGTAAATATCTACATGATTAGAGGAATTGGCGGAAAGCCTTACATTAACTTAGATTCACACCTAGACATTTCGTCTTTCAAAGATCTGCATCCTGAGATTGCTAGAGGTTTTGCATTAGCAAGAGATTATGCAAAAGAAGGTACTTGGATGGCCCCTGGCTTTGAATGGAAGGATAGCAGTTATATTCTTAATTGGAAACCAATTTACAAAGCATGGAACGAGTATCAAGCATTAGATGATAATGATCCTATTAAAATTGAAGGTAACAAAATATTACCTACAGACTTTAGCGATTACAAACAGCGTAATATATTCACACGCTATTTAAAAGCAACAATGGGTGCTAATGATCCATACATTTACTACTTCCTTTGGAATGAAGGTGACTGGAATGAACGTAACGCTGAAAGACAAAAGACAGAAGAAGCAAGTTATTTTCCAGGTGTAGTTGAGTGGGTAGAAAATTTACAAACACAAGGTATTATTGATCGGATAGGTAGAGTTATTTTCTTTCACTGCGATCATAATGGCAGAGCATTTGAACATAGAGACCTAGATGCAGATAACGGAGTACATGATGATAAGCAATATAGTCCGCACAATAATGAATTCATACATATACGCTATCGCACAAAGAGAGGATTTTATATTTGGGATCCAGAGAGCGAGAACAAACATTACTTAAACTGTAACGCTGCTTTTTGGAATGACCAAGACTGGCACGGTGGCGAAAACAGTGTAGAAGTTGAATACGGTTTACGCATTGACTGCAAATTTACAAACGACTTTAGAAAGAGGCTAGGGATTGATCATCTCAAAACATATTAGAAACATGGAGTGGATAGGTAACTTTAATAAGGACCTGAGTAAAGACCTTAACGACCTTGTGATGATTACAGAAGGACAAGCTCGTCCTGGTGACTGGAAACCTGTAAACGAAGTTGAAAAAGCACTTTGGGAAAAAGGAAAATCCGCACTAGATTTTAGTAAGACAATGTGGTATGTATACGAACAACAAGACCTACAAGTAGATTTAAAATTTCCTTGGACAGAAGGTAAATGCCATTGGTGGATTACTAAACTGCTACCTGGGCAAATGATGCCTATGCATACGGATCCACATACTCACGATGACCAAAACTGTAAACGTTACTGGGTACCTTTACAAGATTATGTTCCTGGGCACGTTTTTATATACAATAATGTAATGGTATCAGATTACAAAAGAGGTGATGTGTTTCAATACTCACATTCGCAAGACGAACACGGTGCTGCTAACCTTTCTTTTGTTCCAAGAATAGTATTGCAAGTGACTGAATATCCATGCCATTAACAATAGGATTTTATGGTGATAGTTTCTGCTGCGAAACATCTAACCCACACAGCATTGCAAAAGGTTATGATACCTATATTGAAAAACTAAAAACACACCACGATGCAAAAATTACCAACCTAGGGTATGGCGGAAGCTCAGTGTGGGACGTTATATTAAAACAGTTTGATGAAAGTGATGTACCTGATATTTGTATTTTTTGCTGGACAGACTATAATAGGTTGTATGATACTAAACTTAGAAACATTACAAAAGGCAGCATTGAAAACAAACAATGGAAGGATTATTCTTTTAAAGATTTATTCTTTCATAAAAAAATTAATGCAGCAGCAGAATATTTTAAATATTTACACGACTACGAAAAAGCAGGAGTTGAACAAAAAGCAGCACTGCAATACTTTGACCTAAATGTATTAAGCAAAGTAAAAAGTAAAATAATCCATATGTGGAGTTTTAAAAAAACATATAATTGGAAGCATGGAGTTGAAATAGAAACTCCTTTATATAATTTTGTTAATAAAGATGCAAACGGATTTGAAACATGGGCAGCGAACCATATAGGCGGCGATAAAAATAATCAAGATATTTTTGAGTTAATTAATGCCCAGCATCGGCTTTCATAGTAAAGTTAATTTTCACATCAGAAACCGCATCAAGTTTATTAAGTAATTTGTTTTGTGCTGTTAGCCTTTGTTCTAAACTATACTTTGCTGCTGTACCTTCATAACAGAATATGTTAGATAAGTTGACTAATGTTTTTAGGTTAACCTCTAAGTAGTTTATAAGGTTCTGTTCTTCAAGTAAATTAGTATACACAAACAAATAATCTATGCCGTCCTTACGTGGGCATGTTTCTTTCCAGTGGTCTAGTGCTTTTTTATTATAGTCATAAAATACTACACGCCCTTTATCTATTAAGTCTAAGTACAATGTCCCACTAGCAGGTAGCACAACTTGTTCATACTTTTCTGTAATACCAGTTGTCCATTCTGTGTTGTCAGTATGTACGAATTCTTCCTCGCAGTATTTTAATTTGTGATCAATGTGTTCTTTCTGTTTTAAAAAGTCCTCTGTGCTTTCAGGATAGTAATGTCGTTTGTTATTACGAATACTATCGTCAAATACAACAACAGGCAAGTTCCATTCAAATGCTACTTTTAACAGATTCCAACCATGACATCTATTAGCATACGTAACTTGTTTGTATCCTTTTGCTACAGTTATAGGTGTATAGTCGTCGTGTATGTTGTTTATGCTGCGTTTAGGTTCTAGTTGGGTATGTACTATGTCTTTTTCTAAAGCGCCTACTGTAGGGCGTTTAAATGCGTTATAGGTATCCATATTAATTACATAACATTGATGATGCAGTTCATAATAAGCATCGTGCATAGTACGATCTAATACATGTCCTGCTAGAAAAAAATCTTGTTCTACTAGTTTATCTAGTGCTTCAAAGAATGCAAAGCCGTTAATAAATTCTGTGCCAGGACTCATTACTACTGCATGTTTATAACCTTTTAGATTTTGTAATAGTTGATCTTCGTCTTTACCTATGTTTACTGTGTAGCCTTTAGTACGCAAATTGGATATTGTAAAGTCAACAATATTTCTAATAGTCTGTTTAATGCTATCGTTTTCATATGTATCTATATCATCTACGATACAAAATGCTAGTTTCTTATTCAAGTCCATGGCAAATATTTATGGCATAAATATTGGTATGAACATAGAATTGATAGATTTAAAGCAATATAAAGACTTTTCAAAGTTAACACCTTTTATTGAAAGTTTCAAAGATTTTGACATAAATGCAGCAATAAAGTTTTTGGAAGATAAAAACGTAAAAGACACAGAGGATATGGATGCCGAATACTGGCATCATGCTGTTGGTACTGAAAGCGGAACAACATACACAAGTAATTGGATCATGAAAGAAGAGGATGAAGAATATCTTGATGATCCTGATGACTTCAAAGGTGTATGGAAATACGTAAAATTTTATTCCCCTAAAGAATTCGTTCCAGATTTTCTACAAGAATATTTTAAAAAACATATTGATGCGTTGGCGTTTGATTATGAGGTTGAACTACATAGCCTTGCAAGTGGAGCAAGAATAGAGGATCATGTAGATAAGCCAGGAGTTCCTGTAGGCGAGTCGTCTAACAGAAACTTAGTTATTAGTTTGCAATATCCTAAAGGGTTGCCACCTGATACTATAGGTGTTCATGTAGACAATAAAGCATTTACTCCAGAAGCAGCACCAGTGTTTATGTTTGACTCACAGTACCTACACGGTGCATGGAACAACTCAGACGAGCCTTGGGTGTTTGCTGTAGTTTATATTCCTAGTGATAAGATAGATTTATAATCTATTTTTTGCGTACTTAGGTAGTACGTTTTGTTCATTTTGTTTTACTTGATTAATATTTTTAGGACACATATTACAAGCATCTATATGTGAGTAGTGTGTATTATAAAAATTGTTTATAGATTCTTGATCATTAAGTGTTAGATCTACAGGCTTGTAATTTAAGTAAGGTTGCCAATCTTCATCATCTAATTGATTTGTTTTTGTTAGTACATTTTTAAGTGTGCCTAATGCTCCGCACTTGTAAACTTTTTTGTTAATTAGCATTGCACAAAAACAACTAGGGCAGCCTTGCCAATATGATGATTCAGGATCTCCTTGATTAAAAGGTTTTAGTTTTCCTAACTCATTCCTGTTATGTATTTTTTGAAAACTATGAGCTTCCATATAGTATATGCCACTCTTTCCATTCATCCATGCTGCTTCGTTAGGTGACTCTTCCATTGTTATGTCCATGCCTTTACGCTTATTAAATTCTTGCCACGCAGCATTGCCGCCACCTAAATTCATTATAGCAGACCACCAACTATTTGTAGGTTCGACTTTATCATATCCTACACGGTCTGCAAGATCGTATACATTTTCTAACATTTGATTATGCTTTGCTAAAACGTCCCATGCTGCTACATGACTACAAATTTGCATCCATACATTATGTTTTGTAATTAACTCTACAGCAAGATCCATTACCTTTGGTTTGTTTAGTGCAATACCATTAGTAGGAAAGAAAATAACTTTATCTTTTTCTTTTTCTAAACTTCGAATATGTTCAATAATTGCTATAACTGTATCTGTGTATAAGAAAGGTTCTCCGCCTAACACACTCCAACAATCTACATTAAACTGTTGGCTAGCAAGTGTAACACTTTCTAAAATGTTATCAAGTGTAGGATCAAATTCTCCGTGTCGTATGTAGTCACTTCTTGTATCACAGTGAGCACAAGCAAGTTGGCATTTGTTGCCGTAGAATATATCTAATATTTTAATACTATCGTTCATTCTGTTTTCTATAACTTCTTGCTATAAGTTCAACAAATTCATCTTTACGTTTACCTGGTATTCCATGTGCTATTAAGTGTATTCTAGGTGTGTTAGAATTGTTAACAAAACTATGCACGTTTCTTATATTAATTATAAAAGCCTTTCCTTCTTTAAAAGGAACAGTACCATGTCCTTCAAGGGTCATATGACAATCGTCTGGGTGAATAATTGCTATGTTAATAGGTACTCCAAACTCAAGCATATCTAAATTTTCTTCACCTGGTAACTTTCCAGGAGCATCACTGTGCGGACTTATTTTGCCGCCAGGTTCAAGTTGCATAAAACGTATTCTTCTATAGCGTTCATATGGAAACAATTCCCAAAAGCCTTTGATGCTAGGTGTATGCTCACTTATACTAGTCCATTTGTAAGGAACATCTTCTTCTCTTTCATAGCCGTAGTTTGTCCAAGCACCAGTTTTATCCACATCAATGCCATGTATGCAACTACTGTTCCATCCAGGATGTTCTCCGCCTCTATGATCTACAAATTTTGCAGCGGCAGTTTCCTTTTTCCATACGTCTAAATTGAACTCTATATCTAATTCAAGCCAACCAAAATTGCTTCTATTCAGTAACCAATCTGCAACTTCGTAGTCATTTTGTGCTATCATAAGTATATTTATGTGCGTATATTATAGATAAGTAGTAGTATGGTATCAATATCTCACTTAGAATGGCATGTAGCACACGCTTGTAATTTTACATGCGAAAACTGCTGTCATTTTTCTAATCATGGACATAGTGTTCCTGTAACATATGAACAAATTGAACAATGGTATGATAGTTGGGCGCATAGAATAGCACCTAAAACAATAGACATACTAGGAGGCGAGCCATTACTTAACAAACGTATTTGCGATATTGTAGAACTTACACGTAAGAAATGGGATAAGCCTAGTCTAGAAAGATTAGATATAACAACAAATGGTGTGCTATTGAATAGGTATCCTGATTTACCAAAGATTCTTGCAGATAATAACTGTGGATTAAAAATATCTAAGCACGGTACTAATGCTGAATATAATGAACTTTGGAAGGGCATAGAAGCAACTGCACTAGAATGGATTGACCAATACGGAATCAATGTTGACTTTTGGAAGTCAGATGTTGTTTGGTATAAGATGTATAAAGGATTTGGATCTACAATGGAGCCGTATGAAGATAACGATCCAGAGCAAAGTTGGAACAATTGCATTACAGGACAAGACTGTTGGCAAATACATGAGAATAATTTGTACAAGTGTGCTCCATTAGCGTACTTGCCTATGACAGCAAAAACATACAAGTTGTCTAGTAAGTGGGATCCTTATTTAAAGTACCAAGCACTTACGCCAGATTGTACAGACGAAGAGCTACAAGAATTTTTTAACAGGAAAGCAGAAAGTTTTTGTGCAATGTGTCCTAAGAACCCTAAAATATTACATAGGAAAAACGATCCTAGATTAAGTAAAAAACATTACGAACAGATACCGTTGGAGGAAGTACATGAAGAACAAATACGATAAGAAACATTTACCTTTTGGAAATGCATTTGCTATAGCAGATCCATTGGTTACACAATTCTTATCTAATCTTGATATTGACGTAACAAAAGTTACACAAGACCAAGATGTACTGAAAAAGTTTTTAGATAGATATATTGCGTGGATATCAGAAACAAAAAATAATAATGTTACAGGTTTAGAAAAATATCCATATGCTTGTTTTGCAAATGGTACGACAGAAGCATTTGAAAAGTTTTATGCAAAACATCATAAACGTAGATTTAGATTTTACAAAGGCGAATATGTATATCATAGACTCAATTGTAGAAACAACGGATATGATTGGGAGTGGTTGGATGATGCTCCGCTTGCTGGAAATGATGTTCTAATGATTAGTTTACCTTTTAGTGATACAGGCAACACACCTAGCAATTTAGATTCTATACTTGACCAGTGTGACAAGTTGAAAATACCTGTGTTACTTGATTGCGCTTATCTTGGTGTATGCAGCGGCATAGACTTTAATCTTGATAGAAAATGTATTACTGATGTAACATTTAGTCTATCTAAAACACTATACTGCGCTCATGCTAGAATAGGAATGAGATTAACTAAAGAAGATGATGACGATCCATTGTTTGTTACAAACAAAGCAGGATACATCAATAGAGTGTCTGCATATATAGGATTAAAATTACTAGACAACTTTTCACCAGATTACATTTACAACAAGTACAGAGAAAGACAAGAACGTTGTTGTGAAATACTAGATGTAGAACCAAGTAACTGTATTTTATTTGGAATCGGTGACCACCGATGGGATGAATATAACAGAGATAGAGAAACAAATAGACTAAGCCTACACAGATATATTTCTAATGATAACCTTGAAGATGAGATAAAAGCAATAGCAGATGAAAAAAGGTAGAATACTTAATTTCGAAATCCTTTGGGATACTGATGAAGGCCTAGTCTCATTAGCAGAGAAGTATATACCTACGGATATACAAAAGGCTGCCGATGAAGGGTGTACTCATGTTGTAGGAATAGTTTTAAACGAGGGGATACTACCATTCGATGACAGAAACTTACAGCAATTTTTCTATAATTTACATAAACAAACAAATGAGCTCGGTATTGAATTAGTAATACTATCTTCACTAGGAGAACAATTTAAAAATATTACTGTTCCGTTTGAGGTACACTATTTTCCCTACCATGCAAGATTTGTTTACAACTGCTATAAGAAGTCAGAACTTCCGTTGTATGATAATAATGACAAGTTTTTGTTTCTCGGTGGTGCAGCAACTAGGTCAAACAGAATAGGACTGCTTAGTAAGTTTTATGACGCAGGACTATTAGATAGAGCAGAATGGAGTTTCTTTAAACCAACATATGCTGAGGATGTCAAATGGTGTAGAGATCATTTAAAAAGATATAGCGATACAGAATACAGCAAGTTTATTGATACAGTTGAAAGAAGCATAGATGATAGGTACGATGAAGTTAAATTATTAATTAAAGATGCTCAAGAAACTTACGGAGATTGGCACGATATTGTCAACACAAAGTTTTACAAAAGACCTGGATATCTAACACCTAAGGTATTTGAAGATACACACTTTAGTATACTATCAGAAGGTCCTAACTTTTGGTCAGACGACTATGACTTTGTTACAGAGAAAACATGGCGTACAATTATAAACAGGCATCCTTTTATATTTGCTGGTCCTGTAGAACAGTTTAATTATATAAAGTCCTTAGGCTTCAAAACATTTGAAAACTATCTTCCAATTAAGGATTACGCTTATATTAAAAATGAAGATGAAAGGCTAGATGCTATTATAGAGAATACAAAATACCTTTTAGATAATCACAGCCAAGGGATTGCTACTGATGTTGAACATAACTATAAGCAATATATGGAAATAATAAAAGAACAGGATATTCTATTTACTAGTTTAGAAAAAGACATGGCAGTTCCTAGAAGTGAAATAGATTACTATTTAGACAACGAAGGATTAGATCACCTTATAAGGAAAAAAAATGAATAAGGGTAGAGTAATTAACTTTGAATGGATGCGTGATTATAATAAATGGTCAGCAGAAGATTTTAACGTGCTTAGAACAAAGTTAATTAGTAAAGAAATTGATCAAGCAGCAGAAGATGGTTGCAATATTATAGTAGGAGTATATCTTCTTGATGGCTTTCTGCAACCTAAAGCAAATTTAAAAGACTTTCTTCTCCACATTCATGCTATCAAAGATCATGCAAAAAGCAAAGGTATAGAGCAGATGTATATTGTAAGTGGACAAGGAGAAACCATAGAAGGATTGCCAGTTCCATTTTTCTTTTTTGATTATAATGTAAGAATGATATACAACAGTTACAAAGACGTGCAGCATCCGTACTATAATCCAAACAACAATAAGTTTTTATTTTTAACAGGGATGCCTAATAGAGAAAATAGAATAGGACTTATGAGTAAGTTTTATGATGCAGGTATGTTGGATAAAGCAGAGTGGACATTCTTTCCTCCTTGGACTGAACTAGATAAAGAATGGTGTAGAAACTGTTTAGCTCATTACACAGACGAACAATATAATAAATTTTTACTAGACTGCAAACGTTCTTTTGATGGAAGGTTTGAAACAGCCAAGGACTTTTATGGTTCTTATAATCAAGATACTGATATAGTTTGGCACGATATAGTTGATACTGATTGGGTCAAAGCACCTGCACACATTGATACTAGTGTGTTTAATAATACACTGTTTAGTATAGTAAGTGAAGGTCCAAACTACTGGGACGATGACAATGCGTTTGCAACAGAAAAGTCTTGGCGTTGCTTTTACCTTAGACATCCATTTATATTTGCAGGACATCCTGATCAGTTCCTATACTTGAAAGACTTAGGCTACAGAACGTTTGAAGAATACTTGCCTATACCAGACTATTATAAACTACCGAATGAAAATGATAGAAACAACGCAATTGTAGAAAATGCCAAGTATCTATTAGAGCATAGAGAACATGACGATGACATACGTTTAGACACTGAAGAAAATTACTTGCAGTTTCTTAAGCATGTTATAACGCAGGATAACTTACTTGCCAAGTTTAAAGACGAGTTTAATATTCCTAAAGAAGAATTAGATTACTACTTCGAAGGCTTAGGATACACACAACTTATTAGGAGATTACCTAATGACTAAGTGTGCAGCATTTTGGAAACATACTAATATACGTGGTGATAACAGAGTATTTCCGTGTTGTAGATACAAAGCACCTGTAACAACATTTAAAGGTAGCCTTGAAGATGTACTACAATCAGAAGAGTATGTAAAGTTAAGGAACACTGATGTGTCAACTTTATGGGAATGTTCGAAGTGTATGTATGAAGAAAAGAACGGCAAAGAAAGTTTACGCCAACGCATGAACAAAGAATATGATACTGATACTGTTGGCTTAGAATACTTAGAGATAGGCTTTGATAATATATGTAACCTGACATGTGATGGTTGTTGGAGCGAGTTTAGTTCAGCATGGGCTAAGAAAGAAACAGGAGTTGCAAAATATACAAGTGTTGATGAAATAGAAACAGTTCCAGACACTGTAAAGAAAGTATTGTTTCTCGGTGGTGAGCCTTTAATGACAAAAAGGCATCAACAGTTCCTTGAAAAAATTAATAATCCTAAACAAGTTGAAGTAATATATAACACCAACGGAACTTTCCTTTTAAAAGACGATGTTATAGAACTGTTAGAAAAATTTAAAAAGGTACACTTTATATTAAGTATTGATGCTGTTGGTCCGTTAAATGAAATAGTTCGTAGCGGAAGTAAGTGGCCTGACATACTAAAATTTATAGAACAAATTAAAAAATTAGGTTATGGACTTGAAGTAAACAGTGTGTTACATTTAAATAATTGGCATGGTATTGTCGATTTAGAAAAGTTTGTTAACGGCATTACTCCTATATGGACCGTAAATGTTTTAACATACCCAAAGCATCTTGATATTATCAACTATCATGACAAGCAAGAAATAATAGATTTAGTCGAACAAACGAGGATACCAAACAAGAGTTATGTTATCAACCATTTATCATAATATACAAAAACAAGCAACAACAGAAGCACAATCTGTTGAAAGGCTAATACCGCATTTTGTTCGTGTAACTGACGTTGACAGTTCTCCAGACCTAACTGACATACACCCACGTGACAGAGAAGATATGGATTTGCGTTTTATTACAATTGACGATAGTCTTTTTCCTAATACGCTTAAACTTATTGAACAGGTTCCAGGAATCAACAATGCATTAATTATTGGCATAGCACCGCAGTCTCAATTGTACACACATGTAGACACTATTGATTTAGAACCATATGAGGAAATAGACTGGCTAAGTGTTTACATGGGCATGTTTGTTCCAAGTTTAGATCAGTCTAAGTTAGGAGTAAAAGTTGGTGATAAAATTTTTAATCATAAAAACACAATTATATTTGATACACAAATACCTCATAGTGCATGGAATTGGACAGATAATTGGTGGGTATCTGTTAGACTATCAGTTGATAAAACAATGATATCAACTACCGATAAATATACGCATATAATAACAAAGGAAAGCAAGCATGAAAGTATCGACCCATAATCATTGGGATCCGTTAGAAGAAATAGTAGTTGGAATTGCAGACTACGCAAGAGTTCCTACTGTAGATCGTAGCACAATGAGCATGAGCTACACCAATCACCCAATGGATTTAATCAAGCCTTTAGAAGGCGAGTACCCAAAATGGCTTATTGATGAAGCCAACGAAGATTTACAAGGGTTGAGCGATGTACTAACCAAAGCAGGTGTAATAGTACATAGACCAAAACCAATTGATCATAGTGTAGAGTTTAGTACTCCTGAATGGAAAACAACAGGTTGGTACACGTGGTGCCCGAGAGACTTATTGCTACCAATGGACAATCTTGTTATTGAAACTCCGAGTGCTTGCCGAGCAAGACAATATGAAACCAGAGCATATAGAGAGGTAATGTTTGCAGCATTGGAAGATGGTGTTGAATGGATAGCAGCACCTAAACCTATACTACCTGATGAAGGATATCAATTCGATGATATTGAAGGTAAGCCAAGTCTACTAAATTTAGAACCTGTGTTTGATGCACCTAACTGTGTACGCATGGGAAAAGATATATTATTTCAAATTAGTAATACTGGAAACCATTGGGGACTTACATGGCTTAAGAATGTTTTGGAGAGAAGGGGATACAGAATACATCCTGCAGAACACATTTACAGTTATGGACACTTTGATAGCACAATAGTACCATTACGTCCTGGATTAGTATTACTAAACAGTTCAAGGGTAACCGCAGAAAACTGTCCTAAAATATTTGAGAAATGGGATAAAATTTGGTTTGATGATTGTGTTGCACAGGGAAGTAAAATACCAGGTGGTGTTGCTCCTTGCAGTCCTTACATTGGAATGAATATTTTAAGTATCGATCACAATACTGTTTGTGTAGATGACACACAAGAACCTTTGATGAGAGAATTAGATAAGCACGGTATTACAAGTGTACCTATACGTTTTAGGCACGCTATGACTCTTAGTGGTGGATTACATTGCGCTACACTTGACCTACGTAGAAAAGGAGAGTTAGAAGATTACACATGATAAAGTTTGAAAAAAATATAGAAGATTTTTGGTCGCAGGATCTTAAAAACTTTAAGTTTACAGTTTTGTCTCCATTAACACAAGCACAGAGAGATGAATGGTCTCACCCTAATTACACTAATGAGATAAACTTACTTGAACAAGCATTTGATGATGATCTTCCTGATCACTGGCCTAGGTTCATGTCTGATTTAGAAATAGAACACGGCACAGTTTCGTGGACAAATATTGGTGCTGGTAATGTTATACCAACACACACAGATCATTTCTATAAACTAAGGACCAAGTATGGAGTTGAGAAAGATGAGTGTCTGCGATATCTTATATTTCTACAGGACTGGGAATTAGGACATATGGTAGAGTTTGAAAATAAAATTCTTAATAGATGGAAAAAAGGAGATGTGTGGAGTTTTGGAATAGATGATCCACATTGTGCAGCAAACGCAACACAAACAGATTTTATAACCTGTCAGGTTAACACTTTTAAACGGAAAGAAAAATGAAATTAACACCTACACAAGAGCATTGGAATAATGCTACACTAAACTATGATCTAGAAAAATTCAACTGGCCTGAATGGGCGTTAAGTGTTGTACAAGAAGTAGCACCACAGGTTAACAAACTAGAAACACTACACGAAGTACTATCTCCTAAAGAAATTGTAACTGTAAGTAGGCATGTACAAAATGCATGTAGTCGTAAAGATTTTATGGAACGCTTTGATGCTTTTGTTGCTGAATATATTCCGCAGCGTATCGATAATAAAAGATACATGATTCAACGTCAAGGAACGTTACGTGTTGTTATTCCTAATCAAGCAGATGTAGGACGAAGACTTGCTTTCCATCAAGGTATTTTTGTAGGGAATGGTAGAGGTTGTAGAACTATATGGACACCGTTTACAGAAGCACGTGGTACTAACACTATGTGGATGGTAGATGTAGAAAACAGTAGAAGAATTACAAAACAAATTATGTCTGAAAAATGGAGTTTGGAACAGATAGAAGATGAATGTTTAAAACATGCTTTTCCTATTACACTAAAGCCAGGGCAAAGCCATTTGTTCTTTCAAGAGATGTTACATGGTAATGTAAACAACGAAGAAGGTTATACACGGGTAAGCATGGACATGCGTATCCTTATTGAAGGCGAAGAATACGGTAGAAGACATCCAGGTGGATTTATGCGTTTGCCAGGTGATCACGAAGTTGCTGGAGAATCAGACTATACAGGAAAGAGTGCTATAACATATGCAGGCTGGAATAGTAAGTTTTCAAATCAAATTCCGTTACCTATGCAAAGAGCAATCATTGAGCCATACTGCGTCAAAAACAAAATTGAATATACAAGTTACGAATTTGAAAACGAACACCTAGACTGGATGCCTGGTTTAGAATTTTATATTAATGAACAACCAGATGTTATTGTACTATGCAGTATCTATTCAATGACTGATGATGTTGAAAGACGCAAAGAACTTTTTAATCTAGCATTAGAGAAAGGTGTTGAACTACACTTTGCAAATGAACTGTGTTCTATAAAGACAGTTAATGATCTTGACAAAATTGAAACTTATCTCAACTTTGCTGTTGCTAAAAAAGATCCTTATGTTTGGGAATTAGTGTAAGTCTACCCAACTACTACCATCATACGCTTGTATTTTAGAAGTAGAAGTATTGTAAATCATCTGTCCAGCAACTGCTGTAAGAGCATCACGTTGTACTGTTGTATATGATTTAAGTTGAGCTGGTCCACCAAATATTGCTTCTTGCTTAGAGTTCAGCGTTAGTGCTTGTGTTGCTGTACCTGTTGAGTTAGTAGTAAATAATTCCATCTTACCTGGAACAATACCTGCTCCTATAGTGCCTTCGGCTGTTACTTGAATTGCAGCAGCAGTTTGTGAACTATTAGCCGAATCATATCCAAAGAAGAACATGCCCATGATCTCATCACCACTGTTAACACTTACTGGTGTTCCTGCACTATCTCTAGATCTTTCAAACACCATTGCAGGACCAACCACATTGTTCATAGAACAATTAACAGTAATCAAGTCGTAGTTGTCATCAGCGTTACCATCTGTTGTAATCTTAAGACCTGCTTTTTGTCCTGATGCTCCTTGTCCTGAAAGAACAACAACACCTGCATTTAGGTCTTCTGCTGTAGTTGTTTCGTTGTTAACATTACCAACAATTGATGCACTAACTGCATCTACAAGTAATGATGAGTTATCAGCAAATACAGAACCCTGTATATCTGATTTAACAGACTCAGATCCACTCATAATAGTAACGCCACCTACAGTTGAACCTGCTGGTAAATTAATCGCTGCACCTGTTGCTGTAACTTGTGCGTTTCCAAGATGTAATGAAGTTCCGCTTAGATATAGATCTTTAAATTTAAGTGAACTGCTACCAATGTCGTATGCTTCAGTAGTGTCAGGAATAATATTGCCTTTAACTGTGCCATCTAAGTTGATTTTGTTATCTACACCATCTACAAGTATAGTTGAATCATCACCTGAAATACTTCCGTTAAAATCTGCTGTAAGTTTGCCAGTTACAGAGAGTGCGCCATCAACCGTAGTTGTACCCAATGAAGTATTGCCAGATACTGTAAGAGTAGTTAAATTTTGAGTTGGGCTTATTGTAGCACTAATGCTGTTTCCTGCATCGCTGTGTGCAAAACTGATACCTGTATGCGGTCCTGCATCTAATACACTTCCTATATAGTCTAGTGCATTTTCATCTGTGTAACCTGTAACAGGTGTAATATCTCTTAATAAACTTGTTCCGTCACCTATGTACAGTTGTTCACTGTCCGTGATATATACAAGTTCTCCTTGTTGGGGCGGAGTCGCTAATATCTGGCGCTCTGCTTCCGTTCCTCTTCTTATCTGTAATGGCATATTATTTAAACTCCTGGCAAAATTTCGTATTTCGTTCTTATGCTAGTGTATTTATGCCGAAAAGAAAGATACTGTAAGTTTATAATATTAGTGTATTTCAACATCTGCTGCTAGAATAAAGCGATATTTATTACTTTGTGGTGCTGCAGGGCGATGCCAGTACTTGCTAGGGTATATTAACCAATGAAAATCGCTTGGTTTTATATAAAATTTACCATCGTTCTCTGGGCCATTAGGTGCAAATTCAGTTCCGCATAAATCACGGTTATCTACGTCATCTGGTATGTGTAGGTAAAACACACCACTCATCATCTGTGGCTGTGGTACATGTTGATGGTGATGCCATAGGTTTTTCCTATCTTCTGCACCTTCTTTATTTGTCATAAAACTCCAAGCCTGCATCTTGCCAACTTGTACTTCCTTGCCTAAGTATTGAAATACAGAGAACAAAAAACTCATCCTAAACTTCATCCAACTAGGATGCTGTCTAGCAAATATATTTTCTTTAGTTTGGAACTTAGGACTGTTTTCCCAATAATTTCCTGCATCGATAATACTCTTAACATCTTGTATAGCATAGTCAATATCATCTTGCGTAATTACACTGCTGTAATCATACTTTTTAAAGATGTTGTTGCTATCAATAATGTTCATCGTAGTATTTATAGAGTGTTATGGAGCGGGTGAGGAGAATCGAACTCCTAGCATCAGATTGGAAATCTGAGGTATTGCCATTATACGACACCCGCTTGTAGTATTACTCGTGTTCTCCGCCGGGATCGTTTGGATCTAGTGGAACCTTATGAGCAACACCGTGCTTGTCTCGATAGATAGTATAAGTTCTACCTCGACCGTGTGAATGATATCCGTTCTTAAATTTAAAAGACCCTGGATATTTTTCTGCTGCCTTAAATGTTGCTACAGTAATAACAACTGCGGCTACAACAATTACATGGCCGACAGCACTATACATAAATGCTGTCACACTGTTAACAATCATAATAGCAAATACACTTGACCACATAAACGCAAGTATCTGCATAATCATATGTCTAACTTGTAAGTCCGGAATATGTCTTAAAGGATTCTTGTTGTGATCCATTACACCATTCCAACTACTGAAAATAAATTCTCTCATCTTATTCGCCTTCGCCTTTCCTTGCACTCAATAAGATATAAAGTACAACTATACTAAATGGAATTCCTATAAAAAAGAGCCCTATCAGAGGACCCCTTCATCGGTAAGTACTTTCACAGTTTCTTCAGTCAGAGGAATCTCTGTTTTGAAGTTTAGATTAAGATTTTCATCATTAATCTTTTGCTTTTGCTTTTTCAGATCTTTGATCTGTGCTTTGGCTTGAGTGATTTGCTCTTTGCCAATAATAGAAGTATTTACAGTATCTCTACCATAATACTCTTTATCGTCTCGATTCTTAACACGATTAAGACGACCTTCTAATACCTTCATATCGGTCACAGCACTCTGCGAAGCAATATGAGATAGTTGACCAAGACGCTTTTCAATAAAAGCGGCTTTCGCAAGATTAGTGGAAATACCACAACTTGCATTTGCCGTTGCTACTAGAGCACGGATATTATAAAATGCTTGCAGGAGTTTCATCCTACGAGCATCATTTGCGAACAGTTCGTCGTTCGCTACTTGGATCTCTTTTACGTGATCCACAAACTCGTTAAGTTCGATGGACGTTGCCATCTCGATTGAATTGATTGCATCTTGGATGCTAGTTTGAACGTTATTCGCTTTGCGTAGATTGATTTGCATATTCTTCGGCCTCCTCTGCCTTTTGTTTTGCCTCTTCTGCTATTTGTTCTGCAGATTTAATTTTACCTTCAAAATGATCTTTAGTATATAAACCTTCTTCTATTTCTCTTAGTGCAGTTACCGCAGATTTTTCATCTTTGTGTCTTTTTGGTGATAGTGGTTGACTACCTTGTGATATTTCTCTGCCTCTCTTTGCTGCCATTTGAATTAAATTATATGGACTATTGCCTGTTATTCTTATTGCCTCTTCTACAAATACTCTCGCCATGTCGTTCCTTTCTAAAGTTAACGGTTCCGTAAAAGGTCAAGTAATGGACTGAACAAAATTCAACAGTCTGTTTAGACCTATCAATCTACACACGAACAAAGTGCATAAACTGTTTACTACCGGTTATCAAAAAACAAGCCTTAATAAAACCGGATCACACAGTTAAGGATTTTATATCCTGTCTATGTAGGGACATTTGTTACCAAATATCAGGTCCACTCTCGTCTACCCTTTACTTCCCCGGTTGCTTTGAAATACAAGTATTCCTAAACAACATATACTAATATAGCATCTTTATACTGTTTGTCAACTACTTATTTGGCGTTTTGGACAATAATTTTGCATCCCATGCTAAAATAGTTCTATTTCCTTTGCCTTTCCATGGATACACTGTATGTGCAACATAACTAGGAAACATTACCATTTTCATTGGTGCTGGTCTAAACTTCCAAGAATCGTTAAAAATAAAGTGTGCTGGATTGCGTATTACAGGAAAACGGAATTCTAAGCATCCGTCTGATACATTAGAGTCTTCATCAAGTTCTGGAAAGTCTATATAGATATTACCGCTGATATGTGCTTCGTGACTATGAAGAGCCTGATACTCATCTGCAGATTGCTTTATAGTCCATGCACTTATTAAATGAGGATCATATCCATTTAGATCTGAAACGCCTGTAACCTTTACAATATTATCTATATATTCTCTGGCTTTTGTTTCAATATAACTTTTTAGATAATCTGTATCTAATTTAAATTCGTTTGGAACTATCTGTATTTGCTGGCCGCCCCTTACACTAATGTTAGGGTTTCCTGCATCGTTGTGTTCAGTATGCGTGTGTGCATCTTGAACAGTTTGTTTAAGTTGAGAAAAAATACCAGCATCGACATCTTCAACTGCCATTACTAGTGGATTAAAATATGCATACTTCATCATACTGTATATATCACCATCCTATTAGTCCCCAACCATGATTGGCAACTGCATTAAAAATAATTGCAAGACAGGTTACAATGTGCAACATTATCCATATTGTACGCAACACTGCAACCATGTCTGCTCTTCTATTATCATCGTAGGCTTTACGCCCTATGGTTTTGCACCATAGTTCCCACATTACTTCTTATCTACTTCTTCGTATTCAGCATCAACAATATTGTCATCTTCTTTTTTAGATTCTGCTTCTGTTGTTTCTGCTTGTGCTTCTTCCTGTTGTGCTTTGTAGACTGCTTCGCCTAATTTTTGCACTACTTGTCCTAGTGCTTCAACTTTAGATTTAATTACATCAGCATCATCTCCCTTTGCTGCCTCTGCAAGTTCATCTTTGGCTTTTTCAATTGCTTCCTTGTCTGCTGCTTCAACTTTGTCGCCATGTTCTTTCAAACTCTTTTCAGTTGAGTTGATTAAACTGTCTGCTTGGTTTTTAGCATCAACAATTTCACGCTTTGCTTTATCTGCTTCTTTGTTCGCTTCAGCATCTTTTACCATTTGATCAATCTCTGCTTCACTAAGTCCGCCATCTGATTGAATAGTAATTTTCTGCTCTTTGCCAGTTCCTTTATCAGTTGCACTTACACTAACAATACCGTTAGCGTCAATATCAAATGTAACTTCAATCTGTGGCATACCTTTTGGTGCTGGTGCAATACCTTCCAAGTTAAACAACCCTAACTGCTTATTGTCAGTAGCCATTTCTCTTTCACCTTGTAGCACTTTAATTGTAACAGCACTTTGATTGTCATCTGCTGTTGAGAATACTTGTGACTGTTTAGTAGGAATTGTAGTATTCTTTTCAATTAGTTTAGTTGTTACACCGCCTAGTGTTTCAATACCAAGTGATAGTGGAGTTACATCTAACAGTAACACATCTTTTACATCACCACTTAGTACACCTGCTTGAATTGCTGCACCCATAGCAACAACTTCATCAGGATTAACACCTCTATTAGGTTCTTTACCAAAGAACTTTTCTACAGTTTCAATTACCTTAGGCATACGTGTTTGTCCACCTACAAGGATTACATCAGTAATATCACTTTTGCTAATGCCTGCATCTTTCAATGCTACCTCACAAGGTTTAATTGAACGTTGAATAAGTTCGTCTACAAGACTTTCAAATTTAGCACGAGTAATTTTTAAATTAAGGTGCTTAGGTCCTGCTGCATCTGCTGTAATAAACGGTAAACTGATATCAGTTTGTGTTGTGCTTGATAATTCAATCTTGGCTTTTTCAGCAGCCTCTCTTACACGTTGCAATGCAAGGTTGTCATTACTAATATCAACACCTGATTCCTTTTTAAATTCATCAATGATGTATGTAGTAAGTGTAGCATCAAAGTCTTCGCCGCCTAGCGTTGTGTCACCGTTTGTTGATTTAACTTCAAACAGTCCATCGCCAAGTTCTAAAACTGACACATCAAATGTTCCGCCACCTAAGTCGTACACTACAATTTTACCTGCTTGTTTCTTATCAAGTCCATATGCAAGTGCCGCCGCTGTTGGCTCGTTTACAATACGTAGAACTTCTAGTCCTGCAATCTTACCTGCGTCTTTTGTTGCTTGACGTTGTGCATCATTAAAGTATGCTGGCACTGTAATAACTGCTTTGTCCACAGTTTGGCCTGTATACTTTTCAGCAGTTTCTTTCATCTTCTGTAATACAAATGCACTGATTTGTGAAGGTGAATATTCTTTGCCTTCTGCTTCTACCCAAGCATCACCTGATTTAGATTTTACAATTTTGTATGGAAGTGTCTTTGCGTCCTTTTTAATCTCTGGACTATTAAACTGCCTTCCTATTAATCTCTTTGCTGCGTAGATTGTGTTTTCTGGATTAGTTACCTGCTGTCTCTTAGCCGATACTCCGACGTGTTGTTCTTCACCTGAAAATGCAACAACACTTGGTGTTGTTCTATTGCCTTCTGCATTTTCAATAATATGTGGATCTTTTCCACTTAAGATAGACACACATGAATTGGTTGTGCCCAAGTCGATACCTATTACTTTACTCATCTTTTTCTCCTTTATTAAGCGAGTTATAATTTTGAACCTTTTCAGCGTTCAAATATATTTATCTTATACATTATATATGCATTTATATCTGAATTACAAGAGTCTATTTTAACCAAAATATGGTGCCGCTTCCCGGATTCGAACTGGGCACCTACTGATTACAAATCAGTTGCTCTACCAAATGAGCTAAAGCGGCATCATTGTTAATTATTCCTGCAAAGATTAACTTATTCAGAATTTGGTGATTGCAATCCCTTTTGAATAAAAACCATTAGTTCGTCTGACTTACGTAACCAACCGTGTTCATTTACAACAAAAACATCTCCAGGTCTATACAAGTAGTGATCTTTAGGTGTGCCATCTTTGCCTATACCCATTACTTCGCCTTCCCAGTCGCCTTTAACTTTAAAACCTTTACCACCTGGAATGCTATCAATTGAATAGTCTACCCACATCATTATAATATACTCCTTAATCTGCGTATATTATATTTATTATTATGAGCCGCCTATTTGCTGTTGGGCAATATGCATCAAAGACCTATCACCTTTGGTTAATACGTCAAGCAAAGCAATTTTTTCTTGCTTGTATACTTTCCAGAAACTAGGATCATGCTTCTCGATACTTTTTGTATTGTGAATTAAGTCAGCCAACTTGATAGTTTGTGCTTCTGCTGGTGCATCTGCACTGTGCAACCTATCAATAGACTTCCTTGTTTTCCTGTTACCATCTTCAGGCCTACTCGTATCAGTCAACCATCCTACAAGTTCAGCAACTTTGCTACCAAACTTAGTTTCTATTTCTTGAATAGTAACTGGTGTGTCTTCTACAACATCGTGAAGTAATGCCGCCGCAATCATTTCGTCTGTGTGCGGCACAGTTTTAACAATTTCAGACACAGCGATAGGGTGGACAATATACGGTTCGCCCGTGTATTTTCTTTTCTGATCACCGTGTGCCATAGTGGCAAATTTTAAAACTTCATCTAACATACTTCACCTTAATTTGGCAGGCACACAAGGATTCGAACCTCGACTTACAGTTTTGGAGACTGTCGTGCTAACCGTTAACACTATGCACCTTTACTTTAAGTTAATACTATACTGTCTTTGATTTGGTTTGTCAACCAATTTAATCTTCTGAGCCGTTATACTGTGTCATTAGAATATTTTTACCAATTTCAAATAAACCAACGCCAACTGCAACATCACCTACATAACAATGTATCTGTGCTTCGCCGTTAGTATCTAAACTAGTTGCGGTAAATTCAGTAATTTCACCTGCTTCAATACCTGCCTTCATGTGTTCAAGTATATCAAGTAAGTTCTGCTTACGCTTCTCGTTGAAATCGATAACTTCGAGACCCTCTTCATTCTTTTTGGGTGCATCATTTATGCTTACGATTTTCATATTATGGACCTTTCTTTTGTCTACCATAGTTACATTATAGCATCTGCTAATTTAAAGTCAACCATTTGTTTTGCTGTAAAAAACTGATCACTTGGAGAATTAAATTTCTTTCTTACTTCTGCCATTGTCATTTCACTTGCATCTCTTATAATACCTAATGCTCTTACTTCGCAGTTTACATTTTCACTCATTGCTGCTTTCATGTCATGCATTTTTGAATCCATTGTATCAGAGTGTTGGTGACTCATTATACCTGTATTCTTACCTAGCATTCTCTGTCCATTTTGTCCTGAAACAAATATAAGAAATGCTGCACTCATTACTGCACCTATACCTACTGTTGATATATTATGATAACTGTGTTTCATTACATCAATTAATGCAAATGCTTCATATAAATCACCGCCATAGGAGTTTATATAGAGTGTTAGTTTACGTTTTGGTTTCTTTTGTAAATTAGCACTTACTATCCATTTGATTGCTTCTGATACATTGTCGTTAGTAATGTCACCGTGTAGGTAGTGTATGTCACTATCTAAGAGACTCTTTTCAATTGTTTCAGTTGCTGTCCAATTATCGTATTTTGTAGGCATAATAATATACTACTATTTAGTGGTTACGTTACGGAGATAAGACAGTCTTATCTCCAACAGAATCTGCATATTTTAAAGCAAAAATAGTGGCATCTTTTTTGTCATGAAACCAAAATTTGTTGCCTCTATGGTAGAACTTACTTTGGCAATTTTTGAGTGCCCAAACTAACATTATCTCTATAGAATAATAATCGTTGTGTGTATGTACAACTGCCCAGTCTGATATTACTTGTTCTATTTTGCTCATGTATATATTATAACATAGCATATATCTATTGTCAAGACTAAATACAAGCATAGTAACCAAAATACTTTACTATTGGAGCGAAAATAATGGACTTTTTATCCCTTGTCGGAGACGTAGGTTTCCCAATTGCAGGAGCGATTGCGGCCGGCGTATTCGTATTCACAACACTAAAATTTATATTGGCTTCTGTAACAGGAAGTGTAAATGGACTAAAAAATATTATTGGTGCATTAGATAATCGTGTTCAAACTATGAACAACGACTTAATCAAGATAGATGCATTAATGAGCCACGTCTTAGGAGTAAAGCCTAACGTGGAAAGACTTGCAGCCAACGAAGGAAAGGAGGACGCAAGACGTGACTAGTGATCTAGTAACAGCAATAAACCAATACGGCTTTCCTATTATTGCAGCAATGGGCTTAGGCTACTTTGTTTACTACGTATGGAAGTGGGTAACAACAGAAATTAAACCTGTTGTAGGACAAGCCAACACAACACTTATCAAATTAGTTGATCGTATTCGTATGTTAGATAACGATATGATTAGACTAAACACAAAACTATCAATGATACTAGAGTATTATCAACAAAAAGGTATGCAGCCTGACAAAGACTTAGAAGATATAATTAAGCGATACCAATCACACTCTGCATCATTCGACTCAACTGGAACTAAACCAGAATCTAAAAAATAAGTATCCGTCAAAGAAAGGAGCGATTCAATGAGGGACAAAATAATAGCACTAGGCCTACTTACCTCTGTAGTGCCAGAAACACTACCCGGAATTTTAATTGCAGCATTAATATCGTGGCTATTTTTATCTGGCCAAGCAGAAGCAGTAATTCCCAATCCTAACAATGCAAAAATAAAAGAGTGCCTACAAGAAACTGGAGACAGTTTTGAAACATTCAATTTCACAGAAGCATCTTATTGCTACAATAGATGGAAGAATGGAGAAATTAAAAAAGAACTTACAGAACTACGTGACTTTCTAGCGGCCAACCCACGTTATAGATTCCCCGGACAAAGCCAAAACAAATGTTGGGGCAAGCCTAGAGAAATGCCGTTTGAAAGTGCATACATTGAAAAGAATGGAGATGGCTTTACAGCAGGTGTAAGTTATAAGGATACAATGCCAGCAGGTTGCTATGAAAATGGACCTTGGGATAATCGATATGGCAATTAGTAAATGGACATGGCTATGCATAATGGTTGTTTCAACTGTGGTAATACTAAATTACTTTACTTGGATCGAACGTGTAGAGTGGTTGCGTAATATACAATAAATAGTGTTATGGATCTCACAATACTTGCAACTTTTGCATTCTTACTGACACTCAAGCACACTATTTGTGACTTGGCACTTCAACGTTTATTTCCTGCAAACAAAATATTTTATTTTAATCCACCTGCACACGTACACTACTTTCATCACGGCCTTGGCAGTTTACTTTGTGGACTTATAATAGGATGGCAGTTTGCATTAATTATAGGTGCGATAGATTATTTTGCACACTGGCACATTGATTATACAAAAACTATAGTTAGAGAAAAATATAATATGATAAGTTCAGAAGATAGGTATTGGGTATTACAAACTGTTGACCAAGCATTGCACTTTGCAACTTATTATGTTTTTGTATTAATGTCTATTTAGACTGTGCAATAAAAGTACCATTCCAATCATCTGGTAAGTCTTGCGTTTTCATATACTCGCAACGTTCTATCCACATTGTGTAATAGCCGGACATCTTTGCTTCAAAATGACGCATTAGATTATTACATAAAGTTATTGCTTCATCAAAGTTTTTATCTCTATATGCTTTATGCATGCGAATGTGCATCTGCTCACTTTTGCGTGTTGCAGGTTTTATATCGATATCTAAAACAGTGTAGATAGAAACTCCTACACTTTTACCTTTAACTTGTAAGTCATCTACTTTAAGATAGAAGAAGTCGTCTTTTGTTGCTTCATATGTTGCTTCTCCAACAAGTAATAGACATCCGTATTCCTTACATTTGCTTTCAATACGAGCGGCTGTACTAACTGCGTCTCCAAGTACGTCATATGAGTGCCTTGCTGTTGACCCCATTTCACCGAGATAACCAAGACCAGTATTAATACCGGCACCCATACCAATGGGCGGCCTGCCTTCGCTTGTAATTTCTTCATTAAATTTCTCCACGGCTCTCAACATGTTTAAGCCAGTTGTTACTGCACTCTTAGGATGATCAGGATCATCTATTGGAGCACCGTGAACGTGCATACTAGCATCACCAATATATTTGATTATCATTCCATTTTCATTTAGAACTGGCATAGTGATAGCGTCCATGTACTTGTTCATTAGTAATGTTAATCCTTTTACATCATCACCAAAACTTTCACCTAATGGTGTAAAGCCTCGTAAGTCTGAGAAACAAATTGAAATCTCTTTCTTCATTCCGTCCTTTATAAGCGAAGGATTTTCTTGTAACAAACGCACTACTGTTGGACTAGCATATCCAGCAAACTGTTTCTTAATTGCTTGCTTCTCAAAGAACTCTTTAGTGAATCTATTGAATATACTATGGAAGCCAACTATAGCAGATACAAGTACTGGCCAACTCCAATCCCATAGCAATAAATGCCCTTTAAACGCAATATAAGCGCCATACACAGGTGTTATAGTGGCTACTAGTATCAATGCTCCAGCGAACCAATACGGTGCTTTTGCTGCTGCAAATATTAACAATAAGCCCATAATTATTGCTGCTGCCCATTCTACAAACGTAGCATAATCGTATCTTGTAATGTTATCGCCATTAATAATATTTTGGAGACTAGTTCCAATTAGCATATGACTATACTTCTCTCCGTTTGGAGTAGCAATAATACCACTTAGTCCTTCTGCTGTAGTTCCAATAATTACAGTCTTACCTTGTAATGAACTGTAGTCATCTTCTGCTAAACTTATTGCAGGAAATTGTTTGTTCCAACGCAACCAAATTTGTGCGTTAGCATCTGTTTGTATTGTTGAGTATCCAGGAACACGCATTTTAGTAATGCCGCCTTGTTCTGTTTTGACTTGGTAACTAGGATCTCCTGTAGCAACACGTATTGTTTCGATTGCTATTGCAGGATAAACTTCATCACCTACACGTACTAACAACGGTAGTCTTCTAGTAACACCATCAATCTCTGGAGCAGTGTTTAAAACACCGACACCCTCAGCATTCAATCCAAAAAGTTCTATGGGTCCTAACATACCTGGCCAAGTAAACAGCCAAGGCATAGGATCGCCTATTTTAGCAACACCTCTTGGCACTGCATTTTTATTTGTTTGTGTAGTTCCTACTTGTGCAATTACAACACCATTGCCTGCTAGTGCCTGCACAAGTTCCATGTCGCCGCCTAGTCTATCTGGTTCTGAAAATAAAATAGGAAGAACAATTATACCTGCTCCTGCTTCTCTAAGTTTCCATATAGTATCTGCAAGTACACTTCTTTTCCAAGGCCATTGTCCGTGTTTTTCTATACTGCGTTCATCTATCTCAAGGAAAGCAATGTCTTCACTTACAACAGGTGTATCGTATTGTTGAATAACATCAAATGATTTAAAACGCAATAACTGTTTTACATACGGGTCGCCCCATCCATAAAAAGTTAATACTGCTAGTGTAACAAGAGCAGTTGCCCAGTGTGTAACCCATTTCATGTTTCTGTTTTTCCTGCTTCTCTGTTTACTTCGAAAAAGTCTCTAAGTTTATCTTCTCTAAAACAATAGATAGTATCTATACTATCACCTTTAAATTCTGATAACATCTGTGCTTGTATTTCTGTAGTGTGTTTGGTAACATAGGTTTGACAATGTTCGAAACTTTCTAATTCAGGCTTGAAATAGATGTAGGTATTCCTATCTCCATTTGCAAATCCGCCCATCATCAATACTACTATAAACCATTTCATATGTGTATTTAACTAATGTTGCACCAGTACTCAGAGCCTTCTTGACATCCGCGTATTAGCAGTTCTAACATTTCAGGAAGGTCTTGTGCAATGCCTGTAATCATTGCAAGGAAAATAAACAGAAAAAATAATATAAAAGGACTTAGTAGTATAAGCCACCAATAGGTTCTAAGTATTCCGTGTCCGTGTTCTTTGCGGTATGCTCTCTTACTTGCAAACCAATGCACTATTGCTCTAGCAATACGTTTAAGTCCGCCAACAAACCAATCACCAATGAAGTGTCTAATAATTCTAACAACAATAAGGATTGGACTTGAAACCACTTCCCATATTAAA
>Ga0209425_10000405_pt1 | contig 52546 bp, 66 predicted proteins | sample COG_05_FD_184749 | JGI IMG/M metagenome (GOLD analysis project Ga0209425, IMG submission 184749) | Pelagic Microbial community sample from North Sea - COGITO 998_met_05 (SPAdes) (version 2) | ecosystem: Environmental > Aquatic > Marine > Neritic zone/Coastal water | place: Helgoland, sampling...
CAATAATAGGATTCTCTCCCTTTTGCCTCATAATTTCAGTGAGTTCTAACTTAAGTAATTTATCTTGATTGTCATCACGAAATGGTAAACAGTGTTCTTGATTAACAGGAGGGATCTGTGCAGGATCTCCCATAAATATTACTTGCAGTTTGCTTGGTTTATGTGTCATTATTAAATCATATAACTCATCATTAAGCATAGATGATTCATCAACAACAAGATATCTATATTCACTAATTTTATTTTTTTTGTCATCAATAACAAATTTTCTTTCACCTGTATTTGATACTGATTCTTTTAATCCTAGTATAGAATGTATTGTACCATAGTCTATTGAAGTATTAGTATTGTGCTCAGTTTTAAAAACTCCTTGTTCTTTAAATTGAATTCCATTTGATAATACTTTCACTGCTTTATTTGTAGGGGCCGTGACTGCCACTTTTCTGTTTGGATAAGCTTTTTTCATGAAGTCTACTACACTGCTGATGAGGTATGTTTTTCCTGTACCAGCATAACCTTTAAGAACAGCTCCATCATAATCTTGAGGATCTTTCATGAAACTTATAAGTGACACAAAAGCTTTTGTTTGACCAGGGTTTAACCTTTTTAAATAAGCTTTTTCTATTCTTAATCTGATTATTTCTTTTGCTAAGTTAGCATTTTCATCATCAGGAGAGTCATACATTTTTTCAAATGCTTCTAACTCATCCTTATTGGCTATTCCTTTATCTACTAATTCTTTGGTTATATTTAACCAGTTATTGTTATAATAGTTATTTACCATATTATTTTATCTCCATAATTATTCATTAATACTTTATTTATTTGATTGAACAAGTTGCCACTATTCCATTGTTTGTCTGGATGATAGTAAGCACTTATAGGTTCTGAAGTAAAAAATTTATAGTTGCTTGATGCTACTGCTTTACTCCAGTTTTTACCTTCTGCACCAAGAAACACGTAACACAATCCTGTGTTATATGTACTGAGCATATCAAATAAGTATGTAACAAAAGGTTTCCATAACTCTTTATGTCCTTTTGTACTACCTACTTGTGTTGTCATTGATGTATTAAGTAATAGAACCCCTTGGTTAGACCATCTCTTTAAGTCTAAGCCATAATCTTTTCTAGCTTGTACTGATTCTTCAGCTGGCTTATTAGGATTGTATACAGTCCTTTCTATCTCATCAAACAAATAAGTTAATGCTTGTTCTTCTTTAGCTATGTTGCTACATGAAAATGCTATACCATCTGCTATATTAGCATTAGGGTAAGGGTTCTCTGTAACAATAATAACTTTTAGTTTATCATAAGGACATTCTTCAAATCCTCTAAACAGTTGTTTTAAAGTTGGAGTAAATCTTTTACCGTTTTGAGAGTCATTGTACAAAGTCATTAAGATGTTTTCAAAATCTTTACTTAACACAAACATTTTAAGTTTATTTCCCCATCCTGAACTCTTTAACTTTTCATATAATTTTTGTTGTATTTCTGGTATTGTCATAAATTTAGTATATTTGGTGAATGAAAAAAGAAAAAATAAATCTTACGTCTATACCTGCTGATGCAGAAACTACATTATTAATAAGTGGTGGGTTTTATCAAAGATTAAATAAATTATTAATAGATTATGCAGATGGTTTAGGTAAAGATAGTCTTATTAAATCAATGTATTTAATTAATAAAGACAAAGTTCCACCCACAGATGCTATTAGTTTTAATTTAGAAACGTTAATGATATTGCTTAAAAGTTTAGAAGAATCATTTGAGGAAAAGAAAGTCACTACAACAACAGAAATAGAAATAGATGTTCCGGAAGATTTTGATAAAAACAGAACTCCTGACTGGGATTTGTAATAAATTAATCTATTATTATATTAGCCATTTCAAAGGCTATAGATTTAAGTTCTTCTATAACTAATCCTAATTCTTCTTTAGAACAATCTGCAAAAGATTTGATGTATATATCACCATTGTCTAAATTATAGACATGTCCTGTTCTTCTTTTAATTTCTAATTTTAAATCATTAACACTGTTACCAGTGTCTACAGCAAGCTGCTTCAAGGTTGCATGGATCTTAGCTAACTGTAAGTTAGTTCCATCATCTTGGTAAGCATCAAAGAAAGCTTCTACTACTTGACCTTCTTCCATTGTATCTACAAAGTCCATAAAGAAACCAAATGCTGCATTGGTTTCATGAACTAATTTACCGTTTTTCTTTACTAATTTAATAGTGAAGTTGTTATTTTTTTGACTCATCTTTATCATTTTTATACCAGAACTTGTAAAACTTTTTTTCAAGTGTTCCAAGTCCTAGTATTAATAAACAAAATAAGATTATAAGTATAGTACCTTCCATTAGTCTACAATTTCATAACCTTTACCAATTTTCTGTGTAACAACTCTGTTAAATATTTTAACAGCTTCATTGTGTGTTACAGGATAATCAGTTTTAAGAGCAAAATTATTAGGTCGGTAACGTCTGCCGTAAGTACATTTTACAATGTACTTGTTATTAGGCTTTTCTATTAAGTTAACGTTATACTCTTTATTAGAATTTGTGGACCAGTCACTATAGACTAGTTTCACTGTTTGGTTTCTCTTGATCATTGTATATTTCTTTTAGTGCATCTAAGATACCCATGTTATAACTATAGTTAGGATCAAACTCTTTTCTTTCTCTGGAATAGCCAAACTCTTTCTCAAAATTATTAATGAGTTCTTGTTTAACCTGGATGGCATAATATATAGTTTCATATATAGTTTTATCTATATGTTTAGCCATATTATTGCCAGCCCATGTTCCTTCTTGATAGTTTAAATCTTTTTCTATTAGCATGGTGCAAATCCTACAAATACATATGTGCCCGACTTTTCATTCTTAGATTTTTTGTAGTTAACACGGGCACATTTAGTGTTACCTACTTCTAATTGTTTAGTGATTCTAATATCTACACTATTAATACTACCTTTTTCAACAAGGGTTCTAGCTTTACTTATGCATTCATCTAATTTATCAGCTGTTGCATAAACTTCATCACTATATAAGTTATAAGCTTCATACTTAGTGACCCATTTCCTTGTACCTTTTTGAGGTATTCTTTCTACATGACTTTTAGTCTTGTTTAAATTAGGTTTAGGATCATTAATACAATAACCCATTACTTCTCTCTTGTTAGTATTATCAATAATCCACTCATCAAGATAATCACTTTCACTAAACTGTCCAAGCTTGTTGGTAACATCCCTAATGAAAGAACAATTATTAATAGCTCCATTGTAAGAGTCCCTTCCGTGTTCTTCTTCTGCTTCTTTTTGGGCATTTTTAAATGCTTCATTTATATTTTTACCATGTGCTGTTACTATTATTGAGTGTGCTCCCATTTATTTTAAGTTTTTAACATAGCCTTCAGGATTCCATTCAGGATCCGTACTATGTGATGTTATTAATTGATCTTTTTCTGCAGCTTGATCTCTTAGCTTTCTATGAAACTCTTCTTGTGAAGAGCTTATTTCTACATTAATACTGTCTGATAAAGCTGTTAACTTATCATCTACTACGGTTACGGTGCCTATAACAATAGGTCTAGCTCCTTCTTTTCCATTCTCTTTCTCTGCTATTTCTTCTATGGTTTTAAACATAAGATTATTCCATAGACCGTCTTTCTCTGTTTTAATTAAAGTTATTGCCATCTGTTTCTAAATATCTATCTACTAATTTTCCAAATTCATTAAAGTCAATACTGTTATCTACACATAATTCATATGCCCATTCAGCTATCTGCCTCATTTGCACATGTGTATATCTACCGTGTTTAATAATGTTTGGCTTACTTCTTTTTTTAATGCTTGCCGTTGAAAAAAAAGTACAACAAGTCATGCATAAATTTTGACTATTTGCTCCATCAAAATAACTATTACATTCTGAACATTCTCTTAATACCTTTCCATGTTTAAACTTTTGAGGTGTAACTATTACCTCAATAGTTTTACCTTCAAGATTGTTTTTTAAAATATGTTTCCAATCTTTAAATCTTAAAGATATTGGTTGGGTTTTTATATTAACTACAGGTACCCAAATATGTTCTGATATATGCATATCTCCTGATGTATCATAACCTACCCATTCATAACCGGTAGTATTTAAATGATCTATAGTAACTATAACAGGGTCTTCAGGACCTCTGGGAAATATTATACCTTTAATACCTTCCACTATTTCAGAGGAAGGTATTGGTAAGATTTCTAATTTTGCTTTAGTAGTGTACTCCTGCATAATATTTAGGTTTTATCCAATGGATTTTATTTTCATTAAAGGTATCTAACGCTGATGTTACCCACTCTTTATCAATTGTATCACTATAACATAGTATGTGTATAGTAGCTTTGTCATTAGGGTTTAACCTTAACAATCTTCCAATTTTTTGAGCAGCTTTTCTATTATTTCCGTATGCATGCATAATAATTCCAGTTTTTAGTTCTGGTATTGTAACACCTTCACTTAACTGTTCAACAGCACTAAGCTTAGTAAGTTGACCTTTCTTAAATAATTCTAGGTTATTTTTAGAATCTTTGTTTTTACTGTGTACTGAATGTCTACAAAGTGAGTCAGCTTGAGCTTGTGTATTTGCAAAGATAATAGTTTTATTAGATTGTTCATCAAGAATAAGCTTAGCATATTTTTCTTTGGTATCAAATTTTTGTAAGCATTTCATTCTTTGTATGCTTGCAATTTGTTTTGATTTTGTACTTTCTGCTATCTCTACTCTATTACACCAATAGTAATAGTCATTAGTTTCAGATGTATAAAAGTTACCATGCTTGCCTTCTTTACCAATATTTTTTTTATTACTTAAATTAAGTTCATGAACATAAATTTCATAATCATTAAGTATATTGTCTGATACGGCATCTTCTGTCAAGTATTTATATACTTTGGGACAATAGTAGTTACACATCTTTCCTTTTTCACTACTGATTCTTGTTGGATAGGTTCCTGTTAATCCTAATATTCTACCACCTTGTTTTACATATTGTAGTAGCCACTTGTTGTGTGAAGCTTTCAATGAATGACATTCATCTAAATATATAACATCATAATCTAATTCTTGTTTAATTAATGATCTATAAGTACTATACTCTATATGATCATTAAGATATGACATATTTGTTAAGCTTGCTTCATCAATCCATGATTCTATAATAGACTTTCTAGGTGCTACAACAAGAAATTTTGAATAGTCTGTATAATTAGATGCCATGTGAGTAAGACCAATTCTGGTTTTACCTACACCCATTGAGATTTCAACACCGGCCCTGCTTTTGTTTCCAATTGCAGCAATTGCTTCTGCTTGGATTTGGTCCTTTGTTTTACTCATGTTTTAATTTTTTATTTTGTTAATACATATACGGCATAGCAAACTGCTGCTATTCCTAATAATAATTTAAGAATTAACATTCCGTTACTTTCTTCTTGTTCTGGTTTTTCTATTTCTTCTTTCATAACTTTTAAATTTTAATAATTTCAATATAAAATTGTTCAGGCTCTATTGCTGAACTGGATAATAATTCACTTAGTATGCTTTCTGATGCAACTAACTGATATTTTCCTCTCTCTGATACGTACAAAGTTTCTTCAAATTCTCTATAAGAGGCTTTGTTAAATTTTGTAGCACTCTTTTTAAATTTATTTTCTCCTAACATGATGCATACTTGTGTTGCATCTTTATCTGCATTTTGATTTATGAAATGTGTTAATCCCAGTAAAGCACCTGATTTTAATTCATCTCTAAATTTCCATTCTCCTTGCTCATTAATTTTATTTAAACAATGTGCTTTTACTTTTTTCATTTTTTTGGCTTTATTAAATAGATTGATTCTACTTCATCTCCTGGATCAGAAATAATTATATTATTCATATTATTTTAAATGTATTTAAAATTGATATTATGAGAGCTATTACTGCAATAGTTAATGCAGTAGTAGATCTCTTACTGTGTTTTCTTCTAGTCGTCATAATCTGGATCATAAGGATTTTCTATATCTTCTTCATAATCATCTATACCTTCATTAATAAATGATATACCTTCTTCTTTCATTCTTTTACTAGTTGCGTTATAGACAACTTCTCCAAATTCTTCCCCTTCAGGGTCAATATGGTCTTCAACTACTACTCTAACTAATAAATCAATTTTTGTTAAATATGCTTTTTTCATAATGTTTTTATTAAAGTTCTACGCTATTAAAATACAAAGAATTTTTTAGATTCTTGATATTGAATAACCAAGTTCTTTGGCTTCTTTAGGGTGTTCTTCAATCCAATTATGACATGGTCTGCATACTGCAAGAAAGTATGTAGGATCAGTAAGTAAGTTACCAATTCTACCTTTCATATGATGAACATCTGTGACTTGTCTTGTGCATATTTTTGGAAGTGATGCTTGACAACCTTGTGATGATAGTAAAAAAGACTTTCTGATTTTAAGATATTCTCTTTCTTGTTTAGCACGTTTAGTAGAACGGTTGGCAAGAGGCTTTCTGTTGGTTGGTTTACTAGACTTAGCATTAACTGTTACAAAATGATATGACCAGCATTGTTTACAGTACCTCTTGCCTTTATGATTCTTCCAAATCATCCGTTCTTTTGTGCATCCATCACAAATCTTTTTCTTTGCTTTCATAATCTTTTTTATACATCCAACGGAATCCGTTATGTGATTGTGATTTAATTTTACCTGTTAAAGCTTTGGATAACCCACAGCTACGTAAGGCAGCACCTAATTCAATAGCTTCTTGACTTGATCTATACTCCTTTAGGAATACATTGTTCTTGTCAAGTTGTATGATAGGTTTACATAAAGGACTCTCATGTTTGGCATACTTAGTACTATGATGTAGATTGTTTTCTACTGCATGCTTTTGATTCTCTGCATTAGTACAACATTCAAGATTCCTGTAATAGTTGTTTAACTTATTCCCGTCTATGTGATTCACTTGTAAGGATTCACTATAGTCTTGACAAAAGTGTTTAGCTACTTCACGGTGTACGGTTAACATTTTAGATAAACCGTTTCTACCTATACGTAGTTTTATTCTTACATAACCTTTCTTACTAATAGCTGTTTTAAGTATACCACCTTTAGTGTAAGGTCTGGGTACAGATCTAACTTGGCCATGAGAGGATACTTCATAGTATCCCTCAAAGCCTGTAATGGGTTTCCATATTTCTTGATCATTCATTACTTAGTTTATTAAAGTTATAGGGTAAGACTTTCTTATCTACTAGTCTTTCTACTATATCTTTCTTTTCAATGTTTAAGTCTTTAAAAGACATCCTGCTGATAAACTTAGGATCAGGAGTAGAGTAATCATTTATTAAATCACTACATAATCTACTGTTAGTAAAGGTACGTAATATAGTATTGGTAAATGCTATAAACTTCTCTTGTTTCCATGTGTTTAACTCTTTTTGAGCACGGGCATGTACTTTTTTAATTCTTTTTTTCTTATCTGGATGCATAGTCTTTAACTCTTCTTGAGTGTACATTTTAATACCAAACATTGCTCTTTTGTATAAGAAGTTTTGAGTTTTGTTATAAGGATCTCTTTCATATTCACTGTAACGTTTACCTTTAAAGGAGTTACCGAATGTTTGAAAATCACTATACTTTCCTGTATACTCTACTCTTTCTTTTCTTTGTGCTAATTTTTGTTCTGTTGATTTTTTCATGGTGTGTTGCTTTAAATGATTTACAATAAGATAAATGACTTTATAGTCAATAAAAAAAAAGGGTATAAGAAATGGAATAATCCACATCTTATACCCTGTAATTAAATGTCCTAAGACAATTAATCCATATTATAGATTAAAATCTTGGTTAGGCTCTAATTTTGCACTTTCTTTAGAAGATGCATAAGCCGCCTGGATTTCTAATCCGTTGGTGTGTTTTAAACCACCGTTAACTATTTCTCCTGATTCATCAGTGTCATAGTCTGTTGCTGTAGAATCAGCTGTATAGAAATGCTTTCTGTAGATTGGTTCTCCATCTACACAACATACTATACCTGTTTCACCTGCAATTTTGTAATCTCTTTCAGGATCTTTCTTATTAAAAGGAGCTAATGATTGTCTTACAATTATTTTACCTTCTACTGCTTCACCTGCATCCCATCCAAAACCTGCAAGGTCTTCTACTGTACCTGGAATTAATGCTGATAATTTCATTTTTCTTGCAAAACCTGAATTATCTATTAACATTCTAGTTTGTTCTACTCTGATGTGTCCATACTCAGGATTGGTTTTTGATTTTACAATTACATTTCCTGCTTCGTCTGCTGTTACTTTTACTGAATTTTTCATTCTGTTTTTGATTTTAATTAATAAAAATTATTTGATTTTAATATTGGGATATTTGACTTGACTATCCTTCCATACACTATCCCTTTGTGTACTTCAGGACCCATCATGAACCGTTCATAAATTGATTGTATCTTGCAATATCTAATTGCACTTGTTGGTTCTGTGGTATATATTCTTTTTTAGGTGTTAACCATTTAACTATTTTTCTAATAAACTTTCTCACTTTACTTGGGCTTGATTAATAAACTTTAAATTGATTATGTGTATAGATTATTTAATATACACAATGACAAGAGAGGGTGGTAATAAATGAAGTTTTACTTATTTAAGTTAAGTATCTTAATTTTCAAAATAATAAATGAGGGATTATTACAACGTAGCTACTAAACATCTTTGTAATTATCACCCTCAATTATTAATTGTGACAATCCACCATGATTATCAATTGCGTAATTAGTCTTCTGGTAAATTATTTAGATTGACTGGACCTATAGTATCTTGGTCATCATCTCTTTCTGGTGTGTAATCTAATTCTGATTCTTTGTGAGCAGGCTTGTCTTTTTCTACTTTAGTACCTTTGTTAAATGAAAAATTATAGGAGGGGTCGTCACCATACCCACTGTGTGTAAGTTCATGAAGTTCTTGATCATTCAAGGATAAGTACTCTTCAAGGCTTAAGTAAATAACTTTGCCACTTGGTAATTGATATAACATTTTTTTAATCCTGCAAACATAAGTGTCAAAAATAATGAAATATTTTTAATTTTTCTATTGATTATATAAAATATATAATAAGAAGGTTATAAATATTAAACTTATTAATATTATAAGCCTAATATGTATACGTCTTATATCTTTATCAAGCTCTTCTAATATTACCTTTTGAATATCTAGTTTCTTATCAACTTGAGTTTTGTTTTTTTGATACTTGTCTAAGTACACATATTTCACCTTAGTTTTACCACTATTGGACCGTGAACTTTTTTCTTTTTTTTGGGACATGTTTTTTATTTTTTTGTTGCTTTATTAACGGTTGTGTGTGGGCATGATAGTAAACAAGCTATAACTCTAATGGAAATTCTTCTGATAACCCTGCTATATACATCTGATGTACATCACTAGTATATTCGTGTGTCTCACCTTCAGCATTAATATATTTATATGTAACTTGGTAAGGATAATTAGAATAAGGTTGAGTTCCGGATATTAGAGCCACCATATGGTCATTAGCTATTAAGCCTTCTTCAATCATTTTTTCTACATTAAACAAATAATCTGTTAAGCCTACTTTACGTATGCTAACACTATCCCCTATTTTATATTCTAATACTGGATGAATATTTAATGAGGCTTTGAATACTCTTTCTAAAGCATCATGATTTTCTGACAATACACCTACTATACACTCTGACATCAATTCCTGATGTTCAGCTTTAAAAACTTTCTTTAGTTTTTCTTGGATTTCTTTACTAGTAAACCTCAAAGTAATTTCTTTTGCCATTTATCTATATTTAAGTTTATAACAATAAATTTTTTTTGAAAAAAAAAATATATATTTCACGGAGAAGAAACACAGCTATATTGCTACATCTCTTCCCCGCTTCTGTTACCAAGAAGGATAAATCCTCCTCTGAATCTTATTCATTTACATAGGTTAGTGACTGTGCCACCGGCTTGTACCTGTCACTATTAATAGCATTCATCATCAGTTGTTGAGGTGTTGTAACCTCCCCTTGAAGAATTGCTGTTAATATTGCAGGACTAAACCCACTCACTAAACCTACACGCGTAGCCTTCATACTAGCTGGTACATTACCCACACGTCCGTTAACATTCCAGAAGATAATCTCTGGCATAACGTAACCTGCTTCATTGTATCTAGTTCTAATAGCATCAAGATTAGTCTGACCGTCACATGCATAATCAAACTCCATATCACTAATGATAAGTAGCTTGGTTGGCATTTCTGATTCAGGAAGTTCCTCTCTTACAGCACTGTTTAACACAAGGTCAAACGTTGCTTGTAAGTTAGTAGACATTCCCCAATCAGCATGACTGATAGAATTAAATCTTTGAATTAGATTTTTCCCTTGAACATACTGCATTGTAGGTGTTTCACTGAAAGTTAAGAATGCATCCTTAAAGATACCTTCATTTCTTTCACTAATGTATAACCCCAATGATACAGCTACGTCCATAGGTAGACCCATCATAGAACCTGATACATCACATACAGGTAAGATCCTTTCAGAACTTCCCTCCATGTAATTAGGTAATGATTGCCATTGAGCTTGGATAGCATTAGTATCTTCTCCATTACAAACTGCTTGAAACAATTGGTGTGGAAATAACACTGACGCATTTACCTTACTCTTACCGTCTAATACATCTTGGTTGAATGCATTGAACCTTACTGTATCTTTTGCTGAGAAAAGATTACGGTATTTGTTCATAGCAATAGAAGGTACTTTAGAGTACTCAATATCTGCAAGTTCCCCTGCACATATCTTCTGTTCAACTGTATCAGACTTAGCAACAAGATACTTTCTGAAAGCCTTTGGGGACTTAGATAAGTATTTGTGCATGGCAACAAACCACTCTCCTTTACGTGGAAACCACTTGGCAAGGAGATTAGCATGGTCATGTTCTTCTAACTGTACTGCTAGGAAGTTTAGTTTGTTTTGATCCGGAGATTCTATAACAAATAAATCTTTCCATGAGCCATACTCAGGAACATGAATTGCTAAGGTATCCCAAACATCATTGTGATATTTGTCCATATACTTAGCAATGACTTGAAAGAATCTCTTTTCTCCAGCTCCACCTCTACAATCTCTAGCCCAGAATAAAATCTGGCATGCTAGTATATTGTTATCAGAGTAGGCTCTTAGAAATAAAGAGATTATTTCATCTTCACTCATTCTTCTACTAGCACCTGCTAGGAAGAACATATCAAGACACGCACTGAGTGAGGTGCTATGAGTCACTGCTCCGTTAGAAGTTAATGAATCATATTGTCTTGTTGCATTAATTAAGTTGTTCATGGTGTAAAGTTTTTAAGTTTGATTTGATTGTTGACTTGGTTTAAATAATAGGAGAAGGATAGACCTACTTGCAGGCTATCAGTTTGGAGTCCCAGATTACGTTAAAAGATAAAAAGTTTTCACTTCCATCCTTCTCCTGGTTTGACATCTGTCTATCTTTAGTTAGATGTGCTGATGTAATCTTTTTTAACTCCAGTGTATTAAAATCTTACAGAATAGAACCCTGTTTTATGTCTTGGGCAGACTTCGCTTATATGTAGATTTATATAGTGCTGATCTATTCTTTAAATTTTAATGTGTTAAAAGGGTAGTGAAAGGTTTTCTGTTTGCTAAAATAAGAAAATGGATTGAGTTCAACAATCCGTTTTCTTAAAAAATGAAATTTTATGAAACATACAATCACTACCCTAATGCTTTTGACTTTTTTTTGAGTATCACTTACTATAATTCGGTGTACTCAAGGTAATAAGTCAATACCTACAACATTCACTGCATTAGTGTCTACGCTGCCAACTCCTGACGATTGCACCTATAGCCATATACTGGCTATAACGCTCTAAGCTTAAGCATCTATTTATACTGGCTCAGACCAGTTGTGTAATTACAAATATATTATTTTTTTAGAATGGTAAATCATCATGATCTATATAATCACGAGGATCTTCTGGCTTTTCTTGCTCAGATGGTGGTGTTGGCTGAGCATGACTATATAATTCAAGCATCCAAAGTGGATAACCTGAATCATTAATTTCATTTAGACTTTCTTGATACATTTCATATAATAAATCTTCATTTGACATAGCTTATTAGTTTAAAGTGAATCTAATTTAATATCTTGTTCATACTCAAGGAGCATAGCATCCATGTAATCTTCAATATGCTGGATTAACATAGAAGGGAGATTAATATTGTGCTCACAATCTACCATAGCATACATAACTTCATCTAGGTAGTGATTACTTCCTGTGTCTATGTAACATATGAATGCATGGATAATTTTATCAAGAGCTTGAGTCTTACTTTTTTTTGTGGATACTTGCTGGAGTATAGTTAACTCCTTAAGGATATTATAATGTCCTTCAAAATCATTTCTTTTCATGGTGGGTGTATTTAATTGTTAAACTTATTAATTGATTGGTGGCAATACAGGGAATTGAACCCTAACTTAACATTATTTATAAGTGTTACCTAACTAATGCCATATAGAAAGTAATATATCAATAGAGTGCTTATCTAGTTTTACAACTAGCTGATACTGTTTCAGTCTAATCAGTGGTATTGCTTGCCTCATTTCTCTATTGGTATAACCCTCTTAAGAAGACACTTGTAGCTATATACATAGTATATTTTATATAAGTGTATGCTTTAGAAGGATTTTTTAGTGTTAAGGATAAGTGGATATTTGAAGTCCTTCTCATGTATCCTAACACATTTAAACTTGTTTTTCTCAAAATAATTAAGAGAAAACGTGATGATATCCGGGTTAAGAAGATAAAAAGACTGCAAGGATTACTCCTTACAGTCTTATTATACTATATTTCTATAGATTCTCAAGCCCTTTAGCATCTCCTTTAGCTTTAATAGCTTTAGGTTCTGCAGAAGGTTCAGGTGCACTAGCACTTGTACCTAATAGCTGTTCTACTGCTTGTTTAGCAATAGCATCAGCAAACTTACCGTCAAATTGGCTAACCAAACTTGACATCTGCTCAAATGCAGACATGTCTACTACAGCTTTACCAGCTGATGTTATGATAAGGTCACATACCTTACCTGCATAGTTAGTTGTGAAGAATAACGGATTACCGTTATCATCTTCTCTAACATTAGTACCTTGAGAAGCTTTATAAGCTTTAAGGTCTTTAGTGTTTCCTGTAACTTGGTACACAAACACTGTACGTCCACTACCTTGTTTACGGTAGCTTCTTTCAAATTTAATTTTCATAAAATTAGATTTTTTGGGTTAAACATTAATTGATTAATTGACTTTGTATGACTAGTATACACTATTCACACTATTACAAGAAAGGGTGGTAGTAAATGATACCCGTCTTATATATTCCCAAAATCATCAATGCTATACTGATGATATGGGCTTGCTTAGATGGCCTTTATAGCTTATTAGCTTAATAGGGTGTTCTATACACTATTGCAGGAATGGGTGGTAGTGAATGAAATATATCTTATTTTGTAACTACTTGATACTTAGTAAGTGAGTCTACTTGTTACACGGGGTGGAGACAACTATTTCTTTTTGGCTTTACCTCCACGGCCATTACGGGCCCTATTAGAGGAACTTTTTTCGTTAACAAGCTTGCCGGATTTAGTGTGGGACTTATCTTCACCCTTCTTATTGGGCATCTCTCTGTTGGCTTTGTTCAACTTGGCTCTGTACTTCTTTCTCTTCTTAGAAGCATGATACTCTTTGTTATATGCATTCTTCTTATCTCTTGCAGCTTTGTTTTTTGCAAAGTACTTAGCAGATTTACTCTTACCAGTTGATTTGCCTGCATTCTTGTTTCTTCTTTGAGGTACTTTCTTTGTTGCCATGTACTAATATACAAAATTTCTCCCAAAGTAACCAATGGATGAGGTGAAGATGATAGTAACTTACCTATCTTATTGTGACTATCTTTTCTTGTTGGACACATAAGTCCAACAATAATAACGCGTGACTGGAAGGAACACCAATAGAAGGGTTAATACCCTAATACCTGCAGAGTATTAGGGTCACACTGCTAAGTGCGTAGAACATTTGGGTTTAGGGGAGTTCTTATATCCGCTAAGGTTCACTAACGTAGTACCTCAAACTATTAAATCACGTCCCATACGTCTATGGAATTTTCTTGTTATTGCAAGAATGGGTGGTGTTAAATGTGATAAGAAAGAAAAAGCAACACCTTTTCAGGTGTTGCTTGTACTCTTAGAGCTTGTCCAAGTCTTCAGGCTCAGATGCAGGCTTTATAGCCTTTGGCTCTTCTGCATCTTCAGTAGACGGTATAGGACTGCCTAACAGTTGTTTTACAAGTGCTGAAGCTAATGCCTCACCAAATGCACCTCCATTGAACTGCTCAACCAAAGATTGTGCTTGTTCAAACTGTGACATATCCGCAAACCACTTGCCTTTAGAAGACTGTGTTAGGATACCGTTTTTACCAATATACTTACTGGTAAACCATAGGCCTGTTCCGTCATCATCTTCACGGTAGAAATTACCTTGAGATTTTTTGTAAGCCTTAATAGACTTATCAGAACCTTTAACTGCATATACAAATACAGTATTACCTTTTTCATTTTTGTACTCACGTACATACTTTACATTCATCTTCATAATAGATAGATTTTAGTTAATAAATATTTAATTACACTTTTTTAAGAATGGGTGGTTATGAATGGAATTAAAAAAACAAATGCCTTTACTATTAAAGTAAAGACATTTGTTCAACAGGTATATGAATATCATTTAAGTCTTCAAGAATTTTGAAATCTCTCATTTGTTCATATAGTTCTTCTGCAAGCATTTCTGATTTGATTTGAATTAGAAATAAGAAATCATTGTCTCTCATTTGTTCAGATAAGCATGAGTTATCTTGATTAGCCATTAAATCACTTATCATTGATGCTTGGTCTAGTGAAAGACCTTGGTTGTTGTTTGATGATAGTAAGTTCATTGTTCATTTAGTTTAGATTGGGACATCACTAGTAGTAGTGATAGTCCCATTATTAATAATATAATCATACTTTAGATGGTTTTACGTTAATTGCTCTAACCATTTTGTATTTGATTACCTCATACTTTATGTTAAAGAATAAGCATAAGAACATATATTCTGTTCTATGTTTATCTTTATAGCTGTAACCTTCTGCACCTAGACCGAAGCCTAGGAAAGGTATTAGTTCAGCTGTTAACCGTCTACTTTTTCTTTTTTGATTTTTCATAATAATTTAGAATGGGCAAACTGCTGAACAGTTTGCAGGTTTTGGATACTGTTTACTTGCAGCACACGATGTGGCAAGTATTGCTAATGACACTATTACTATAGATATCATTAATTTGTGATTAAGTTTTTTCATAATATTTTTTAATTCAAGAATGGGTGGTTTACATTTAAAGAAGAGAGAGAGTATCCCACTATGTAGGCTAACATACTCTCTGCTCTTCTAATCTCCTAACGTGATGGTTGGGAGTAATACCTGTTCCTAACAATGTTTCCACATTGATATTTTTTGTACTTAGGATATTGGTAAAAAGCAATGTCAATTGCTTGATATTTGGTTATTGCTCTAAACTGAGCAGCAATCTTAATACCTTCTTTATTGGACATTACTACGGTAAATTGTCTAGGTTCTTCCATGGCTTATTTAGTTTTAAAGTTATTATTTAATACTAACCATAAGCCTGCACCACATACAAATACCCACGCACATATAAACAATACGTCTGCACCAATTATACTTTGAAGCAAGCCTAATACTGCTGTTCCTATTACACTTATTAGAAGTGTCAATAGGAAGAAGTTGAAATAGTTCTTTTTCATAATGATATGTTTTTTTAGATTAATTTTTTAACAAGGATGGGTGGTCTTGAATGGTGTGGATGATAGTAAACAACATTCTTATAATATTAAGAGAAGGACAAAGGGAGCTACTGTTATTCACTCCCTTATTTAGTTACCATGACCAAGGCTTGTCCACTAGCCTATTACTAAAATGATAACCTGCCTAAAATGGCAAGTCATCATCTTCTAAAAGGTTAGCCTCTTCAAGCTCCCATTTAGTTTGGGCTCTGTCCATGTTCTCAAGCTTATCAAGCTTTGCATGGTCTGCATTCATCTTAGAACGTAGGATAGCTTTATCCATTTCTAATTTGAATACATGATAATCTTTAGATAAGACGCAACCTTCTATCCTTACTAGTTCTTTTCCATGTTTAGGAATAGTAATAAAGATGTTAAGTTCAGGATAAGAAGTTTGCATAAACTCTTTATTCTCCTTATCTAATTTGCAGTTAAATGCAAATACCGCATGATTTCCGTGAAATCTAGTTCCAAATGTTTTCATAATTTTTAAGTTTTTATTATTAAGTTTATTATAAGAATGGGTGGTTATAAATGTGTCAGCCAGTGTTAACAAAAAAGATAAAGCCTAAGCTTTACCTTTTTTGATGACACGTATGTCAACGGGAATACCTGATGAATTCAATGTTCTATGCACAACTTTTCCAGTTCTAACATATTCAACAACTTCAATAACGTTTCCTAATTCTCTTTTGATATATTTTCTTATCATGATTAAATGTGTTTAATTAATTAATTTTCTTATAAGAATGGGTGGTAACAAATGGCCTATATAAGACATAGACATTAGTATTAATATTATATCATTGTGTGTGTTGGAAGCTGGCTGTGTGAAACACAGACAGCGTGTGTGGTGGACAGGTGTTGGAGCAAGGACAGAGAGTCACAGTACACATAGCTAACATTTGTAAATAAAGAATGCTTTTTTCCCACAGTCAGCTGGTTTTGAAAGACTGTTGTGATATCATGGGGGGTACACCCAGATCCAGATTGATGGTGGGTCTAATACTATATAGGGTAATTACTCACACTATTGTCCAATTTTTTATTTACCTTGACCTTTCCTACAGGGGGGGGGTTCTGTTGTAAAGATTTGCATAGGGGGCTTTCCTGTAATGTGACTTATTTTTCTTCAGTCCTTGCTTATAAAATGTATTTAATGTATTTTTAGCCCATGGATGAGAATGACGAAGAACATAAAGAAATAACAGTAATACATCAAATATGTGATTTACCTTTGTATTATACAAAGTATCATGTAGTAGTATCAAAAAATCCTATACTTGCTAAAGAGCACATAGAAGAGCTTTATCCCGGAATAACAATGAACTTTAATAAACATACTCTTAGTTATACATGTACTATTAGACATGATGAAATGGGAGATGCGTTATTGGTCTATATTAAAATTAATGGAGGGGATCCTGAACAACCTATAGAATCTATTGTTGCACATGAAGCGGTTAACTTAGGATGGGTTCTTACAGATGAACTTGGTGTTAAAGTAGATAGTACAAATTATGTTACTCAAGCATATATAATAAGCGACATTGTAAAAAACATAACAAAAGTAATTCAAAAATTTGAAGAAGAAAATACAGGAATTGATGATTTGTAAAAAAAAATACTATATTTGCTTTCAATCTGTACGTTATTCATTCTGTGCTTGATTGATTGACTTGACTAAAAAAAGAGCTTGCTAACCAGTAAGCTCTTTTTTGTTTCATATTATTAATGAATATTAATAATTTTTTTGTATATTATATTAGTACTTAATAAAAGAATTAAAAAATAAGCTATGCCTAGATTACCCTTAATTAATAGAATTAAAGCTACTGAGATATTAGATGGTGATATTATAGAAATTAATAGAAAAATACCAGGCCGTCCTGGTGGAACTATGCTTGGTTTAAAAACTACTGTGGCAGAACTAGGAGTAGGAGGAAGTGCAAGTTGTGTTGGAATTGATTTTCCAGGGGAAGGACCAGGAAGTGGAACTTTATTAGAAACGGCAAACACTACTCTAACTGCATTACCAACATTGCCAAGTCAAAGTTGTTATGGACCTTCTGAGAGATCATGTTCAATGGATTGGATAACTAAGTCTTTTAAACCAAACACTAATGCTATTGATAAAATAAACGAAATAATAGCACAACCAAAAGAGCAATGGATAGTTGATGATTATAATAGTGAAGTTTTATGGGACTTATATAGAAATATTTGGCAAGCATATGATAAACAACTAGATGTAGTACAAGACACATTTAATCAAATTTTAAATGCAGCTTTAAATTTATTTGATACATTAGATAATGAATCAGGTGGTCTAATGGACCTTTCTTGTTTAACTACGTATATTGAAACTGTTAACAGTATACAAAACGTACTTAATGCAGCAAAAGCAGATGCTACGGATAAAGCAGCATACATATTCAACAATCCACCATCTTAATCGTAATAAACAATCCAGCCCAGGCTTGTAAAACAAAATAAAATAAAATAATGGCACAAGGAAATAACGCTAAAAGAGAAGGAGCAAGAAGCAATGAGCTTTATCAACTCCAAGCTCTAAACAGAATTGTTACTGCAGTTACTACAGGAACAGGTTCTCTAGCTACTGAAAGTACATTACTCTCAGTGCTAAACGCAATTATTGCGTCAGATCAAGATATTGAGATCTTATTAGTAAGAGATACTGGAAATGCTGATAAAATTGTACAACAAATAACTAATTATGAAACAGGAGTACCTGTAGTATCTTACAAAGATGTAGACGGTAATCCTTATACTCCAACAGGACCTTTAGAATATTTAGATCCTTCTGCAGTATTAAACCTAATGCTTACAGAGTTACTCACTCTTAATGCAGGGGGAGCTCTTGCAACAGAAGCAACTCAGTTATTAATAGATTCTAATATAGTTTTAGGTAATCTTACTTTAAATGCTATTGATACAGTATTAGATACTATTAAAATAGATTCTGATACACTAGCAACACCTGTTACAGGATTAGGCATGACCCTGTTTACAGGTGTCAACCAATCAGGAAGCACTAATGCAGGACAAAGAAGCATATCAATTCTTAATGCTGGAGCAAATGCTGCATCTGTTGCAGGAGGAGTAAATAACCTACTTCCAGGAGTAGAAGTAACATGGGAAGCAGGTGGCATTAGAGATACTTTAGGGTCTTTAACTTGGGATGGTACTGTCAATGGAGGAACTACATTAATAATTTCAACAGTAGGATAGCTATGAGCATAAAAAGAAATTTACCAGATGATGAATATCAAGCGGCATTAGCTGCCAATAGTCCAACAGCTGCAAATCCATTTGCTACTATAGCAGATACTGGAGGTGGTGGTGGAAACACTATTTATACTGCTGATGATACCGTATTAACAAATAGAACTGCAACAGTTACTGATACATTAACTTGGTCAGGAGGAAGAACTGTTAGAAATGGAAATAAAATGAGCACTATAATAAATGGTGTTAAGACTATTGAGATTTGTGCATTAACTGATTTTCCAACTCCAACAGCAAATGTTATTACGTTAGAAGCTGATACTACATATCTAATAAGAGGTGTGGTAGATATTTTAGATAACAGACTAGATGTTCAAGTAGACAATGTAGCAATTGTAGGAGATGACAGAAATAAAGATATATTAAAAGCATCTACTCTTACAGGAGTAATGATTACCGTGGGGGCAGATGTTAACACATTAGATACAAACACTGAATATGATTTTACTTTAGATAATATTGGTTTACAAGTACCTCTAGGAAAAGTATTAGAAGCATCAAATATAGACAAAACAGTGGCTACAGGTAGTGTTTTTGGAAGGACTAAAGTTCTACAAATATCTAATTGTGAAATAAGAGATACTAAAGATGTATGGACTATTGTTGGATTTGAATTAGTGGATCTATTAAATAATTTAATTTGGTTTATTAATGGAACAGTATCACCTATAGGATGTCAATTTAAAAGTTGTAGACATTTAGAATTATCTTCTTGTGAAGTTTTTAACTGGGCAAACACTACTACTAATGTTTCTAACATGATTGAACTGTTAGATGATGTAATATCAACAGGAGTTGGGACACCTAGTATATTTAATGCAGTAGTTAATATAAATGGATCTATTATACATCCTGAATATGATCAAGTTGGTTTATCATTAAACTCTTTGTCAACTACAAAGTTTGGAACCATTTCATCTAATACATTCATTAATGCTAATCTTAATGCTGCAGGAAGCTTATTTTTACCAGAACAAGTGACACCTAATGGAATTTTACCAAACTATTCAGTTCCAGAATCTTTGACATATGATATATTTACTAACCAAGGACTGTTAAACTCTGTAGCTGGATCTGTTTCTACATTGTCAGCAAATGCAACTGCTACAACTCTTTCAATAGCTCCGGTTGCTTATACAGATATTAATACAGGAGCTGCTGCTGCAACACAAGCTGAGGTTAGATTTACAGCGGCTAATACTGGTATAGTGACTTATAATGGAGCAAAACAAATATTTTGCTCAATACATCTTTCAATAACTTTAGATTCAGGAGGTAATGATGATACATATACTGTAGGTATTTTTAAAGATTCAGGTGCTGGTTATGTTCTTTTACCTGGAAGTGAAGTAGAAATACAATTTAGTAGTAATAACCAAATTACTTTAGATGTAGGAACTGTAGCTATAAATTATGGAACTCTATTTAATAATGGTGATGCAGTAAAAATGCAGATTAAATCAACTGGTACTAGTGCTGCTATTACTGTTAAAGATTATCAACTAGTAATAAGAGAATAATGCAAAAGTTTCCAGGTTATGAATATGGTGAAATAACAAAGGATGGGACTGATGTGCTAATTAAATCTTTTCCAAAGTACTTTAATAATTCAGAGGGTGTGTTTTATGACTTAGGTTCTGGTAAAGGTAAACTATGCATATACATAGCTTCTAATACACCTTTAAAGAAAGTTTGTGGTGTAGAACTTCATACACAAAGATATAATGAGGCTAAGAAAAGTTCTAAAGACTTAAAATTAAATCAACTTTCTTTTATAGAATCTAATTTTGGTGACTGTGATTTATCTGATGCAACTATAGTTTATACAGATAACATATGTATGCCTAAACCAACACTTGAAAGGTTATACCAAGATTTACCAAAAGGATGTTTAGTAGTCACTACTAAAAAATTCTTAACAGGGGAAAGTAAAGAATCATGGAAAAAAACAAGTATAATAAAAAGAACATACACAAGTATAAGTCCTAATTGGTATATTATTAAATAAAAGAAATGGAAGCAGAAGGATTAACATTTGGATTAAACGCAATAGTAAGTATATTATTTGCAGCAGGAGGGGCACTTGGTTTTTGGTATACAATCAAAGGATCAGTAAACTTACTTGAGCAGAGAGTAAAGACACTTGAGGCTAATGATGCTATTTTACATAAAAGAGTTGAGAGTTTGAAATTAGAAGTTAAAGAAAATAGAGAGAAATCAGATACGTCTATTAGTGATATTACCGGTAAAATGCAGGAAATGGAGCTAAGAATTATTACTGCAATCCATGAACTTGGAAAATAAGTAATTACCTTCTTCTAATTAAACTTTTGATATTTAAACTTATTTTAGTTACATTTGTAGTGTAATATTAAAATAAGTTATTATGTCAAATGAAACCAACACATTGGAAGAGGAAACCCCAATCACTAAAGATCCTCATTATACAGAAGCTGAAATGAAAGAAATGAGGGCAGAAATGTCTAAATTTTATTCAGAAGAAATCAAATTCCTTAAAAAGCAGGAAGAGTATGAAAGACTTCTTGCTGATATTGAAGAACACAAAACACGTAAATTCACTATGATGCAACGTGCTGCTCAAATGTTTGCTGCTGCTGAGGCTGCTCAAACTGAATATGAGGAACAAGAAAAACAATCAGAATCAGAAGCACCCACAAAGGAACGTAAACTTAAAACCACTTGATATGTATAACTTAAATTCAAAAGGAATAATGGTTAGACAAATCCAAGAAGCTCTAAACATTCCTATAGATGGTTATTATGGACCTAAAACAAAAGCAGCTGTAATAAGTTTTCAAATGAATGAGAATTTAGTAGCTGATGGTATAGTAGGTCCTCAAACTTTAGAAGCAATGGGTATATTAGATACTGATCTTAAAGTAAGTAATAACAGGATTGTTACAGAAGATGGTTTAAAAATTAATTGCCATCACCTTTCACCAGATCAATACATAACAAAAGACTATCCTATTTCTCAAGACTTTTTATTCTTACATCATACAGCAGGCTGGAATAATCCATATAAATGTATTGATAGTTGGAACAGAGATAGCCGTGGTAGAATTGCTACTGAATTTGTTCTTGGTGGTCAAAATATTAAAAATAATGATAATAGCTATGATGGAGTTCTTGCTCAAGCTTTTCCAGAAGGTTGTCAAGGTTGGCATTTAGGTGCTACTGGTAGTTATTATATGAACCGTCATTCAGTAGGTATTGAAATTTGCAGTTTTGGTTATTTAACAACAGATGGAAAAACATATGTAGGAACACAAGCTCATGAAGATCAAATTCTTGATTTAGGATATGAATTTAGAGGGCATAAGCATTGGCATAAATATTCTGATAAACAAATTCATATACTTAAAAAAACAATCTTATATATTGCTAATAGAGATAATATTGATATTAGAGAAGGTCTTGTTAAATGGATATCTGAAAAAGGTCCTGCTGAAGCTTTTGAGTTTCAAAAAGATGCTTATGAAGGTAAGGTCAAGGGTCTATTAACTCATACAAATGTTAGGAAAGATAAAACAGACTGCTTTCCTCAACAAGAGTTAATAGATATGTTATTAAGTCTATAAAACCAACATAAAATGGCACAAGCAAATCTAGTATCTAAAAGAGTACGTATGGGGCATAGAGATATTATTAAGTACCAACTTATAACTCATTGTTTTATGAATGATATTCAACTTTCAAATAATGAGTTGGATTGTCTTACTCTATTAGGAGCTTTTGGAGAATTTGAATTATCAGAATTTTGCAATGCTGCGGTCACAGAAAAAATTTTTAAAACATCTCAAACAGTACGTAATTTTCTTACTAAAGCAAGTAAAATAAAAATAGTAAAAAAAGAAGGTACTAATAAAAAGAAAATTTTTTTAAATGATGATTTAAAAGTACAAACAACTGGAAATATAGTTTTAGATTTTAAAATAGCATATGTTACCCAAAAGTAGTAAACATTATATATTACCTACAGCTGCTGATTTAAACTTAAATCCACAACTTGTAGAAGATGTTGTAGCATTTTATTATTCAAAACTTAGAAATAGTTTAAGTAATTTAGATTTTTATAATATACAAGTAGAAAACTTAGGAACTTTTGATGTTAAAAAAAAAGAGCTTCCTAAGTTAGCTGCTAAATATATAAATCATTTATCTGTATTAAAAACTGATACATTCCGTCAAATGGCAATTAAAAAAGATGTAGAACTTAAATTAAAAAAAGTACAGGTATTACAAACAATTCTTAAAGAAGAAGCAATCCGTAAAAAACAATTTTTTAAAAATAAAAAAAATGGCAAAAATAAGTCTAGCTAAAATATGGCATAATAGAAAACAAATTTTAGAAGGTACATTTAACTTAGCTAAAAAAAATGAATTTGTAGAAGAAGTATCAGCATACAGAATGGCAATATGTAATACTTGTACTTATAAATCTGCATCAGAAGGATGTGGCATACCTGGTACAGGCCCTTGCTGCAGTGCATGTGGATGTAGTTTAAAAATAAAAACTAGATCTTTATCTTCAGCATGTGGAGCAATTGAAAAAGATGAACCTCCTAAATGGCTACCTGTAATGAGTCCAAAACAAGAAAATATTTTGGAACAAAAAGAAAAAGAAGAAAAATAACAAGTAAAAACCAACTCAAAAATCAACTCAAAAATGGAATTAATATTTAAAGCAGATACTCATAAGTATACTAGTGATGATGATCCAAAAAAACCGTGGTTAAGTACTACAGGAATCATATCCTTATTTAAAGCACCGTTTGATAAAGAAAAAGTAGCAACTAAAGCTTCAAAAAATAAAAAATCTAAATGGTATGGCATAGAACCTAAAAAGATCATAGATATATGGAGTAATGAAACTAACAGAGCTTTATCATTAGGTTCTTGGTATCATGACCAAAGAGAAGCAGAAGTAATAATGTGTGACACTCTAAGAAGAGATGGCATAGATTTACCAATCTATAGACCTATAGTAGATGGAGAATTAAAAAAAGCTCCAAATCAATCTCTTGTACCAGGAATCTATCCTGAGCATATGGTGTACTTAAAGTCAGCACGTATCTGTGGACAAGCAGACCGTGTAGAAGTTGTAGGTGATAGAATTGATATCTATGACTACAAGACTAATAAAGAAATCAAATTAGAAGCTTATACTAACTGGGAAGGTGTAACTAATAAGATGTCTACTCCGTTAAGACATGTTGATGACTGCAACTTTTTTCATTATGCATTACAATTAAGCATTTATATGTATATTATGTTAAAGCATAATCATTCATTAAAGCCTGGTAAAATGCAAATACATCACATTAAATTTGAAGTTGAAGAAAAAGATAAATATGGTTATCCTATTATAGCAAAAGATGCAGCAGGAGATCCTATTATTAAAGAAGTTGTTCCCTATGATGTTCCTTACTTAAAAAAAGAAGTAATAAGAATGATTAAGTATTTAAAAACACATCCAGAAGCTTATACTAAAAAGAAATGATAAAACTCTTAGAAATAGAAAACAGAACAGTAAAACCAACTGAACATTGTCAAACTATCAAATGGCTCAGGGTAATTCAAGAAAAGTTTGATAATTATATTGATGTCTATGCTTATATATTCTTTATGGCATGCCCTAGTGAAGAAAATCCTTTTTATAATATTCCTCTTGAAATGAGAGAGGAAACTATATTAAATGATTTAAATAGTGAAATAGATACTGAGGCTGATGAAATTGTTGAAGCTGTAGAGAAAGCCCAAATACTATATGAAACTCCAACAGTAAGAGCATACAAAGGTATTAAAACAGCATTAGATAATATTGCAGAGTATATGGCTAATACTACAATAACGGATGGTAAAGATGGTAACATAGCTCAGATAAGAGCTGTAGCAAAAGATTTTGATGCTATTAGACAATCTTATAAAGGAATTTGTAAAGACTTAGCTGCAGAACAAGAATCACACGTAAGAGGTGGTCAAAACTTAGGATATGATCAGTTATAATTATGTTAATAGCAAAATTTAATAAAGTAATACCCACTTATGATAATGGTACATGGACAGAAACTACATTTGATAATATAGAAGACTACAGAAGTTTTTTATTAAGTGTATTTAAAGAACCAGGTAAATATAATTTAGGAGAGTCTTCAAAATTATTTAATGAGCAAGCACGGCTTTTTAGAAAACAAGGAGATGTTTATTGTATGGCTCCTTTTAGAAGTAAAGATTTTGTTACTTATTGGGATGCTGAAAAACATAAATCAACAGAAGGTTGTATATTTCATGATAATGGAAACAGCTGGTACCTTCCACGAGATTATTATTTCTGGATAAACTTTCTTCCTATTTATGATAAAATAAAAAAGAAATTTGATTTCCCATTAGTGTGGGATGTACAGCTTCATATGGCTCTTTATGAAGAACTGGCTGAAGTTCATTATAAACACAGTAGTATCCTTAAGAAACGTCAAATAGCATCTTCATATTTCCATATGGGTAAACTTCTTAATAGAATATGGTTTGATTCAGGAGCTATTCTTAAAATAGGAGCATCTTTAAAAGACTATATTAATTTAGCAGGATCTTGGAAATTTTTAGATGAATACCGTGCTTTTCTTAATAGTAATACTGCTTGGTACCGTCCAATGAATCCAGGTAAAGTTTTAGAGTGGCAACAAAAGATTGAAGTTACTCAAGGTGGTAGAAAAAAAGAAGTAGGTCTTAAAGGAATGATGACAGGTATGTCATTTGAGCAAAGTCAAACTAAAGGTGTAGGGGGACCATGTTCTTTATTTTTTTATGAAGAAGCTGGAGTAGCTCCAACAATGGATAAGACTTTTGAGTATTTACGTCCTGCAATGCAAGCTGGAGATATCACAACAGGAATGTTTATAGCAGCAGGTTCTGTAGGAGATCTTAAAGATTGTGAACCTTTAAAAGAATTTACTTTACATCCTACTGATAATGATATCTATGCTGTAGAATCTGATCTTATAGATGACAAAGGCACAGTTGGTAGACATGGTTTATTTATTCCTGAGCAATGGGGAATGCCTCCTTATATTGATGAGTTTGGTAACTCTATGGTAGAAGAAGCTCTTAATGCTTTAGAAGAAAAGTTTGAGCATTGGAAAAAAACGTTACGTCCAGAACTATATCAACTTAGAATTTCACAGCATCCAAGAAATATTAAAGAAGCATTTGCATATAGAGAAGAATCTAAATTTCCATTAGATCTTGTTGAAATGCAAAAAAGAGCTATAGAAGATAAAGATTATCCATATGAGCTTATAGATTTAAAAGAAGATTATACTGAAACAATTTCTGTAAAAAGAACAAGTAAACCTCCTATTACTACTTTTCCTATTAAACTTAATGAAGAAGATAAATCAGGCAGTATAGTAGTTTGGGAAAGACCTGATAAAGATCCTGAGTTTGGACAATACATAGCATCAATAGATCCTGTGTCAGAAGGAAAGACAACTACTTCTGATTCTTTATGTTCAATATATGTTTATAAATCAGCAACACAAGTAAAAAGATATACTGAAAATGGAGTAGAAAATTTTATAGAAGGAGATAAAGTAGTTGCTGCTTGGTGTGGAAGATTTGATGATATAAATGAAACACATAAACGGTTAAGATTAATTATAGAATGGTATAATGCTTGGACATTAGTTGAGAATAATATTTCTTTATTTATTCAATATATGATTAAAGAAAGAAAACAGAAATATCTCATACCTAAAAATCAAATGGTATTTCTTAAAGAAGCTCAAGCTAATAAAACTGTATATGCTGATTATGGCTGGAAAAATACAGGAACACTTTTTAAAAACCATATGTTAAACTATTTAATAGAATGGCTAAAAGAAGTTGTAGAAGAAGAATTAGATGATGAAGGAGTAATTAAAAAAAAGTATTACGGTATACGTAGATTACCTGACATTATGGCCATGAAAGAAATGGAAGCTTATAAAGACGGTGTCAACGTGGATAGATTAGTATCTTTAGCTGCTCTTATATCTTTTGTTAAGATTAGAGAATCCAATACTCAGGTCAATATAAGAGTTGAAAATCAGATAAACAATAACTTGGAAAAGTCCCAAAATTTGTATAAATTAAAGAGTGGTGCATTCCGTCACATGGGTAGGTCAAAAAACCAATCTAGTGTTAAAGGAAAAAGATCACCCTTCAAACGTATAAGGTAGATGAAAATATTAAATGCATTAGATCTCAAAAAAGGAGCAAAAGCTAAACATAATAAATTATGGAGCATTTCTCAACCACTTCAATTTGTATCAAATAAAGAAAAAAATGAAGAGTGGGCTGCTTGGAACATGGATTGGTTAGAATGGAATGGTCTTAAACAGCTTCGTCAAAATGCTAGAAAACTTATGAAAAATTATAAGTTGGCTAATGGCATAATAGATAAGACAGATTATATTGTAGAGGATAATCATGAAATGAAAGATGTTGTTGATCAGCTGGCATCTAATGATGAAATGGAAGCTTTAGAATTAAAGTTTTTTCCTATTATACCTAACGTAGTAAATACACTAGTTGCTGAATTTGCTAAAAGAAATAAAAGAGTTACTTTCCGTGCAGTAGATGAATATACTCATAATGAGATAATAGAACGTAAAAAAGCTGATATAGAAAACGTTATTGTAAAACAAGCTGAAGCTAGAATGTTAAGTCAAATGATTAATCAAGGTTTAGACCCTGAAGATCCAGAAACTCAACAAATGATGCAACAGCAAACTTCACCAGAGCATTTAAAAACATTACCTGAAATACAAGATTTTTATAATAAAGATTATGAAGTCTTAGCAGAAAAATGGGCTTCTAAACAATATGTTATAGATGAAGAAAGATTTAAAATGGATGAACTTGAAGAAAGAGCATTCCGTGATAAACTTACTACAGATAGAGAATTTTGGCATTTTAAAATGTATGAAGATGACTATGATGTTGAATTATGGAATCCTGCTCTTACTTTTTATCATAAGTCACCAGATGCAAGATATATCTCTCAAGGTAATTGGGTAGGTAAAATAGAAATGATGACTGTTGCTGATGTGATTGATAAGTACGGATGGGTAATGAATGAAAAACAGCTTTATAGTTTACAGCAAGCATATCCTATTGGAGCTGCAGGTTATCCAATTGCAGGACTACAAAATGATGGTTCTTTTTATGATGCTACTAAATCACATGCTTGGAATACAGGATCACCATCATTAGCTTATAGACAATATACTTCTATGAGGGATAATTACCTTAATAACAGTAATGATGTTGTAGAATGGGTTTTAAATGAATCTGAAGATTATAATCCGGATGGACCTACTATGTTACGTGTAAGTACAGCATACTGGAAATCACAAAGAAAAATTGGACACCTGACTAAGATTTCAGAAAATGGTGAAGTTACTACTGATATAATAACTGAAGAATACAATATAACAGATAAGCCCCAATACAATACTTCTTTAATAAGAAACAAAACTCCACAAAATTTATTATTTGGAGAGCACATTGAATGGGTATGGATTAATCATGTTTGGGGTGGTGTTAAAATTGGACCCAATGCTCCAACATTTTTAGGAATAGAAAATACTCAAGGAGTTAATCCTATTTATTTAGGTATTAATCAAAACAGAATTAAACCTTTAAAGTTTCAATTTAAAGGTGATACTACTTTATATGGATCTAAACTTCCTGTAGAAGGAAGAATATTTACTGATAGAAATAGTAAATCTCATTCATTAGTAGATTCAATGAAACCTTTTCAAATTGGTTACAATATTGTAAATAATCAAATATCAGATATTTTAGTTGATGAGATTGGTACTGTATTATTATTAGATCAAAATGCTTTACCTCAACATTCATTAGGTGAAGATTGGGGTAAAGGTAATTTAGCTAAAGCTTATGTGGCAATGAAGGACTTTAGTATGTTACCTTTAGATACTACAATTACTAATACTGAAAATCCTTTAGCTTTTCAGCATTACCAACAGTTAGATCTTTCTCAAACGCAAAGATTAATGTCTAGAATTCAATTGGCTCAATTCTTTAAACAACAAGCTTATGAGCAAGTTGGTGTTAACCCTCAAAGAATGGGTTCTCCAGTTGGTCAAAACATGACTGCTACAGAAGTTGAACAAACTCAAATAGGTTCATATGCTCAAACAGAAATGCATTTTGTAGAACATTGTGATCACCTTATGCCTAGAGTTCATCAAATGAGAACTGATTTAGCTCAATGGTATCATTCTACTAATCCTTCAATTAGACTTCAACATATGACTTCTTTAGATGAAAGGATTAATTTTGAAATAAACGGTGAAGATTTAATGCTTAAAGATATTAATGTATTCTGTACTACTAAAGCTAATCATAGAAAGCTTTTAGAGCAAATGCAACAATTGGCTGCAAACAATAATACTACAGGAGGTTCTATTTATGATTTAGGTAAAGTAATGGAAGCAGATTCTCTTGGTACTCTTAATAGTGCTCTTAAAGCTTCAGAGAGTAAAATTCAAGCACAAGCACAACAACAACGTGCTCATGAAGAAAAGATGGCTCAAATGGCTCAACAACAAGCTGCACAAGAAAAACAAATGGAGTTAGATCATGAGGCACAAGAAAATGAAAAAGATAGACGTAAAGATTTACTTGTAGCTGAAATTAAAGCTGCTGGTTATGGAGCTATGCAAGATTTAAATCAAAATATGCAATCAGACTTTATAGACCAGGTGGATAAACTTAAAAAAACTGAGCAATATCAACAAACTATAGATATACAACAACAAAAAGCTGATGAGTCTAAAGCTCATAATGCATCTAAGCAACAAGTAAAAAGAGAAGAGATGGCTCTTAAAAGAGAATTAAAAGAAAAAGATGTACAAATAGCTATGGAAAATAAGAATCAATATGATTTTAAAAACCCTAAAGAAAAGAAAGATAAAAAATCATAGCTATATAGTTGTAAATTATTTTTAGTTTATCAATAATTTAAAAACTTTTAATGTTTAATTTTCATAAGTTTGTTGTATATTATAATAGTTAGACATTAACAAAACCAACAATATGAGTAAAAAAGAAGAAACTACAAGTGTAGCTCAAGTTGATATAGACTTGGGAGACATTTTAGGAACAGGAGCAGATACAGTAATGCTGGCAAACGAGGCAGCAAATAAAAAACCAACGGTTTTTTCACGTTCTAAACCTGACACAAAGTTCCTTGACAAACCGGTAGAAGAGACTACTGGTACTGATGAGAAGCCTGCTGAAGAAGAAACATCTGAAGCTGCTACTGAAGCTACACCTGCTGCTGAAATTGAAACTTCAGTTGTAGAAGAAACTTTAGAACCTGTTATTAATGATGATCCTTTAGGGCAACCTGGAGAAGAACTTATTTCTGAAAGTGATAATAACAAAGGTGGTAGACCTACAGCTTTAGTTACTGCAACTAAAAAGCTTATTGAAAAAGGTCTTCTTACTCCTTTTGTAGATGAATCAGGAAATGAAGAAGATCTATCTAAATATACAGCTGAAGATTTTGAAGAACTGATTGCTGCTAATTTTAAAAACAGTGAAAGTAAAGTAGGAGAAAACATTGCTGGTCAATTTTTTCAATCTTTGCCTGAAGAACTTCAATATGCATACAAGTATGTATCTGATGGGGGACAAGACATAAAAGGAATGTTCCAAGCTTTGGCACAGTCACAAGAAGTTAAGCAAATTGATGTTACAAGTGAAGCAGGACAAAAATATGCTATTAGAGCTTATTTGAGTGCAACTAATTATGGAACACCTGAAGAAATAGAAGATGAAATTTATTCATTAGAAGATAGAGGAGAATTAGAGAAAAAAGCTAATCAGTTTAAGCCAAAGCTAGACAGGATGCAAGAAGAAGTTGTTAACCGTAGAGTAGCACAACAAGAGCAAGAGGCAAAACAAAGAGCACAGCAATCTCAACAGTACATAGATACAGTTTATTCTACTTTAGAAAAAGGAGATTTGAATGGATTAACATTAGACAATAAAACTCAGAATATGCTATATGCTGGTTTAGTTCAATCTAATTATCCATCAATGAGTGGAAAGCAAACAAATATGCTTGGACACTTGCTAGAGAAATATCAATGGCAAGAACCTAGACATGATTTAATTGCTGAAGCATTGTGGTTGCTTGCGGATCCTGATGGTTACAAAAACAATGTAGCAAAAGGGACTAAACAAGCAGAAGCACAAAAAACTTTACGTACATTGAAAACTGAACAAGCTACTAAGTCAGCTGGAAGTGTACGAGAAGAACCACAAACTCACCAAAGAAAAGTGAGTAGAGGTGTCCAAAGGCCTAAGAAAAATTTCTTTGGAAGATAAAAATGGCAATAAGTGCAAATAAATATAAATAATAATTAATAATTAAAACTGTTACAAAATGGCAACACCAGTATTTAACAACGGACTGTTTTTAAGAGATACCTCTTATCAAGCAAGTTCACACGTTGATTCTTACCATTTAGCTTCAATGCTTAAAGACGCAGAACCTACAGACATGGGACCCGTAGACATATGGGCTATGACTCAAAAAGTTGAAATGCCTCTTTATCAGATGTCAAGCTTTGGTGGGGAAAACGTTATTGAAGTAGATAATGTAAGAGGAGAGTGGAAATGGCAAACACCAATTTCACAAGACCTTCCTTATATTATGGAAGATGTAGAACCAGGTAACACCACTAAAGGTGTAGATGGAACTACTTTTAAAATTAAATTGAGCAAACGTGAATTTGGTCATGGAGATATCATTACTTATGATAAGTATAATGGTGTGGAAATGATTATCTCTGCTGAAGATGATATTCTTCCAATTGGAGATGGATTCATTTATACTGTTTCTTTAGTAAACAATGACTCATACAAATTTTTAGATAATCAATTTTTAAAATCAGGTACTAAGTTCTTCAGAAAAGGTTCTGCAAGAGGTGAGTATGGAGAAAGATTTTCAGATTTAACTACTAAATCAGGATACAGAGAATTTTATAACTATGTTGGTGGAGCTGAAGCTCACGTACATTACTCTATATCTTCACGTGCAGACATGCAGATTAAAGGTGGAATGAATGCTGACGGTACTGTACCTGTTACAGAAATCTGGAGAAACTTTGATTCTAATATGGCATCTGATCCTTCTATTAGTTCTATTGAGGACATGGTAGGTAAAATGGGTAAAGACTATGTTAAGAGAGCTGTTGCAAACGGTGATTTATCTAGAACATTCTTAACTTCATTAGAAGCTGCTCATTTAACTAAAATTGCTAATGATATTGAAACTTACTTAATGTGGGGTCATGGTGGTAGAGTTAGACAAGACGGTCCAGATGATGTAAGATTATCTGTTGGTCTTTGGAAACAATTGGATAACTCTTTCAAAAGAGTTTACAACAAATCTTCTTTTACTCTTGAGTTGTTTAGAGCTGAGCTTTATAACTTCTACAATGGTAGAGTTGAGTTTGATGGTCCAGATCCAAAACGTCAAATCATTGTTCAAACCGGAATGGGTGGAATGAGAATGGTTAATGAAGCTATCAAAAGAGAAGCTGCAGCTGATAACTTTATCACAGTTAACGGTGATAAATCAGGTATCAACGGTGTAACAGGACAAGGAATGGATTTAGGATTTGGATATGCTTTTACTAGCTATGTGATTCCTTTCTTAGCTAACGTTAAGTTTGTTATTAATCCAGCATTTGATAATGTTCATACTAATGATGTAGAAAATCCAATTATTGATGGTCATCCATTATCTTCTTATTCATTTATTATCTTTGATATCACTGATAATACAAATGACAACATTTACATGTTGAAGTTGAAATGGGATAACCAACTTAAATGGTGGTACCAAAATGGTACTATGGATTACATGGGAAGAAGCCAAGGCTTCCAATCAAGTGGTCAGTTTAATGGATATAGAGTATACATGACTCAATGTATGCCTGCTATCTGGGTTAAGGATCCAACTAAAGTCCTCAAAATTGTTATGAGAAACCCAATTACGGGAGGTTCATTCTAATTTAGTTAACCATATACATTAAAAGCAGCTACCAGAAACGGAGCTGCTTTTGGTGGTATAGACCTGTAGGTCTTTAAGTAATATAAACCAACATTATAAAATCAATGACAAAAAAAGATCCACAATTTATTGAAGGTGATACTGTAGAAGTAAAAGGAGTTCCGACAGGTTCTTTACCTATTGAACCTTCAATTCCAGAAACATTAACAGAAAAACCAACTAAAAAATTAAAAAAAGATCCTGAAGCTTTTATCAAAGCATTTGATAAAACTGGTAAAATCTCTGTTAAACCTTTTGTAGACCAAAATAAAGAAAACATGGGTTTAGAAGACTACGGTATGGTAGTATTTCCAGGAGCTCATCAAGAAGAACAACTAGCTGCTATTGAAAGAAATGGTGTAGTTAGGTACATTACAGGTTTAGATGAATTTGCTCCTGAAGTACAAAATCTTTCTGATCCTGAAGTTAAAGAATCTGTTATATTTAATATTAGATCAGTAGTTGCTTATTTAGAAAAAATGTTAGCAACTAATGTTATTAAAATTAATGATGAAGACTTTTGGAGCAAGGTTAAATTACTTAGACCAGATAATCATAAATTTTGGAGTAAAATATCAGTTAGATGTAGTAATGATGCTCTTAACTTAGAACCTGCAAAAGATCCTTATGACTTAATTAAGTTTATGGCTATTGAAGCAGGAGGTTTTGATTTAGTTGCAAAATCATTTGATGATGCTAATGCTAAACCAGTAGCTCCTAAATTTTTCTTAGATAAAGAAGTACACACTGTATCACACAGAACTTCATTTAAAAAAATCCGTAATAAAGCAATTGGTTTGCTTGATTCAATGTCTAATAAAAGCACTAAAAAACTTATGTATGTTACAAAAGTATTAGACAGCAATAGTATTACTTATAAAAACAGTACTCCTGCTGATATTCTTTATGATGTATGTGATGATTATATAAATGGACTAGGAGCTGAGTCTAATAAAACTAAAGCTGCAGAATCATTTATAACTACTGCTAATTTAGATATGGAAACATTAAAGTTAAAAGCTTTAGTTAAAGATGCTTCATTCTATAAAATAATTAGTTTAAAAGCTGACGGTATGTTATATCATACGGCTAGTGCAACAATGTTAGGTAGAAATGTATCAGATGTTGTTATATATATGAAAAGCCCACTTAATGAAGATATACTTGTTAAAATTATGGGTGAAGTAGAAGCTTATTGGAATTCATGATAAAAAAATTAAATAAAATATTAAAATGCAAAAAGGCTGGGACAACTAATCCCAGCCTTATGCGCTTTAATGCAAAATATAGTAAACCTTTTCCTATTTATTTTAGATATCTTATGTTATGAATAATACAGTAATACAACTTAAAATAAAACAAAGACTTAATAAATTAGCTAGTTCTGACTATGACAATATTGAATGCTGGCAAGTTGTTGAAGCTTTTAATAAAGGTCAAGTTAGTTGGTGTAGAAGAAACTTGCATGGTATGAACCAAAAACAAGAAGGTGATGAACAATCTAAACGGAGGATTGATGATTTGCAAATCCTTCTTACAGAAGAATTAATGACTTTATCTATTAAAGATACTTTTAATGAAACCAATACTTTACCAGAAAATTATTTAGAATGGAAAAGAATTTCTGGAGAAGGTATTAATGAATGTTGCAATGAACCTAAAAAAATGGTTATTTATTTAGCTGAAGAAGCTAATGTAGATTCTTTATTAAGAGATGACAATAAAAAACCTAATTTTGAATGGGGAGAAACATTCTGTACACTAAAAGGAAATAAAGCAAGAATTTTTACAAATAATGAATTTAATATAGAAAATGTTATTCTTAGTTATTATAGGCAACCAAGACATATTGAAATAGAAGGTTGTGTAGATCCTTATACACAAATTCTATCTACTGTAAATATAGAATGTGAATTTAAAGATGATATTATAGAGTTATTTATTGATGAAGCTGCTAAAATTTTAGCAGGTGATATTGAATCAATTAATCAACAGCAAACCGCTGCTAATCAAGTAGAAACAAATAATTAAAAAATAAGATTGTGAATAATAATAAAACAAACCCAGCTGATGTAATGAAATTTTTCAGAGAACAAAGGCAAGCAAGACAATTACAAGCAATGAATTATGGAGGAATTAGTGATCCTACAAAAAAAATAGTAGCCGGACCTGGTGTATCTACTAATGCTGTAGGTAAACCTGCAGGTTCTCAAAATCAACAAGTAACTAAGTACCCTAAACCAAAACGTGAAAGCTTTGGAGCAAGACAAGCAAGATTAACTGGTAGATTTTAATAAAAAGTAAATTATTTCTCCTAACCCTTTGTGAGTTAGTAAAAAATAGTTATATTATAGTATATATTTATTAATTAAAACAAAAACAAAATGGCTTATTTTAATCACGCTTTCAAAAAAGCGTTTGTAGCAACAAAAGCAACTCAATCTGAATCACCAGGATTTACTCCTGGTGGATCACCTGGTGAAAGTGCAGCTGTTGATTCAGGGATATTAACATCTGTTGATGTACATGTATCTAAACTAAAAAGTACTGCACCTGCAGAAGGAATGCAATTGGGACCTGGAGTAACAGGTTTTTTTAATGAAAAAACAGATACATCTATTATTCTTGGCAAAACTGATGATTGCTGTTCTTTTTATGTAGCAAGTGCTTCAATTAAATTAAATGACAAACAAGGTCCTTTTCACGGAGGTTACCAAGAGTCAAACAAATCAAAAGTAATTAATCCTAAGTTTTTAAGAAAAGCTTGGAAAGTTGATGCTAATGAGGCTTCTCAAGCAATTTTACAAGTTGGAGGAACTCCTGATAATATTGCTGCAAATGCAGATTGTCTTAAAGAATTTTTATGTGGAGAATCTTACTACTTAAGAGTAGAAGCTAAAGGAACTGCAGCATTAAGATTTGCTAATCATAACTTATATCAAACATTACAAGCTGATGGTGGATGTTGTGCTGATCCTTCTAATCCAGATATTTTATTAGAAAATGGTTTAGATATCTATAAGCAATGGGGAACAGCAATTGCTGAAAATCCATACTTATCAGATTTCATTAATCCAATTTTAGTTGTAGATGGTGATTCTTACGCATATAATGCAGAATTAGCAGTTGCTGCTGGCTTAGTTGAAACTCAAGTTTATTCTGCAGTTACAACTTCTGCTACTAATGCTGGTTTAATTTTAATGGGAGCTTATGTAGATACTAAATTCCAAGATTGTACTTTCCAACCAATGGATTACTATGGTAAAGAACCAGTTCAATTGTTTGCTTCTGAAGTAGACTTGAATGGTGATCCTTGTACTTTTGGTGGAGTATGTGTTGTAGAAACTTGTCCTGGTATCCAAGCTAATGGTTTAGGAGAGCAAAAAGTAAGAGAATTAATCTTATCTGAATCTTATTTACAAAACTTCATGTCAACAGATTTAAGAATCCGTGAGATTACTCAAGGAACTAGAGCATATGAAGTTTTATCAAGAACAGGAAGTTATAGTTCTTTCTTTATGTTACACTCAGTACCTAGATATAGCAATCCATCTGGAACTTATGATAATGACCAATACTTATTGGAAATTATAGGTGATGAGGCTACAACTCAGCTTTTAGAAGATGCAGTAATTAATCTAGAGCGTGGATGTGGTTCAGATTGCGGAATTGTTGAGGATTACACAGCAATAAGCGAATGTGAGTTTGAACTACCAGTAGTATAAATCATAGTTTAACTTAATATAAAAGGAGAGTTGAGTTTTTACTCTTCTCTCCTTTTTTTATTTTTTAAAATTAACAACAATGGCTAGACATGTATTAAGCTTAGAAGTAGAAGATACATTAAACTGTACTATACTTAGAATTGAGGATACTTCAATATATGAAGCTACAATGCCTGTAGAGTGTCCTTTATTAGAAATAACTTTACCCGGATTTACTTCTGCGGTACAAATTGGTGAAACTATAATTGATCCAAGTTTTAGAATAAATTTAACTGCTTGTGAACTTGAGATACAGTCTTCTGGATGCGGTACTGAATTTGAAAATCTTCCTGATGGAATTTATGTAATTAAATATAGTGTCAGTCCTAATGATGAAGTCTATGTAGAGTATAATCATTTAAGAGTATCTAAATTAATGAATAATTATAAAAAGATTTTATGTGAATTAGATCTTGCTGATTGTGATCCTATTCAAGAAACTCAAGATAAATTAGAGGAACTTAACTTAATTAGAGGTTATATTGAAGCTGCTAAAGCTAAAGTAGAACTTTGCCATGAACCTAAAAAAGGTATAGAACTTTATACTTATGCTAAGAAACGTTTAAATAAATTTAAATGTTCTAGCTGTTACTAAATATTAAAAACTTTTAAAAACCAACAAAAATGAAATGCAATAATTGTAATGTTACTTTAAGTTGCGGATGTAAAAAAAGAGTTGCCAAAGATGGAACTTCTTGTTGTCAAACATGTGTAGCTAAATATAATAATTCTATAACAAACATTAAGCCTTCTAAATAAAAGTAAAAATGTCACAGCCCGCTATAACCATATCATCAAATGATTTAACATCAGCAGCTTTAATACCACCTGTTCATAAAGGATTTGCTTGCGGTCAACCAAATGAAAATCCTCAATTTTCATGGGCTTTATCTGGTACAAAACCAGGCAATGGACAACCCTTTACAGCAGCTGATGTAGAAGTTTTTGAAATATATGTTTATGATTTTGATGCTGTAGGAACAGCTCCTAGACCAACATACGTTCCTAATAATTTTTTACACTGGGGAGTACAAAATATACCTAATACTTTTACTCAGGTTACTCAAAATCAAGTTTGGACAACTGAATTTATTTATGCTACTGATTATGGTAGTGGAGATAATGTTAATGGCTGGAATGGTCCTTGTGCACCAGCTTTTCATACTTATAGAATTGATGTTTATGCTAGAATAAAACAATCAAAAGTACCAGATTTTTATGAAGGAGGTAATGGGCCTAAAGAAATAAATATTAAATCAGCTTCATTTAGATTTACAGATGATCCAACTAATTTATATAATGATCCTCCTACAGAAGATGTACCTTGCGGTGAGTTGTCTTGTCCTCCAGGTAGTGAATTAATTGGTGATAATTGCGTTGAAACTAATTATACTGATGTAACTTTATTTCCAACAATATATACTGTTCAACAAGGAATGATAAGCTCAACTGTATATGGAAATGCAGGAGCTAAATTTTTTGAAAATGCTGATCAATATAATTACCCTTTAAGACTTATTTCTGGAATAATAAAAACTAACAATAACAATGCCCCTACTATTAGTTTAACTCCAGATTATACCTCTACAACAGATGCATGGGCATCTAATGGCAGTGGTACTAAAGGTAGATTAAATATTGCTAGTGTATGGGCTGATGATGGTTGTCCTGCAGGTTCTACTTGTATAGGTTCGCAACAATGCCCACCTTTTGGCAAATGGATTGGTTTTGCTGACTGTATTGAAGTACCCGTTACAGGTAAGTATTGTATAGGTATTGCTGCAGATAATTATGTTAAAATTAGCATTGATGGTACGTTGGTTTTCTATGCTGTTAATAATGAAACTCAAAATTTTAATAGTTGGTGGGTATTAGAAATTGATTTAGCAGAAGGTCCTCACGTAATTGAATTAGAAGGAAAAAATCAAAGTACTTGTGCTGCGTTTGCTGCTGAAATTTATCAAGCTACAGCAGCAACTCTTCAAACTTTTAGTACACAAGCTCAAGTAGATAATACACTTATTTTTAGTACACTTAATAGAGTGGGTACTACTTTTGACATTGGAGAAGATAGTGGTGCTAGTTGCCCTAACGGATTTGCTTTTGATACTTGTGATACGGGTGATTGTGTAGAATACATATATTCAACTGTAGAAGAAACTCCTTGTTATTACCGTATAATAAATTGTAAAGATGTAAATGATACTTACCTTGTATCTTTTGCTCCAACAGAAACAAATCCTCTTTACCAAAACTCAGTATTTGAACTTGCTGGTAATCAAACTTATTTTGCAGATAAATGTTTCAGATTAGTAGGACTTGAAGTTGCAGATTCAGCAGATGTTATTAATGTAACTGTAGTAACAGATTATGGTATTAATAATTGTAATGCTTGTAATCCTTCAGAACAAGTGGAGTCTTGTGAAAATCCTGGAACTTTTGAATACATATCTTTAGCAGAAGGTCAATCAGCATTAACTTTAAATAATATATATGAATTTGATCAACTAGAAGGTTGTTATAAATATACAGGACAAAAAGATAATCAACCTCCTGTATTACTTAATGTAGAAATCACTACAGATTATCAAAGTACTGATTGTATAGTATGTGAACCTTGTGTTATACTTAAAAATTGTGCTACAGATGAAGAAATAACTATTAGGTTTGATGATTCAGTTGAAATACCTGAAATTGGAGCTGTAATAAAAATAAGTATTTAATATAAATTATATTATGTGTCAAGCCGTATATAGAGTAAAAGAATGTAATGGAACAGAAAGTTTAATTTCACCTGATACTCCGCTATTAACTGTTGGAACTAAATATTCATTTGTATCAATCAATACACCAAATCCTTTGACAAAATGTTTTGAAGTATTAGAAATAGGTGTTGCTAATCTTGCGTGTGAAGAAATTACAGGTTTTCCTTTGTTAGTACCTTTTAGTGAAGATTGGGAATTAGTGAGTCTTGATCCTTGTAATTGCCCTCCTCTTCCTGATTTTGATGATTGTTGGCAATTAATTGGTTTTACTGACACTCCTTGTACTCCAGATTATATTGATGTAATTATTACAGAAGATAAAGAATGTGACGATTGTGAAGTTTGTAGAATTAAATATCAATTAACAGACTGTACTGATCCTACCAATACAATTATTGTAAATTGGGATATGTCAGAAAATGAAACTCCGCTTGATGAAACTCTTACTTATATTTTTGAAGAAGTAGAAGGGATAGATCCTTTAGTTTGCTGGACAGCAATTTCTTTAATACAACCTAATTGTGAAAATCTTATTGTTAGTGATATTACAATAAGTGATGCCGATATTACAATCACATATCCTGATTGTGATGAGTGCAATAAACTTTGTTATAGAATTAGAGATTGTGAAACTCTTTTAATAGTAGGTTATTCTTCAACTACTGATCTTAGTGCATATGTTGGACAAACTATTAAATGGCAAACGCAAGTAAATTTAGTTTATGATCCTATTGAATGGAACTGTGGTACAGTAGAACAATATATTTGCCGTCTTGAAACATATACTCCTATTATTGATGTGTATGTAGAAGATTGCTATAAGACTTGTGAAGAATGTGAATATGTAGCTCCAGAGCCACCAGAAGAAGAAATAGAAACAGGAAGAAAACAACAACCGGGTTATGATGTACCTGATTGTGAAACATGTTAAATATGGCAGATCAAGAACAAAAAAATTACTATTATAAAGTAAATGCAGAATATGCTGAAGCCATGTTTCAAAAGATGGCTAGTATACGTTATGGTATAGATTTCTGTTGTACTCCTGATTTAACCAAATGGTCTATTAAGAAAGAGCTATTGGATATGAATAATAACATGGACTCTGTATGTCCTGATCCTGATAATCCTGCTCAACCTGGAGATGAAAATTTTATTCCAGGTCCTTGTGCTAAAATAGATATTGCTACTAGTGAAGGTGGTGGTAGTATAACTTATGTTCCTTGTGGTTCTTATAAAGAAGTTACTGAAACTTATACCGGTAATGGAAATGTAATAATATGTTATGATACAAACGTTGGTTATATAGCAAATCCTAATTGTGCTTCTGGTTCTTGTTTCCAAATAACTGAAAGTTTAGAAGAATGTAATTCAACACCGTCATGTGTAAATGTAGTTTTTGGATTTCCTAAAGATGGTGGACAAATTACATATACTGATTGTGAAGGAGTTTATCATGCTTATTTTTTTGAAACTAATGAAGACCCTAGATTAATAAATTATACATGGGCTGCCTGTATTCAACAAGATAAGTTTACTACATCACATGGAGTATCTGTTAAAACTGAAGGAAGCTGCACAAGTGTATGTAAGTCATACATTTTTAATCAAAGTAGAGGTACTACTACTATTAATTATGTTGACTGCAACGGCATTAACCAAACTACCCAAGTAGAAGAATACGGTAGTGTTGGGCCTTTATGTGTTAAAAGTTTTAACCCAACAGGAGATGTTAATGAACTATCAATTGTTTTTATTGAAGAATGTATAACAGTTCCTAATAATACAGAATGCTAAAGTTAAATTGTTTAGATGAAAAATTTTACGTATATTATATATAATACTCTAAGAATATGAAGCCTATAAATTATAGTGGAGAAGGATGTGATCCAATATCAAGCAATTGTGTAATATGGAATGGTCCTGATATTGATTGCATTGAATTATGTAAAGGAGATAATGTAAGTACTGTAGTCTTTAAACTAGCTACTGAATTATGCACCTTATTAGAAACATTTAAGATAACTAATTTTGATCTTTCTTGTTTTGATTTACAAAAGTGTGCTCCAGATGATTTCATTGGTCTTATACAATTGTTAATTGATAAGATTTGTGAAAATGAAGGTATTACACCTGGTACACCAAGTACAGGAGGTTGTCCTGATTGTGAAGTGCCAATTTGTACAGATATTTTATTTAATCCTACTACCCCTGGTGGAGATCTTATTACATCAATGCAATTAAAAGATTATGTACTAGCAATAGGGCAAAGAGTATGTACTTTAATTGATCAAATAGGAACTATAAATGCTATATTAAATGATTATAATGTTAGAATTTCTGCATTAGAAAATGCAGCAACTCCTACATTTGAACTTCCAGAAATTACTCCAGTATGTGTTTTACCTGCAGTACCCACTTCTTTAGATGTGGTATTAAGTGCTTTAGAAGCAGAGTTTTGTACATTAAAACAAGCTACAGGTGATAATACAGCAATACTAACAGCATTACAAGCAGCATGTGCTGGAATTAACAATGCTCCTCAATTAAATGGTACTGGTGCTATGTCAGATATTAGTGGATGGTTTACAGCTCCTGCTAATTTATCTCAGTCTTTTAGCAATCTTTGGAAAGTTGTTTGTGACATGAGAAACGCAGTTAGCTTAATACAAAACAACTGTTGCGATACAGGATGTAATGGAATTGATTTAGATGTAACTGTAGTAGTAATAGATCCTCTTACTATTAGAATTCTTTTTGGAGGTACTATTCCAAATCAATTTATAGATGATAACCCTGCTTCTACTATTACTATTACAGATTCTGCAGGAGGAGGACCCCAGTCTGTTACTACTCCTATTAAATCTAATTATTATGATACTAATCAATATTATGAAATTACTCTTACTGGACCTAACGCAACTAATGACATATATGTATCAACTACGTATAGATTTATAGATCCTGTTACTTCAGAGCAATGTAGTAATACAATTCAATCAATAGCTCTTGGAGCAAATACTTGTCCGGATTTAATACTTACAGCTGATTATACTGGAGTTAACTATGCCTTTACTTGGAATGGTACAGTACCTTCATTAGTAAACTTAACTCTTTATAATGGAACTGGTACTAGTATAATAGCTACACAATCACTAAACATACTTAATACTAGCCCAAGTGGTACTTTTGGTGGATTAGTTGAAGGAACAGATTATCAAATTGCATTAACAATTAATGGACAAGAATGTCCTGCTGAATTATTTACAACTTTATCTTATGCATGTGTTCCACCTGGTTTAGAGCCACCAGTTATAAATTATGGTACTCCTGAAGGAATTCAAACAGGTACTACGATAGAACAATGGATTATTGATTATAATGCAAACAACCCTTAAAATATAAAAAATGGCAAAACAATGTGGACATAACGTACCTTGTGGATGTAAAGATAAAGCATTAACTACTGCACCTAGTTGTAATACTGCTCAAGAGTGTCAAGGGGAAAGATGTGCTGAAATTTTTAGCCAAGAATGTATTACTTATGCAGGAGAAACTATTTCTTTTGATTACACTGGAACAGACTTTATAGTAAAGCCTGGGATGAGATTAGATCAAATAGTACAAAAGCTAATGCTAACTTTATCAGGCAATGCTCAGCAACAAGCTGAAGCACCTATATATAGAGTTATTGCTAAAACATCTACTACTCTTACTATTGAATGGGAAGGAGTAAATGGTTTTCAATTTGATTTTAATGCTCAACAACAATCACCTGTTATAGATAACTTTTATATACATCCTGCTGCTGCAGTTGATGGCACATATACTCATACCTTTGTAGGATTGATAAGTGGTGCTGATTATATAATTACGGCAATAGAAAATGCTGGTAGTTGGGAAGGTGTAGAAACATTAGTAACATTACCATAAACCAATTAAAAAATAAATTAAGAGATGGCATCATTTGATATAAATTTCATAGCAAACACAACAGGATTACATACAGTATATTGGAGAAATTATGAAGATCCTGTTAATACTTATCCTAATTCAGAAAGTGTTAATGTAACAATACCTGGCTTACAGACAATAACTATTGATGTAGAGGGTAGTTTATATTGTGCACCTTATGGTATTACCTACGAAGGTTATGTAATTGCTGAGTGTCAAGATCCTTTACCTGCTACAAACGGTATACCTAATAGTGTTTTATCTTCAGGTACAACTTGGACTGTAGTTATGGATGAACAAACTGATCCTTGTCAAGACACTACTATTACTTGTGATAATGTTGGAATAGGTAATATTACAGTTGATAGTTTTGGAAGAAATTATACTGGAGTTAATGGTGATCCTGGTGCTGCAATGACTGTTACTATTGACGCACCAACTGCAGTAGGAGGAGTTCAAGCAACCGCTACAGCCAAACATGGAGATGGTATTCTTGACGGAGCTGTTCTTATTGCTGATTTTGGAGGTTTATTTGACATAGGAAATGCTAACACTACACAAACAGTACAATTCATTAGAGCAGGTCAACTTGCTACTACGGGAAATTCCGGTACTGTAGAAGTAACATTTAATGCATCAGCAAGAGTCAATACAGCAACCATAATAACCGGAGGCTTAAATTATACTACAACTGACAATGATTACTTAACAATTAATCATTCAGCACTTACTTTTCCAGGACCTCCTGCAGGAGGTTCAGGTACAGAACCTAAGTTTGAAATAACTCCTTCAACAGGTTATGCTGATCAAATTGATGTAACTAGTTTTCTAGTAACAGATTTTGGTTCTGGTTATCAAGTAGAGCCAGACATAATTTTTGGACCATCAATACCGGCTACAATTCCAGCTGAAACTACAACAACTTTAGAACCTTGTTCTTCTTTAAATCTTGCAGATTATGATTGTGGAACTGTAAATAACATTATAGGTACTCCTGAATATATATTACCATTAGCAAGTTCTATAGATCTTTGTACTACTTCAACAGCTTTAGCATCTTTACCTGATGAATTTTTAGCTACTAATAATGGAAATTGTCATTGTAAAGAATGTAAAAATGTAACAATAGATACTTCTCTTACTCCTCTTGGTACTGGACAAGTTAGTTACCAAACTTGTTGGGATGGATCTAACGGTTCTTATGACGCATTTGTATTAGTTACTAATACACTTAATGGCAGTGGAGGTATTACAGATTTAGGATGTATAATACCAGATACACTGTTTGTTGAAGATATTGGTGGAGTAGCACCTACTATAACGATTACACCTTGTTCTTAATAAAAAAGACCAAGTTAAAAATATGTCATGGTTTGTTGGTTTTACCTTGACTAGCAAAGGAGAGCCCTTGACATTTATGTCAGGGGCTTTTTGATTATATAAATTACAACTTATGAGAAGCAGAAAAAGAAATAGATTATTTTATGATATTGAAACTTCATTTTGTGAAGGTCACTTTTGGAGGCCTGGATATAACCAAAATATATTACCACATCAAATTATTAAATATGCTCAAATAATGACTGTCTCTTGGAAATGGGAAGGGTCAAAAAAAGTACAGCATTTAGATTGGGGTTTAAAAGAACAATGTGATAAAAAATTAGTAGAAAAGTTTATTAAAGTATTAGATAAAGCAGATGAGATTGTAGCACATAATGGAGATAGGTTTGACATCAAATGGATTAGAACAAGAGCTTTATATCATGGTATTGAAATGAGAGATACTTATACAACAATTGATACACTAAAAATGTGTAAGAAATACTTAAGCCTACCATCTAATAAATTAGCTGAAATAGCTAAGTATTTTGGATTAACATTAAAGCTAGATCCAGGTGGAATAGAAACTTGGATAAACATAATCTTTAAAAAAGATCCAAAAGCGTTAGCTCATATGCATAAGTATTGTGATGGTGATGTAATAACTTTAGAAGAAGTATATAATAAATTAAGACCATATGCTAGAAATAAATTTAATTATTCAGTAGCTAAAGGTGGAGGTAAATATGCATGTCCTGAATGCGGTTCTGTTTATGTAGGTATCAATAAAACATACACTACTGCTGCTGGAACAATACAACATTTTATGAAATGTAGAGAAAAAGATTGCCGTCAACCATACAAAATTAATAATAAAAGCTACATGGACTTATTGCAACATAGGATGTTAAATGGCTTAAATTAACTATCTTTGCTTAGATACACATTAAATATTTATTTGTAAAATACAGGAAATTTAGCTATATTATATTAGGAGTAATACTATGAGAACAATAAAAAAACCAGACTTAAATGCACCAAGATTTAGAAAGAGAAGAAAAAGTATTCTAACTTCTAAAACGCATAAGCAGTTTATAGAAAAATATCCTGAATATTCTTCTATAGATTTATCTTTGTTTAAAACTATTGTAATGAGTTTTAATGCTAATCTTGTTAATGGAATAATAGATAACAGAAATGGTGTAGAACTTCCTGATGGATTAGGTTTTATTTTTATTGGCACATGCCCTCCAAGTAAAAAAAAGAATATTGATTATAAAAGATCTTTTGAATATGGTGTAGAAGCTACTCATAGAAATTGGGATTCTGATAATAAGTTAATGAAAATATTTTATACTAACCTTCCTAGTAAATATCCGTTTAGTAATAAACAAATATGGAATTTTAAGGCAGTAAAACAGTTTAGAAAACAAGCATCAGATATTTATAAAACAGATTGGGCTAAGTATATTGAAGTATCACCAAATAGAAAAATTTCAGCAATATTTGATAGGCACCGTAAAAAAGAATATGCTAGAAACTTAACACCTGTTATACCAGAAGGTTATGATGAATTTAAAATATAAATAATGGCAGCAACTAAAAAATTTAAAGCACACCCAATGTATAGTAAAGCTGGTAAAAAAGTAATAGCTAAAACTATGAAAGAACATCTTTCTTTAAAAAAGAAAGGTTATACCCACACTAAAAAGAAAAAATAATGTCAACTACAGTAGGAGAATCTATATCAAGAGTACGTAATGTACTTAAAGCTGTAAAGGAAGATCCGTTTATGACGGACCGTTTTATTTATAGCATGGTTATGAAATTTGCCAAGACTTTGATTAAAAGAGAATCTAGAATGGAAAATATTTATAAGCATGAAAGTCTATTTAAAGAACTTCCTTGTGTTGAACTTGTTGATGTAGATAAAGTTGATGCTTGCTGTATGTCAATTAAAACAGGATGTACTTTTAAAAGAACTAAAGAAAAACTTCCAGAATTGCTTAATGTAGATTCAGGACCAATTATTAGATCTATTAGTACATTAGATTATTCTAAAAGAGCTAAAGAGACTCAAGCTAATCTTTACACTAATATGACTAAAACTTCTGGTTTTAAATATAATAAACAAAATTATTTTTGGTTTTTAGAAGGGCATATTTACATTCCTAATGTAATGTGGGAAGCAATTAGAATTCAAGCAATATTTGATGAAGACATATCAACTGATTTATGTAATGTAGATCCAAGAGATTGTGTTAATGAACAAGATAGAGTTCTTAATATACCTGAACATTTGTTTTCTGAAATAGAACAAATGGTATTAAAAGAAATATTAACCCCTGTTCAACTACCTTCTGATGGAGCAGATGACAGCCAAAATGTTTTAAGATAATGGCAAAGAAAAAGAAAAAAGGATTGTATGCTAATATTCATGCTAAAAAAAAAAGAATAAAAGCAGGAAGTGGTGAAAAGATGAGAAAAAAAGGAAGCAAAGGTGCTCCTAAAAATTCAGATTTCAAAAAAGCTAAAAGAACAGCTAAAAAAAGATAAAAAGATGAGTCATAACAGTGCCCTAAGATATAGAACGTTTGATGAGCTTTTTGCTGATGCATCAGGTGATTTTAAAAAGTATCAGTTACAAGACATTATGGATCCTAATGACTTAATTAAAGTTGCTAGACGTTGCAATAAGATGTTAGGATTAAGATTAAATCAAACTAAAGAAAAAGTTTTAGAAATTGAAAAAGGTAAAGTAAAGCTTCCTAATGACTTTTATGCTTTTAACTTTGGGTTAGGATTAGGCAAATATGAAACAAAACAGTATATGCCACAAGGCACTCACATTGAAGAGAAAATTATTGGTAAAGTTGCACCAGAGTATCAAGAAGTTCCACCGGAAAGTATTGACACCTGTACTGACGTTGTGCTTGAAGAAGGGACTACTGAATGCGATCCTTGTGCTCAGTGTGGTGACTGTAATCCTTGCAATGTTTGTTGTAGTGATCCTAGTTCATGCTCTATTAATTGTGATAATGAAGTTGTGCAAGTTGTTCAGCAACTTAAGTACCAAACAAGAAACTGGGTAGAAACCTTTCCTATAAGATTAGTTACAGCAACAGAAAAATTTGCTGAATGGTGCCCTAATAGACAATGGGATGGTCCTCACTCTATGGAACTTAAAGATGGATGGATATATACAAGCTTTCAATCTGGTAATTTGTATTTTAATTACCAAGGTCAAATGGAAGATGATGAAGGAAATTTATTAGTGCCTGATCATGAAATTTTAAATGATTACTATGAGTATGCTCTTAAGCAACGTATTATAGAAAATCTTATTATGAATGATGAAGAAGTTAATCCTAATAAACTTCAACTTATAGAACAAAGATTTAGAGCTGCTAGAAATAATGCTTACAGTGTTGTAAGAACTCCAAACTTTACAGAAATTAAAGAATTGTATCAAGCAAATAGAAATGCACAGTACTCAAAATATTATGATATGTTTGCATCTTACAGTAGAAAAAATATTAGATAATGGCTAAGCAAAAACCTAATCAAACTTCATCAGCATCTACCGGCACCTTTACTAAAGGAATGCAATCAGATGTTGATGGTTTAATACAACAACCTAATCAATGGGAAAGTGCTAGAAATGCTGTTAATAATACTATTTTAGGTGATATAGGAGAACTTAGTAATGAATCTTCAAATTATTTATGTTCTCAAGCTCCTTACACAATAATTGGTGCTATTCATCTTGGTGCTGATGAATGGGCTATATTTTCAACAGATGATACTGATTCTGAAATAGGACTATTTAAAGAAGATTCTTGTTCATATAAAACAATAGTAAATAATGAATGTTTAAACTTTAATAAAAATAATCTTATTATAGGTGTAGGAAGAACAGCATATGATTGTGGAAAAAGAGTTTATTGGGATGATGCTGTTAATCCAACACGTGTATTAGATATTGATGATGTTCCTTGGATACAAGATTGTGTAGATGACAATGGGGCAGCTCCTGGAGGATGTCAAATTTGTACGGATACAGATCAATTAGATTGTAATAAAATAAGATTAGCTCCCATAGTACAAGATCTTGCTTTTAAAGTAGAACAAGGGGGTTCATCAGGACAATTATTAAATGGTTCTTATTTTGTAGTAGGAGCTTATTTAATAGAAGGACAAAGAGTTACAGATTATTCTTTGCCTTCTAATATACAACCTTTGTTTACACATGCTAATCTATCTTCATCATTAGATATATTTGTTACTGAAGCAGATCCAGAATTTGATGAATTTGAATTAATTATTGTACAAGTATCTAATTATAATACTGTAGCTAAAAGACTTGGTGTATATTCTACTAGGCAAAATAAAATTACAATAGATGCTTTAAATGAAAATTTGCCTACAATAGATCCAGGACTTATTTATGTTAGAAGTACTATTCCTGATGTATCTGATGGTGTATTTAAAAACGGTAAATATTTAATCCGTGTAGGACCATCTGATAAATTTGATTTTAATTATCAACCTTTAGCAAATCAAATTACTTCTAAATGGGTATCTATAGAATATGATGCATCTTATTATAGAGAAGGGGGTAATGTTGTAGGATATATGAGAGATGAAGTTTATCCATTTTTTATTAGATGGGTATTTAATACTGGAGATAAAAGTGCTTCATATCATATTCCAGGTAGAGTAGCTACTACTGCAGAATTAGGTCCTATTTCTGGAGATGATTTATTACCTGATCAAGTAGTAGGAACAGGAGATCCTGCAAATGCTGTTTTGTGGAAAACATATAATACAGCTAATGTTGATCCTGCTTTTCCAAACATAGGAGATACTACACCTGATGGTGGTATTATACTAGGTGGTGGTAACATGTCTTATTGGCAATCTTCAGAATTTTATGATGATGACACACCTGAAGTATGGAATGCTAATACTGGTAATTTAGCCTATGACTTATGTGGTAAACCTATAAGACATCATAAATTTCCTGATAATGCTACAGATGATCCTAGTAATCCTTATAATTCTTTTAGTACAGGGAATATGATTACTAATCATTATGATCCCAATGATGGTGTTAAAATCCGTATACTTTCTGTACAGTTTGATAACATACAAGCTCCTTTAGATAATGATGGTTTACCTATTAATAATATAGTAGGTTATGAAATATTAAGAGGATCACGTGAAGGAAATAAAAGTATTTTAGCTAAAGGAATGATTAATAACTTGAGAGAGTATATTCCTGCTGTTAAAGGAGGAACTAACAAAACTTATCTATATCCTAATTATCCTTATAATCCTACTACACCAATACCTTCTACTTGGGATGGATATGCTACATATCCTAATGCTGTTGTAGATCATTTTTTAAGTGGATATACTGCTCCAAACGGAGATGGAACATCTTACGCTACATCCGGTTCATTATTTTCTGCTACTCAAGATGCATTTAATGAATATAACGCAGTTTTACAAGATGATGTTCCTTTGGGTATAGTTATACCATCTCATCCTATTACAGGAGAAAGTTATTTTAATGGTTTAAACGGTTCTGAATATAATACTAATATAAGAAAAGATTTGCTTACTTTTCATTCTCCTGAAACTAATTTCAGAGAACCTTTTTTATCCAGTAAAGAACTTAAAATATATGGTGAGCTTATAGGTGATATGGAAGGAAGATTTCAATATCCTAAAAATCACCCAAGACATAAATTTGTTACTAATAGTGCTTTTTTAGTATCTGCTATTATTGGTATAGGGTATGGAATGCTTAGTTCTGAAGGTAAAAAGACAACTAGACATAAAGGTCCTACTATGGATTTTGGTGGTACATATAATCAAGTAGGTGTATCAACAGGTAGTACTGGTTTATTAGGTACTTCTGCTTTAGCTGCTGCTGCTCAAGTTGCTGCTGTATCTGCAGCCCAAGCTTCAGATGGTGTAACTAACCAGGTTCTTTCTCATTCTATGTTAACTTTACTACAAAGTTCTATTGGTGTTAATCCTAATGATTCTAGAGAATTATCATTACAAACAGCTGGTAGTATTGCAGCTGGTACAACGGGTCAGGGTCATGAAAAAGAATGGGAAACTGAAACAACTCCTTGGGCAGCAACACCTAATCTTTTAAGAATTACACAAGGAGTACCTAGTTTTTTAAGTTTTTGGGCTGAAGGTATTGATAAAACTCTTAATATAATATATGCTTTTACTCCTTATAGACAATATGCACTGCAGCAAATATCACATTGCTTTTATGATAGATTTGCTGCACCTGATCAAGGTGATATAAGAAGATCTGTTGAAAATCAAACTTACTTGGCTCCTGTTTTACAAAATTTTGCTTTAGACTATAAAATTAATAATTTATTTAGATCAAGAACAGTAGCTCTTAAAATAGGAAAAGATATAGAGTTTCCTTATAAACATCCTGATGGGAGAGATGATACTCAAGCATTATTTTCAGATGTATGGGATAGAGATGCTAATGAAGTAATTTGGAGTCAAGATCAAAACATTAATACATCTTTTAATAAACCTGCTACATCACATTATGTAGCATTAAAACAAAGATTAGATAATCAGTATGGGCAGATTCCAAGCATTGTTCAAATTCCAGTTTCAACAGATGCCACACCTATAAATGAAACCATGTCACCTGTTTTAAATAATGGTGATACTTACGTGGGACGTTATACTGAAAAAAACACAATGTTTTTCTTTTATGATTGGCTTAATGGCCAACCTGATGGAGCTACTTATAATTATAAATTACGTAAATATATTTCACATCCAAGATTTTGGATGGATACAGATCCTTTTGATATAGGTGAATTTACTGCTAGTTTAGCTAGTGTATTTCAAAGTTCAGCTCCCCCACCTGGTTTTGATCCTTTAATGATTGAACCTGAAGCTGCAGCTTTATGGGAAGAAGCAAATCAATTATATTTACAAGATCCTATTGCTAATCCTCCTCCAGGCCCAATTCCTGTATGTGAATGTGTTGCAATATCTCAAGGTTTTGAGTATACAAATAGTGCAGGTATAGAGGTTGTTAGTGCTTGTTATTTAGCAAATTTTCCATGTGGAGATGCAGGAGATCAAAATGAAGCTAGTTTAGTAGAAGACTACTGTGAAAAAATAGCAGAAGCAGAGCAGTTACAAATTTACTTTGACTTTATTGAAGATTGTGCATGTTTTAGAGCTGATGGTGATGATCAATGTAATGAGGATAACTTAGCATGGGTTAATGAA
>Ga0209425_10000410_pt1 | contig 52197 bp, 49 predicted proteins | sample COG_05_FD_184749 | JGI IMG/M metagenome (GOLD analysis project Ga0209425, IMG submission 184749) | Pelagic Microbial community sample from North Sea - COGITO 998_met_05 (SPAdes) (version 2) | ecosystem: Environmental > Aquatic > Marine > Neritic zone/Coastal water | place: Helgoland, sampling...
AATGGTGCCCGAGGCCGGACTTGAACCGGCACAGCCGCAATGGCCGGGGGATTTTAAGTCCCCTGTGTCTACCAATTTCACCACTCGGGCAGCGGCGCGCAGAATAACACGAAGTCCAACGGCGTGAATACTTTAGTCACCCAATTATCAGCAAGCGGTGGTACAGTTTGGGCTGCACCGTCTCAATGAAAGGAAAAGCCCTTGGCGACCTCACGCGGACAGTTTGGTACACGCACCGGATTTATACTCGCCGCAGCGGGTTCCGCTGTCGGTCTAGGCAATATCTGGGGATTCCCGACCCAAGCCGCCTCCAATGGGGGGGCCGCCTTTGTGTTGGTTTACTTGATCTTGGCATTCTTGCTGGCCTACCCCGTACTCATGGCTGAATTATTGCTCGGCCGCCACGCCCACGGCAATAGCGTCAGGGCACTCACCCAGATTTCCAGCAGATCGAGCACAAAATTCGTTGGCGCAACGACGGGGTTTTTCGGCATTATTATTGCCAGTTTAATTTTGAGTTTTTACGCCATTGTCGCCGGCTGGATGCTGGGTTTTACCGCTTCCTACCCGTTGGCATCGCTCGGCTTTGACCGCACTAGTCAATGGCTCACAGACTTTACTATCCCAAGCAATATCGCTCTAATGACGGTATTCATGACGATGACAGCAGGCATTGTCGTGGGGGGTGTGCACAAGGGTATTGAGCGATGGTCTACCCGCCTCATGCCAACACTTATCGTCACTTTAATCGGATTGGCGTTGTACGTATTTACTCTCGATGGTGCAATCGAGGGACTCAAAGTGTATCTATTGCCCGACTTTAGCAAAGTCCTGTCTGCCGATCTTATTCTTGCCGCGCTGGGCTCAGCTTTTTTCTCATTGTCCTTAGGGGTTGGCACCATGCTCATTTATGGCTCCTATCTATCGGATGAAGAACACTTACCCTCTATCGGGGCGCAAGTAGCGCTTATTGATGTTGGCTTAGCCGTGCTCGCCGGCTTTCTTATTCTACCGGCAATGTACGTCGCGGCAGCTCGAGGCGTTGACATCTTTGATGCCTCAGGGGCACTACTGTCAGAGGACACGCTCATATTTACCGTTCTACCCGAACTATTCACCTCCTTAGGGTCAATAGGCCTGTTTGTGGCAACCGCCTTTTTCGGCTTGATGAGTGTCGCCGCCCTCACCTCATCGATCTCTATGCTCGAAGTACCCGTGGCCTTTATCGTTGAGCGCTTCGGGTGGAGTCGGCTTCGCGCGGGCACTACCGCAAGCGCATTCATTGGCTTGCTGAGTACAATGATTATTCTCAACTTTGACTGGCTATTTGGCAGTGTCGTCGCGCTAAGCACACGCTACGGACAGCCATTGCTGGGGGTTATGTTATGCGTCTATGCAGGATGGGTATGGAACCGACATGCATTGCTAGCAGAGCTTGAAAAAAATGACGCTAATGCAAAACACAGTTGGTTCTGGCGGCTGTGGCCCTGGTATGTACGACTGGTTTGCCCGGCAGTCATCTTAGTTATTTTTGCCCGCTCAGTGCTCTGATTCATCCCGGTTGAGCAATCGATCCAGCCGGTCACCGGTGAATAAGGTGCCATACCCAGCACTCAGGAGCATAAACAGTAAAGCTACCCAGTCGCCGGTTTGGGAGTAAATCCAGGTGCTGAATACGAACATCCCAGCACTCAGCGCAAGAGCCATTAATTTAACCATGCATCCCTCTATAAAAAATCAGCAATGCCCCACAAACCCGATGGCACAATGGCTTCCCCATGGAAACATTAATAGACTCTGGGCTGTTCTTGTCGCCACGGCTTTCCGTCACAGTGCGCGTAATTAGGGCAGTTCTCAGTGCATCCACGACAGGGCATGCGCTTTATCGGAGCTTCCGGCGTCGGGGGCGTGCTTGAAGTTGTCATGACAGGTCTCGCTGGTTGAGTATCGACTGGAATTCGCTGCCCCGCTCGTCGATGACCGCTTTGAGCGCTTTTTCCATCAGGTAGCGTGCTTGGTTAGTGTAAGCGTAGATAGACGAATGGACTGCGGCATCTTGCCAATTCTCTACCGAGCACTCGGTGCTGTACTGCTCGAACTGAACGAGCGCTTGAACCAAATCGACAATATGACGTGGACATTCGCAATTGAGCAGTCGCTGCAGTTGACTCGCGGCTAAGAGTTCATCATCGCCATAGGAGCGAGGCTTGGGTTTGACCAATTCACCTAAATCAAACTCGCCTTGTCTTGCATCGGCTTGCACAGCCACCCGCCCCATTTCATAGGCAAATCGCGCCGGCTCCAAGGGAAACTGCAATGCAGATGCGCCCCGTCGACTCAGCTCATCGAGCCAGCGCTCGTTGGCAAGTCGATAGGTGACCAATACCTGCGGCGATCCTAATCGCTTAGCAAGCGCTTCCACCGCATTAATCTGAGAGGTTGACAGGGAGCCACAGCCTACCACCAACATGGCAATATCTTCATCGATGAGCAAGTTGTCGAGCACGTCCGTAAGGGCCTGGCGAACTAACAGTGCGCTGATGCTCGACATACAGCCCTGATGCTCGTCAAGCCATGCGCAGAGCTCCACACCAATAAATAGAACTCTCGGTTTATTGGGGGGAATTTGCTTTACCACATGTTTGCCTCTTCCCTGAACCAACAGCTCTAGGGTTTTGCGTTGAGAACCCGCAATTTCTCCAATCCGCGCACCGTCGTGCACCAATGCTGCCACTAGCTGCAAATGTTCAAGGTCAGATTGCGTATATTGTCGGCGCCCTGACTGTGATTTATGGCTTGCCCCTAGCCCATAACGACGCTCCCACACACGAAGGGTGTCAGGTTTCAGCCCAGTCAACCGCGCTACCGTGCCAATGCCGTACAAAGGACGTGGCTCGAATAATGTAGCCGGGCTTGCGGGTGCGTTCATGTTGATGCCTCCAGTCACTGTCAATGATTTGTCTAAGGTTACGCGGGCAACTGCCGATCAGATCTGCTTATTTCGTCTTAATGTCTAGACTTTGTCTACCTAATACCTGAACAAATAACAAAAAAAGCAATCTTAATATGAACAGGTCACCGTACTATCTGCACACCTACTGGTTGGGGAAGAGTGATATGGAAACGCTTGATCAAAATGACGACAAAGACCTTGAGCTTATGTTCGCCGAAGTTCGCCGCTACCCCTTGTTAACTGCCGAACAAGAGCGGGAAATTGATGGCCGTAAGTGGTCCGCTGTACGCCAGCTGCATACTGTTTTTGCCGACGACGCCGAACTCTTGGTCTATTGCCGTGAATTTTTGACTCAGTGCCAAGACAATCCCCCGGAAATAGGGCGTTTCGCCAACCGCGAGCAGCACTTTGTGTTGCGCCGGGAATTAGCGGCCTATTTCAAAGAGGGCGAGTACAGCCAAGAAACTGTCAAAGCCGCTGCGGCGCTCGAAGCGTCGACAACGAGCAAAATCCGGGTGAGCAAGGTGAGTGCATTGAACTTGCCCGCCTCACTTACCATTGGCATGGCTGTTGCCATGCTACGCAGGGCTGGTGGGCAATTTTCGGATAGCGTTGCGGATGCCATCGCTAACTGGGAGCGTCAGTGGCAGCCGAGTTTTAGTGGGCTAGCGCTGGAGAGAGACACCTTGACCACCTTACGCCAACACCTAACCGGCTACACGAAAGCCCGGGATGCACTGGTTATGCATAATCTTCGGTTGGTCTACTCCATTGCTGCCAAATATAAAGGCAGAGGGGTGTCTTATCTCGATTTAATTCAGGAGGGCACGCTGGGCCTCATTCGTGCTGCTGAGAAATTTCAATTTGAAAAAGGCTTTCGCTTCAGTACTTATTGTTTTAATTGGATAACCCAAGCGGTACGTCGTTATGTGGGCGACGCCGGCAGCCTAGTCCGTTTTCCCACGCACGTTCAAGAGCAAATGGGCAAGCTTTACCGGGAAAAAGCGATTGAGCAGGCGCGTACTGGCATGGAGCCCGACGAAGAAACGCTGGCCAGCAAAGCAGGCATGAGCCTTGACAAAACCCGGCACCTGTTGCAGTTAAGAAATCTGGGTACCTCTTTGGATGCACCACGTTTTGACGACGATGAGGGCGCACTGGTTGATACCATTGCTGGAGAGCCCTTTGGAGGCGCCGCAGATAGTGCAGAGCAAGCGTCCCTCAATCGCTTCCTTGGCGAGGCGGTTGACCGGTTGGAGGGTACCGAACAGCGGGTCATTATTTCTCGTTGGGGTCTGCATGATGGCCCCCCTCTATCTCGCGCTGAAATCGCGGATAGCATGGGGGTCAGTCGTGAATGGGTACGACAACTGGAACGTTCTGCACTGCGCAAATTGAAAAATCAGCGCTCGGTGCAAGAGGCGTATGAGGATTACAGCGACGACTATTCTGAGGCGGGCGGCTACTAACCTTTTACGCGCGTTGGCGACCGACAATGGCCGCCAACGCAGTAGTTAACTGGTCATAGTCAAACGCAAATCCTAAACTATCAAGGCGGGTGGGGTTGACATGTTGACCCGCTAATAGCAGCTCATCGGCTACCTCACCGAGCATGACTCGCACTATGCACGCAGGCACACTCGCTTTAAACATTACCGGTTTATGAACCGCAAGTGCGTCACAAAACGCCCGATGAGTGACAGCTTGCGGTGCCACCACGTTCAGCGGTCCTGCAAGAGCATTGTCTGCCACGGCCCGTAGAATCACCCGGACAACGTCGGCACGATGAACCCAGCTAAGCCACTGATCGCCTGACCCCAGCCAACTCCCGACACCCAATTGAAAGGACCGCATCATCTCTCTCAGGGCGCCCCCGCCTTCATCAAATACAACCCCCAAGCGTAACAGCACGACACGCGTTACATCGCTACTAGCGGCCTGGGCGGCTGCCTCCCATGAGTGACACAGCTGCGCAGAGAAACCGGCACCCACTGCTGAATCCTCGTCAAATTGTGCGCTCAACGACGCGCCGTAATAACCAATGGCACTACCACTAATCAATAGCTTGGGGACTGGCGCTTGAGCTTTCATCCAGGATACTAAGCGCTGAGTGAAGTCGACACGGCTACGGACAATTTCTGCCTTATAACGACTATTCCACCGTTTAGCGGCGAGAGATGCCCCTGCCAAGTTTATGACTACGTCAGGTGACTGATCTATCTCATCGAGCGTATTGACAAAGATCAGATCCGACTGATTGTCTTTGGCTTGCCGGGTAAGTACGGTAACGCTATGCCCTTGGTCAATCAGTGTTGGCGTTAGCGCGGAGCCAATAAATCCGGTACCTCCCGTCAGCAAAATACGCATTGTCATTATCCTAGCAGCAGTGAATAAAAACGGCACCAAGGCAACCGCTCTTTGCTTTTATACGTACACCACCCATGGCTAGACTGGTTTCCCCTCTATTACCGCTTCTCAAACAGCATCAAAGCTGGGTGGTGCTGTCGGGTGCCGGCGTCAGTGCCCGATCAGGCATTCCCACTTACCGAGATTCAACCGGCAAATGGCTGCGCACGGAACCCATTCAACACCAAGCATTTTTAAGCTCCGACAGTCAGCGTCGTCGTTACTGGGGACGATCTATGGTGGGTTGGCCCGGTGTTCGTGACGCACGACCCAATGCGGTACATCGAGCTTTGGCTGCCCTTGAACGTCTGGGCCTTGTTGACACTGTTATTACCCAGAACGTTGACCGCCTCCATCAACGTGCAGGCAGTCAACAGGTTATTGATTTGCACGGACGTTTAGATCGGGTGTGCTGCCTTGACTGCGGGGTCGGGTACGACCGCGAAGATATTCAGCAACGGCTGCAAAGGCTGAATCCCCAACATCGCGACTTTACCCTCTGTGCCAGACCCGATGGCGATGCCGATCTGGACGACACTCAGGTGGCCAGCGTTAAACTGGTCGATTGTTCAGCGTGCGGCGGCTTATTGATGCCCGATGTAGTCTTTTTTGGCGGCATCGTTCCCCGGGCACGCGTTGAAGCCTGCCAGAGAGCCATCGCCAATGCCGACGCGCTGCTGGTACTAGGTAGCTCCCTGCAAGTGTATTCGGGTTACCGATGGTGTAAACAGGCAAAACAGCTAGGCAAACCTTTGTACATTGCCAACGAGGGTATCACTCGAGCCGATCACTTGGCTGATGTTAAAATTGACGAAGACGCGCTCAGTTTATTTTTAACGGCAGCCGAGGCCATTAATGCATTGATGACAGGAGACAGCCCATGTCCAGCACAATAATTTATTGGTTTAGACACGATCTGCGCCTCAATGATCTTCCCGCGCTGCAGGCCGCGTCAGCACTCGGTGACGTTATTCCAGTATTTATTTATGACTCGCAACTCGGCGGTGACTGGAAACTGGGCGGTGCTAGTCAGTGGTGGCTGCACAACAGTTTGAACAGGCTGAAAGCGAGTATTGAACATCAGGGCGGGCGGCTATTGTTGCGCAGCGGTGAGACCGTTGCCGAGCTGCAAAAACTACTGTTCGAGACCGGCGCCTCGCACATTGTTGCCAGTCGACAATATCAGCCCTGGTCAGAAGATCTTGAGCGCGCTGTTGCGACCATGGCTACAGACAATGCCAGTCAATTTAAACGCTATGCCGGCACTTTGCTTTTCGAGCCTGACGCGGTAACCACGGGAGCAGGCACTCCGTTTAAAGTATTCACGCCGTTTTGGCGCGCCTGCCTTAAAGCCGCACAACCCGATATGCCAAAGCCAGTACCTTCACTTCACTTTCCACATCAATGGCCACCCTCGGAAACCCTCGATGATTGGTCGCTCCTGCCAACAGACCCTAATTGGGCCGAGGGCTGGGACACTCTCTGGGATCCCGGAGAACTGGGTGCGCAAAAATCCCTCGCCGCGTTCCTCGACGAGCGTGTATACCATTACAGTGAAGGAAGAGATATCCCTAGCGGACCTCATACGTCTCGGCTATCGCCGTCTTTAAAGTTCGGTGAAATCTCTCCGCGACAAGTCTGGTGGGCCGCGCAGCAATGCAAACATGAGAATCCACAGTCTTCGGCCGCCATCGATAAGTTTTTAAGTGAAATTGGTTGGCGAGAATTTTGCAATCAACTAGTGGCACAATTTCCGGCCATGCCTGATAGAGCCTTTAATCCCAAATTTGACTATTTCCCATGGGGTAGCAACAGCGAGCATTTGCGGGCGTGGCAGCGCGGACAAACCGGCTATCCTATTGTCGATGCCGGTATGCGCGAACTATGGCATACCGGGTTTATGCATAACCGTGTGCGCATGATTGTGGCATCGTTTCTCACCAAGCACCTACTCATTCACTGGCGACTAGGAGAGCAGTGGTTTTGGGATACCCTCCTCGACGCCGATCTCGCCTCCAATGCCTGCAGCTGGCAATGGGTGGGCGGGTCAGGTGCCGATGCCTCCCCCTACTTCCGTATTTTTAATCCTATAGCGCAGGGTGAAAAATTTGATAAGCAGGGGCGCTACACTCGCCAATGGGTTCCCGAGTTAGCGAATTTGCCCGACAACTATTTGCACAAGCCTTGGGAAGCCCCTGCATTGACGCTGGCTGCATCGGGGGTCGAGCTTGGGAAAACCTATCCCCATCCCATCGTTGATCACAAGGAAGCTCGAGAGGCAGCGCTCGGCGCTTATGGCACGCTCAAAGCGCTGACCGGTTAGTAGCAAAGATCAATAGCTAAACCAGCGCCTATTATCCGTTACGGATCATCAATAATCGCTACCGCCCGGGTCCATCCCGCAGACCCGCCTCTAATTTTGTGAGGGAAACAGCTAAGGGTAAACCCCTTGTCGGGAAGTGCCTCAAGGTTATGTAGCTTTTCCAAGTGGCAATAGCCAATGTCTCGACCTGCTTTATGCCCTTCCCAGATGACACTCGCATCACCACTCTCAGCGAACCGTTTGGCGGTATAGCTAAAAGGGGCATCCCAACTCCATGCATCGGTTCCCGTCACTCGAACACCCTGCTGTAATAAAAAGACCGTTGCCTCATAGCCCATACCGCAGCCACGATCCACATAATTGTTGTCACCATAAGCTGAACCTGCCGCCGTATTCACAACGACGATTTCCAAAGGAGAGAGCACATGATCAATCCGCTTGAGCTCCATTTCAACGTCATTAGCAGTAACAACATAGCCGTCAGGACGGTCCCGGAAATCTAACTTCACCCCTGGCTGAAAGCACCACTCAAGGGGCACTTCATCGATGGTTATGGCGCGCTCTTTCCCGTCCAACTTTTCATTCATTGTGCTGTGGAAATGGTACGGTGCGTCGAGGTGGGTGCCGTTGTGGGTGCATAACTGTACAAATTCAATGGCCCAACCCTCTCCATCAGGCAGATCCTCCGAGTCTAATCCCTCGAAGAATAATTTGACCTGCTCTGCCCCCTGATCATGTCGTATGTAGTCAATATTAGGCTGCAAGCCGGGCGGATCACTCAGAACGTCATTTTCTAAAAAAATAGAAAGATCAATAAATTGACGCATTGGTCCACTCCCGAAACTGTTATTGTTAGCGCAGCGTAAACTTTTTGATGAGAGATGGAAACGCACAATGACTATAAAAACCGGGCTCGTATTGTCTGGCGGCGGTGCGCGTGCCGCGTATCAGGTGGGGGTTATCCAGGCCATTGCCGACATCTTACCGAGGGGAACCCGACAACCCTTCCCAATTATTACTGGCACTTCAGCAGGCGCATTGAACGCCCTAGCCCTCGCGGGCAGACCGGGGACACTACGCCACAGGGCCGGTGTCCTTGCCAACCTTTGGTCATCCTTGGAAAGCGAATCTATCTACCGTACCAACGGATTAGCTGTAGCAAAAAATGCCGTCGATATTTTGTGGTCGATTATGCGCCCTGAGCACGCGCGACAACGCTCGCTGGCGCTGTTAAACAACCAGCCGCTCCGGGAATTACTCACCGAGGTGGTGCACTTTACCCATATCGAACGCGCCATTGACCATGGCGAACTCGAGGCCATAGGCTTAAGCGCCATGAACTACGCCAATGGTCACTCGACGACGTTCTATCAAGGTCAAGAGCACATTACACCCTGGTCGAGAGCGCGACGTATGGGGGTCGCTTGTACACTGGGCGTCGAACATCTGCTAGCCTCTTCAGCACTGCCCACATTATTTCCCGCTACCCGTATTGGCCGTCACTACTTTGGTGATGGCGCACTACGCCAATCGAGGCCACTCAGTGCGGCCATCCATCTCGGTGCCGATCGACTGTTCATCATAGGCGTTAGCGAAAAGCACCTCGCGCAATCCTCAACGACGACTGACGTCGTGCCACCGACCATTGCTCAGGTGTTAGGCCAGATGCTCAATGCGGTCTTTTTAGATTCCGTCGACGCAGATTTGGAGTCCCTGCACCGAATTAATACCTTACTGGCAATGCAGCAAGAGCAGAGTGAAGCGTCTGACCTGTCTGCCATGCGCCTCATCGATACACTCACCATTTCGCCTTCCCAATCACTGGCTGAAATAGCTCGTGAATACCAACATGAATTGCCGTCGTCAACGAGCCGATTCCTGCGACTGACCGGCTCAATACGCCAAGAGGGACCTGGCGGAGCATTGAGTTATATTTTATTCGAGCCCGGTTATTGCCAACGATTGCTCGAATTGGGCTACCATGACGCTATGGACCATCGCCATCAAGTGATTGACTTTTTTGATTTGTCTGCAGGGCAAACCGGTCGGCATAGTCGACCACACCATCTACGCCATGGCCCTACTATTCATAAGCCACTAAACGCCCTGCAGAAACAGTGGCATCGACTAACGGGCAAATCCACGCGAAGAATTTAAATGGATCTATCCAGTAACAAGAAGGAGCTCTCTATGGGCCAGTTAAGCCAGTTGGCCGTAGCGCTGCTGTTCTCAGTAACCGTCACCGCCGCACCCTTTCCGTCCACCTACAAACCACTCCCACGTTCGCCTCTTCTCATTACCAATGCCACGATTCTAACCGGTGATGGACAGCGCATTAATGAAGGCGATCTGCTCATAGCCGATGGCGTCATTCAGTGGATCGGCGAGGGGGATATCCCCAACAATACTCAGGTCATTAGCGCCGATGGTCGATGGGTCACGCCCGGCATTATCGATGTGCATTCCCATCTGGGGGTTTATCCTAATCCCAGCGTCGCCGCTCACTCTGATGGCAATGAGGCTACCGCACCCATTACCGCCGATGTGTGGGCCGAGCACAGCGTCTGGCCGCAGGATCCGGGTTTCCCTCGGGCACTCGCTGGCGGAGTCACTACCCTACAAATACTGCCCGGCTCAGCTAATTTGTTTGGTGGCCGCAGTGTCACCTTAAAAAATGTCCCGGCAACTACCTACCAAGCCATGAAATTTCCGGGCGCGCCTCACGGATTAAAAATGGCCTGTGGCGAAAATCCAAAGCGCGTTTACGGCAGTCGAAACAAGGCGCCGTCTACCCGAATGGGTAACCTCGCGGCCTATCGAGCGGCTTGGATAAAAGCCCAAAAATATATCGATGACTGGGACGCCTACAACAGGAGTGAAGAGGACGACAAGAAAGCACCTGCCCGTGATCTTGAACTCGACACGCTCGCGGGGGTTTTGAAGGGTGATATTTTGGTGCATATGCACTGCTATCGCGCGGATGAAATGGTGACTATTTTGGATATGGCTGAAGAATTTTCTTATAAAGTCGGTACGTTCCACCACGGTGTCGAAGCCTATAAAATAGCGGATGAACTGGCCGCTAAGGGTGTCTGTGGCGCGCTGTGGGCTGATTGGTGGGGCTTTAAAATGGAGGCCTATGATGGCATTCAAGAAAACATTGCCCTGGTAGATCGTCCGGAAGGAAGTTGCTCCATTGTTCATTCTGATTCCGATGAGGGTATACAACGACTCAATCAAGAAGCCGCCAAGGCAATGGCTCGTGGCAATGCGATGGGTATGGGTATAACACCTGAACGCGCCATTCGCTGGATTACTGCCAATGCCGCCCGATCACTCGGGATTCTTGAGCAGACCGGCAGCTTAGCCCAGGGTAAAATGGCGGACGTCGTTATCTGGAATCAAAACCCTTTCAGCATCTATGCGAAAGCCGATCAAGTTTTTATTGACGGCGCACTAACGTACGACCGCCACAATACTGAGCGACAACCGGTGACCGATTTTGAGCTGGGTCAATTGCTGGAGATTAGACAATGAAACGTTTAGGCATAGCTATTATCCTATCAATTTTTTCGCTAACCGCGGCCGGGCAAAATCTGCTCATCACCAATGCGACAGTCCACACGGGTTTTGACGAAGCAGTCATAAAAAGCGCCGACATACTGATTCGCAATGGCACCATCGTGACCATTGATGACAGCATCACGGTCAATGGGCAAACGCCCATCCTCGACGCCGCTGGACGCCATGTGACGGGTGCCTTATTTGCCGGCGCCACGGTGTCGGGCATCAGTGAAGTGGAGGCTGTTCGAGAGGCCGTCGACAGTGAATACAACGCGCTATTTACCGACATTATGCACCCAGAGTTTGATGTGCGAACGGCTTTTAACCCCCACTCCAGCGTTATTCCTATCACCCGGATCGAGGGTTTTTCCTACAGCTTGCTGAGTGCTACTCGAGGCGACCGCAGCATCACAGGTCAAGGGGGCCTGGTTCGTTTTGACGGTGGCTATGACAGTTTCGAAGGGAAAACCGTCGTGTTCGTTGAGGTGAGTGGTCATGCTGCCAGAACAGTAGGCGGTTCCCGCGCGGTGCATTGGATGCTGTTACAGCAGGCTTTTTCTGAGCGTCAGCGCAATGCGGAGCTTGATTTGCTCACGCCTATTGGTCAAAAGACCCTGCAGGATGTTAGTCGAAATGGCATCTTCGTTTTTAGCGCAAATCGCGCGTCCGATATCATGCAGGTCTTGGCCTTCGCTGCGCAGCACGCTATTGATGTGGTAATCCACGGGGGACGTGAGGCGTGGTTGGTGGCTGATGCGCTCGCGCAGACGGATACCCCCGTTATGCTCAATGCGCTTGATAATTTGCCCAGCGATTTTGACTCCCTCGGTGCGCGCCTCGATAATGCCGCACTGCTCCATCAAGCGGGGGTGAGCATTATGTTTAGCAGTGGCGAAACACACAATGCACGTAAAGTTCGGCAGCTAGCAGGCAGCGCGGTGGCCAATGGTTTACCCCTTGAAGCGGCTATTGCCGCATTGACCACCACCCCCGCTCAGGTTTTTTCTGGTCGCCCCAGAGGCATCAAAAAAGGCAGCCTGGGTGACTTAGTGATTTGGAGTGGCGATCCGGTTGAGGTCACCACTCTCGCCGAGCAAGTCGTCATGGGTGGGCGTTTAGACCCTATGGTCAGCCGGCAAACGAAATTGAGAGATCGCTACGGTACGACCACCCCAACACTCCCGCGCGCCTATGTGAAACCATGAGAGCGTCGGCATTTGCCTCAAAAAAACGTTCAAGAGAATTTGACCGGCAACGCTCGGCGTTGCAGCGACTAGAGGCTTTATGACACAAGCGTTATGATCACGATTTATTGATGCGTCTGTCGGGTTGACAGTCAACGACTTGCCAGGCGCCGCTCATCCTGCGAGGAACCGATTCATGGAAACCTTTGTCGATCCCAGCCCAGAACATTTTGCGCACTTTAAATCACTCGATCGAAACAGTCCTATCCTTATGCTGAATATGCTGCGCTTTAGGGAACAAGCTGAGTACCCTGAAGATCACCCTGGTCAAAAAGAGATCTTGACCGGCGCGGATGCCTATCGTGAGTATGGTCGGAGCAGCGCGCCTATTTTTCAGCGCGTGGGGGGCGCCATTGTTTGGCGGGGCCAATTTGAGACCACTGTTATTGGACCCAAGGACGAACAATGGGACTCGGTGTTTATAGCGCGCTACCCCAACGCCCACGCCTTTTTAGCTATGGTGACCGACGCCGACTACCAAAAGGCGGTGATCAACAGGCAGGCCGGGGTGCTTACCTCGCGACTCGTGCGTTTTGCAGAGATGCCCATAGTCGGCGCCGCATTTAGCGATTAACCGTGCCGTCAAAGATTTTATCTCGCGGCTCCCATGCAGGTCATCTCCACGCACCGTTGCTAAAAATACAACAACACGACGAGGCAGGCACGGACTGAAAATGCCACTGGACATGAAGACACCGGACAATAAGCACGCCACTTCGGCGTCGGGACTCCGCTCCGATGCGCGCACTGTCGATCAAGATTCGGCGTCTCGTATGCTGCTAACTATTATCGCCACTGCCTGCTTCTTAGCTTTTGTAGTCGTTATATCTGGCCTCATTGGTCTTGGAACGAAAATTTCTTTTCAGTTCGCTACTGGGTGGCTGGTATTTCTCAGTGCAGTTCTCCTCAGCTGGCGCTATCTACCTTTGAATGCTCGACGGACTATTGCATTGCTGATTCTAGCGGTACTGATTGTCCGGTGGGCCTACTCCTGGCTCATCGCGCCACCCAACGAAGCAGTGATTGGCATTCTTATCGTGCTGCTATACACGCCAATATTGATTGTCATTACAACGCTGATGTTTTCAGCAAATGCAGTCATCATTGGCACACTCGCAGGCCTGCTCATGGGCACCATTAGTTTTTTAGGGACGAGTAGAGAAGTACTCGCGCCACTGTATTTAAACGACTGGCGAATTGGCCCACTGATCCTGTGTGTTTATGCACTGTTCGCCTGGTTGCTTCGGCGCTGGGTCAATGAACGATACGCATTAGAGCAGTCGGCACGACGAGAACAGCAATTGACCTTAGAAAGTAGTACCGATCCATTAACCGGACTCGCTAATCGACGCGCTTGTGATACGCGCTTTCAGCAGCTCAATGCTGGCCCGCGTAAATATGCCATCATCATGCTCGACATAGATCATTTTAAACAAGTCAACGACAACCACGGGCATGATGAAGGAGACAAGGTGTTAACGCGGGTAGCCGACCTTTTGAACAACCGACTGCGTCCTCACGACTTTATTGCCCGATGGGGCGGTGAGGAATTCGTAGTCATACTGGAAAGCATTTCCAGTGCCGACGCGAAAGCGGTCAGCGACGCACTGCGTCAGTGTATTGAAGAGGGCACCGCGAGCGACGCCATCCCCGTTACTGCAAGCCTCGGACTCGCACTCAGCGCTAACGGTCAAGCCGCCATGGATACCCTAAAAAGCGCTGATGAGGCGTTATATGCTGCGAAGGCTGCGGGGCGTAATAGAGTCAGAGTAGCGTTTCATTAAGAGGAACCTTCACTGGATTGAGCGACATTAGCAGCGCCTTGCGATAGATTTTTGAAGTGCTTTTGCCTCACGGTTATCTGCTCCACTACGTAATCAGTTCGATCGTCAAGTTCAGTAAGCGCTCTTGGAACCTCAATAATTCGGCGCTTATTTATCGCAAGATGTGCCAAACCTAATAGATAAGCTTGGTGCTTGAGTTGACTGAATTTATTCATATTTCGGACAACACCTTTACCTTTACGATCCTCGTCCACTTGCACTAGAGGAAGTACGCCCCAAGGTAAAAATATGTGGTAGTCATATCGTTTAAGACGATTTAAACAGGCGTTCACAAAGTGCGTCGTCAATTTCTCATCAACTGATTTATGCAGCTTATGTTCCATCCAAGTGTGGAGCAAGTCGAGGCTAGATCGGTCACTCACGAAACGACTAGCCGCACTTTCTAACGCTGATTTTTCATTGAACAATACTATCAGTTCTTGAGCTTTGTCCTTCACCGTTTTATCTTTCCTACGACTAATACCTTCATCAAATTTCTCAGGAATGATCGTTAATGCTAAACGCTCAGCAAGACATGCGGCTAGGGTAGTCTTGCCCACACACGCCGAGCCACTGAGAGCTAATCGCAGTACATCTTCTTCTTCCATAAAATTAAGGACTCATCAGTGTCACATTCGACAATGTCTACACTATACTAAAGCCCTCAGACGGGCTCAAACAAACCTAGTAGCATCAAGTTCTGTCGTCGATCAGCCGTTGAATATTGCTGATACGCGCCTCTATACTCAGACGTCACCCACACTGGTTTGCCGTCTGCACACTTAAAAGGTCACTAGTCATGAATGCACAGCGCGGCTCGGCACTGTACCGGCTAACGTCAAGCACAGACAGGAAATAGGCTAGCGATGGTCGTTGAATTTGACTACATTATCGTCGGCGCGGGCTCAGCAGGCTGCGTGCTCGCCCATCGCTTAAGCGAGGATTCTGGTCAAACAGTATTACTCATAGAGGCGGGCTCAGATGATCGCAGTATCCTCATCAAAATGCCTACCGCACTGTCAATCCCCATGGGATTGAAACGCTTCAATTGGGGTTTTTGGGGACAAGCGGAACCACACTTAGACCATCGCCGCATGGATTGCGCCCGAGGCAAGGTGCTCGGTGGTTCTTCGGCCATCAATGGCATGGTCTATGTGCGAGGCCACGCACGTGACTTTGACCAATGGGTTGAGCGGGGAGCGACGGGTTGGAGCTATGCCGATTGCCTACCCTATTTCAAGCGGGCAGAGCGTTGGATGGGCGGCGCTGACACCTATCGCGGCGCTCAAGGTCCAATAGACACATGCAACGGCAATGGCATGCGCAACCCGCTCTACCAAGCATTTATTGATGCGGGCTGCGACGCCGGCTATGGCGCCACCGCCGATTACAATGGGTTCCGCCAAGAGGGCTTTGGGCCAATGCATATGACGGTGCGCAAGGGCGAGCGCTGTTCTACAGATTTGGCCTATTTGGCCCCCGCGCGTCACCGATCCAATCTTACTGTTATGACCAGAGCTGAGGTCGAACGACTAACGCTGTCTGAGGGTCAGATAACAGGCGTGGAGTATCGACGTCGTGGCAAATCCCACGCGGTGCGGGCCAGAAAAGAGGTCATACTCAGCGCCGGGTCCGTTGGTTCGCCGGTGCTATTACAGCGCTCTGGAATTGGGCCGAGGGCAGTGCTTGAGCGGGCCAAGGTCACTGTTAACTGCGACCTCCCGGGCGTCGGTGAAAACCTACAAGACCATCTTGAGATTTACTTTCAGTACCGCTGCAGTCAGCCTATTAGCCTCAATGGGCATTTAGACTGGTGGTCGAAACTGCGTATCGGTGCGCGCTGGATATTACGCCGATCCGGGTTGGGTGCGACCAACCATTTTGAATCCTGCGGCTTCATCCGCTCCCGAGCTGGGCTAGCGTGGCCTGATATTCAATACCACTTTATGCCTGCGGCCATTCGCTACGACGGCCGAGCTGCTTTTACAGGTCATGGCTTCCAAGTTCATGTCGGGCCCAACAAGCCCGAAAGTCGGGGTTATGTGCGCATTTCTGGCCCTGCAGTTCACGATGAACCGGAGATTCTCTTTAACTATCTGTCTACCGAGCAAGATCGACAAGATTGGCGTGCTTGCCTACGACTGACTCGGGAAATCCTCCAACAACCGGCACTGGACAGCTTTCGCGACGCGGAAATACAGCCGGCAATCGACCTGTCCAATGATGCAGCGATAGACGCCTGGGTTCGCCAACATGCTGAAACCGCGTATCACCCCTCATGCTCCTGCCGCATGGGTGCCGCCGACGACGCCATGGCCGTCGTTGATCCACACTGTCGAGTCCGCGGCGTGACCGGGCTTCGAGTGGTTGATTCATCCATTTTCCCGACTATTCCTAACGGTAATCTCAATGCCCCCACTATTATGGTGGCAGAGCGTGCCGCCGACCTTATCCTAGGCAAGACACCGCTGCGCGAGGATGTCGACGTCTGGGAAGATCCCCACTGGCAAACCCAACAGCGTACGTCAACACCCGTACGCACCGTTAAACCTGGGCCACCCCCGGAAGTAGTTGCACAAAGCTAGCGACGCGGCACTGACTCTCTGAGGGTCATCGCTCATTAGGGCCGCCTGGCGTTAACCCGTCGGGGACTGGCAACGACTCCGAACGTCTGCAGAAATAGGTTACCGCGCATTATCTAGCTCGGTGAGTGCCTGATAGGTCGCTACTTTCATGGCAAAGCGCAGCTCATCACTGTAGGGCGCTCCTACTACCTGAGTCATGAGTATTCCGATCAGGTCTTCTTGCGGATCAACCCAGAATTTGGTGTTCGCTATGCCACCCCAGGAATATTCGCCTGCAGAGGAAATCACCCCGCTTTGCGCGGGATCGGTAATGACACCCACACCCAATCCGAAAGACTGTCCTGGATATAAATGCGACGAAGGGTATTGCTCTGCGCCATGATCACGAATTCCGGCGGTGAGTTGGTCCATTGTCATATAGGCGACCGTCTTATTACCGAGTAAGCGCACGCCCTTATGGCTTCCACCGTTGCGCAACATTTCTAGAAATACCCAGTAATCTTCGATGGTTGAGATCAATCCACCCCCGCCCGAAAAAAAAGTAATATTCGCTGTCGGCCGCCGTAAATCCTCTGAAAGTGCGGCTATAGCTCCAGTTTTACAATCCCACATGTGACTTTGAACCAACCGGTCTTGTTTTTCTAATGGCACATTAAAAAAGGTGTTGTGCATGCCCAAAGGCAGAAAAATGTGCTCCGCGAAAAACTGCTCCAATGTTAAACCACTCAGCTTTTCCACAAGCACGCCCAATACGTCAGAGGCCACACTGTAGTGGTAGCGCGTATTGGGATTAAAGCGCAAAGGCAGTGCCGACAAGCGGCTTATAAAGTCATCGCTATCGGTGCTGTTTTCAAGCTGGGCTTGCTGATAGGCCAGTTCAACCGGATGATCGGTGTACCAGCCATAAGTGAGGCCAGCGGTATGGGTCATCAGCTGCCTTATAGTCATGGCCGAAGCAGCAGGAACAGACTTACCGTCTATCAACACCGTCATATCGGCGAAGTCAGGTAGATATTTCGCCACCGGGTCATTGAGCTGGAAGGCGCCTTTCTCATAAAGCATCAGCGCTGCTACGGTGGTCACCGGTTTAGTCATTGAAAAAATACGAAACAGCGCGTCCTCTGTCATTGGTCGTGGGTCGTCAATGCCAAAAGCACCGGCAGTGGCGACATGAACCACCTGCCCGCGTCGGGCAATGAGGGTTACCGCTCCCGCTATTTTATTATCGGCCACGTAACGGTTTATGAAGGCATTAACGTGCTCCAGTCGATCTGCGTCCAATCCCACGCTCGACGGCGACACCACCTCAACGTCGGCCAGCGCCGCAGCGGATGCTAGTAGACATGCTGCCAATACGACTGTGTTCATTTTTCTCACTCGCCTATTCCTCTCTTCATTTCTTGGGCTGTGCCATTGGCTAGTGTCGTTTGACGTCCTGTTGGGTGCGGGCTAGTGAATTCTGACCCCTTGCCGGAGTAACTCGCTCTGTAAGGCCGCCAGGTTCATCTGGCTAAAGTCTACGCCCCTTTTCACCGCCAGCGCTGCAGCAACACCCGCGCCTTGACCTGTCACCGTGCAGCACATCATATTACGTGTGGCCGCATGGCTAACGCGATCGCCTCCAGTAATTCTGCCCGCGCAGATCATATGCTTGATATGTTTGGGTAGCAGCGTCCGATAAGGCAACTGAAAGTAACGACCCGTTGTCGGCAGAATGAGGATTCCGTAACCGTCGATAAACTCCGGGAAAATACCAATACTATCCTCAAAGCGACCCTGCTCTCGAACATCAACCTCAGTCATGTTGTAGATCGCATCGATTTTGCGCGTGTCGCGGATACCTAACGTCATCCCAAAGTTTCGTAACTTAGCGCCTTCACAGCCTGGCGTGTAGCGCTTCAGGGCCTCAATGGCAAACATTGCTTGCTTGCGCCCCTCGATTTCACCGCGGGTCAAATCCGCAGGGTCGGTGCCGTCATAACCCAGCAGATGAACAAGATTTAGGTAGGTTAAATCGCCACTGTCGTAAATGGCCCCCCAAGTACCCGCAATAGTATCTAAGTGCTCAGGTATCAGGCCTGCCTTGCGCGCTTGCTCAAAAGGCTTCCGTAAAAACGGCGAGAACATCTGATCTTCTTTACCGGCAGTCTCTATAGTCCACTGTCCATAAGCCCAGTCACTGTAAGTGTGTGGGTCGGCTTTCACATGATCAATAAAGCGGGCTTTATCCACCCCTGACATTGAAAACATGACTGACGCACCAATCATGTCTTGCCGCGCCTGCTTGTTAGTGGGGGCATAAGCGCGAAACGCCACATCGGCGTCGCCAGTCGCATCCACTACTCGCTTCGCTAAAATAGCCTCCCGCCCCGCTTTGCTTTCGACAATGACGCCGACGATGGTATTGCCTTCCATGATAGGCGCCACAAATTGACGGTGCAGCATAGGTGTAATACCCGCCTCCTCCACCAAGGTATCGGCCACCCATTTGAAGGCCTCGCCGTCAATGGCGTGGCTATCGGATTGAGGTTCTTCAACCGCAGCACCCAACGCTCTAGCTCGCTGCTCGAATTCAATGCCAATGCCTTCGCTATCGATCGTTTGTTCATGACGATACCAAGCAAATCCCTCAACGCCGACAGCGGTAATGTTTCCGCCAAAACAACCAAATCGTTCCAATAAGGTCACGTTGACGCCAGCCCTCGCCGCACCCAGCGCGGCGGCAAGGCCACCGGGCCCAGAACCCACCACTAGCACGTCGGTATGGTGAATGACCGGGGTTTCCCTCGCCTGTTCGTGGATCATCATGTGCTTCACTCCACTCGTCCTATACGCGAAACATGGATTGGCTGAGCGAGTCAGCACGGGCTTAACCCTTGAGTAGGGTCTCTATCTCAAAGGTCTCTAGCATATTGACCTTGCGCGCCAATAGCGCATTGCCCAAGGCTACCGTACCCACCTCATAGGCCACCAATACCGACTGTTTCAGTGCTGGTACCGTCATCAAATCGCAGTCCTGGGGAATAGTCAGATAATCAGTATAAATATAATCCGGGCGTGCCATGGCTACTTCAGGCCCATGCACATCAGCCCAGTGCCGTAAGACCACGCCTACCCGTGGCCAGCCCGTCTCACGAGCAGCGATAACCAGCGGATAATCAAAACTTATCATGACTGTCTGCTCAGCGACGGGGCTCAGTAGGTGCTGAACTGAGGAGACCATTAGTTGCCGTCCACAATGGTCAATAGATTCCTCTTTTAGCTCAACAAAGGCTGTCACTTCGGGGTTCGCCTGTAGAATGGCGACCAGCGCTTCGAGGGGCGCGATCGTTTCAGAGATGAAGGCATCTCCTAGGCGATTGGGCTCATAGGCCGGATAGGACATTAACTCGGCTCTCGTTTGAGTCAGCACAGTGCCCGATCGACCGCTCACTCGTAGCAAGTCTGCATCATGGTAGATGATCGGCAAATGATCGCTGCTAAACTGAACATCGAGCTCGACAAACATAGCTCCAGCATCGATGGCTTTCGTCAGCGACAGGCGCGTATTTTCCGGGTATTTGGCTTGATAACCCCGATGGGCGACAAGTTGACTGGCAGCAATCATAGGGAAAGTGCTCGTGCACTGCTTATTGGCAGCGCGTACGGTTAGTGAATCACCGGCGATAGTACTGCCGAATGCGTTTGGGATAGTTAGCGTGGATCACCAATGGCTCGGCCACAACCCTCTGGAACGACCAGTGACGCATGCCTATCGGCGATCGCGCGCAGTGCTGTGAGTACCCCTGGTGTCGGCTCAGACGCGCTCCGAGTCGTCAGATTTACATGCAGCAACAGCTGCTCCGCGGTCGCTAATAAGCGTCCATCGCCATGAAACAGTCGATGAAAAACATGCAGCTTTTTACCTGCAGCACTCAGTACTTGCGTAGTGGCCTTAATCGGCTGCAAAGCGGCGACCTCATCAAGGTGCCGAATGTGGGTTTCGACCGTAAAGTACGAACCGCTGTTGGCAAGGTAGTTCGCATCTACTCCAACCCGACGCAATAGCGCATCGGATGCATCAGCGAAACACTGTAAATACCGGCTTTCATTCATGTGGTTGTTGTAGTCTGTCCAATCGGGAGGCACGGTGCGCTCCACCGTGAGCAGCGGTTCATCTGTCGGCTCAGCGCCGTCATTACGGTGGGCGCCAGCATCAAAAAGGGTCTGCTCATAGCGCCCCAACGTCTGCCCCGCCCCCCAATCATTGACTTTCAAGGCCTGTAAAATAGCGACCAAATTATCATCTCTTATACGTTCGAGTTCTCTGAAGCTGTACTGTCCAGACTGGGCATCAGACTGGGCGGCAATAGTATCAATGAGTTCTTCGGTGAGTTCAGGAACATCCATAAGCTTGGTCCAAGGCCAGGCCAAACACGGTCCGAACTGGGCAATAAAATGTCGCATCCCCGCCTCGCCCCCCGCCAGGCGATAGGTTTCGAATAACCCCATTTGCGCCCAACGCAAGCCAAAGCCGTAGCGAATCGCATCGTCAATCTCAGCGGTTGTGGCAATACCATCGTTGACTAGCCACAGCGCCTCACGCCATACGGCCTCCAGAAAGCGATCTGCGACAAACGCCTCTATCTCTTTTTTAATGTGTAGCGGGTGCATACCCATAGCGCGAAAAAGCCCCATCGCGCTGTCGATAGTCTCTGCAGCCGTTAACTCGCCGCCGACGACTTCAACTAAGGGCAGCAGGTAAACAGGGTTAAACGGGTGGGTGACTATGAGACGCTCTGGATGGCGCATGGCCGCCTGCAGTTGGGTCGGCAGGATGCCTGAGGTTGACGATGCAATGATGGCCCCTTCGTCAACATGCTGTTCAATATCGCGATAGACCTGCTGCTTTAAAGTCAGGTTTTCAGGGACTGCCTCCATGACCAGCTCTGCGCCCGCCACCGCGAGCGCGAGGGTCTTGGCATACGTCAACGCGCCTCGATGATTTCGGGGCGCCATGGTCAGCTTGCTGTAGGCATGCTCGGCGTTGATCAACAGGGCCTCTACCTTGCTCTGCGTATCGGCGGCTGGATCATACAACGCTACATCAAAGCCATTTTCTAAAAAGCGTGCGACCCATCCGCCTCCAATAACGCCGGCACCGACGACAGCCACTGTTTTACTGGACGTCATAACGCTATCTCCCACCCCTACGCTGATTGCTGCCGACGAGCGCGCTCCGCTCGGTACAATATCCGAAGACGCGACTCGAGCTCTTCGCGCTCCCCGTAGCAACCTCGCAGCAGTCGCGCACCGGATTCAGCATCGAAGCTATCGCGCCCATGCAATACCCGGCGATTATCAAAGGCCATTAACTGACCCGGGGATAAACGAAAGCGCATTTGATTGTCTGGATCGTTGCACAAGGTCTGAAACCGTCGATACGCCGCATAAAACGTCGTAAGGGTGTCAAAATCAGCGTGCATGGGTGAACGCAGCCAATAGGTATGCCTGACCGTGCTTAGTTGTCCACTCCCGTCGTGCTCAAGGACCGGCGCGCAAAAGCGATGATCAAACTGTCGATCTTTGGTACCAAAAGGAATCGCCAGAGTAGCGAGGACTTCAAAAAACTCAGGGCACTCATTGCGTAACTGTTCGGCTACCGCGAAACCGTCAACTAGCAGGCTCTCACCGCCTGTCGCTGAATTTTGCAAGCAAAATAGAAACTGCAGGCCCGGGACGTACTCCCGGGTCGCCAGATCACTATGGACACCTAGTGCAATGGCTGTGTAAGCGTTGGAATTGCTGCTCGGTAGGCTTTGTACTTCAAAGACGTCGCCAAAATTACTGGGCCGAATAGGTCCTATCAGCTCAGCAATACCCGGTATGACCGCCGGATCTGCGGGCAGGCCACCCAGCAAACTGACGCCATCGCGGTGCAAGGTCTCCAGCCAAACGCGTAACGCCTCTACGTCACCCGCATAGACAGCTGCACCGTCCTGCCAATGAGGTAAAGGGGCTGGCTGGGGCCAGAGATTCCGCGCCGGCAATGCTTCCAAGGGATCATTTGATCTGCACAGCGAGGTATAGAGCCAACCCGGATGGTAGCGACTGTTCAATCCCTCGGGGTGCCATTGGATTTCAAGAAAACCATCGGGAGCGACCCGCGCATCGCTCACTGTAAGATCTTCGGGCAAATCCGTAAGGGCAATACGTTGCTCGCGTGTCTGGGTATGGAAGGTACCGGCGTCGGGACTGAACTCACGCAGCCAGAGATGGGGTACACGGTGGGAGCTGTGATCATCAAACACCAAGGTGAGCCCTCCCTCACAGAGGACCACCTGTGTTAACGCATGCTCTACCCCATAACACTCAAAGTCAGGAATGATTAATTCATCTAAGGTCTCATCATCTTGACCGTAGTCTGGATCGTTATCGCCCATGCCTGCTCTCCACTGCAGCTATGCAACGCCACGCTATTCGCTGTGCTGATAACAACGTGGCGCGCAGCAGGATTCTAGGGTGATCTGATGCTCTATGGCAACCAACAATGCTGCGGAGTGACGCCGGCCTCGCTTAGGTGGATACTGACATCTGTCCCTGATTGTTGGGTGGCCTTGGCCGCCCTGAGATCCACGACTATCTCGCTGCTTAGACGTAAGGGTAGATCAACACGGCACTTGTGGGAGACACTTGCGAGGCGAGATCATAGATAACGAGTGTTACTGATGACTGAAATATTGACTGTGGCCATTGCCTGTATCCTGCTAACCGCATTATTTATTGCGGTTTACTGGCGGGATGTTGTCTGCGTCGGTGAGATACCCGTCTCTTTTTTTACGTTGATGGCCATTCTCTTTACTTCAGGTTTAGACGTTGGTTTGGTGATGTTTCCGTTAGTTGACTTCCAGGTCTATGCTAGCGAAGCTGATTATGCTTTTAGCAATCCACTGGCTATCGAATTTGGGTTCTGGGGATTTTTAGTGTGGGGCTTATATTTCACCACCACGGTTTATTTTTGCATCATTGAGCCAAAACTAAAGCTCTTTGAAATACCGTTGATAAAGTGGGTCAATGACCTAGTCATTATTGGCACCTGCGCGTTCACAGGGTTTCTCTTCCTCAGTTACCTGCCCGACTACATAGCGGGCATTACCCCATTGCAGCGCCTATTACTGGTCGCACTGGTGGTGTTACTCGCGGTAATATCTAGTACGCATATCCGCTTTGTCAGGATACTCAGCGTCTCGTCTACGCTGTTATTTTTTGCGCTGATCCTAGGCGTCGGGTGGTCATCGGGAATGGGTATCACCGGTCTTTATCAGTCAATGGCTACGCTGGGAGACTACTTCCGACACCTACCACGCTTTTTGGCCCCCATCACCGACTACCATGAATTTTACCTGTACTGGTGGTTCGCATGGAGCATCATGATTGGGCAGTTCGTATCGCGTTTTGTCGGTGGCATAAAAATTAGTCGTCTGTTATTGGCACTACTGATTGTACCGTCCATACCCATTGCTCTCTGGTTTTCTGTGCTGTACCACTACTTTGCTACCGACATGGAAGTCACCGCTGGCTGGCGCTGGGCTATGGTTGCTGTCGGCACGTTATTCGTTGTCAATTCTTTGGACTCATTGATGCGGCTCTACACCCGCAATATTGGCATAACGGTGCAGCGCCTCGGTAATAGCACCTATGTGTTGTTCAACTGGAGCATTCTTTTTGGCTTAATCCTGCTATACCAACTCACACCACTGCGTATTGAATGGTTTGGCCTGGCCGTCATTGCACTTTATACCGCGGTCACCTTACTGATAATAAAGCACCGTAACGCACCTATCTGGCCCAAGCGACGAGCCTCAAACGGCGCTGTTAGCTAGCAAGGTGCTATAACCTAAGTCGCCGTCTGACTAGAAATGTCCGGTATCTGACAGGGCCAAAGCTGTGGTACCTATCCGTCATTTGACGCGAACTGACGGCGCATGCACCGAAGGCGAGAAGCGCTCTATGGAGAGACCGTGGCTATTACCCTGACGCACATTGAAACCGACAGCAGCGCTTTTTATTTATCTTGGCCGGGCGAGCTAGCAGCGGAGTATCCCTACATCTGGTTACGCGACAATGACCCCGCAGATTTACACCCCACCACCCAAGAACGGCTTTTCGATTTGACGAGCGTCGAACTAGATATCCAACCGCTTTTCTGGCGGCTAAGCGACAGCGCCCTCGAGCTGCAGTGGCCGGATCAGCCATCGGTATCCCACTATCCCTTGGCTTGGTTGGAAGCCCACCGGCCAGGTAGATCGCAACATGATCCAGCTCACCAGCAACAGCACTACTGGGATGCGAATAGCTTCGTCGAACTTCCTCGCTTTGACGTTCAGCACTGCCAGCTGAACCCGCTCACCATGCTCGAAGCGCTGCAAGAAGCCAAACGAGTGGGATTGATCGTATTTAGCGGACTTGACGACGAGAAAACAGCGGGTGAACGATTCGGTGATCTTATCGGTTTTAAGCGCCAAACCAATTTCGGCACGTTGTTTGAGGTCATCAGTAAGCCCACGCCCAATAACTTGGCTTACACCTCGCTAGCCCTGCCACTGCACACGGATTTACCCAACCAGGAACACATACCGGGCTACCAGTTATTGCACTGTTACCGCAACGACGCCCAAGGTGGTGCATCGCACTTTGCCGATGGTTTCAACATTTGCGAGACCCTGCGCGAGCAAGCCCCAGAAGCGTTTTCCTTGCTCAGTGAAGTAGCCATACCCTGGCGATTTCACGATGAGGTAGAGGATATACGCTATCGTCGACCCATCATCGAGACCGATCAGCAACAGCGTCTCACTGGGCTCGCTTTTAACGCTCATATTGCCGATGTACCGGATATGGACGGCCGGACACTTTATGATTTTTATGCAGCTTACCGCCAGTTAATGCTACGCATTCGCGATCCCCGCTACCGTATAGAACACCGCATGCGACCTGGCGAAATGGTGATGTTCGATAATCGGCGCATATTACATGGACGCGAAGCCTTTAGTGCCTCGGGTAGCGAACGGGATTTGCGGGGCTACTATATTGAACATAATGAGGTCGACAGTAGGATGCGAGTTCTTGCCCGACAGTCACATTAACATCGCCGCCGTCAGACTGGTTTACGCAACGGCATACATTTAGCGAACCGGTGCAAGCCCCATCTGGAGATGCAGGGCATCGCCGTCGTAGGGGTGGGCTCGAGCGACCGCCTCATCGAGAACGACCCCCAAACCCGGAGCGCTAGGGGGTATGACATAACCGTCTTGCCACTGTATGCCCTGCTCAAGTAGCTGGCCGTGAAATCCACCCCAGGTTTCAATGCCCTCAAGGATTAAAAAGTTGGGGGAACAACAAGCCAGCTGAATATTGGCTGCGCCAACAATGGGGCCACAATACAAATGTGGCGCAATTTGCGCGTAGTGGACTTCCGCTAGTGCGGCAATTTTTTTCGCTTCGAGTAGCCCGCCCACCCGACCCAGATTGAGCTGCAGTATGGCAGCTGCGCCGTCTTGAAGAACTCTCGCAAATTCATACTTCGTGCATAAGCGCTCGCCCGTGGCCACAGGAATGCTGGTTGAGCGCGCCACACGCGCCATCTCTGCGGTGTTTTCCGGAGGCGTGGGTTCTTCAAACCACAGAGGATCATAGGCTTCCAAGCGCTTTGCCAGGCGGATGGCGCCGGCCGCAGTGAATTGGCCATGGGTACCAAATAAAAGATCAACCGAGCCACCGACCGCCTCGCGAAGGGTGCGGACAAACGCCTCTGACCGATCAAGCTCTTGACCGGTCGGCATGCCACCGTCGAACACCGTATACGGTCCCGCAGGGTCGAATTTAAGCGCTGTAAAGCCCTGCTGCACATACTCAAGTGCACGCTGCGCTGCACGTTCAGGATTGCTGTAGACGTGCTCGTCGTCGTCGACGTCCGGATAAACGTCGCCACAGGCAGGATAAATATATGTATGGCTCCGCAAGCGCTCATGTACCCGACCACCCAGCAGTTCATACACGGGCTTATCGCAAGCCTTACCCACAATATCCCAGCAGGCCACCTCAAGCGCAGAGAGCACCCCCATCAATGACACATCTGGGCGAAGCGTATATCCGGCTCCATAAACCGAACGCCATAGCTGCTCAATGCGAAAGGGATCATGGCCAACAACAAAGCGTTCAGCGGTATCTTTAAGCATCGCCTCCACAACATGGGCACTGAAGGTGGCACAATAGACCTCACCATACCCAACAATGCCGGTATCAGTGACCAATTTTACAAAGATAAAGTAGCGCCCACCAAAATGCGGTGGCGGATTGGCAACAACAAAGGTCTCAAAATGATTAATGATCATGTGAATACCACAACATTTCGCAAGGCTGCTCCCGCACGCATAGAGGAAACAGCCTCGTTAATCTCCTCCAAGGCGTAACGACCACTGATTAACTCATCCAGCTTTAAGAATCCGTTTTGATACAGCTGCGCGAGCTTGGGAATATCGACCTTGACGGTCGCCGAGCCCATTTTTGAGCCTACAATCCTCTGACCTAACGCTGCCAGCGTGCCGGGGTCAAATTCCCCAAAAATACCTGAGGGAGGCATGCCGACAATGACCGACGTACCCCCTCTCGCCAGCACTGATAAAGACAAATCGATCGCGCTTTTTGCGCCGACGGTGACAAAGGCGTAGTCGACACCACGGCCATCAGTTATCTCCATTACCTGCTGGACGCAGTCTAACGCCTGACTATTGACGGTATGACTGGCCCCAAAGGTTTTGGCTATCTGCAACTTACTGTTCAATACATCCATGGCAATAACTGTCTCTGCAGCGCGGTGCACTGCGCCCTGAATGCTGTTAATACCGACGCCACCACAGCCGATCACTGCGACTGAGCTGCTCGGCTCGATCGCGGCGGTATTGGATACTGCACCAAACCCTGTGAGCACACCACAGGCCAGCAGGGCTGCGGCATCGAGCGGGATATCCTCAGGGATAACAGATACTTGGCTCTGTTCCACCACGACCTCTTCCGCGAAAGCACCTGTGCGTAGCCCTTGCTGGAGCGACTCCCCAGCACCGTCTGTTAGTGGGCTTGAATCGTCTAAGGAAAAGCTAACATCGCACTGGGTTTCACGTTTATGTGAGCAGTGATGGCATTGCCCACAAGAGCGAATGAGCGTGACGACAACATGATCACCCACCGCTATAGTCGACACACCTGCACCAACCCCTTGCACAACACCCGCAGCCTCGTGACCATAAACTGCGGGTAAATCGCCACCCCAACCGCCATCAAGCAACACAATATCACTGTGACAAATAGCCACTGCTGCAAGGCGTATGTGTACCTCACCCGGACCGGGCTCAGCAATAGCCACCTCTTCAATCTGTAAGGGCTCACCAAAAGCGCGGCAAACAGCAGCTCTCATTTTTTTCTTTCCTTTAAAAAAGAACCCAGTATTGTACGATTTCAGGAAAAGCACTAGTGCCAGTGCACTGATATACAGCAGGGAGCAAGCGCCTAATGATGACGGTGGGTTTTATTGGTTTGGGTAATGTGGGCGCCAATCTGGCGGCTAGTCTGGCGCGCAACGGGTTCGAACTGACCGTTCGAGATCTCAATAGAGAGCTTGCCCAGCCCTTTCTTGATGGTGGCGCAGCCTGGGCCGATTCGCCCGCGGCGATGGCAGAAGCCGTTGATGTGACCATCACCTGTCTACCTAGCCCAGCCGCCTGCCAAGAAGTGATGGAGGGGAAAAACGGTGTTTTGGAGAGCCTCGAGCCGGGTAAGGTCTGGGTTGAAATGAGCACCACCGACTTTCTTGAGGTAGGTAGACTGGGTGAGCGTGTTCAAGCAAGGGGTGCCGATGCCGCTGATTGTCCGGTATCTGGCGGCTGTCACCGGGCCGCAACGGGCAATATCGCGATTCTTGCCGGCTGTAATCGCTCGGTGTTTGAACGCTTACTACCCCTACTAACCGTGCTTGGGCGGCGGGTTTTACACACCGGCGAACTGGGTAGTGCATCAAAGATAAAAGTCATGACCAATTATCTTGCTACCGCCAATCTAGTGACGCTCTGTGAAGCGCTAGTGACGGCTAAAATGTCGAACTTGGATCTGGCTACCGTTTATGAGGCCGTCAAGATTTCGTCGGGTAACTCATTTGTACATGAGACCGAAAGTCAGGTAATACTCAATGGCAGTCGGGATATTAATTTCACCATGGATCTAGTCCTCAAAGATATTGGTCTGTTTCAGTCCATGGCAGAGCAAGCCGGTGTCCCGCTAGAAATATCGCCTCGTCTCATTGACATCTTTGAAGACGGGCAGTCCCGCTACGGTCCGCGCGAATGGTCGCCAAACATTATTCGTCGTTTGGAGGATGCCTGTAACACGCAGGTACTGGCTCCTGGATTTCCTGCGCAGATATTGGATGAGGAGCCTGAGGAGACCGGTTATGAGGTCGTTCCGCCGGGTAGATCAGTGGATTAACAGGGTCTACTGCCTTATCTCATGGGGTCATATTAAGACTAGCCAGACCGTGCAGCGTCTTTATCTCCACATAATCTTCCAGCCCCAATGCTCCCCCCTCCCGACCATTGCCCGATTGCTTGTAGCCGCCAAAAGGTGATCCGTATTCGACCGCCCCACCGTTTAGGTGCACCGCACCGGCACGCAAACGACGGGCAACGCGGCGAGCCCGATCAACATCATTCGTTTGCACATAAGCCGCCAAACCGTAGGGCGTATCGTTAGCTATGGCAATAGCCTCCTCTTCAGTGTCAAAGGGGATGATGACTAATACAGGGCCAAAAATTTCTTCCCGGGCAATACGCATATCGTTAGTCACATCGGTGAACACCGTGGGCATGACAAACCAGCCGCTTTCACACCCTTCAGGCCTGCCCAAACCGCCCACCAACAGCTTCGCTCCCTCGTCAATGCCCGCCTGAATAAGCGCTTGAACGCGCTTGAATTGAATTTCATCAAACAGTGGACCAAGGTGGTCGCCCTCCATCGCCGGGTCGCCCACGGTTGTTTGCTTGACGGCGGCGCTGACTAACGACAGCACTTCCTCATAACAGCCACGTTCGACGAGCAATCGTGTCGGTGCGTCACAGGACTGCCCCGTGTTAACAAAGCACTCCGCTACCGAAGCACTGATGCATTGAGCAAGGTGGCAGTCGGCGAAAACGAGATTAGGAGATTTGCCACCCAGCTCCAACGTCACCCGCTTGACTGTCTCTGCCGAATCACGAGTGACCGCCGCACCGGCCCGAGTAGAGCCAGTGAAAGACATCATTTGTATGTCCGGATGCATCGAGAGGGCACTGCCAACCACCGGGCCAGTCCCCTGAACTAGGTTGAATACCCCCGGCGGATAACCCGCCTCATGTAAGATCTCCGCATAAAGTACCGCAGACAGGGGCGTATGCTCGCTAGGCTTTAACACACAGGTACAGCCGGTCGCCAATACCGGAAGCACTTTCAACACCAACTGGTTCACGGGCCAATTCCAAGGCGTGATCAGTCCACACACCCCTATGGGCTCACGTAAAAGCCAGTCGCCGTTGCCTAACTCTTCACATTCATCAAATTGCTGCAATGCATCAATAAAGCTTTGTAAATGGCCAATCGCGGTGTCCGCCTGCACATCAAGTGCGAAGGTGATGGGCGCCCCCATCTCCATACTCATGGCTTTCGCCAACTCGTTGATACGACGCTCGGTGATAACTTTTACTTTTTTGAGATAACTCAATCGCTCAGCTTTACTGGTTTGAGAAAAATCTTCAAACGCTGCATTTGCGGCGGCCACCGCGCGATCAACATCGGCACCATTACCCAGAGGCACTTCAGCAATTTGCTGCTCAGTCGCGGGATTGATGACCGGCATTGTTTCAGCGCTCAGCGGGGTAACCCAGTTGCCATTAACATAAAACTTATCAAGATTTTCCATATGATGACCTCAGTAACAGCCGTGTTTAGAAGAAACACTCCACCCATCGTTTCCGTGGCACACCCGCGCACCGGTAAGCGCGAAAGCCTATCACTGCGCAGCACTATCGCCAAGACGACAGTGGGGCGAAGATAAATCGATATCGTCCACGTCACAGGTGGACTGGATCGACGGGTGAACCGGGTACTTTTCAATTGAGAAGGCACGCCCATTTGTGCTTTCATGCAACGCTAAACCGTCATGACTCTGGCAAAGCGGTAGGCAGTGCTGTTCATGAATGAGTGGGCTATTGAGTGGGCTATGAGGCTGCGCTAGTCGCCTGTCCTTAGCGGCCACTAAGCAACAACAACAGCGAGGTATGACATGCCACTGACTATGCGTAAAAAAGTGTTCATCACCGCAGCCCTGACCGGCTCAGGCAGTACGCAGGATCGCAGCGACAAAGTACCTCGAAGCCCACAACACATTGCTGAAGCGGCTATTGCTGCGGCTGAGGCTGGCGCAGCAGTCGTGCACTGCCATGTTCGAGATCCCGACACTGGCGTACCGTCTCGACAGATCGATCTATACCGAGAGGTAGTTGAGCGCATTCGGGCTTCAGAAGTCGATGTTGTCATCAATCTTACCGCGGGTATGGGTGGTGACATGGTCTTCGGTCCAACCGATGCACCATTACCTTTGAACGAACAAGGCACCGATATGGTCGGTGCCGCCGAGCGAGTCGCCCATCTTGAAGCCTGTCTGCCCGACATTGCGACCCTCGACTGCGGCACCATGAACTTTGCTGAAGCAGACTACGTGATGACCAATACACCGGGTATGTTGCGCGATATGGCCACCCGCATAGCGGCTCTAGACATCCGCATTGAGATTGAGGCCTTCGATACCGGACATCTTTGGCTCGCAAAACAGTTAATCGCCGAAAAAATTATTCCAGACCCAGTTATGGTGCAGCTGTGTATGGGCATTCCTTGGGGTGCCCCTGACGACCTCAATACATTCATGGCGATGGTCAATAATCTGCCCGATGGCTGCGTATACTCGGCCTTCTCGATTGGCCGTCATCAAATGCCCTACGTGGCTGCGGCCGTGCTCTCTGGTGGTAATGTCCGTGTTGGGCTGGAAGACAACCTGTGGCTCGATAAGGGTCATCTTGCCACCAACGCCGAGCTCGTTGCGCGAGCAGCGACTATCGTCACCAACATGGGCGTCGGCCTGATGACTGCGCAAGAGGTTCGCACTGAGCTGCAGATCAGCAAGCGCTAATATTCCAGCCATAGCATTCACCCTCGCCAAACCAAGACGGAGTAAGCTGGGGTCACCTACCAATAGAAGAGACTGTCATGGGCCAAGAAAGTAACAATACCCCCTCGGACATCCGCCCCAACAAGCGTGCTGTGAACTATGACAGTGTAGACCTTGATTACCTAGCGCAGCGACAACTCAAGCAAGGCGCTGCTGGCTGGGTGCTGCTCGCTGGCTTAGGTGTCTCCTATGTTATTTCGGGAGACTTTGCTGGTTGGAATTTTGGATTGGCCCAGGGGGGCTTCGGTGGCATGTTAATCGCCACGCTGCTCATGGCGCTTATGTACGGATGCATGGTGTTCAGCCTCGCAGAACTGTCTACCATGATTCCCACTGCGGGCGGTGGTTATGGTTTTGCTCGACGGGCCATGGGGCCGGTGGGCGGCTTTCTAACGGGCACAGCTATTTTACTGGAATACGCTATCGCCCCAGCGGCTATCGCCGTCTTCATTGGTGGTTACACCGGCGAACTCGTCGGCATTGATGGGCCCGTGGTCTATGCCCTTTTCTATAGCATTTTTATTGGCATTCACCTGCGGGGCACGGGAGCCGCACTGAAAATAATGCTGGCGATTACCGGCATGGCCATGATCGCTCTGCTTCTGTTTGTCGTGGGCATGCTGCCGCACTTTTCTTGGGACAACCTGACCACCATTCCCGTTAATGCCGAGGCTGTTGGGGCCAGCATTTGGCTTCCCGAGGGTTACTGGGGTATTTGGGGGGCTATTCCTTTTGCAATTTGGCTATTCCTCGCTGTCGAGGGCGTACCGCTGGCTGCTGAGGAGAGCAAAGACCCTGTGCGCGATATGCCTCGCGGCATTATCACCGCCATGCTCATCCTTGTCTTGGTGGCGGGGCTTGTCTTGTTTCTGGCACCCGGAGGCTCCAGTGCCCTGTTGATGGCTGACCATGCGGCACCATTAGTCGGCGCGCTCCATTATGTGTATGGCGAGAACTCTACCCTAGCGACCGTTGTTAACGTCGTGGGGCTAGCGGGACTCATCGCTAGCTTCTTCTCTATCATCTTTGCCTATTCAAGACAGATTTTTGCCTTATCTAGGGCCGGTTATCTACCCCGATGGCTGTCGATTACCAGTGCACGCAAAGTACCGACGCTTGCGCTGATCGTCCCTGGTGTCTTTGGGTTTGTGCTTTCACTGACCGGCGCAGGGGATCTCATGATTACCATGGCAGTGTTTGGTGCTACGCTGTCGTACACGCTAATGATGGCTTCTCATATGTTGTTGCGCCTTCAAGAGCCGACGCTTCATCGACCGTACCGAACGCCTGGCGGCGTGTTTACCAGCGGTATTGCCTTGGTATTATCCTTAGTCGCTTTTGTGAGCACTTTTGTGGTCAGTCAGGAAGCCGCCCTGTGGGCGGCAATGTTCTACGCGGCGATGGTTGCTTATTTCGTGCTCTACAGTCGGCATCATTTGGTGGCTCAGGCCCCGGAAGAAGAATTTGCAGCGCTGGCGAAAGCCGAGGAAGATCTGCACTGAGAGACAACAATAAATAGTGATGGCAGATGACGAACCACGTTATACCCCATGGCTAAGCTAACTGAAGAGGGAGTTTCATACCTGTGCTGATACCCCAAAATATCCGGACCGTTGACGACGCCAAACGTATTGTCAATGAGCGAAATATGACCCACGTCAAGATAGGTCTATTCGATATCGACGGCATTATGCGTGGCAAATATCTGCGCAAAGAAAAATTTTTTGCCGCGCTTGATCAAGGCCTCGCTTTTTGTGACGTTATCCTAGGTTGGGATTCTGATGATCAGCTGTATGAAGGCGTTGGGGTCAAATACACCGGCTGGCACACCGGCTACCCCGATGCGCCGGTACGGGTGGTGCCCAGCACTTGTAGAGACATTCCCTTCGAACCCGGCATGCTCTTGTTCATCTGTGAGTTTGCGGGTGATGCCGCAGCTATCTGCCCTCGGAATTTACTGCATCGCACTCTGGAGCAAGCCAAGGCTATGGGGTTTAGCGTCCATGCGGCCTTCGAATACGAATTCTTTCTTTTCAACGAAACCCCCGACTCTATTCGACAAAAGCACTATCGAGATTTACAGCCCATCACACCAGGATTTTTTGGCTATTCGATACTCCGAAACTCTGTACATGCTGAGCTGTATCAGGAGCTACTGGCTTTGGGTGAGGCCATGGACTTTCCCATTGAAGGGCTGCATACCGAAACCGGACCTGGCGTTATCGAAGCGGCACTGGGGGTCGATGGCGCGGCAAGTGCTGCGGATAAGGCGGCACTGTTCAAAACGTTCACCAAGGTCTGGGCCCAGCGAAAAGGCCTGATGGCTACCTTTATGGCCAAGTGGTCAAACGATTATCCAGGGCAATCAGGACATATTCATCTATCCCTGCGACACCAAGATAACGACCGCTCAGCATTCTATGATGCTAGCCAGCCGCTTACCATGAGCACTACCCAGCGCCATTTTATAGGTGGACAACAACGCTATATGCCAGAATTGCTGGCTCTGGTGGCGTCAACGGTCAACGCTTACACCCGGTTAGTCCCCGGGTTTTGGGCACCCACCGATGCCACTTGGGGATGCCAAAATCGCACCACCGCACTGCGACTCATTCCCGGCAGCGACAGCTCGCAGCGGGTAGAGTATCGAGTGGGCCCAGCAGATGCCAATCCTTACTTAGCACTCAGCGCTGCGTTGGCATCGGGGCTTAAGGGCATTGCCGAAGGTATTGAGCCCGAACCCATGATTGAAGGCAATGCCTACGAGCAAACGCACCCCAGCCATCTCGCTTTGCCGCAATCACTCGCTGAAGCGAGTGCAGTGTTGAAGCATTCACATACTGCCCGCACGCTGTTTGGTGATGCCTTTGTCGACCACTACGCCGCCAGTCGACAGTGGGAAGCCTCGGCGCATCGCCAGCATGTCAGTGACTGGGAACTGCAGCGTTACTTCGAGATTATCTGAGCCTAGATCTATGACTAATGACCACGTTGACTGGAATTACCCCACACGAATGGTCGTGGGCGCAGGGCGCGTTAATGAATTACCCGAGCTCTGCCAGAGCTTAGGGATTCGCAAGCCGCTTATTGTCACTGACCCCGGATTGGCGTCCCTAGCCATGGTAAAAGCCATCAACACTGCCTGCGACGACGCCGGCATGCATAGCCGCATTTTTGCCGATGTTCAGGGCAATCCAACCCTCGATAACGTCGAGTCCGGCGTCGCCGCATTCAATGCCAATGATCACGATGGCGTGGTGGCGCTGGGTGGTGGATCAGCCCTCGATGCCGGCAAAGCTATTGCCTTTGCATCGGGTCAGCACCGACCACTGTGGGATTTCGAAGACATCGACGAGGGATGGACTCTGGCTAATACCGAGGGTATTGCACCGATTATTGCCATTCCCACTACCGCCGGCACCGGCTCGGAAGTGGGGCGGGTTGCCGTTATTACTGATGCCCAGGAACGTAGAAAGCGGTTGATATTTCATCCTCAGCTATTGCCATCGGTGGTTATTCTCGATCCCGAGCTTACCCTTAGTCTACCGAGTAGCTTGACCGCAGCAACGGGTATGGATGCCCTGTCCCATAATCTCGAAGCCTACTGCGCACCGACTTTTCACCCTATGGCGGAGGGCATTGCATTACGAGGAATACGCCTCGCTCAGCAGTATCTACCCCGGGCAGTTAAAGACGGTAGTGACTTGGAAGCCCGCACTCAGCTGCTAGTGGCTTCATCGATGGGCGCAACAGCTTTCCAAAAAGGCCTAGGTGCCATGCACGCCCTAGCCCACCCGCTGGGCGCGTACTACAACGCCCACCACGGATTACTCAATGCCATTCTTATGCCATACGTCTTGCATGCCAATCGCAGCGCGATCGCTCCAAAAATGGAAGAGCTGGCTCGGTATCTCAACCTACAAAACCCCGGTTTTGATGCATTATTCACCTGGGTGCTTAACCTACGTCAGGAGATTGGGATTGCACCGCGCTTGTTGGATATTGGTATTGACAGCGGCGAAGCTGAGTTAATTGGCGGGCGCGCCGTGTCCGATCCGACCGCGGCCACTAATCCCATCGTCTTTACCGCCGTCCAATACGCGACACTGTTTCGTAATGCTGTAGCGGGCACATTTCATTCGATTGAATAATGGACACTCACTGCTACAGAGGCCGCTACGAGCCCTCCAGGGGCGGTTTAGTGGGGAAGCGTACCTAGATCAAAGTCGTTCCCTGCCGGCTGAGCCGCTAACCAGTTAGTTCGCCACACCTCGGCAGAGACCTCGCCGACTGGTACAGGTTGTCTGCTAAAGCCTGGCTGGACAGGAATTAAAGGCTCAACCAGCACATCAAAACGGGGGACCATAAAATAGGGAAAACTATAACGCTCTGCTCCCGAGTAGTTAAGCACTCTATGCGGCGTAGAAACAAAGTAACCGCCAGACCACAATTCCAACAGGTCACCGACATTGACCACCAGGGCGTCGTCCTCCGCTTGTACCTCTAACCACTCCTCCTCGTCGCGCCTGCGCACCTGAAGTCCGCCAACGGAGTCTGGAGCCAGCAGGGTCAGTGCATCGGTATCCTTGTGAGGGTGGATTCCAAAACCCCTATTTTTTGACTCTTGGGGCGGATAGTGCAGCAATGTCATATTAGTAAGTGGCTTATTAAACAACGACAAGAACCAGGCGGCATCGACCCCCATAATAGTAGCCAGTGCAGATAGCAAACGCTGGCCCAGGCGATCACAGGCTCGCCAATACGCCAGTACCACTGTCGACATAACAGCGAAATTCATCGGCCATCGGTTTGGACCGTATAAGCTGCAGGCGCGACGTATGGGGTCGTCTTCAGCAATCTCCAAGTGCAGTTTGTAGCCTTCATAGTTATCTGGCGAAGACCCAGCAGTGCTTGGCGAAAAGAATCCCAAAGGAATGTATCCTCGATAATTATCGGCGGTAATCACGTCCTTGAGTTTGATCGCGTGGGCGCGCTTAAAATAATCCACGGTGACCTGCCGCATACGCTTAAGTAATGCCGGCGCTATGCCATGCCCTTTAATCATGACGAAGCCAACAGAAGAAAGAGCGTAGTCAAGCTCAGTCAATACCGCGGCATCGCTCGCTCTAAAATCGATAAGAGGAATGTGATTGGCCGGCATGGATACCCTCCCTTTCAGCTTGCGCTTATCTCGATTATGTCGGCGGGTCATTAAGTCACCTCTTGCCCCTCTCTATCCAGACTATGGACACTGCCACCGGCTAATTCACTGCCGGTAACTAGTATCAGGCGCCTAGACCTGACAAAATGACCTCAGCTTTTGCGGTAGGTCTATTCTGGTTTGAGTGACTGTCGTTAACAAAAAAGTAAAGCCATAAACCCGGAGTCTAGCTCATGCAAAGCATTTTGATCCATGTTGGACGTAGTCTGCTAGCCCTGTATTTTTTATTGCCGGGCATTTCAAAATTTACGTCATGGGATATGCATGTGACGCTAATGGAGACCCACAACATGTCAATGGTTCCGGTGCTATTGGCACTCGCGGGTGTGACGCAGATTGGCGCAAGCCTGTGTCTGTTCCTCAATAAACAGGTCGTTGTCTGTGCCTTAGGATTGGCTGTTATGATAATGCTGATCAATTTCAATCTGCACGACTTTTGGAATACCTATCAAGGGGTGGATGAAAAGCATGAGCTGCAAAATTTCGTGAAGAACCTGGGCATTCTTGCCGGGTTACTGCTGCTAGCCGCGCACGCCATGACGCCTGCCAAAGAAAGCTAAAACAGGGGCTAGAGATGAGTGTCCAGCCCATCATCAGAATGGGTCACCCCACCCTCCGTCAGGTAGCGCAACCCGTCAGTGATGCCGATAGGGTAAGCGCCGATATGCAACAGTTGATCGCAGACATGGTCGATACGCTGCAGGCCGCCGGAGGAATTGGTCTCGCAGCACCGCAAATTAATCGATCTATTCAACTGGCGATTATTGAGGTTACCGGCGGGCCTAGTCGCTACGGCACTATCGAACCCATCCCACTGACAGTGTTCTTCAACCCTGTCATCACAGTCCTCAACTCAGCAGAAGCCGGCTACTGGGAGGGTTGTTTATCCATCCCAGGATTACGAGGATTTGTCTGTCGACCACAGCATGTGCGGGTAGACTACACGGATGTTTCGGGCAACAAAGCCACCTTGGAATTACAGGGCTTTTTAGCCACTGTCATTCAACACGAATTCGATCATTTAGCTGGCCGGCTATACGTCGATCATATTCAGGACATGACTCAGCTGGTCTTTGAGGAGGAATGGCTTGCCCAACAAGCACTGATTGCACCCTAATATAATAACAACGTGACTCTAGGGAATATGCAGCAAGGAGAGGCCTTGAACCGACATACCTGCCTGCCGCTACCGCCCTACCCTCTATCAGGCCTACATAATCGCTGACTCAATAGCCGCTTTAGCTTCCCATCGCCTGCACGATGGATGAACGGCGGGCGTTTTAGTTTGGCGCCGGAGTCGTCCACTTTCTCAGCAGTTCCTTTTGGCTTCTCTGTGATAGCGCCGATTCTGCTGGTCTGAGAGTACATTAGCCATTGCTGCTGGAGGGTACCATCCGACTGACTTCGTTGATACGCCACAGCACGACTGCCGCGAGAACACCCACTAGCGATAGCACCAGCATATAGCCAAAGGTGATTTGATAACCCACCAGCCCTGGATATTTATCGAGCCAGTAGCCCACCATTGGGTAGGTAAATGCCTCCGGTAGATAACCCACGAAACAGGCGACACCTACGGCTGTGCCCATGGTCGGCATAGGAATCTTAGACTCTGCAAAAGTCGCATAAAAATTACCTCGAAGCGCAAACACGCACAAGGCCAAAATAATCATAACATTCGATACGATTGCCAAGTTTTTTGCCTCAGCAGGCACCATGAGTAACAGCACCATACACAGTGCTGATATCCCAAACGCACAGCCAATCACGAATGTAGGGCCTCCCAACTTATCCGCAAGCAGCCCGCTGACGGGCGCACCAATCGCTTGAGTGCCGTAGGTTCTCAAGATACCCATCAACACGCCATAGGTCACGACGGCTCCCATCACGCCTGTCATGTAGGGTGTGATGTAACTCTGACTGGCAAATAGACCGTACCCACAAAAAATAATGAGGCCAATCACCCAGACTTGGGGTGTCCGGAGTGCCCCACTAAAGTTCTTGAACACCGAGGCTGGCACTTTATCTAGAGGCGGATCCTCGAATAGTATCCAGATGATCAATCCAGCCACGATCGTCACCACAGCGGAAATATTAATCACCCACATCAAGCCAACGGGGCCCTCGCCCATCTCTTTGAAGACAAACAGGGTGAACATGCCAATGAGGAAACCAAACACACCCCGCCCACCTTCCAAGAAACCAAACAATCTACCCTGCTCAGCGTCTGGACCCAGACTACGCGTCGCCTTAATGAAGGGCGCCCAAAAAATAATTAGCGTACTCACACCCCAAAAGCCGTAAAGAAATAAACCGCCGACGTACGAAGGGAAAGTCGAAAAATAAAATCCACTGAGTCCGGTTAGCATCAAAGACATCGCGAGCATCTTTCGGGGGGAGTAACGGTCGGCCAGCCAGCCGCCGGGTACATAGCCAAAGGTTGCAGCAATGCCGTTCACTGATTGCATGATACCCATCTGCGTATGCGAGACGCCAAGCGCCTCCTTCATGGTGTCGTAGTAAGAATATCTCAGAAACGGGAACGTATAGACCATCGCCCCAGCAAAGCAAAGCAGAGTGAGCAAAAGCCATTTACTTCGCGGTCGATTATGCATGATGGTGTGGATCAGTCATCTACGCTGTTACTGGATAACGGGTGCCGCATCTCGTTATACTCGCCAGTTGCCAATATATCTTGTCGACGGGTATCAGCAGACGACGCCGGTAAGTGTGGCACCAGCATTCGGTTGTGGCAAGCCACAGGACCACCCTATCCATAAAGCTTAGCACGGCTAGGTCATTAACCAGTTTGATTGCTGTTGCGAGCGACATCATGACGGCGGCCGTGTCTGCCAAAATCCTATTTAATAGCCATTAGGTAAGCAGCGGGTGATGGTCCTGCGTCCTGCGCCCCGCGACCCAGCAGATGCTCTTTAATCTGAATTTTATAGCGTTTTGTAAGATTTCGGAGTAGTGTTTGAAGTCGGGTTAAGGAGTAACCCAATAACTTTTTTGTACTAAAGGAGTATTACTGATGAAAAAGTTTTCCGTTATTTTAATTAACATATTTTTACTCGTACTTGCCGGCCCAACACTGGCGGCCAAGCCTGACCCCAAGGTCATTCGGCATTGTGGCTGCGTTTTAAATGAATATGGCGTGACCGGAGTCGGCATGGTTTACCACGACATTGAAGTCGCTGGTAAATCAGGTGGCCACAAGCGGCACTTAATCGGCACCTACGACGATTGTGGTACCGGTGTATTAGATACCGAAGCACCATATGCTGAAATCACTGAGGAATGGTTGCGGTCCGGCAAGGATTGCCTAGTCTCCGGCACTGACACCAATATAGCTGATTGTCCTCTTGAAGAACCCTTAATTAATGTAGCGGACGTTTGCGGAAGTGAGGTTATTGATCCTACATGAGTCATTCAAAACCAACCAGAGAGGGCGCTCGCTGAGCGCCCTTTTTTTTGGCCCCAAAAAATTGACGAGCATTTCGAAAAATAGCATGTACACCGTTAAATCGTCGTCCTCACAGGGTATCGAAAAGATCAGATATCGGCGGTGCCCGCGGTTCAGGCAGTGCCCTGGATGCAGTAGTCTCAGTGTTCAGCTGCAGATGGGTGAGTATTTTCTGGATCACGTCGGGGTCTTCGATACAGGCGATCACCTTCATAGCACCGCCGCAGTCCTGACAGGTTGTGATGTCGATATTGAACACCCGTTTTAGCCGCTGTGCCTGTAATCCCCCCATTCACCGAAACAGTTTTTCGTAGAATTTAAGCTGCTTGGAGCAGCTGTCTTGGGGGTACTCCTCCGATCGCTGAATTCGGTCTTTCGTTGTTGTATTTCCAGAGCCACTCAGTGGCCAGGTGTTGAGCGTGTTCTATCGACTCGAACAAATGCAGGTCCAACCACTCATGCCGTACCGTGCGATTGAACCGTTCGATGTAGGCATTCTCAGTTGGCTTGCCCGGCTGAATATACATCAGTGTAATCTGATGATCATTTGCCCAATCAACCAGCCTCTGTGAAACATACTCTGGGCCATTGTCACAGCGAATCGCCGCTGGCTTACCGCGCCATTCAATGATCCCTTCCAGCGTCCGTATCACTCGAGCACTGGGCAGCGACTGGTCGACCTCTATACCTAAACCTTCGCGATTGTAATCATCCAGTACATTGAAGGTTCGGAGTGACCTGCCATCCATCAACGAGTCGCTCATAAAATCGATCGACCATACCTGATTGGGTGCGATCGGCACCGACAACGCATCTGGTTTGTCGCGCCTGATACGTCTCCTCGGCTTGATACGGAGGTTCAGCTCCAACTCGCGGTAAATGCGATAGACCCGCTTGTGGTTCCAACCGTAGCCCTTGACGTTGCGCAGATACAGATAGCACAAACCAAAACACCAGCGTTTATTAGCCGTTGTCAGGCGTAACAGCCAGTCTGCTATTCGCTGGTTCTCAGCCGACAACTTGGGGCGGTAGTAATAGGTCGCCACGCTAATATCCAAGCAATGGCACGCAAACCGAACACTAACGCCGTATCGCTCTTTAGCCGTTATCGCCATCTCACGACGCTGAGATGGCGTTATAACTTTCCCTCGAGGGCTTCCTGGCGGATCTCCGCCTTGAGCCTTTCCTCGGCATACATCTTCTTGAGACGCCTGTTCTCTTCTTCCAGTTCTTTGAGACGCTTCATCATCGACGCATCCATGCCACCGAACTTAGCGCGCCACTTGTAAAACATAGCCGAACTCATGCCGTGCTCTCGGCAGAGATCTGGTACTGATACTCCACTCTCGTTTTGCTTCAGGATCGCGAGGATCTGGCTGTCACTGTATCTGGACGTACGCATAGAAAACTCCTTTGCTTCATATTAAAAGAATTTTCTACGAATGACCGTTCCGGATTTATGGGGGGATTACACAAGTATTGTCTAGACCTCGCTAATTGCTTCGAAAAATGGAGATCTCTAAACGGATTCACTGCATCGTGCCCTAGAAGCCCTTTGTACTGTAGCCACGCGACGTACTCTGACAAAAATCCAACGCCCTTCTGCATCGTTTTAGCTGAACGGCGCACAGCGATAGGTTTGGACTCTTCAGCAGACACCCATCGTTGCGCATTTAATTTCGTGAGATCCAAAAGCGTCGGTAAAAACTGTGTTGCCTCCAAGATATAACGCCGCGCCTCTGAACGAGTGCGTGGGTTGACGTAATGCTCAACTGAAAACTGCTCCATGAAAGCTGGCAAAGGAATGCCCTGAGAAAAATCTAAGTGACGGTAATGCTCTGCTTGTGATGGACGCAGTACAGCAAGCCAATCAAAATGCTTCGAGTCAGTCGCAGTTTTCTTTTCAGACCCACCACATGACTGAAGAGCCGTCTTATGAGACTGGAGTTGGCTGGGGTTAGTTCGCGCCAATTCAATCATTTGCTGCCACACAGCAAGAGTAGGAACCGCGACTTTCATCGCTGCTCGTTTATCGAGGGTTTTTGTAGATTTAGCAAAGCGTGTTCTGCCGAGAACATGACGAACATCGACAGGAATGCGTAACTCGACCTGCCAAATGCCCGACTTCAAACGTGTTAAATTCATGTGCAAGCACTCCGTGAACGGATGAAGTACACAGACTTTTACACAGAGCTTGAAAGGAACCTGAGTAGTTATGCGCCTTTAAAGATAATGGCGGAGCGGACGTCCGCTGAGTATGCTTTATTTTCAATAGGTTAAGGGATTCATGCCTCTATTACCCAACATTTACCCATGTCATCAGAATTCGCCGGTTTAGGGACCACAGGCTGTAACCTGCCAAAGAGATTGTGCGAGTCCTGGTCTGCGAAAGCACGGTTTGCCCGCCAACGAATGCGCGCAAGCGCGTCACATGGGCGTCTGAAAGAAGCCGCTAGCATTCAGCCCGCAAGAAACCACGCTACAGTTTGTCGGAGATTCGTAAAGACGTAAATGGGAACAGCGGCGAACATTAAGCACGCGAAACAACCCACGGATAAGCCAAAACATGCCAAACACTCAAGATGCTGACAATTTAGTTCGGGCGGCCATGGTTGCCGATGAATTCGGTGTCTCTCGCGTCACGCTTTGGAGATGGGAACGGGACGGAATATTACCGCGGGCACATAGAATAAATAACCAAAAGTACTATCTGCGCACCGCGATAGAAATGCTAAAAACATCTGCAGCGAAGCCAGGTGGCATTCGTGCCCCGAGCGCGGGACACTAGATCTCCAAGCCTCCTAATACACAGAAGCCTGACGCCCGATGCCTCTGGTAACTTACTTGACCAAATCACATGTTCCGGCTAGAAACAAGGTCGAAGAGAAGGAATAGCCTTGGACACTTATTATTTCGTTTGAAGATACACTCGTTACCACGTTTACCTTGGTGTTACTCGTTTTGAGTTAGATAGGCGATAAAGGCCAACTCGAGTGTATGACTCTTGCTATACGTCACCCTCCTTGGCCCCTTTTGGCTCAGTGCAACGGTAGCATTCCCTTAACGGGCGGGTTCATCGCACCACAACGCCTAGCCTTCATCTACCCAGCGAAAAACGACGAAAACCTCTTACGGCAAGCCCGGCAACTATTACCGTACACAGCAGCACCAGTATCAGTGGCAGGCTTAGTCGGCAATACGCAACGCACCACTCTTTAGGCAGTTTCACTATAGTTTTGGCCTTGTTTTCGTTTGTTTTCTTGCCTTTGCGTGAGTATTTGTGGGGAAAGTGATTCTGGGTTCGTTTCGAGATTGACACCAAACCTCGCCGATGGATAGATGGTGTGCTGCTGCGCAATCCCGATGATGATCGAGGATTCCGCTATGGCAAGACAAAGTATCTCTTTGACTGTCCCGACTGACGGATGGCTCCGCGCACGGATGGAGAGCTAGGAATACGCCAGTAAAAGCAAGGTCGTTAACGATCTCATCTGTAAGGTTTGCTCACGCAAACAATGAATTCAGATGCAGGACTAGACTTACAGCTTGGACACCTGAGATTAGCTTTACTTGAGCTCGATCCGACGGGCCCCCAAGGGTTTGAAGGCTCCATCGCGACCCTCCTCACGTCAATCACATCGATTCAGTTTTCAGTTAGAGTTCCAGAGACAAAGTTACAGTAGCAGTGACGATAGAAGCATTCGCCAGGCTAGCAAACTATTTCGTGCTTTGACTCGTCTAACGTGCCCTGCCCTACTCTTCTTGCTGCTCCTGGGCGATCAGATTCGATTTTGCTTTGACAAGTACGCTCAAAAATTCTTCGCGCGCGCTTTCATCAACTCCTGAAAAGATATCTTCAGTGAGCATTTCTCCGACGGTGATGACTTCGGTCATTAATGGATCAATCTTCTTCGTTATGTAGACGCGATTCGCGCGCCGGTCTGTGGGATCTGCGCGTCGCTCAATCCAGCCACCGGATTCCAGACGATCCAGTAACTTGCTCAGCGGCGCTCGCTCCATATCAAGCTCCTCGGCTAGATGGCGTTGAGTCTGGCCATCGGTCCGGTACAGGTGCACAAGCACAAACCATTGCGAACGGGTAAGACCAAGGTGCTTTACGCGGCGGTCGAACGCGCGCCGCATCAACCGGGCCACATCGTGCAATAGGAACCCTAGGCTGCGGCTGAAATCCTTGGATTTAGTTTCTTGCTTTTTAGTTTCCATAGATACAATATACTAGGAATGTTAATGTCAATAATAGAACCAGACTCTGCAAAAGGCCAGCTAGTGAGGGGATTTTCCCTAGAACACCTTGTCAGCTCCGCGGGCGCCCTCGGTAGGACACTGGGGAAAATCGTCGCACCACTGCTATTTGCGGGGTCGTTGATCACAGGCTGCAGTGATTCGCAGGATGAAAGGGTAGCCGTTGCTGATCCTGCACAAGTTACCCCGCTACGCCTGCAAACCTTGCATCCCGAAATCCAAGAAGTCTCTGAAACGATCACCGGTACCGGCACCATCGGCGCTGCTCAAACCAGCAACCTCGGTGTAGTCACGCCCGGTATTGTCGAGCGGGTCTTCGTCAAAGTGGGTGATCGGGTTCAGAAAAATCAGCCTCTTTTTCAAACCAGAAAAACCGATTTCGAGATCAGCGTACAACTGGCTCGCGCTGAACTAACGGCGGCAGAATCGCGAGCAGACCAGGCGCGTCTGGATCACGAGCGGGCATTGGAGTTACTGGCCAAGAAGTTCATTTCGCAAGCTCAGCTCGACACAGCGGCAACCGCGTTGAAGGCTGCAACGGCTGAGATGGGCGTATCGTCCGCGAAGTTATCACAGGCCAAACAGCGTATTGTAGATACGATAGTTCGCGCACCGTACGACGGGGTAATAACAGAGCGCAATATTGACGAAGGTACGTATAAATCGGCACAAACCTTTTCGGCAGACAGTGCCGTGCTCCAGATGCAGGAAATCAATGTAGTTGTCGCCGCCGTGCGTGTCCCTGAAATCTATCTGGGAGCACTCAGCGTAGGCACACCAGCCCACCTAAGCATTGATGGTCTACAGGACACCATTGGAAGCGAGATTTTTGTAATCAACGATAAAGCCGACGCGACGTCTCGGAGCTTGGACGTACGCTTCGCGCTCGCAAATGACGACTACCAAATAAAACCGGGCTTGTTTGTCCGGGCCGAGATCCACCTGCCGGGCAGAACGGCCACGCTGCTGAATCACGAAGCTGTTTTGGACAGGCTGAACAGCCCGCACGTGTTTCTCGTCGACGACGGCGTTGCACAACTGCGCGAAATCGTCTTGCGTGATTTCGATGTGACAAGTGTTGAAATTATATCGGGGCTGGAGGAAGACGATTACGTATTAATGGGCCCCGATTTGCTCCGGTTAATCGACGGCACGCCCCTTCCGGAGGACATTGATGCGCATCGCTGACACCTCCATTCGGCGCCCGGTTTTTGCGGTCATGGTCATTGGCGCGCTGGTCGTGCTCGGCTGGATATCGCTGGGGCGGCTCGGTATCGACCTGTTCCCAAACGTCGAATTTCCCTATGTCTCAGTGGTGACTACCCTAGAGGGCGCCGCTCCCGACACGATTGAAACCGAAGTCACGGACATCATAGAAGAGAGCGTCAATACGATCGCCGGTATCAAGCAGCTCCGCTCAGTTAGTTCAGAGGGCTATTCGCAAGTCAATATCGAGTTTGAGCTCGGTGAAAATGTTGATGTAAAAGCGCAGGACGTGCGTGACAAAACCACAATCGCACTCCAGGACTTACCCGATGACGTTGATCAACCAATCGTCGATAAAGTCGATCCGGATGCCGCGCCAATATTATCAGTCGTGATAGCGGGAGATATGTCGATCGGCGCGCTAACAACGTTTGCTGACGAGGTAGCCAAAGAGGCCATTCAACGTGTGCGCGGCGTAGGCTCAGTAACGCTGGTTGGCGGTCGCGAACGGGAAATGCGTATCTGGCTCGATGCCGACAAAATGCGCGCACATGGCGTTTCAGCCGCGGAAGTGGTCGATGCGGTGCGCTCGGAGCATATCGAAGCGCCGGGCGGACGCCTTGAGGTCGCCGGCAACACGCGAGAATTCGGTGTCAAGACGAGCGCCGAGGCACAAACCGAAGAGGATTTTAAGAAACTTGTCGTCCGGTTTAATGCCGGCCAAGCGCCGACCCGCCTACGCGACGTCGCGCGTGTCGAAGACGGACTCGAAGAAGAACGTACATTCGCACAGCTAAACGGACAAGCAGGCATATCACTGGAGGTTCGCCGGCAGTCCGGCAGAAACACCGTTGAAGTCGCGCGCGCGGTTAAAGCAGAGGTGGAGCGAGTAAAAACACTTGCACCTAAGGGCATGGACATCGTCATTGCTCGGGACGTGTCAAGATTTATTGAGTCCTCGATTCAAGATGTTCTCAAAGACCTAGTGATAGCAATCGTCCTCGTCGTGCTGATCACCTACTTTTTCCTGCTGAGTTGGCAGGCCACATTGATCGTGGCAACGGCTATTCCTGTCTCTTTGGTCTCGACGTTCTTTATTTTTTATTTATTCGATTTTACGATCAACATGCTAACGCTCCTCGCGCTGACGGTCGCGATTGGGCTGCTGGTTGATGATGCCATTGTAGTTATCGAAAGTATTCAACGCGACGTGGACAAGGGCATCGATCGGTTCAAGGCGGCGTCTACTGGGACACACCGTGTTGGACTCGCTGTGCTCGCAGGAACGTTTGCGACGCTTGCCGTGTTTGTGCCCATTGCTTTTATGGCAGGGATCGTCGGCCGGTTTTTTATGCAATACGGATTAGCCATCGTGTTCTCGGTGTCGGTATCGCTATTGGTTGCACTGACCTTAACGCCGATGTTGTCCGCTCGATTCCTGCAGCCAGAGTCCTCGCACTGGAAATTCTTACGGCCGATCGAAAATTTCCACCTTGGCTTGGAAACTGCCTATGGGCGTTTGATTCATTATGCCGTCCGCTATCGGTATCTCGTTTTGCTTGGGGCCATTGGCACACTGTTTGTTGGAGGCTGGTTTGCCGGACAAATTCCGACCGCTTTTACTTCAAATGCAGATCGCAGTGAATTTCAGGGTGCGATTGAGTTACCAGTGGGCTACGGAATTGGGGAGGCAAAAGTCGCTACCGCGAAAATCCATACGGCGTTATCCGACGTTCCAGAGGTGACGGACGTTTTTGTGACGGTAGGTGCTGGCAGTCAGGCAAAAGTGAATCAGCTGGACCTGTACGTGTTGCTAACGCCGAAGCAAGGTCGTGCCCTTGGCCAGTTTGAGATTATTGATCGCGCCAGGGCCACGCTCGCAGAGGCCATTCCGATGGCAACCAAGAGTGCATTGGCTGAAGTGCCCTGGGTATCTGGCGGCGGAATCACCAGTGCCGACATCGAGTACGTCATTCGCGGCTCCGATCTGGAGAAGATCAATGCATATGTAGAGCCCTTAATGGCGGCCATGCGGCGCAGCGGTGCATTTGTCGACGTGAGATCCACCTACGAAGTTGGTCGGCCGGAGCTGCAAATCGTCGTCGACCGTCTCCGTGCCGGAGATCTCGGCGTGTCGGCCCGATCGCTCGCGGCGACCAGCCGAATTATGGTTGGTGGTGTCGATGTGGGCACCTTTGAGGCCGGCGGGAAACGCTATGACATTCGTGCGCGACTGGAGGTGCCACAACGTCAGAACCTGAAACAGCTCGAGCAAATTCAGATTCGGTCGGCCACGGGCACATTGGTTGATTTAGTGAGCCTCGCTGATCTCAAGATAACGACAGGCCCAGCGCAAATTGATCGTCAGGATCGAGCACGCAAGATTTCTGTTCTCGCCAATGCCGGTGTTGGTGTCGCTCTTGGCAGCTCGGTCGACGTGCTCAATGAACTGCTTGACGAATATCCGATTCCGACCAGCATGAGAGCAACCTTTGAGGGCCAGGCCCGCCGATTGGGTGAGACTGTCCAGGCGATTGCCTTCGCGTTCACACTGGCGTTAATCGCACTCTACATGGTGCTCGCCAGTCAATTCGATCGATTCGGCCAACCGCTGATCATCATGCTGACCGCACCGCTCAGTTTTTCCGGTGCGTTCGCTGCACTCTATTTCGGCGATCAGGAAATGTCTCTGTTCGCGCAGATTGGGCTGCTTGCATTAATGGGGATCGTGATGAAAAATGGAATCCTGCTGGTCGATCGTGCCAATCAACTGGTCGTAGAGGGCTCAGATCTAAAGGAGGCTATTATGCTCGCTGGCCCCGAAAGACTTAGACCGGTTCTGATGACAGCGCTCGCTGCAGTATTTGCCATGCTACCGGTGGCGTTTGCAACATCGGACGGGGCTGAATGGCGGAACTCCATGGGGTTCATCATTCTCGGCGGTTTGTCGTCATCGACTTTACTGACACTGCTGGTCGTACCAGCGGCCTACGTGCTGCCAGCTGACATGAAGCGGGGCAAACAGTGGCTAGCGTCGAAATTACGCGCCGCCGAGGCCAGCTCGCCACATCGGGACCAGAAGTCAACACCGTTGAGTGAGTAATACAGTGTTACGAGGCAACCTCGACCTCACGGATACGCGGGTTTCAATCAATGACAGCCGGACCAGAGTATTGCAAATGTTTAGGGTTAAGAGATTTGCCGAAGCGATGAGCTCTAAAGCTGACAGGCTCAATTTAGAGGCGTTACTACAGCCAGGTGAGACGCGATAGATGGAAGTTTTTCGATCGGGTGCGCATGAAGATTTGGGTATTGAGATCGTTGAGGCTTCCCCAGAGTGGGTCGCTATCCGCATACCCTTTAGGCCTGAACTGGCCCGATCCGCCGCAAACATGAGCATTCACCCTGGAGTTGTGATGACAGCTATGGATTCGGGTATGGGGTTGGCCTGCATGATGAATCTCAAAGAGTCGTCGTCATTAGCGACTCTGGATCTGCGTTACGATGAGTTGAGATCACCCTTGGCAGATCAGGATATTGAAATTTCTGTGCACTGCAAAAGCGTTGACGACGGCATTGTGTTTTTGACAGGCAATGCATCCGACTCTGACGGTGTATTCGCCAAATCTGTGGCACGATTTTTCTTAACCGGCGCATCCTCAGAATTTTTTCGAAACACATTTGAAAAACTTGCGAACCTGCCTAATTCAGGTTCGTCATCCGCTGGCGGCGCAATCTAGTGCAGGGTTACAGGGAGATCATTGAATCTGTTCCCTACGCGCTGCAGCTGGGCGTACAGATCATTGATAGCAACGACAGTGGCGCACTGTTTGAACTCGCTCCTGCGGATCGATTCATCGGTAACCCCATGCTAAGGGCATTCCATGGGGGAATTATATGCGGCCTGATGGAGTGCTCTATGGCCGCAACCGTCATGCGGTTCACCGAACTAAAGCTTCCACCAAGCCTAATCACCCAGACCACAAGCTTTCTGAAGAGTGCATCGGTTGATTTGCCAGTTAGAGTGCGTACAGAAATGACTAAGACGGGGATGCGAATTTGTGGCGTCAGCGCCCGCGCCTTCCAGAATGAAGACGGGACCTACGTCGCTAAATGTTCCTCTCTATACCGAGTTGGATAGAGCGGGTGTACATCGAAGAGAACGAAACGACTACAGCATCAATCGCTGAGGGCCTGGTTGTTAAGAAAGGACCTTTAGCCGCATGCTCCGAGGCCAAGCAGACATCACGCCGGCGATGGCTGTAAAGCTTTCTGCTGTCCTGGGTCGTTCAGCTGAGAGCTGGGTCTATATGCAGGCAGCACAATCTCTGGCGAAGGCTGCGAAAGAAGTCGGAGCGACGAACTAGAACCCGAAACACCGGTTTGTTAAAGGCGTAATGACGCCGGTGAAAAGGCGCGCAGCACGCCAAGCTACCGCTGCCTAATTTGGAGGCCTCCTCCTTATACGTGGGTTCACGATTAGGGAGGCCTATCAAGACACACGCAAGAACATCCGACAGAGTGATCAAGTGATGTCTCCGCGTAGCAGAGCACCCGCGCACTGTGCGACAACGTGAAGCAGGCTACATTCCGCGACTCTAACATTGGTTCTATGGCCAAAGATCAAAGTAAACGGCCGCGATCTTGATTCGTTGAGCTTCAAAGTTTCCGGTTGCTGTGACCAGCTGATCGAGACCGTAAAGAGAAAACTGAAATTATCATTGGAGGAAGAATGAACGGCTCTACACACCAGTTCGCCGGCGCGATTGCAGCCCTGGCAATCACACAGATAGACTCAGATGACAATTGCACGGCGTTGCATCATCCAGCGGCTGCGATCCCTACTGGTGCTTTCCTCGGCAAGCTACCCGATATGATCGAACCCTCGTTGGGGAACCCGAAGCACAGGCATTTTTTCCACAGTGCCCTACTGGGACTTCTGGGAGTTGGCATGCACAAACTCTATCGCTGGGGTCCACAAGATAATGTCGAGGGGCTGCTACGCGGGCTGTTGTTGCTTGGCGGGGCTGCATATCTGAGTCATTTGGCTTTGGGTCCTATGACGAGTAGATCATTGCCACTCTTCGGGAAGCTTTGATTCTTTGCGCTAAGAATTTCGACCCCAGATAGCTATACTGTGCTTGAGTTGGAGTAATAAGCGCCGGGATTTAGATTTCATTTCCGCCGATTACTCCATCTTTTCGTGTAACCAATGGATGGAGACTGCCGGTGAAAATTACTACCAGCGTTTTGTCTGTTTTCAAGGCCTCCGCAGCTTTCCTCGTAACCGCTGTAGGCATTTTATTCAGCGCCGTTGACGACGAAAGCGAGGACCGACCCCTCGGAAACGGCTCAGACCGATTTGGTGAGCACAATTTTCGTACCGGCAGCTTGGATTCCGGTTCTGATCCGGACGGTTGGTATGAGGAGGACTTGTAACAGCCCCCCTATTTCTTCATCCCTTTTGAGACTGCCATCTTACCCAGACTGCCACCTTGCCGCCCTGCATCGTCAGCTGGTCTCGCGAGCGGCGAAGTAGCTGCAGTGACAGAGCGCCCAATATGCACGCCCGCCCACGCCATCATCCCACTCCATAGCAACGGCAGCCCCAGATAGAGGCTGGTTGTAATCATATTTAGCAGCATGCGCTTGGCGTCGTGTTCGCCGGGGTTGGCGAAGATCTGCAGGAAAACGTTAACGTCCGGATACATGGACATAATCAGGTTCTGATCCACCCACATGGCCAGGTACCAGAGCACTGTCCAGAACTTGATGGTGAAAATCGCCATGCCGCCCACTACCATCATGGCTATGGAGTAGCGGGACAAAACCACCACCAATGGCAGCAGCGCATAGATAC
>Ga0209425_10000428_pt1 | contig 51391 bp, 52 predicted proteins | sample COG_05_FD_184749 | JGI IMG/M metagenome (GOLD analysis project Ga0209425, IMG submission 184749) | Pelagic Microbial community sample from North Sea - COGITO 998_met_05 (SPAdes) (version 2) | ecosystem: Environmental > Aquatic > Marine > Neritic zone/Coastal water | place: Helgoland, sampling...
AAGCGGGAAACTCACCTCAAAACTAGTTCTTCCTATAGAGCCGTGGTAGACCACCACGTTGATAGGCTGGATGTGGAAGCGCAGTAATGCGTGTAGCTTACCAGTACTAATAGCTCAATTGGCTTGATTTATGCACTGAGAAAAATTTTTAGGATATTGTATTCACATAATATTGATTTAGACAATTTGTAGTATGAAAAAAATCAAAACTATATTAATCATTTTTTTATTAATACTCGCAATAGTATTGTACATCACATTTAGCTTAATTATAGGAAATGACTTTTTAAGATCTTATAAAAATAAATTCAGCCCTGAATTAGTTTACGATATAAAAAAATATATTTTCCCTTACAAGTTAATATCTGAGTTAGAAACCAAAATCTTAAAACAAAATACTTACTTATCACTTGAATTAGATTACAAAAAAAATCTATATAGTTTAACTAGAACTGACTTTAAAAAAATACAGTTAGATGAAGGTTTGGTTTTAAAGAAAAACAAGCTCTCAGGTTTATATTATGGGATTGATAGAAATTACCCTGGAACAGCATATTTAGATTTTTATAAAGATAAACTTATAATTGTTTCACCACGAGGTACGCTTGGTTTTAATAATATCAATGATGACACGTTTCAATTTAAACAAATTAAAAATAATATAGATAGTTTTTTAAGTTTAGATAAAATTGCAATAAAATCATCCTATCGTGGGGTCGGAGTTAGAGACATTATGATTGATAAAGATATAATTTATTTATCTTATATTGATGAAATTTCAAATAATTGCTGGAATGTTAGTTTGTTAAAAGCAAAAATAAATTATCAAAATTTAACATTTGAAAATTTTTTTTCTACAAACAAATGTATTACAAGGCCGGAAGATAAAAAAAAAGAATTCAATGCAAATCAATCAGGAGGTAGAATTGTAAGTTTTGATGATAACCACATATTATTATCAGTTGGTGAATTCAGATCTAGAGCTTTAGCTCAGGACTTGACAAGCATAAATGGAAAAATAATTAAGATAAATGTTTCAAATGGCAAAAGTGAAATAGTATCTATTGGTCATAGAAACCCACAGGGTATGGTTTTTGATAGAGAAAGAAATGCAATAATTGTTACAGAACATGGTCCTGCTGGTGGAGATGAGTTTAATTTGATTGATCTAAAAGCACAAGATAGTAAGAATTATGGTTGGCCAATTTCATCATATGGAGAACACTATGGTGCTAAAAATCTAAATAAAAAAAAATATTTAGAATTTCCTCTTTACAAATCCCATGCTAAATATAATTTTATAGAACCACTAAAATATTTTACACCATCGATTGCCCCTTCAGAAATAATTAAGGTTGGTAAAGATTTTTATATCGCGTCATCAATGAAAGATAAGTCCATATATTTTTTTAATTTGAATGAAAAAAATAATATTACTAATTATAAAAGAATAGAAATTGGCGAAAGAATTAGAGATCTGACTTATAAAGATAATAAAATTTATTTATTTTTAGAAGAAACATCCTCAATTGGAGTTATTGATTTAAATCTAAATTTTTAAATAATTAGATAATTTTTTTTTTAAAATTTGATTGTTAACATCATAATGCATAACAAGTTTATTATTAAATTTTCTGCATTTTGCCCAAAATTTTTGATCTTTAAAAACTATATTTCTAAATAACCTATCAATTTCTTCTGTTTTAGAAGTATCAGACCAATACAAACCTTTTTTTGGTAAACCTTCACTAAAACCATACCTTCTTGTCTTCATTGATTTTTTTAGCGGTCTGCAAAAAATAAATATTGACCGACCTCCTCTTGATAAATTTTCTATTGGTAGCGTAGAATCTATTGTTGCTATATATTTATATGAGTCGAGATATTTAAAATAATTTCTATTATTATAGTTTTTGATAAAAAGAAAATTATTTTTAATTTTTTCATTATAATAATTCAATTCAAGAGAAAGATTATCCCTAGTTTTTTGTCTTGCAAGAACTGCAAAATCTATTTTATTTTTTTTACATAAGGTGCTTAATCTTTCAGCTACTGTGTGATCTTTTTTATAAAATTCCTCATAAGAAATATTATCTAAAATTTTTTCCTCTTTTTTTGGTTTAAAACAAGAAACAAATAACATTCCCTTTTTTTTGGAAAATTTTAATTTACTTTTTTTGTTATCATTATTCTTAAATGATCCAATGATTGTCTTTTTCCCATTAATGAAAGAGTTATAATTTTTAGCAACTTTTGCATTGTACACAAACATTTCATCCACAAAAAATTTATGACCTAACTTTTTAGATTGATTAATATTGGAAGTTAAATCACCAACTTTTGTTCTATAACCGTTTTGGATTGATATTAAGGGAACATTAGTTGTGCTGCTTAATTTTAAAAATTTTAAGGAATTATCTATTCCAGAAATGATTATTTTTGGTTTAGAAATTTTAATAAAATTTTTTACATAAGATTGAAAGTTTAATGACTTATTTTTTAAACATTCTATTAAAACATAGATATTTATTTCCTCCAATCTGGAAAAAAATAGATTATAATTTTTTTTTTTAAAAAGATTTTTAAAAGGATTATAAAATCCATCAAAAATAAGAATATCTCTCTGGGATGGTTTCTTAAAGTTCCATCTCGAATTTAATATTTTGAAAAAAAAAAATATACGTTTCATTTTAAAAAGTGAAATTTAAAATATCACTAAATTTTTTTATCGATGCTTTGTATTTATTCAATTTATTGCCATAGCCATATTCTGCAAATATAAAATCAACGTTTGCATTTTGTGCAGCTTTCCAATCAATTTCTGTGTCACCGATAAAACATGTTTTATTTCTTATATAATTATTTTTTTTAATTGCTTCATCAATTAAATACCTTGAGGGTTTGCCAGGTTTTTTTTTTGACGAGCAATGAATTGAATTTATCTTTATTTTGTACAGTTTAATTAATTTTAATGCTCGTAATTTATTTTTTGAAGTTACTATTGAAAATTTTATTTTATTTTTTTCTAAAAACTTTAAAGTTTTAATTACAGTTATATAAGGTTTTACAAGTTTTAAATTTTTTTCAGAAAAAGTTTGATAGCACGAAGTTATATTCTGAATATTTCTCTTAATTCCAATTTTTTTAAGAATATCTGAAATAGGTAAACCAAGATAGTTAAAATATTGCTTAAAGTTTTGTTTTAAGTAAAACTTTTTCATGCATTCATTCCATGAAGCATTCATATTTTTTTTTGAGTCAAATATTACCCCATCCAAATCAATTAAAAAAAACTGATATTTTTTTAATATTTTTTTCTTATTGAACATTTTTTAATAAGTTTTTTTGACAAAAGTAAATCTGTTCTTGTATTTATTGAAAAGTTATTTCCATTAGCAGAAAAAGTACCAACACTCATATTGTTATCAATTGCCCTGTTTAATTCTATGCCTTCTGACTCTTCATTAATTGATTTCTTTAGTTTACTATAATTTTTTAAACCATCACTAGTAAATGAAATAAAGTCTAAATGTTTTTTATAAACAATTTTTTTTTGTCTAAAAAAAGAAGGTGCTAAACTTCTAGTCATATATAAAATCTTGTTTTTTTTATTTGAAATAATCTTAACAACATTAATGTTGTTTGCCTCTTGTTGAGGAATAATTTTATTTGGTACAACGATATCAAAAATTTTATTTTTTAAATGAAATTTTATTAATTGTGATAGTTGATTAGGTTTAATGAAAATTTCATCACATTGTACATCAATAATTAATTGATATTTTTTAAACTTTGAGGCAACCTCATTAATTCTTTCTGTTCCATTTTTATGCAATTTACTTGTTAAAACACATTCACCTCCATATTTTTCAACAATATTCTTTATTTTAACATCATCTGCACAAACAATTACTTTATGGATTTTTTTACACATCATTACTCTTTTCATAACGTGAATTATAAGTGGAATATTGTCTATCTTTAAAAGAGGCTTATACGGAAGCCTAGCTGAATTTAGTCTAGCTGGAATTAATGCTAATATCATAAATGAGCTTGTATAGCATAATTAAAAAAAAAAATATTAATTTATTTAAAAAAAGTAAAAAAAGTACTTTACTGTTCAGATTTTGAACGCTATAAACGTTCAAAAATTGAACATATGAAGAATAAACAAGATCAATTCGAAGTATTAAGAAAAATACAATTTGCACCAGAGGCATCCCAAAGAAAACTTGCAGAACAACTTGGCTTTAGTTTAGGGAAATTAAATTATTGTTTAAAAGCTCTTCAAAAAAAAGGCTTTGTTAAATTACAAAATTTTCAAAAACAAAAAAATAAAATTAAATACTTAAAATATGTAATAACTCCAAAAGGGATATCAGAACGAACAAAACTCACTATGAATTTCATGAAAAGAAAAATGAAAGAATATGATGAGTTAAAAAAAGAACTTCAAAAAGGAAGTGAAAAATAAAATTTATAAAATGTGGACAGTAATAAAAATAAAAAAAAATTATAATTTCAATTCTCTTAAAATAGGTTTGAAAAAATTACTTGTTTCAAGTCCAAAAATTTATTCACCAAAAATTTTAGAACAAACGATTAAAGGTAACAAATTTTATAATAAAAACTGTTATATCCTAGGAAATTACTTACTCGTTTTTCATGAAAAATTTAAAGATAAATTTTATTTAAATAAATTAAATTTTACTAAAGGTGTAGATATTGTTGTTCAAGGTTTTGAGTATTCTCAGAAAGAAATAAATTTATTTGTTGAAAAATGTAAAAAAAATGAAAATGCAAAAGGTTATTTAATTCAAGACTTTTTGTTGAATAATCTAAATAAAAAAATTAAATTTTGTTCTGGTCCTTTTATTAATTTTGCAATTAACCTAATTGAGGTTCAGAGAAATAAAATAAGTGTTTTAGCAGGAAAGTATAAAATATTAGTAAATAAGAAAAATAATTTTTTAGTTTCCTATTAAAAAAAATTACATATGACTTTATTTAAAGCAAATTGATAACTTGCTAAGTGCGGAGCTTTGCAAATATAAAACTATAAAATAAATACACAAATCTTTTAAATGAAACTCATTTTTCAATCATTAAACTTTAAAAAAAAACTGTATTTAATTTTTTTAATGATCGGAGTTCTTTTTACATCATTGTTAGAATTGGTAGGTATAGGAGCTGTAGTACCTATTGTTTATAGTTTAAGTGATAATACTTTTTTTGATAATTATGAAATTTTCAGTTTTATAAAAAAATATTATTCTTTTGAAACTAGCTTAGATTCTTTAATTTTTTTTCTGTCAATTTTTTGTTTGATATTTTTTATTAAAAATACTTACTTAATTATATTTCATTATTTTGAGGGTAAGTTTATATTTACTTATGTAAGAGATATTTCTTATAAATTATATAAAAATTATTTAAGAAACCCTTATAGTAAATCTATTGAAAAAAATTCATCTAGCGTAATTACAAAATTATCCAGTGAGTTAATTATGGTGCAAAATTATCTAATTTCATTTTTATTAATGAGTTCAGAATTAATTATTTTCTCTTTCATCATAACTTTTATAATATTTTTTTATTCATCAAATATTCTATTTATAATAATTTTTTTTGGGATCCTAATATCTATTTTTTTCTTTATTTTTTATCCTAAAATAAAATCTTATGGTGAAAATAGAAAAAAACTTGAATTGCAAAGAATTTCAAAAATTAACGATACAGTTGGAGGTCTTAAAGATATTAAGATTTTGAATTTAGAAAATATATTTATTAGAAATTATTTAAATTTAGCTTCTAAAATTAGTATTTCTTTTGTTAATTATTTTGCGATACAAAAAATCCCAAGATTATATTTAGAGTTAAGTATAATTATTTGCTTATCACTTCTGACTTTCTATATGCATTCTCAAAACGTAAATACAAATGAAATATTTGTTTTTTTAGCTATTAATTTTGCTATTTTTCTAAGGTTACTACCTTCATTAAATAAAATAATGAATTCATTCAATTCATATAGATGGACCAAAAAATCAGCAACAGAAATAATAAGCTTAGCAAATCAAAAAATTCTTGAAAAAAAATTTTTTGGAAACATTCATTTTAAAAATTCCATTGTTTTTAAAAAATTAACATTTTCTTATTCAAAAAAAAGTAAGAGTATTATTCAAAATCTTAATTTAAAAATTAAAAAAGGTGAAAAAATTGCGATCATGGGAAATTCTGGAATTGGAAAGTCAACGTTTGTAAATTTACTTTGTGGACTTTTAACACCATCAAATGGTTCTATTAAAATTGACGAAAAAACTATTGTTAATAAAGATATATCAAAACTTATTAGTTATGCACCTCAGTCACCATACTTATTTGATGACACATTATATTATAACATTACTCTTGATGATCAATTTACAACGAAGAATTTTAATAAATTTATGAAAATCTTAGCAATCTGTGATTTGTTAAACTTTAATAAGATAAATTTAAAAAAGAATAAGAAATATAAATTAGGAGATAAAGGTGTAAAAATTTCAGGTGGTCAAAAACAAAGGGTTGGTCTTGCCAGAGCTTTATTCCACTTAAAAGAAATTTTAGTTTTAGATGAGCCAACTTCTTCACTGGAAATATCTCTCGAAAATAAAATTATTAAAAATATCCTGGCAAATTATCTTGATAAAACTATAATTACAATAACTCACAAAAAAAATGTCTCTAAAATATTTGATAAAATGTATATTTTTAAAAATAAAAAACTAATTTTATCTTAAACTAATCAAGATTTTGAACTAAAATATAATTGTAATGACACAGAGTCTCTTAAAAATTTTAATTGAAGATGAAAAAAAAATAAATCAACATCTATATACAGCTGGCACTTATTGGAGACATAAAAATAAAAGAACAATTTATCAAATTAAAAAAAAAGGAATGGAAAATTTTAGGGGAATTGATAGTGGGGTTGGGACTAGTTTTAGTGATAATATTGTATATGATATAAGAAATGAATATAATATTAAGGGAAGAATTATATCATCCTTTTTATCTTTGCCATTTTTAAAATCTGTTTTTAATAACCAAATTAAAATAACAAAGTCACTAGTTGAAAAATTGATTAATTATCAACAAATAATTTTTGAAAACTCTGAAAAAGTCAAAGAATTAGTGACTAAGTATAAAATAAACAACACCACAGAATTTGGCTGTATTCAAAAATTTAAATTAAATCAAAATTTTTATTCAACACATTATTTAGAAATGGCTAATCGTGTGGACAATTTTTCAAAGTTTTTAGATTTTCGTAATTTCAAATCTTATTTTGAAATTGGTGGGGGTTTTGGAGCAAATATTCATTTTCTCTTGCAGAATTTCAAAAATATAAAAAAAATTGTTTATATTGATATTGTTCCCAACATATATGTTGGAACACTTTATTTAAAAAATTTTTTTAATGATCATGTAATTGATTACTCAAAAACAAAAATAATGAAAAAAATTCAATTTTCAAACAATAATAATCTGGAAATAATCTGTGTACCTCCATGGGAAATAGAAAAATTAGATTGCAAAATAGATCATTTTCATAATGCAGCTTCTTTTGTAGAGATGCCTAAAGATGTAATTTTTAATTATGTAAATTATATAAAAAAATTTAATACTCAGAGTGTTTCACTTTTCTCATATGGTAATTATGATCCCAAAACTACTATTAACCCAATTTCACTCAGTGATTTTTTTGACAAAAAACTTGATCATTATGAACTTCCATACATAATACCGAGCATAAAAAAAAACTTTCACTATTTCGTTGGAAATATAAATTAAAATATTTATGGGTCACTACATTAAACATAAAAAAAATTATTGGGATAGAAAAATTTTTAATAAGAATGAAAAATTTGATTTAGAAATTTTAAGTCATAAGTCTTTAGAGGTAAAAAAATCCAAATACCTTTTTAAAAAGTATGTTGAATTGGTTTGTTTGGAAATGTCATATTATTGTAACAGGGCATGTTCCTACTGCCCTGTGGCCTTATTTGAAAGAAGTGATAAAAATTTAGAGATTGATGATGAATTATTAGAGACAATAACCAATTCTTTAAAAAAAATTGAGTATGAGGGTAGAATATCCTTAAATTTATTTAATGAACCTTTGGCTAGTAAAAATTTTATTAAAAGAGTAAAAAATTTGAGTAAAAATCTTCCAAAGGCTATCCTAAGCTGTAATAGTAATGGAGACTATATAAAAAGTTTTGATACATTTGAAAAACTAAATGAGTCTGGTCTTAAAGAAATATTAATTACACTACATCCTGCTAAAAATAAAGCTTGGACCAAATCTTATGCACAAGATTCTTTAAAGAAATTTACAAAAAGAATAAAATATAATTTATCAGATGAGGAGTTAGATAAGCTTAAAATTTCACTTATGTGTAAAAATTTATATATTGAGGTAGTTTGCACTAATTGGGAAGAAACTGGAAACTCTAGAGGTGGTACTATGAAAAAATTAATACCTGATAAAATTAGGACTAATCCTTGTGAAAAACCTATTAGAGAATTTGTAATATCTTATGATGGTTCGATTCAATTATGTTGTCATTCATATCAAAACAAAGAAATAGATAACGGTATTACCAAAGTAGATAAGACTGATGAATATTCTATTTTTAAAATATATACGAACAAAGTATTAACTGACTCAAGAAAGGATTTATTTTCTTACTCTACAAAAAAAGGTATTTGTGAAACATGTAACCATTATGAGAATAATATAAGAACAGGGCCAGAATTTTTTTTGAATGAAGAAGATAAATTAAAAAGAGAAAAAATTTTAGATAAGATATAATCAATATGTCATTTTTTAACAAAAAACTTAATAGTAAAAAATATTTTAAAATTTTAGATAATAATTTTTCTAAAAAATTTATTTTAGAAAATTTTGGGATGTTAATTGGCGATAAATCAATGTATCGTTTAATGAAACTTTCAGAAATTTTGATTAAAACTAAAAATATTAAAGGTGATATAATTGAATTTGGAATTTGGAATGGAAACAACTTGTTTTCCATCAAGAAAATGGCTGATTACCATAAAATAAATAAAAAAATATATGGATTTGACAATTTTAGTGGTTTTCCAAATCCTCAAAAATTAAAAAAAAAAATTAAGGGGAAATATATTGGAAGACCTCAACTAATAAAAAAAATTATTTCTTTCTTTAAATTAAGAAATATTCAAATTTTCAATGATGACATTATGAATCTTTCTAATTATATGAAAAGGTTTAATAAAATTTCGTTTATTTATATCGATTGTAATGTTTACAAAGTAGTTGAAAAAATTCTTAACGAAACAAATAATAAAATTTCTTCAGGTGGTATTATAGCTTTTGACGAAGCTAGAAACAAATTTAACAAAGATGAAGGTAGAGCTATGATAAAGTTTTATAATAAGAATAAAAAAATTTATAAACTAATTAAATTAAATCCAAACTATCAACCTGATGCAATTTTAATCAAGAGATAGATTATATTAATTCTTTTTCACTTAATTTATTGGAGATAAACAAAGCCTCATCTAAGTTTATTTTGATTATGTCACAAATTTCAAAAAGATTTTTTTTACCATCAGAGTAAGCTAAGAAATTTTTAGTAACTTTATTTTTTCCTTGAAATTTTTTTCCCAATGTTGACATTAGTCCTCTTTTTCCTAAGTTTGGTTCACATAAAAATTTATTTTTTGGATAAAAATTTTTGCTCTCTAAAGCATCGATTATACTTTTAAATACATTAAAAGAATTATTTAAACCTTCTTTAGAAATATAATCTAAATTATCGTGATCAGTATGATATTCCTTAAAAGTATGAAATCTTGATCTGCAGAAACCACTTACAGGCAAATCTATACCTGGATAGCAATATTGTCTTTCATCAGACCCTCTATCTAGATAACTATAAACCTTTAAATTTTTTTTATTTTTTAAAACTGAAAAAAGTGCTGAATCAGATAATTTATCACCAAACCTAGATTTTATAATACTGTACTGCTTGTTGTCACCAACACAACTTATTGCGAATCCTAGGAGCATATTTTTTTTTAAAGCTCTTAATTTTTTTGATAAATAACAAATTGATCCAATAGTTTCTGGTAAAAAAACAAATCTATAAGTGTATTTGCTTTTTTTATAGTTTCTTTCTAAATATTTTATAATTTCGATTTGAAGTGCTGTGCTTGCAATGTTGTCATTAGCCATAGATGGGTGACATATATATGTAGAAAAAAATACTTCTTTCTTCTGTGAGCCTTTTTTTAAATACTCACCTACCTCAAGATATCCTTTTTTAAAACTTGAATCTATGTTTACAAAATATTTATTGCTGTTAAGTTTTTTAATTTGATTTTTTGACATACAAAAACCCCAGTATTTCTTATAGTATGTAGTTACATATGGTACCGCTGTAGCAATTGTCTCATCAAAATGAATTTTTTTTAAGAGATCTTTTTTAGAAATCCATTTTTTCACTGGGATAGAATGATAAACAATACTCAATAAATTCTTTTTAAAATCTAAAATTTTTTTACCTTTTTGATCTTTGATGTAGGCGTCTTTAATATTCCATTCATCAGGGACTGTCCAATCAAAAGCTTTAGATCTGCTTTTGAATTTAATTATCTTTAATTTTAAGGTTTTATTTTTAATATATTTTAATGTTTGACGTATAGGTTCGCCAGTTATACTTCTGGGCATGTTAAAAAGATCATTAATAATTTTCAACATATTTACTTGTTATATATACATATTTTTTTTATAAAAACTCTCTATGATTTCTGTAATACTATTAACTCATAATTATGCAAATTATTTATCCGAATGCTTGGATAGCATATTAAAAAATGACATTTCTTTAATTGGAGAGATAATAATTATAAATGATTATAGCACAGATAATACTGATCAAGTTGTATCTAAATATCAGTCACAAAGCAGCAAAATTCGATATTTTAAGACTAAATTTTTATCATTAAATAAATCTTACAATTTTGGAGTTTCAAAGTCTAATTTTGAATTTATAACAAAAATTGATGCTGATGACAGTATAAATAAAAACTTTATAAGCAATTTTTTTTCTAAATTGAAAGAAAAAGATTATGATTTTATTTTTGGTGATATTAGAATTATAGATGGTGATGGAAATTTTATTACTGTTAAAAAACAAAAAATTAATTTTATTAAGTCATTTACCAAATATCCTTTAGGCAGTGGAACAATTTATAAAAAAGATATATGGAAACAACTAGGTGGTTTTGATGAAAAAATTCAGTACCAAGATGATTATGACTTCTGGCTGAAGATAAAAAGATTAAATAATGTTAAAATTGGCTATTTATCAGAACAAGGTTACAATTATAGAAAACATAACAATAATATGTCTAAAAATATAATAAAAAAAAATTTAACAAAATTATTTGTTTTCTTAAGAGGTGTGATGTGAGTGTTTTAATTACAGGTAGCTCAGGTTTTATAGGCTCAAATTTAATTGAGTTTTTCAGAAGTAAAAAAGTCAAGTTTTTTTGTTTAGATAAAAAGAAAAATAAATATTTGAATTGTGAAAATTTTTATAAAATTAATTTAAAGAATAGATCATATTTAGAAAAAATTTTTAAAAAAAAAAAACCTAAGTACATAATTCATTTAGCTGCTCTTCCAGGATTTGTGAATTGTCATAATTACCCAGACAAAGCTTTTAATGACAATATTCTTGCTACTTTTAATTTAATATACCTATCAAAAAAATATAATGTTAAAAAAATTTTAATTGCATCATCAATGGGTGTAGATAATTTTAAAATTAGTCCTAGTATTTATGGCTTAACAAAATATTTTTGTGAGCAATTAAGTTACACTTATGTAAAAACAAAAAATATTAATATTACAACTTGTAAAATTTCCAATGTTTATGGGCCATATTCTCTACATAAATCAAGCGTTGTACATAGTTTTATAAAAAAAATTCTTAACAATAAACCTGTCGAAATTCATAAAAATGGACTTCAAGAAAGAGATTTTATTTTCTCTAAGGATGTATGTAAAATTTTATATAAAAATCTTTTTTCATCAAATAAAAAAAAAGAAATTCACGTTAATACAAAAAAATTTTTAAGAATTATGGATATCAAAAAACTACTAGATGATATTTCTAAAAACAAAAACAAACTTGATTTTGTGCCAACACCAAATGGTTATGATGATAAGATTTACCACAAACCAATTATGAAAGCAGACAAAAATTTTATAAAAAAATTGAAAATAACTTTTAATTGGTATAAGGATACGCTCAAAAAATAGAAGCAATTTGGAGATTATGAAAATTTTAATTTTGGGTGCGGATGGTTATTTGGGGTGGCCTACCACAATGCATTTTGCTAATGAAGGACATGAGGTATATGCAATTGACAACTTGTCCAAAAGAAAAATAGAGTCTGAGCACGGTGTTGAGCCCCTTAATATTATTAAACCATTTAATGAAAGAATAAAATCTTGGAATTCAAATCAAAAAAATAAGATAAATTATCTCATTTGTGATTTATTAAATTACAAAGTTTTATGTGAGATTTTAGAGGAATTCTCACCTGAGGTAATAATCCATTATGCAGAACAGCCATCAGCACCATATTCAATGGCTTCAAGGGAAAAAGCAGTTTTTACTCAACACAATAACGTAATCGGAAATTTAAATTTATTATTTGCAATGAAAAAATTATGTCCTAATGCGCATTTAATTAAATTAGGAACTATGGGTGAATATGGAACACCAAATATAGATATTGAAGAGGGATGGTTGAATATAGAACATAATGGAAGGAGAGACAGAGTTTTATACCCAAAAAAACCAGGAAGCTTTTATCATTTATCCAAAGTTCATGACAGTGCGAATATTGAATTTGCATGTAGAATTTGGGGATTAAGATGTACTGACTTAAATCAAGGTTTTGTCTATGGACTTTCTACAAAAGAAATAGATTTAGATTATGAGAATTTAGCAACTTCATTTCACTACGACTCAATTTTTGGCACTGTAATAAATAGATTTATAAGCCAGATTGCCTGTAATATCGACATGAGCGTATATGGAAATGGAACTCAAAAAAGAGGTTATCTAAATTTAATTGACACAATTAATTGTGTTAAGATAGCCACAAATAACCCTCCAAAGGAAGGTGAATTTAGAGTTTTTAATCAGTTTACTGAATTTAGTTCACTTAATGAGATGGCAAATAAAATAAAATTATTTGCTGATAAAAATGAAATTAAAACAGGGATTAAACATATTAAAAATCCAAGGATAGAGGAAGAAGATCATTATTATAATCCAAAAAATACATCTTTAATTTCTTTGGGATTAAAACCAATAATTTTTGACAATGAACAAATTAGCAAAATATATAAAGTTGTAAAAAAAAATATTAATAGAATAAATTCTGACTCTCTAGAGCCAAATATACAGTGGAAATCTTAAAAATTATTAATGTTTCAAAAAAAACCTTATTTAATTGCTGAAGTTGGCAGCAACCATTTAGGAGACCCAAAACTTTGCATCTCCTCAATTAAGCAAGCTAAAAAAGCAGGTGCTGATTGTGTTAAATTTCAACTTTTTGATGAAACTAATTTAGTAAATCAAAAAATGAAGATCTATAAACACGTAAAAGATAAGAAGTTATCCTATCAATACGAGAGGTTTAAAAGAGTAAAAATTTCATTAGATCTAGTAAAAAAATTATCTAAAATTTCAAGAGATAATAAAATTGATTTTTGTGTAACGCCATTTGACCCAAGTTATGTAAGAAATTTATCTAGATATATAAAATTTTTTAAAGTTGCATCAGGTGATTTAAATAATATCCCATTGTTAAAAGAAATAGCTAAAACAAAAAAGAAAGTTGTTATATCTACTGGAATGTCAAATTTAGATGAAATTAGACATGCGTTGTCTTTTTTTAAAAAAAAAGATGTTATATTGCTGCATTGCATGTCCTCTTATCCAACAAAAAATATCGATGCAAATTTGATAAATATTCAGAAATTAAAAGAAAAATTTAATATTGAAGTTGGATACTCTGATCATACAGAGGGAATAGATGCAGCTGCTAATTCTGTATTTTTTGGAGCCACAGTTATAGAAAAACATTTCATGCCCCAAATAACTCGTTTAGCTGGAGATTATAAACTTTCAATTGATCAAAAAAAATTAAAAGATCTTATTATTAATATAAAAAAAAATTTTCAACTAATCGGAAAAGAAAGAATAAGTGAGTACAATTGTGAAAAATATTATAAAAAAACTTTAAGAAGGAGTATTTATTTTTCTAAAGATATTAAAATAAATCAAAAAATTAAAATGAGTGATTTAAATTTTTTAAGACCATTTTCCGAAGTAGGCATAAAATTAGAGGATTATAAAAAATTTCTTGGCTTGAAATTAAAAATTAAAGTAAAAAAAAATCAATTAGTTAAAAAAATTTATTTTCAAAAGTGAGAAAAATTAAGTGCATGATAGAAGCCAGGATGGGTTCAACAAGATTACCAGGAAAATCAATGAAATTTTTAGATAAAAAATTTAGACTTATTGATTTTGTAATTATAAATGCTCTTAAATCAAAATTTATAACAAAAAAAAATATCTACTTACTCACATCAAAAAAAAAAAATAATAAAGTATTGATTGATCATGTAAAAAAAAATTATAAAATTAATATAATAGCTGGATCTGACTCTAATGTTTTCAGTAGATATTTATACTTTAAAAGGTTTAAAAAATTTTCATTTTTAAGACTTACTGCAGACAATCCTTTAGTTGATCCTTATTTGATAGACAATTTTATAAAATTTTTCAAAAAATCAAAGATAGATTATTTGACTACAAGGGCTATGGAACACTCAAAAAACTGGAAAATTAAAAGTGACTATCCAAAAGGCATATCGGCAGAAATTTTTAAATCAGAAAAATTATTTGAAAATGAAAGAAAATTTAATTCAAAAAACTTTCAATCTCCAACATGGTTTTTTTTTAATAAATTGTTCAAAGCTAAAATTAAAAAATTTAGATCTTTCGGAAAATATAAAAGGCTTGATAGGAAAAGCTCTTTTACTGTTGATAACTTAAAAGATTATAACAGTGTTATAAATTTTATAAAAAAAAATAATTGCACACCAGGTCAGAATAATATTTATAATTCAAAGTTATAAAAAATTATGAAAAGTAAAACCAAAAAAATCATTAATTTAATTTCAGATCTATCTAACTTTGATAATAGTAGCTGGCAAGAGGAGCTAGATCATAATGGTTATGTAGTAATTAGAAATTCACATTATATGAAAAAAAATTTAAGTACTTTAAGGAGAAAGTCTAATGAACTTATTAAAGATGAGGGTGATAAAGGGGGCTGGGAAGGAAAAGAAAAATACTTTAAAAATGGAAAAAAATTTGAAAATGGAGCGCAAAGATTAGGTGGACTTGTAAAAAAAGACAAATCATTTCTAGGTTTAATAACAATACCAGAGATTTTGATGAGTGCTTATCATGTTATTAAAAGTGATATTAAAATTTGTGGTTTAAATTTAAGAAACCCCATGGGCGGAATGGGTGAGCAGAGCATCCATTTTGATGGTTTCCCAAGAAAAAACTTATCAGATTCTTTTGCTGGTGTAGTGGCATTTATTTATTTAGACAACGCAAATATAGAAAATGGTGCAATGCGATTAATTCCTAAGTCTCATAAGTTTCTAGGCTGGCCTGACGATCATATTGATATTAACAAAAAACAGTCCAATGAAATAAGAATTGAAGTAGACGCAGGTACAATTGTAATCGCAAATTTAAATTTATGGCATGCAGGAGCCAAAAATATAAATGGTAAACCAAGAAAAGTTATAATGATGAATATCAAAAATAGAAAATATGATCAATTATTAAATTATAAAAAATATTTAGGTGAAAAATTTATAAAAAATTTAAATGATGATCAAAAATATTTATTAGCTGTTAGAAAAGAAGACAAAGACCAAGTTATCGAGTCTGGTGGAAGTGCAAATCAACTAAGAAGAGAATACTTTAAGAGCAAAAGTAAAAAATTTTCAAGCGTAGCGAACAATCAATAATTCTTTTTAAAATGAATGAGATTATAGACTATAAAGATTTTGTAAAAAAAATTGGAATTAAAAGGAATGATAAAATCATAATTAATTCAAATTTTTTAAACATAATGATTTCAGCAAAAAAAAAACAAAAAAGCTTTGATTTAATAAAATTAATTGAAGCTTTTTTAGATTTCTTAGGAAACAAAGGTACATTGTTGATACCATCATATAGCTGGGATTTTATAAAAAAAAAAACCTTTATTTCTGAAAAAACAAAATCAATAAGTGGAAGTTTATCAAATATCCTTATTAATCATAAAAAATTTTCAAGAACTTCCAATCCAATTTATTCCTTTTTAGTTGCTGGAAAAGATAAAAAAAAATTATGCTCAATGACACACAAAGATAGTTTTAGTTTAAATTCACCTTTTGGTTATTTGATAAAAAATAAGGGAAAAAATTTGTTTTTTGATGTTGATTATAAAGATAGTTTTACTTTTGTTCATTTAGCAGAACAAAAAACAAAAGTTAATTATAGATTTATAAAAAATTTTACTGGTTATATTTTTAAGAATTCCAAAAAAAGTAAAAATACAACATCAATGTATTCAAGAAAATTAGAAATGGAAGTTAAAGGGACTAAAATAGATCAAAAACTTGATAAAATTTTAATTAAAAAAAATTTACTAATTAAAAAAAAATTATTCGGAATAAATTGTCAAATAGTAGATATAAATAAAACTTTTAAAATTATGGTAGATGATCTGAAGTCTGAAAAAAAATTAATTTATCCTATATTTAAAAAATGAAATTATTCTCAAAGTTTGGAATTTTCAAAAAAAGAATTGCTTTAATTAAAGATAATAAGAATTATACTTATGGTGATTTAATTGAGTATTCAATACAGTTTTCCAAAATAATTAAAAAAAATTCATTAGTAATTTTAATTGCTAAAAATGATATAGAGTCCATAGCATTTTATGCTTCAAGTATTATAAATGGATATTTTTTAATAGTATTAGACGAAAATTCTAATAAAGATTTTTTTTTAAAATTAATCAAAAATTTTAAACCAAATTATATTTTTTATCCAAAAGGATATGTTGATATAAAAAAAAAAAATTTAAAAGTATTTTTTTCAAATTATTGCTTGGAGAAAATAGACAAAAAAAATAAAATTATAAATAAAAAAAATTCAATAATTCTTACAACGTCAGGCACTACATCAAACCCAAAATTAGTAAGATTATCAAATCATAATTTATTAACCAACACTAAGCAAATTATTAATTATTTAAAAATAAAAAAAAAAGACGTTACTATTACCACTTTACCCATGGCTTATTCATATGGTTTATCAATTTTAAATACTCATCTCGAAGTAGGTGGTTCGGTTATAATTAATAAAGATCCAATTTTTAGTAAAAATTTTTGGAAAAAAACCAATGATTATAAGGTTTGCTCATTTGGAACAGTACCTGCCGTATATCAATATTTACAAAAAATAGATTTTGAAAAATTTATCGGCAATTCACTGAAATACTTAACTGTTGCAGGAGGTAAAACTGATAAAAGCACACTCAAATATCTTTATAAAATTTGTAAAAAAAGAGGTATCAAATTTTTTGTTATGTATGGACAAACTGAGGCGAGTCCAAGGATGTCATATTTTGATTTAACTAAGTATCCAAAAAAAATAGAAAGTATAGGTAAACCGCTTATTAATACTAAATTTAAAATTTATAAAAATGAATTAATTTTTATGGGTGATAATGTTAGTTTGGGTTATGCTAAAAACTTAAAAGACTTAAAGAAAGGTGATGAAAACAAAGGCAGAATTAAAACAGGAGATTTAGGTTTTAAAGATAATGAAAACTTTTACTTTTTAACAGGAAGAAAAAAAAGAATTTCAAAATTATTTGGTTTAAGAATTAATCTAGATGATATTGAAAAAATTCTTAAAAGAAGTAATTTGAAAGTTAAAGCAATTATTAACGATAATAAAATTAAAATTGAAAGTTCAAATTTAAATGAACAAGACAAAATTAAGTCTATTATTTTTCATAAATTTAAAATTAACAAAAACTATATAGAAATCATCAACACTATTAATTTAGAAAAAAAACTTAATTTTAAAAATTTAATTTAAAAAAAATGATATTTTTTGAAAAAAGGTCAGATTTATTTTCATACTCAAAAAAAAATAAAATAAATTTTTTTGATAATTCAATTATTAAATTAGTAAATTTTCACTACAAGAATTGTTCAAATTATAAAAAAATTTTACTTGGTTTAAAATATAAACTAAATAATAAAAAAATTTCTAATATTCCAGCATTACCAGTTTCACTTTTCAAAAGATTTAATCTTCACAGTGTTAAAATAGATAAAATAATTAAAATATTAAAATCCTCAGGTACGTCTGGTTCAGATCCATCTAAAATATTTTTAGATTCATTTAATTCTAAAAATCAAACTTGGGTTCTTTCTAAGATAGTTGAGAGTATTATTGGTAAGAAAAGGTTGCCTATGTTAATTGTTGACCAGGACCCAAAAGGAATAAATAGGTCAAGTTATAATGCAAGAATAGCAGCAATAAATGGTTTTTCTATTTTTGGCAAAAGTATAACTTATTTGCTTAATAAAAATAACAAAGTTGATTTTAAGAAATTAAACTATTTTTTAAGTAAATTTGGAAACGAAAAATTTTTAATATTTGGATTTACAAATTTAATATATGAGCATTTCTTAGAGTCAAAATTAAAAATTTTACATACAAAAAGTTTAAAAAATGGAATCATTATTCATGGAGGTGGATGGAAGAAATTAGAGAGTAAGGCAATTAGTAATAAAATTTTTAAAAAAAATTTAAAATTAAATTATAATATTAGTAAAATTTATAATTATTATGGTTTAATTGAGCAAACAGGATCTATATTTGTAGAATGCCCCAAATGCTCTTGCTTTAAGTGCTCAATTTATTCAGATATTTTTATAAGAGATAAAAACTTAAATATTATTAAAAAAAATAAGCAAAAAGGTTTTTTACAGGTATTATCATTATTACCAACAAGCTACCCAGGTAATAGTTTACTTACAGAGGATATTGCTGAATTAAGAAATGATATTAAGTGTAAGTCTTGCGGAGAATCTAAAAAATTTACTATTCATGGCAGATCAAAAAATTCAGAAATTAGAGGTTGTGCAAATATCTAATGATTAATTCGGATAATATAAATTTTATTGTTGGAAATAAAAACTTTAAAAAAGAGGCCCATGAACCTTTTAATGATAAAATTTGCAATTTTTTGGATCAACTATCTATTTATCTTTCTAACCCAAAAGTTTCACAAGACTATAGTGATATAAAAACTTTTGCTTTTTTTTGTAGAAAAAAAAATATTCTAAATTTAAAAAAAAAATCTTCAAACTTAGAAAGTAGAAAAGGTTTAGGTTTATTATTTCATATAACACCCTCAAATATACCAACAAATTTCGCTTATTCGTTAATTTTTGGATTACTATCAGGGAATAAGAATATCGTTAAGGTTCCATCTAAAATATTTCCTCAGATAGATATAATTTGTAATGCGATTAAAATTGTATTGAAAAAATTTAATTCATTGGAGAATTTCATTAAAATTGTAAGGTACTCAGAGGATGAAGATTTCACAAAAAAAATATCTTTGGTTTGTGATGGTAGATTGATTTGGGGTGGAAATGACACTATTAATAAAATAAGAAAATATCCAATTAAAGAAATTTCTAGAGATTTATCTTTTGCTGACCGTAATTCTTTTTGTATAATTAATTCTGATAGATTGATTGGAATAGAAAAAAAAAAACTAAATGAAATTGCTTTAAAATTTTACAATGATACATTTTTAGTAGACCAAAATGCATGCTCTTCTCCACATGTTATTTTTTGGATGGGTAAAAAAAATCTTAAAATAAGAAAAAAATTTTGGAAGACTTTTAATAAAATTGTAGACTCAAAATATGAATTAGATCATTCTGCAATATTTTATAAACAAGATAGATTGTTTTCAGATTTTATAACAAAAAATAATATTAAAAATTTTAAAAATTATGGAAATTCAATTTATTGTGTTGAGTTAAATCAAAAAAAAATAGATCCTTCAAAATTGATCTCAAGGTGGGGATATTTTTATGAAGTTGAGATAACTAGACTAGAGGAATTATCAAAGTTTTCAAACGTTTTTACTCAAACATTAACTTATTTTGGTTTTGAAAAAAAAGATTTTTATAAAATAATAAAAATAAAAAATTTTGATGGAATTGACAGGATTGTTCCAATTGGACAAGCACTTGATATCAGTTTAAATTGGGATGGGTACGATATTATAAATATTTTAAGTAAAGTAATAGATATAAGATGAAACAATTAATTAGTTTAGATAAAACTCAAATTTTAGATTATCAGCAAAATAAGCCTCCCTATCTTATGATAGATGAGGCTTTAGAAATAATTCCTGGAGAGAGTGCCAAGGGATATAAAGAACTCAAAAACGAAGAATGGTTTTTTAAAGTTCATTGGGAAAATGATCCAAATATGCCTGGTATGCTTCAAATAGAAGCTCTTGTACAAATGTCAGCTTTAGCAATTTTAACACTTCCTGGCAATAAAGGAAAAGTGATGTATCTCACATCAGCTAACAATATGAAATTTATTAAAAAAATTATTCCAGGAATGAGATTAGATATTGAAACTTACATAAAAAGCTTTAAAAGAGGTTTAGCAGTCTGTGATGGAATAGGGTTAATTAATAATGAGATTGCATGTAAAGCTAGTTTTAATCTTATTCTACCTGATGAAATTAAAAAATATAAAATATAAAAAAAATGCCTATAGCCTCTTCATTATTAAATAAACCAAGATTAGTTAAAAAATTAAAAGCATTTTACGATTATGTACAAAAAAATGATGGAAAAGTAGGAACAAAAACTAGAGGTATAGATTTAAATTTTAATAATGCATGTAATTTAAGATGCAAATATTGTTTTACTAATTCTCCAAAAGGAGATCATGTTAAAGAATACCTAGACTATAAGGCAATCGCAAGATTAGCTGATGAAGCAGATGAATTAGGTTATTTTGAATTCGATTTGCAAGGTGGTGAACTATTATTGCAGCCAAATAAACTCTTTAAAGTTTTAGAGGCAATTAAGCCTGAGCGTTTTTATATGTATTTGACTACAAATGGATATTATTTAGATGATGCTATGGCTAAGAGATTAGCTGAAGCTAAAGTAAGTAGAGTTTCAGTCAGTATAGACAGCATGGATGAAAAAATTCATGATGAGATACGTGGAAGAAAAGACTCTTGGCGTAGAGCAATGGAAGGCCTTAAACACGTACAGAAACATGGAATGGATCCATATTTAAATATAACAGTAGGGCATTATAATGCTCACACTGATCATTTAAAACAATTGTTAGATTATTCAAAAGATCAAAATTATAAAACATTACTTAATGTTGCTGTTCCTGCAGGCATGTGGCAAAAGGCAGAGGAAATAATTTGTGATGATAAAGATAGAGAATATTTAAGAAAAATAAGAAAAGAATACAAAAATTTAGTAAGAAACGTTTGGAATCCATTTGATAAAAATCATGAAAAAATATTAGGTTGTACAACAGTAAATAGAATTTACATTACACCAATTGGTGATGTTTTAGTTTGCCCATATGTGCATATCAAAATAGGTAATATTTTTGAAAAACCTTTAAAGGAAATTATTAATCATGGTTTCAGTATAAAATATTTTAGGGAACATAGTGATCTCTGTTTGGCTGGTGAAGATACTGATTTTATCAGTAAATTTATGACAAAAAGTGGCCAAACAATTTTTCAACCTGCTATCCCAGAAGAAATATTTAACAAATCTGACATTACAGTAGGTGATTATATTAATAAACCACCAATAAAATGATTGATAGTTTTATTGGAAAAGTAAATCTCAAATGTTACTAAATAATAAAACAGCTATAATTACGGGTTGTAGCAGAGGCATAGGTTTTGCTACCTTAAAACATTTATCCTCAAAATTAGAAAAAATATTTGCATGTGTACGAAAAATAGATGACAATTTCATTAATGTTCTAAGTAAGTTTGAAAATCAAAATGTAATACCTATTGAATTCGATTTAAATGATAGAGATGAAATTAAAAAAGCCATTGATAAAATTAAATCTGAAACAGAATCTATAGATATGTTAGTAAATAATGCGGCAACAATTGACACTGCATTATTCCAAATGACACCTGACAAAAAAATTAAAGATATTTTTGAAATAAATTTTTTTTCTCAAGTATATTTTACACAACAGATTGTAAAATTAATGCTTAAAAAAAAATCTGGAAGTATTGTTTTTGTATCATCCACATCATCAATAGATGGTGATTTTGGTAGAGGCTCATACGCTTCATCAAAATCTGCTTTAAATTCAATATCCAAAGTAATGTCTAGAGAATTAGGAAATTTTAATATAAGGGTAAATGCCATAGCACCAGGCTTAACCAATACTGATATGGCAATTAAAAATACCAAAAAAGAAATCATAGATGATGTGATTTCCAAAACTTCTTTAAAAAGAATTGCAAAGCCAGAAGAAATAGCAAAAGTAATCTCTTTTTTATTATCTGATGATGCTTCATATATTACTGGGCAAACAATTAGAGTTGATGGAGGATCTTAATTATCAATGAAATCAATTCAAGAATTGAAAGAAGTTTCTAAATCAATTAGAAAAAATATATTGAAAATGGCGTTTACTGCAGGATCTAGCAGTGCCCATATAGGAGGAGCACTTTCAATTGCAGACATAATGGGTACTCTGTTTGCAAAAAAGATTAAATTTAAAGAAGGCGACCCTTATTTTGAGGGAAGAGATAGATTTATACTAAGTAAAGGACATGCGTGTTTAGCTTATTATGCCTCATTATTTGAAAATAAATTTTTAGATAAAAATGATTTGTTGTCATTTGAAAAAGATGGCAGTGATTTACTGGGTCATCCTGTGAGAAATATGAAAAAAGGAATAGAGTTTTCTACTGGATCACTTGGAATGGGACTCTCATTAGGAATTGGTGTTGCCCTTTCACTAAAAAAAAAAAAATTATCTAATCATATTTACATTGTTCTAGGAGATGGAGAATGTAATGAGGGATCTGTCTGGGAGGCAGCAATGTGTGCTAGTCATTACAAATTGAATAATATTACAGTTATAGTTGATAACAATAATTTTCAACAAACTGGTAGTAATGATCAGATAATGTCTTTGGGTGATATTTCGCTTAAATGGAAGAGTTTTAATTGGAATACTTCGATAATCGATGGTCATAATTTTGAGCAAATCAATTCATCATTAGAAAAAAATTTAATTGATTGTCCTAATGTAATAATAGCAAAAACAATTAAAGGCAAAGGTGTATCAATTTTTGAAAATAATAATATTTGGCACCATGCAGTAATTACAAAAAAAATCTATGATGAAGCAATGTTAGAAATTGAAAAAAAAAATGGAAATTAATGAGAGAAATATAAAATTGTGGTCTTCTCTAGGACCACGCGCAACACTTGGTTTGGTGGTAAATGAATTAGCTAAAGTTCATGATGACCTGGTGGTTTTAACATGTGATGTGTCTACATCAGCAGGTTTAGATAGATTCAAAAAAACACATCCTGAAAAATATTTTGACGTTGGAATTGCAGAACAAAACCTTATAGGAATAGCCGCAGGTTTTGCATCAGAAAATTTTAATGTTTTAACTACAACTTTTGCTCCTTTTCAAGTTACTAGATGTTGTGAACAAATTAAAGTTAACTTAGGATATATGAAGCATAAGATTACCATGATAGGAATTGCAAGTGGATTAATTTTAGGAAACTTAGGATATACACATTGTTGCATTGAAGACGTAGGAGTCCTTAGGTCTATTCCTAATTTAACTATTGTATCACCAGCAGATTCACTTGAGGTCGTTAAAACTTTACAATCTGTTTTAGCTAATAAGAATAATTCTGTTTATATAAGACTAACAGGAGGAGCTAATAATCCAATTGTCTATAATTCAGATTATAAATTTGAAATAGGAAAATCTATCAAACTAACAGATGGTGATGACATAACAATATTTTCATGTGGTACTATGGTTCATAACGCAATTGAGACAAGCAAAATGTTAAAAGAAAAAAACATAAAAGCGAAAGTGGTTAATATGCATACAATAAAACCAATAGACAAAAAGGCAATTGAAGATTCGTTATCATCTAAATTGTTAGTTTCAATTGAAGAACATAATGTTGTTGGTGGTTTAGGAAGTGCTATTTCTGAGTGTTTAAGTAGTTTTGCAAATACCCCAAGGTTATTATCTCTAGGAATTAAAGATGAGTATTCAAAAGGCGGAGAATATAAATATTTATTGGCTAGACATAAACTTGATGTTGATAGTATAACCAATCAAATTTTGAAAAAATTATAATTATTCTATGAGCCTTGAAAGATACAAAAATGCATTTATAAAATCTTTATCGATTGAAAAAGAAAGTTTTAAAGATAATTTAGAGTATAATGAAATTCCTGAGTGGGACTCCATAGGACATATGACACTAATGTCCGGTTTAGAGGAGGAGTTCAATATTTCTTTGGAGACAGATGATATTGTCGATTTTAGCTCTTTTAAAAAGGGAATAGAAATTTTAAATAAGTATAATGTCAAAATATAAAGCTATATTTAGTTCACAAAAAAAATAGTCTTTAATAATCAAATTTTTATCAAACACTCTAATGAGCACCAAAACATTAATTACAACTTGTATTGAACTTTCGAATATTAAAGATAAAAAAAATATTTTATATGCTGGAGATTGGTGTCTTAAGAATCAAAAACTTATCAAAAATAAAAATGTTGTTCATAATATCTGGGATTCAAATCAAATAATAGACTCAGATTATAAAAAAATTGAAAAAATTCATAAAAAAATAAATTTAAAATTATCTGATCATTTATATTATCTTCATGAAAAAAAAATATCCAAAAAAATCTGGAAAAATTTAATCTATATATGGCTTACATACTATTTATTTTTCTATTATTTTAAATGGAAAACAATAATTAAAATTTCCAGTATAAATAAAAAAATTAATTTTAATTTGTATGAGTCAAATGATGTTCATTCAAATATTGACTCTTTAGATTTTTATAATGTTTCATCTAACTCAGATATATTTAATTATCTAGCCTTCAAAAGAGTGATTTCTTATCAAAAAAAAAATAAACTAATTAATATAAACTTAGTAAAAAAAAATAAAAAAATTTATGAAAAAAAAAAATTATCATTAAACACTACTCAAAATGTTAAATTAAATTTATTGAACAAAATTATTTTATATTTTCAAAAAAAATTAATTAATCATGATTTATTAATCTTAGATGGAATAAATTTTAAATTTAAATTTTTTTTAAACTTATTTTCTTTTCAATTTCCAATAAATTTTAAAAATATTTTTAATTGGGAAAAAGCAAAAAAAAACTTAATTAAAAATAAAAAAAAAATTTTGATTTCAAAGATAGAGAATGATGGAACACATTTTGAAAATTTTATTTTTGACAATATAATGAGTGATTTACCCTTATGTTTTACATCTGGTTTTTCTTATTTGGATGAATTGTCAAAAAAAATAAAATTTAAACCAAAAATAATAGTTTCTGGGACTCAGCATGTTCATAACGAGCTAGCCAAATTATGGATGTTAAAACAAAAGTATGAACATAATAAAAAATTATTTATAGTTTCACATGGCGGGGGACATCAGCGTTTATCGCTAACAATGTTTGATTATGAACATAAAATTGGTGATTATTTTTTTGAATGGTTAGATAAAAAAAAATTTTATAACTACCGTTTACCTAATACCAAATATTCTTTTAATGTAAAAAAAAGAAATAAAAATGCAGATAAAATTGTATTTGTTGGAAATGAACTAAAACCTTATATAAACAGAATTTCTCCTGGACCAATGAGTATTTCTTCGTCAAAAATTATAGATGACTTAGAGATAATATTTAAAAATTTAAATCAAAATATAAGATCTAAAATTTTTTATGCACCAAAAAAAAAAATGATTAGATATTTTTCTAATAAGATTTCAAAAATTTTGAAGAAAGATAAAATATTGCCCATTGGTAAACTAGCTCTTAATATTCAAAAAAGTAAATTAGTTATTTGCTCTTATCCCCAAACAACTTTTTTTGATGCGATAATGAGTGGTCCGACTATTTTAGTCTATAATCCTAAATTATGGAGACATTATAGTAAGCTAAATAAATCTTATAAAGTTTTAAAATCACATGGTATAGTTTTTGATAACTCTTTTGAGGCTGCAAAACATATTAACCATATTTGGAAAGATATTGATAAATGGTGGAACGAAAAAGAAGTAGTTAATGCAAGAAATATTTTTTTAAAAGAATTTAATTTACCCCCAAAAAATAACTTATTAGACGTTTTTAGATGTTTAAAAATGTTTAAAAATGTATAAATAACAAAAAATTGTATATGTGGAATTATAGTAAAATTTCAAAAAATTTAAAAACTAATGGTTATTATGAGTTTAATAACTATCTCTCAAAAATAGAGATTAAAAAGGTTCAAAATACATTACTGCAAACTTTGAATTATATAAAACCCAGCAATCAAAAAAATTTACAAAAAAAATATTATGAAGTTAAAAAATTTAATAATAAATTAAAAGGTAATTGGTATGATATATGCAAATACAACATTGATCTACTTCAAATGTTACACAAAAAAGAAATGATTTCATTAGTAAAAAAATTTTTTAATACGAAAGTTGTTTTTTCAGGCAGACCAGCAATACACGTTCATGATGTTGCAAATGATAGAATATTAGACGCACATCAGGAAACAAATCAATTTGCTAGAGATACACTGGTATTATGGATACCTTTGTTTGATACTAATGAAAAAACTGGTGGAATTAAAATTTTTGAAAAATCCCATTTAAATGGTTATTTAAAACATAGCTTAGAACATCCAACACTAGGAAAAAAGGCGTGGACTAGTAAGTATACACATATTCCAAAAAAATATCTTTACCAATATAAAGAAAAAAAACTTAAAGTTAAAGCTGGTAACGCTATTATATTTCTTTCATCTCTTGTACATAGCGGATATGAAAATCAAGATGGTAAATCTGTAAGAATTACAATTACAGAAAGATTTAATCCTCTTAAAAAATTACCTTACTTAAAAGATGAAAAAGCATCATTAAAAATGCCATATGTTGGGCTAGATTATAATAAACTAAAGATTGATTAGTTTTTTAAAATTTTTATAAAATAAATTTATCACTTTTTATTAAATAAAATTGTTGAAGGACTATGTTTTATCCAGTTGTACTTTTTGATTGGTATTCTCCATCTTTTTCCATATAGATCTTCTAAATAATTTTTGTAGCTAAAAGGAACTTTAACTTTTAATCCATTAAAATTATATTTTTTTAGTTTTAAGGCATAATCTTTCTTATGTGAATATCCTGCATGTGAATAAAATAAATTATTTGAAACTAAAATTTTTTTAAGTATTAAAAAAAGATTTTCACTAAATCCAAAAAAATTTATTAATTTATAAAAATTACCTCTATATTTTTTTGAAAATGACAAAACATCAATAAACCTCATTAATAAATTTTTAGGTATGTACCATTTTACAAATGCAGTTTTATTTTTTTTGTTAATTTTATAAAAGTTAATATCTACTTCTCGACCACCTTTTTTTATAAACTTTAACATGCCATCATCTTTTAAATAGGTTTTTTTAACTTCTTTAAATCCCCTTTTCTTCAAGATAATAGGAAGAACTATGCGATATTTTTTATTTTCTAGTACTCCTATATCAATATCATGATCCCATGGGATAAGGCTCTTATCACGAATAATCCCCAATAAAGTTCCATGGCATATCCAGTAATTAATTTTGTATTCTGTCAATATTTCTATAAGAGAAATTAAATTTTTATCGATTTTTTTATTGCTATTAATCTTATTAAGCATGGATCCTCTTGTTTAAATTTAGAAAAACCTTTTGATTCTTTTAAATAAATTATTTTAAAATTTTTGTTTATTTTTTTTACTAAATTGTCTTTGTTAATAAATCTTCTATAATGATCTGTAATAAATTCATTTTTGCTTATTTTTTTTCCAACACCACATAATGCATCTTTATCTGATCGTGTTTCAATAAAAATATACTCTAAATTTTGAATTTTAGATATTTTTTTTAATAAAGTTTCCTCACTTTTTTTATTGATCGTATGCCATGTAAATCTTGAGTAAATTGAGAATTTTTTTTTTATATTTTTTTCATAATTAAAACGAGCAAAATCAGAATGAATAATTTTTTTTTTATCTTTTGTATATTTTAATCTTTTTTTTATTAAAGAAACTGCATTTTTACTCAGATCAATTCCCATAGTATCAAATTTGTTTTTTTTAAAGTAAAACAAATCTCTTCCATTTCCGCATCCCACATCAACAATAGTTGAAGAATAGTTTTTAAGAAATTTTTTAACAAAAACTGCAAAATTAGATGGTTTGCTTACTGCTAATTTTTTTTTATAAAATATATTCCAAAAATCTTTATTAGTTTTTTTCGGCATTTATATTATTTAGTCCCAGGAATAAGTTCCAAAATATCTTTTATCGACAACAGCTTTTTTTCGATTTGGTAAGCTCTTTTATGTTTTAAGATACTTTTTGCTGTATCAACCATATTTGGATACACACTTCTTAAAAGATGATTTGCATATATTACTATATTTGCACCTGCCTTTGAAAGCCTTTCCTCTGTGACTTGACTAAAGCTTGAGGGAACAATTATTAGTGGTTTTCTAATTTTAAATTTATTATAAAATCTACAAAATTCAAAAATCTCAGAAGGATTATTTTTTCTGCTATGTATCATAATACCATCTGCACCAGCATTAATATATTTCGTAGCTCTTTGAAGCGCATCTTTTATGCCTTTATTTAAAATTAAACTTTCAATTCTTGCAATAATCATAAACTCATCTGTAGCTTGAGCATTTTTTCCTGCTTTAATTTTTTTTGAAAATGATGATGGAGTGTCTTGTTGTTGTTTTACCGATGTTCCAAATAAAGAGTTTTTCTTTAAACCTATCTTATCCTCAATTATAATGGCGGATACACCAAGCCTTTCAAGAGTTTTAACTGTAAAAACAAAATGTTCTACTTTTCCTCCCGTATCCCCATCATAAATTATTGGTTTGGTTGTTACTTCCAAAACTTCATTCAATAATTGTAATCTTTCCGTAAAATCTACAGCCTCAATATCTGGCTTACCTTTTGCGGTTGAATTAGTTAGTGAGCTACCCCACATTCCATCAAACTCCTCAATCTTTCCTTTTATTTGCACCTTAGTATTTTCTACTATAAGGCCGCTTAAACCATTGTGAATATCTAAAAATCTCGATAATTTTTTTGATGATAAAATTCTTTTTAATTGTTTTCTTCTTATGTCAGGGGTTGTGCCAATTTCTTTGTATAACGAAATTAATTTTGAAGAAGATATCCCTTTAGTGTAAGGAAATTCAACTAATTTCCCTCCCCATTTTTTCAATTCTTTGATAGCTTTGTTCCTAACATTTGACTGTATACCTTGCTTCCAGTCATCCCCATGTACAACAAAATCAGGCTTAATTTTTCTTAAATTATTTGTATAATCATGAGTGTCTTGTTTAATAACAGTCGAAACACCCTTTAAAGAAGATATTATTTTGAATCTGTCTTTATATTCCATTATTGGCACTCTTTTATAACTTGCGATTGCATTATCAGTTAACAAACCTATTGTTAATTTTCCTAATTTTGATGCTTTATTAATAATATTTAAATGACCGGGATGAACTAAGTCTGCTGACATTGCAACATATACAGTCTTTGATTTTTTCATTACGAATAAATTATATATATTTTTATATCTTTTTAGTTAAAATATTTTAGAAATTCTTAGTAATAAGTATAAACTATAATATTACAATTAAAATGATTAAATTAGAGAACTTTTTTAATTTTTTAAAAAAAAGAGAAATAAGTTTTTTTACTGGAGTTCCAGACTCTATTTTAAAAGAATTTAGTATATATATAGAGCATAAAAAAATTAAACATATCCAAGCTACCAACGAAGGTTCGGCTGTGGCTCTTGCTTCAGGTTATTATTTATCTAATAAAAAAATACCTGCAATTTATTTACAAAATTCTGGATTAGGAAATGCTATAAATCCTTTAATTTCTATTTTACACAAAAAAGTATATTCCATTCCTTCTTTATTAATAATTGGTTGGAGAGGCGCACCAGGACTAAAAGATGAGCCACAACATTTAACAAAAGGAAAAATAACCAAAAACCTTTTAAATCTTGCTGGAATTAAATATTGTATTATTAATGATGAGAAGAGTTTAAAAAAATTATCAAATTTAATAAATTATTCAAAAAAAAATAATGTTCCTGTTGCATGTCTTATAAAAAAAAATACTTTTATTAAAAACAAAAAATATTTTATTGATAAAAATAAAAATTATGGAAATTTAAAAAGAGACATTATTATAAAAGAATTACTTAAAAAAGTAAGAAATACAAAAATAATAAGTTCAACTGGATATATTTCCCGAGAATTATTTCGTTTATCCTCAAATAAGCAAAAAAAAAACAATTTTTATGTTGTGGGAGGTATGGGTCATTGCTCAATGATTGCATTGGGATATTCATTGTTTTCAAAAAAACAAGTTTTATGTTTAGACGGTGATGGATCAATGTTAATGCACCTAGGAAGTATTTTTACAATTGGACAGGAATCAAAAAAAAATTTTAAATATATTTTACTTAATAATAATTCACATGAGTCGGTTGGGGGACAAAAAACGAATCTATCAAAAATAAACTTAGAAAGAGTCATTAAAGAGTTTAAATTTGAAAAATATTATTTAGTTAAAAATAAAAAAGAACTAAACAATAAATTAAATTTATTTTTAATTTCAAAAAAAAGAGCATTTTTAGAAATAAAGATGTCAAGTTCCAATGAAAATTCTTTATTAGGAAGACCAAAAGATTTTATTAAGATTAAAAAAAATTTTATGAAATAAATTAAAAAATGAATTTAATTAATAGTTCAAAATTCTCAGACTTTAATAAATTAATAAACAATAAAAAGTTTAAAAAGATATTTATAATTACTGGAGAAAATTCATTTTATAAATCAAAAGCTAATTTATTAATTAAATTTTCAAAAAATAAAACTTTAAAATTTTTTTTTAAAAAATCAAAATTTCCAGAATTACCTGAATTATATTTAATTTTAAAAGAAGTTAATAGCTTTAAACCTGATATTATTTTGTCAATTGGAGGTGGCGCAGTAATTGATTATTCAAAAATTGTCAGTATTTTTGACTATAGGTTTCTTAAAGATTTACATAAAAATTTATTAAAATATGAAAACATATCAAAGAAAAAAATTTATCCATTAATTGCTTTACCTACAACAGCAGGAGCTGGAGCAGAAGTTACATCTAACGCAGTGATTTATATTAAAGGTATAAAATATTCCGTAGAAAATCCTCTATTAATACCTAATTATTATTTTCTTTTTCCAAGCTTAATTATAAAAAATCCAAAATCATTAAAATCTTCAGCTGGATTTGACGCGATAGCACAATCTGTGGAGTCCTTGATATCAGTTAAGTCTAACAAAACTAGCGTATATTATGCAAAAAAATCTTTAGAATTATCTTTAACAAATTATTTACCATTTATTAAAAAACCAAATATAGAAAATTCTAATAAAATGCTGATATCATCAAATCTTGCTGGTAAAGCCATAAATATATCTAAGACGACAGCACCTCACGCAGTTTCGTATCCTTTTAGCTCAATGTTTGGTGTTAGTCATGGACATGCTGTTTCGCTTACTTTTGAGAAATTTTTATTATTTAATTATTTAAATTTAAATCGTTCCTTATCTAGTTTTAATTTAAACGACAGATATAAAAAAATTTTTGAGTTGTTTAAGGTAAAAAATATTAATGAGTTATGTCAAAAAATTAAATATATCAAATATCAAGCAAATTTATCTGACTCTTTTACCAAATTGGGTATCAATATTAGTGAAAGTTCGGATAAAATTTTAAATCAAATCAATACGTTAAGACTTAAAAACAACCCTGTCATGCTAACTAAAAATGATATAAGAAAAATTTTAAATGATTAAATATTTAGATTTAAGAACAAAAAATTATAAGGATAGAAAAGAAAGAAATACAAATTTTGACTTTAATATTTATGACTGGAAAAAAAACCCTTATAGCTGTTTAAAAGCAAGAGTCTATATTGAATTGTCTACAATTTTTGCTTTTTTTGTTCAATATACTTCTTTAACAGCAAATCATATTTCATTAATTTATTGTATTAGTGGAATTGTTGCAGGAATACTTCTAGCAACTAATTCAGACGCATTAATGATTTCTGGATTGATAATTTTTTTTTTAAAAGGATCTATTGATTGGACTGATGGGCTAATAGCTAGAATAAAAAATCAAACTTCATCAATTGGACATATATTGGATACTTGGGGGTCTCATATAGGTACAATTAGTTTAATTTCCTCTTTAGGCATATATTGTTTCAATAATTCAAATAATAATATTTACTTATTTTTAACAATAATAATTTTATTTTTAAAAATTATTGACTTCAAGTTATTTGCTTACCATCAATTATTTCATGAATTATTAAATGATGAAATAAACTTCGATATTAAAAAAAAAGAAGAGGATGATAACATTAAAAAAAAAGAAAGTTTCACTATTTTATTTGTAAAAAGTTTTATGGATGAACGTGCAAGAACAGTTGATCCGATTTGTTTTTTAATCTTTTTAGAAATAATTTTTCAATATCAAAATTTTTCAAAAATAATTTTTGCATTGTATTTAATTAAAACAATAATACTTTTTATTGGGATAATTTATTTTTATTATTATAAAGAAAGATTAGATAAAAAAATTCGATGATCAAATTATTATCAAATTTTAACGGAAAAAAAGTCATAATTACAGGACACACAGGCTTCAAAGGATCCTGGCTTACAATTTGGCTGCTTCATTTGGGGGCAAAGATAATTGGAATTTCCAAAGATATACCGACAAAACCATCCAACTTTATATCAAATCAATTAAAAAAAAAAATAAATCATCAGATTTTTGATATTAAAGATAAAAAAAAATTACAGAAATTAATTTATATTCACAAACCTGATTATATATTTCATTTAGCAGCCCAATCTTTAGTCAAAAAATCTTATGTTAATCCTTTATTAACATTTGAAACTAACTCGATTGGTACATTAAATTTGCTCGAAGTATTAAAGGATTATAATTCTAAAAAAATTTGTTCCATCGTTATAATTACAAGTGATAAGTCTTATAAAAATTTAGAACTAACTAGAGGTTATAAAGAGGACGATATTTTAGGAGGTCATGATCCTTATAGTGCCTCGAAAGCCTGTGCAGAATTGATTATTCAATCATATTTTAAAAGTTTTTTAATAAAAAAAAAAAATTTAAGAATTTCTGTTGGCAGAGCTGGAAATGTTATTGGAGGAGGTGACTGGTCAGAAAATAGACTAATTCCAGACTGTATAAGATCAATAAAAAATAAAAAAAAATTGTCTATTAGGTTTCCAAATTCAACAAGACCTTGGCAGCATGTTTTTGAAGCTGTTTATGGATATATGTTGCTTGCACTTAAACAAAAAAAACAAAAAAAAATAAATGGTAATGTTTTCAATTTTGGCCCAAATAACAAAAGCTCAATTACAGTTATTCAACTTGTGAGAAAAATTAAATCAAAATGGAATATTCTTAATTGGAGAATAGTAAATGTTAAAAAAGGTGAATATGAATCAAAGTTGTTAAAACTTAATAGTACAAAAGCTTTAGATAATATAAATTGGAAATGTTATCTAAATGCTAATCAAACTATAGATATGGTTATTAAATGGTATAAATTTTTTTTAGAAAATAAAAATTTAAACATGTATAATTATTCTATAAATCAGATTAAAGAATTTGAGAAAATAATTAAAAAAAATAAATAAAATAAATAAAATTGAAAGTAGTTATATTAGCAGGTGGGTTAGGAACAAGGATTTCTGAATTAACGAAAGTTATACCTAAACCAATGATTAAAATTATTGGTAAACCAATTATTCATAGAATAGTTGATCATTTTGTTTCATATGGTTTTAAGGAGTTCTATGTAGCGACTGGTTATAAGGGAAGTCAGATAAAAAAATATTTTCAAAAATGTAAATTAAAAAAAGATGTCAAAGTAGAATGTGTATTTACTGGAAAAGATACTATGACTGGAGGAAGAATAAAGAGATTAACAAAGTATTTGGATAAAACTTTTATAGCAACCTATGGAGATGGTTTGTCAAACATAAATATTAATAATTTATTAAAATTTCATTTAAAAAAAAAAAAATTAGTTACGGTTACAGCTGTCAGACCGCCCGCTAGGTTTGGTGCTATAAAAATCGTAAAAGATACGGTAAAATACTTTAGAGAAAAACATAGTCTTGATGAAGGATGGATTAACGGAGGCTTTTTTGTAATGGATCCAAAATTTCTAAAATATATTAAAAATGATAACACTTATCTAGAGCAAGAACCTTTAAACAAAATTACAAAAAAAAAACAACTTGTTGCTTATAAACATTATGGTTTTTGGCAGTGTATGGATACTTTGAGGGATAAAGAAATTTTAGAAAAAAAAATTAAAAACAAAGAACATCTTGAGTAAAAAAATCTTAATAACTGGTGGCACAGGTTTCATTGGGTATCATTTAGCAAAAAAATGTCTTAAATTAAATTGGTCTGTTACTTGCCTTTCCACAAAAAAACCAATTAAAATTAGGAGATTAAAAAAAGTCAAATATATATTTTCTGATATATCAAAAAAAAAACATTTAAAAAAAAAAATTAAGCTTAATTTTAATTATGTAGTCAATTTAGCTGGTTATGTTGATCATTCACATAAAATAAAAACTATTAAAAGTCACTTTAATGGATGTAAAAATATATCATCATTATTTATTAATTCAAAAATTGAAAAATTCATTCAAATTGGCTCGAGTATTGAATATGGTAAAATTAAGTCTCCACAAAAGGAGAATGAATTTTCTAAAAATAAAATTCTCTCAAATTATGGAGAAGCAAAATTGTTAAGCACTAAATTTTTGTTAAACCTAAATAAAAAGTTTAGTTTTCCATCAGTTGTAGTTAGATTATATCTAGTTTATGGGCCATACCAAGATCCAAATAGAGTCGTTCCATTTACAATCCTAAATTCTATTTATGGAAAAAAATTTAATTGTTCAAATGGAAAACAATTGAGAGATTTTTTATACATTGATGATGCAATTAATGGCATTATCAAAATTTTAAAAAAAAAAGAATTATCAGGTGAAATAATAAATTTGGGCTCTGGTAAACCTAAAAGTATTAAAAATGTTATTCTAAAAATATCAAAGATTATTAATTCTGGTAAACCAAAATTTGGAAATATTCCGTTACGAAAAGATGAGATTTTTAAGTTGTATCCGGAAATCTCAAAAGCAAAAAAATTATTAAAATGGAGGCCAAAAACTAATATTGATATTGGATTGAATAAAACAATTAATTTTTACAGAAAAAATATTCTTAAATTTAATTTTAAATAGATTGAAAAATTTTTTTTAATGATTTTTTTAAAAAACTTATCATTTTAAAAAATTGTACATATATTTGTAAATAATTTTAGAGACCTCTCGATAGCCATTTTTTGTGTAATGACCATCATACTTATGAAAAAGTTTTTTACTAGGATTAGATTTTTCATAATTTTTAAGACTATTTGCAATCAGTAAATAATCTATATTTTTATCTATTTTTGATAAAAGAATTTCATCGATACGATTATAATGATACCCCATTTCAATATCCAAGTTCCTTGCCCAAGGATGCACTATTAAGAAAAATTTTTTATTGTTTTTTTTTGCGTATAAATAAAATTCATTAATTTTTGTTGCACTATTATTGATAATTTTTTCCTGAATGTTCTTATCATTTTGAAAATCATCATAATATCTAAAACAATATTTTTGATTACATTTAACTTTTTTTTTAGACTCTATTTCTTTTTTTAACTGAAATAAATATTCTGAAACTAATCCAATTCTGGCGTCTTGTTCTTTTATATTAGTTTTCAAAAAAATATTATTTTTTTTATCTATTAGGAACTGAGGGGCTATTTTATTATTTAATAAATAATCATAAACTTTAAATAAAAAATAAATACTAAATAATTTGAAATCATTTTTATGCCAATAATCCATATGATATGTAAAACCATGATGATTCTGTAATTTTTTCACTATTGAATTTATTTCATCTTCCGACAAAAAATTCATCTTTTTTGATAAATAAAAATTAAAATCTAAATCATCTAAATTATCAAAGTAATCGTTACCAGAAAAAAAATTATACAAAATAATTTCATGAGGAATAAGATTTTCTAATTTTTTGTAGGCATAAAATTGTTGATTTATTCCTGATCCTCGATTTCCAAAATTTATAAAATTATAATTTTCTATTTTTTTTTCTATCAAAGAAACCCAACCATATTTAATATTGTCCTCTGAACCTGTGCCTCTAGTAAATGAATCGCCTATTGCAATTATACTTTTTTTATCAAAATCGATACCATTATCAAAAAAACCTAGATTCAAAGAATTTTTCAAAATATTTTTTGTTTTAAAAATATCTACGAATTCTGATGTGAAATGAACAACTTCATTATCTGGTTTTGAAAAAACTAAACCAACATCTTTTGAAAAAAAATAATTTGAATTACCAAGATGTTTTTTTTTATATAAATTAAATTTTAAGCGCTCATCGTTAATTGAAAAAAAACCAAAAGAAAATATTTCAAATAATATTAAATTATAAAATATAAATAAAAGAATTGATAATTTTTTTTTAGAAATTTTCATTTTTTGATAATGCTCTTTTTAATTTACAACTATAATAATAAAATTGCATTTGTTATTAAAAAATATGCTTAAGCATAAAGTAAATAATATTATTAATATCTATTAGCAAGAAAATATTAAGTATTTATGGGTTGGAATTTAAAAATTGCCTCGATATAAACTTATTTAAAATTTAAAAATTAACAAATATTTTAGATGATAAGCTTTAATAGTAGAAATTTACCTTTGTTGTTATGTTTGTTTCTTCCTTTTACCTATATTGTTGGTATTTTAATTACTGAAATTTTTGTACTATTTTTAACACTCTATTTTTTATTTTTTAATAAAGACTTCAAATATTTTAAATATAAACAGATTATTGCCCTCTTGATTTTTTCATTTTATATTGCATCAATTGCAGTTATAAAAATTGATCATAATGATTTGAGACTTTCTTCAATATTTTATTTCAGATTTATTTTGTTAGCGCTGTCAATAAATTTTGTTTTGACCGAAGGAGAAAACAAAGTAGTAGAATTTAAAAAAATATTAATTGGAATTTTTTTGATATTTTTGTTTATATTTTTTGATTCTCTTTATCAATTTGTAATAGGAAAAAATTTTTTTGGTAATGAAATAATTAATGATAGAATATCTAGTATCTTTGGAAATGAATTAATCTTAGGAGGTTTTTTAATAAAAACTCTACCTATATTAATATGGCTTATATTTTATTTCAAATTTGAAATAAAAAAAAATATTTTTTTCTTAACATTTTTTTTTAGTTTATTTCTGATTACAATATATTTATCAGGCGGAAGAACCTCTTTTGGATTGATGATAATATTAGTTGCCTTATTAATTTTTTTCATCAAACCATTAAAAAAAATACTTTCTTACTCATTAATGATACTTTTAGCATTTATTTGTCTTACTTCCTTCTTTAATTTTGGTAAATCAGCAATTTTTGACAGAACGGTAAAAAAAACATTTAATCAAGTAACAAATAACTTATTTGTTAAAGAAGATGAAAATAAAGTTAGCTATTATACACTTGAGAAATTTAAGAATTCAAAAAAAGAATTTAAAAGTAATATAATGATTTTCTCAAAAGATCATAATGGTCATTATGAGCTTGCTTTAGATTTATTTTATAAAAACAAAATTTTTGGTGTTGGACCTAAAGGTTTTAGGTTTCATTGTAGAAAAATTGATTATGATCCAGAAATAGGAATATGTTCAACTCATCCACACAACACTGCTATTCAAATATTATCTGAAACTGGTATTATAGGCTTTTTATTTTATATAGTGGTTATATTATTTTTATTATTTAATTTATTTAAATATAATAATAAAAATTTAGAAATGAACCATAAATGTAAATTTTTATTAATATCCATAGCCATTTTAGTACATTTATTCCCTTTATTACCCAGTGGAAATTTTTTTAATAACTGGATATCTATAATAACTTTTTATCTCTTTGGCTTATATTTTTATTCATATAATAACTTGAAAAAAATATAATTAAAATAGATTTTGATTTTGTAGTAAATTCAGCTTGTTATGTTGATCACTTACATAAATTAAAAACAATGATTATTAAATTTAATAAATGCCTAAATATAAACTTATTTATAATTTAAACAATCAAGTTCAAGATTTTAATTATACAAATGAGTAATCCAAAAGTAAGTGTAATAGTTAATTTTCATAATGGTGAAAAATATTTAAGACAATGTCTAGATAGTATTATTGAACAAGATTTTAAAGATTTAGAAATAATATTATGGGACAATAATTCAAATGATGACTCTTCTAAAATAATAAAAAGCTATGAAGATGAAAGAATAAGATATTTTTTTAATAAAGAAAAAGTTTCACTCTATAAAGCAAGAAATCAAGCAATATATAACGCAAAAGGTGAACTAATTTCATTTCTCGATTGTGATGACTGGTGGGAAAAAAATTATTTATCATCTAGGAAAAAATTTTTTTTTAGTGAAGATTTTGATTATTTTTATTGTAATGTAAAATGTTTTTATCAGCATCGAAATAAATCAAAAATTTATAAAAATTATAAATTACCCAATGGGTATATTTTTGATTTTTTATGTAAAGATTATTTCTTGATTATAAGTGGGGTTATTTTTAAAAAAAAATTATTTAATAAATATGGATTTTTTAATGAAAATTATAACATAATAGGTGACTATGATTTTTTGATGAATATTTCGCAATTTTGTAAAGCCCATGCATGTGAATTACCATTATTAAATTATAGAGTGCATGATCAAAATTTTTCAAAACTTAATAGCAAAATGTTTTATGATGAATATAAAAATTGGTTTAACAAAAATATTTCACAAAATAAAAATTATTTAGATAATATAAAATTATTTAAGATAAGATTGAGTTATTTGGAAATATCATATTTGATTTTAAATAAAAAAAAAAGTTACGATGTCCTAAAAAAAATATTCTGTCATAAATCCTTTAAAGAAAAGATAAAATTATTAATTTTATTTTTAGTTCCTAAAGAAATCATTAAATATTTAAAGAAATGAAAGATTATTTAGTTATTTCAAACGATAAAATTTTTTGTAAGAATAATGAAATTTCTTCAAGTTATAATGACACAATTAATATTTTAGAAGCCATTGGGAAAAAATTTAAGATATTTTTATTATCAAGAAATTCAAAAAAAAAGATTTCATTTTCAAAAAAAATAGATCGAAAGATAATTAAATTAAACTATTTATCTATTTTATCTTTAAAAAAAAATAAAAAAATAAATTTATTTATGATTTCAATTACACCAAGAAATTTAATTAATTTTTTAATCATACGTTTGTTGTTAGGTGAAGTTTCTGGCTATATTTATTTGAGGAGTGATGGTTACCAGGAATATAAAGCTAAGATTGGGATCATTGGATATTTCATTTATCATATAATGCTTTCTTATTTAAAAAAAAAATTAAAAATAATTTCTGTATCAAATACAATTTACCACTCAGAAAAAGAATTAATTGTAACTCCTTCAGAATTAGACAAACATTGGTTTGCTAAAAACAAGAAAATTCAAACTGATTTTCCAAACTTACTATATTTAGGAAGAGTTAAAGTTGAAAAAGGTGTTTTTTCTTTACTTAAATTGTTTAAAAAAATGAAAAATGATTTTAAATTATCAATAGTTGGTGGATCTAAAAGTTTTAGAGAAACTTCCAATATTTCTTTTGTAAAAGTAGTCTCTAAAAAAAAGGAGATTGTCAAAATGTATGACGGTCATAATATCTTTATATTACCTTCCTTTACAGAGGGATCTCCAAAAGTGATATTAGAAAGCCTAGCAAGATTAAGACCTATAATTGTTTTTACAGAAATAAAACATGTTAAATCAAATTTTAGAGGTATTTATATTTGCAAAAGAAATAGTTCTAGTTTAGAGAAAAAAATAAACTATATCCTGAATAATTATGTAAGAATTCAAGAAAAAATGAAAAAAAATATTTTACCTAATAAAGCTCATTTTCAAAAAGAATTAATAAAAATTTTGGATGAAAATTTTTAAAGTTATAAATCTATGATCAGTTTTTATGTAATTTTTATTTTATTGAACATTATAATATTTTTTAACTTAGATAGGTTGTCTAAATTTATTAATATTTTCGATAAACCAGATAATCTTCTCAAAAAACATAAATCAATAGTACCACTAATTGGTGGTTTTATTTTGATTATAAATATTTTTACTTATGTTATTTTAGATTTAATATTTAATTTACAATACTTTGATATAAATATTTCAAAAAGAGAATATTTTTCACTTTTATTTTTAATTTTGTCATTTTTTTTAATTGGATCGTATGATGACAAATATCAAATAAAACCAGAAAAAAAATTTTTTCTAAGTATTTTAGTTTCTATAATTGTTATCACAATCAACAAAGATATGTTGATAAATAATATTTCAATTTCTTTTTATAATCACATTATTTATCTAAATAACTTTAAATATTTTTTTACAATATTCTGCATTATCATTTTAATAAATTCTTTAAATTTTTACGATGGTATTAATGGACAATCAATAATTTTTTTTATTATCTCTTTTTCTTTTCTAGCAATTAAATCTTCCTCTCCAACAATATACATTCTATTTATTTGTCATCTTTTATTTTTATTATTTTTAAATTTAAGAAATAAAATATTTCTTGGGGACAATGGAATTTATGTTTTAACGATTATTTTATCTATATCACTAATATATGAACATAATGTTTATAAAAGTATAATTTTTGCAGATGAAATTTTCTTACTTCTTTTTTTGCCGGGTTTAGATTTGTTAAGATTAACTATTTTAAGATTAATGAAAGGAAAAAATCCTTTTTATGGAGACAGAAATCACATACATCATTTATTGGTAAAAAATTATTCTTTGATCAAATCTAATTTTATTTTGTTTGTATTAGCAATCATACCAATTGTATCTTTTAATATTTTAAAATTAAATTTCTTTTTAGTAATCTCTATTTTTTTAATTTTTTACTTAACTATAATACTAAAGTTGAAAAAACATGGATCTTTTTAAAAAATTTTGTTTTTTTTTAGAAAAAAATATAATTAAACATTATCCTAATTTTGACAAATAACTTTATAAGGTAAAAGAAATTATACAAAAAATTAATTTTAAGAGGAAAAATGAAAGTTTTAGTTACTGGTGGTGCTGGATATATCGGAAGTTGTGTATCTCAATATTTAATTGATAAAGGGATAAAAGTAATAGTAGTTGATAATCTTTCAACAGGCTTGAAAAGAAATATTCCAAAAAAATGTAAATTTTATAAATGTAACATTCAAGACTCAAGAAAGATTAATAAAATATTTAATAAAAATAAAATTGATATAGTTATGCATTTTGCAGCTTACGTTGATAATGCAGAGTCTATCTTGAGATCAAAAAAATATTTTAAAAATAATTATTATAATGGAAAAATTTTTTTTACTAATTGTATTAATAATGGAATTGACAAAATAATTTATTCTTCAACTGCTGCGGTTTATGGAAATAAAAAAAAAAAGATAAATGAAAAAGATATTTTAAAACCTTTAACGCCCTATTCTTCATCCAAAATACTTCTTGAAGAATTTTTAGAAAAAAATAAAAAAGATTTAAGCTGTATAGTTTTGAGATATTTTAATGTTGTTGGTGCAGATACAAGATTGAGATGTGGTTTTAATATTAATAGAGGTAGTAACGTATTTTTAAATCTCTGTCGTTCAACAAGTAAAAATAAGAAATTTAATATAAATGGAAAAAGTCATGATACTAAGGATGGAACTACTATAAGAGATTTTATTCACGTAAGTGATTTATCTGAAGTTCATTACAAGTTATCAAAACTAATAACGAAAAAAAAAATATTTTTAAAATTAAATTGTGGATATGGATTTGGTTTTTCTGTATTAGAGGTTTTACAAGAATTTATTAGGGTATCAAAAAAAAAAATTAATTATAAATTTGTAAAAAAAAGAAAAGGAGATATTGTTACTTCTATATCAAATTCATCAAAATTAAAAAAAATTATAAAATGGCAACCAAAACATCATTCTTTAAGTTACTTAGTTAAGTCATCATTGAATTGGTATAAAAAAAATGAAAAATTAACTAATTAATTATAGAATTATTTTATTGTAGAAAAATTATGATAAAGAATAAAAAAATATTAGTAGTCGGAGCTGGTGGTTTTATTGGTGGACATTTAGTCAGAAGACTATTGGACGATGGAAATTCGATTGTAGCAACAGACATAAAACCAAAAGAATTTTGGTTTCAAGATTATGAAAATGCACAAAATTATTATTCAATGGATATGAAAGAAATTCAAAATTGTAGAAAAGTAACAAAGGATGTGGATTTTGTATTTAACATGGCTTGTAATATGGGTGGTATGGGTTTTATTGAAAATAATAAAGCCGAATGTATGCAGTCCGTATTGATTAATACTAATTTATTAATTTCATGCAAAGAGTCTGGAGTTCAAAGATATTTTTTTTCTTCAAGTGCTTGTGCTTACAATACAACAAAACAAGAGGAGATTTTTATCAAAGGTTTAAAGGAAGAGGATGCATATCCTGCTAATCCAGAGGATGGATATGGTTGGGAAAAATTATTTAGTGAGAGAATGTGTAGGCATTTTATGGAAGATTATAACATACAAGTAAGAGTTGCTAGATATCACAACATATATGGCCCATATGGAACTTATGATGGAGGAAGAGAAAAAGCCCCAGCTGCTTTATGTAGAAAAGTTATTAATGCAAAAAAAAACAATGAAAATAAAATTGAAGTTTGGGGCGATGGAAAACAAACAAGAACATTTTTATATATTGATGATTGTATTGAAGGGACACTTAGATTATTTGAATCTGATTATTCTGGACCAGTAAATATAGGAAGTGATGAACAAGTTTCAATTAATCAAATGATAGAAATTTTAGAGAACATTTCAGGCATAAAAAAACTAGAAAGAATTTATCAATTAGATAAACCAAAAGGAGTTAGAGGAAGATCAAGTAATAATGATTTAGTTAAAAAAGTTTTAAATTGGAGTTTTAAAATTAAATTAAAAGAAGGTCTTAAAAAAACCTATGATTGGATTTATAGTGAAACCAATAAAAGGGGTTCAAATTTAAGCAAATATACAAAATCATAAATATAACTTAAAAAATAGTATTTATTAATTATTTTATTTATGATCTTTTCTTAAAGAATTATATGTTTGGTTGTTTATGATAAGTAAGGTGATTTTCAAAAATATTAAATTCAATAATATCAATCCAAATAAATTTAACAAATATATTGTTAAAAATGGTTTGTTTGTTTTTCCTGCAGGACCAGCTTTAGCTAGCATTCATAAATCAAAAATATATTATAATTCTCTTCAAAAAGCTGATTTCGTTTTTTTTGATAGTGGTTTTTTTGTTTTATTACTTAAAATTTTAAAAAATATAAATGTTTATAAGTTTTCTGGTTATAGATTTTTGAGTTTATTTTTTAGTTATTTGAAGAAAAATAAAAAAAAAACAATTTTTTCAATTGACCCTAATCTTTATTTTTCTAAATCTAATAAATTATATCTCAAAAGCTTAGGTATTAAAAAAGTAAATAATTATTTAGCTCCCAATTATAAGATAAAAAATTTTTCTGATAAAAAACTCTTAAAACTCTTAAAAGAAATAAAACCTAATTTTATAATTGTAAATATTGGAGGAGGTATTCAGGAAGTTTTAGGTTTGTACTTAAAAAAAAATCTTAAATTTAAAGTAACTATATTATGCACTGGTGGTGCAATTTCTTTTTTTACAGGGGATCAAGCACCAATTAATAATTTTATAGATAAATATTTTCTTGGTTGGTTAGTGAGACTTTTGTTTAATCCTATAATTTTTTTCAAAAGATATATTTTTGGATTAAGATTAATTCCAATGGTTCTTCTTGATAAGATAAAAGTAGAATATTAGTTTTTCACTAAGTGATTAAAATATTGAAAAAAGACTTACTTGAATTATATGTTTAAAATGTATATTCAATAGTAGTTTGAATAAAATATATTAATGAAAAAAAAAGTAGCTTTGATATTTGGTGTGACAGGTCAAGACGGGGCTTATTTGTCAAAATTTTTACTAAAAAAAAAATATAAAGTAATTGGAGTAAAAAGAAGGTCTTCAATTATAAATACTCAAAGAATTGATGATATATATAAGGATATTAATATAAAGTCAGATTTTATTCTACGTTATGGTGATTTATCTGACTCCTCATCAATTATTAAATTGATTGAAGAAACAAAACCCAACGAAATTTACAATCTTGCTGCGCAATCACACGTAAAGGTTTCATTTGAAGTTCCTGAATATTCCGCTGAAATAAATAGTTTAGGAGCATTAAGAATTTTAGAAGCAATAAAAAATTTAAAATTAGAAAAAAAAGTAAAGTTTTATCAGGCCGGTACTTCAGAAATGTTTGGTAGGACAAAAGAAAAATTTCAAAGTGAAAAAACTCCATTTTATCCAGCAAGCCCATATGGTGTTTCAAAATGTTTTGCTCATTGGATAACAATTAACTACAGAGAAGCTTACAATATGTTTGCGTGTAATGGAATTTTGTTCAATCACGAAAGTCCAATAAGGGGAGAAACTTTTGTAACAAAAAAAATTATTCAAGGTCTAGTTAATATAAAAAAAGGTAATCAAAAAAAATTATTTTTAGGCAATCTTTATTCCAAAAGAGACTGGGGTCACGCTAGAGATTATGTTGAAATAATTTGGAAAATGCTTCAACAAAAAACCCCCAATGATTATGTTATTGGAACTGGTAAAACTTTTACAATTAAAGAATTTGTTAACAAATCTGCAAAAAAAATTGGATTTAAAATTAGATGGACTGGTAAAGGCATTAATGAAAAAGCAATTAATATTGAAAATGGAAAAGTTTTGATTGAGTGTAAAAAAAGATATTTTAGACCAGTTGAGGTTAATTATTTGAAAGCTAATGCTAAAAAAGCTAAAAAGCTTTTAAATTGGTCGCCTAAAACATCCATAGATGAATTAATTGAAGAGATGATTCAGCATGAAGAAACTTATTATGATAAACAGTTATAGCAAAATATTTGTAGCTGGTCATAATGGTATGCTTGGTTCTTCTATTTTAAGAATACTAAAACAAAAAGGTTACAAAAATTTAATAACAATTGATAAAAAAAAATTAGATTTAAGGGATCAAAAATCAGTAAAAAATTTTTTTAAAAAAAAAAAACCACATGTAGTAATAATAGCAGCAGCTAAAGTTGGTGGGATTAAAGCTAATATAAATTATCCTGCAAATTTTATTAACGATAATTTACAAATACAAACAAATTTAATCTCAGCTAGTTATCACAATAAGGTTAAAAGATTAATTTTGTTTGGATCAAGTTGTATTTATCCAAAAAATTTAAAAAAACCTATTAAAGAAAATCAAATTTTAAGTGGCAAGCTTGAAAAAACTAATGAGAGTTATGCAGTAGCAAAAATTGCTGGAATTAAATTAATTGAGGCATTTAATGAACAATATAAAACAAACTATGTATGTTTAATGCCATGTAATTTATTTGGTCCAAATGATAATTATGATTTACAAAATTCTCATTTTTTACCCGCTCTTATAAAAAAAATATTTATAGCAAGTAAAAAGAAAAAAGGTAAAGTTGTTAAACTATGGGGCACAGGAAAACCATTAAGAGAAATTTTATATGTTGATGAAGCAGCTAAAGCATGTGAATTTTTTTTAAAAAAAAAAACAAAATCTAGTCTAATTAATATTGGCTCACCAATTGAAATGTCAATTAAAGATTATGCTAATAAAGTGAAAAGTATAATTGATCCCACAGTAAAAATTGAATTTAACAATGATATTAAATTAGATGGCATTAAAAGAAAGAAATTGGACACATCACTAGCAAATCGAATTGGTTGGAAAGCTAAAATGAATTTTTCTAAATCATTAGTTAAAACTATTGAGAATTTTATAGATTTTAAAAAATAATGATTTGAATTTAAATAGATTGTGACAATAAATTTAAGGTAGTTGCCTTAAATTGAATTATGTCTTAAATATTATAATGAAAAAAACTATTTTTATTTTTTTGGTCTTAGTTGTACTGATAACAACTTTTTTTACATATAAAATTGTGTCTGATAATTATGATAAACAAAATCAATTTTTCTTAAAACTAAAAGAAATAATTCCAATAGAATTAAAAAATAAATTAAGAGGTACAGTCTATAATTTAAGAGCAAATATCAATAAAGATGAGAATGAAAGAGTTCAACAAACAAAATTAAATCAAGGTTTAAATGGAAATTTAATTCAATCTAAAATAATTAAGTCTGAATTTGCTTCAAAAAAATTCTTAATTCGAGAATTTTTTCTACCCTTTGAGAGATTAGACTTAACATATGGTTGGCGAGCAATTGAAAATTCTAAAAGAGCTCATTATTTAGATGTAATTGACAACAAAACGGTAGCAGTTTCAGGGGATGGACAGTTTATCTTTTTTGAAACACAAAATTTTAATTCAAAAAAATTAGATCAAAAAATGATTGATTCTAACTTAGAGGAAATTGTAGAAAAAGAAAATTTTAAATTAATAGGGTTAAGAGATCTGCTTATTGATGAGAATAAATTATATATTTCAGTTATTTTACAAGATGAAAATGAAAATTATACAATTTCAATTTTATCATCAAAATTTAATATTAATAAATTAGAATTTGAATTTTTCTTCAAAACTGAAATGGATATAAAAAAATATTCAATAGGGACTGGAGGTAGAATTGCAAAATTTAAAGATAATAAACTATTATTATCGATAGGTCATTTTAGTGTTCCAGATAAAGTTCAAGATTCTAAACATTTAGCAGGAAAAATTATTTCAATTGATAAGTTGGATCAAAAATACGAATTAATATCGTTAGGACATAGAAATCAACAAGGACTTTTTTATTATCAAGATGAAAAAGGTAATCAATTTATTTTAAATTCTGAGCATGGCCCCAAAGGAGGCGACGAGATTAACGTTAATTATTTGGAAAATGAAAAATTGTATAATTTTGGCTGGCCAATAGCCTCGTATGGCATAAACTATGATGGTTCTAATCCATTTAAATCATCTCATAAAGATTCTGGATTTGATGAGCCATTGAAATATTTTACTCCTTCAATTGGAATAAGTGAAATAAGTGTAATAAGTAACAACGAGGATTTTAACACAATATACGCATCTTCGTTGAGAGCACATTCAATTTATTTAATTGAAATAAACAAAAAATTTACAAAAGTTTTTAATACAGATAGGTTAAAGTTAGATTATAGAATTAGAGATTTGAAGTATGTTGATAGCTTAGGTGGACATATATTAATTTTTGAAAATATTCCATCAATTGGATTTATTAAAAATAAAAGTTAAAAAGTTTATGAAAATATTAATTCAAGTTCCCTGTTTTAATGAGGAATTACAAATCAAAAATATCATAGAGGAGATTAGAAAATCATTGGATGGTAACAATTATGATTACGAAATTGTTATTATAGATGATGGTTCAACAGATAAAACTATAGAAATAGCAAAAGAAAACGGAATAAAAAATATTTTATCTTTAAAAAGAAACATGGGATTAGGTTTTGCATTTAATAAGGGAAGAATTTTTGCCCTTGAACAAGGTGTGGATATATTAATAAACACAGACGCAGATAATCAATATAAATCAGAATATATAAAAGATTTAATTGAACATTTGAAAAACTCAAATACCGATATAGTTATAGGCGTAAGAAAATTTGATGAAATAAAACATTTTTCAAAATCTAAAATTTTTTTACAGAAACTTGGAACAAGTGTTGTAAGATTAATTTCGGGTCAAAAAATTTCAGACGCATCTAGTGGGTTCCGAGCTTACAATAAAGAAGCTATTAAAAAACTTAGAGTTGACTCAAATTATAGTTATACTTTAGAGACATTAATTCAAGCAAAGGAAAAAGATTTATTAATAGGAGAGGTTCCTATTCAAATAAACCCACCAACACGAGAATCTAGATTATTTAAGTCGACAACAGAGTTTATTTTAAAACAAATGCTAATTATTTTAAAAACTTTTCTTTTATATAAACCTTTACAATTTTTTTCTACTTTATCAGTTTTGCCAATTTTCATAGGTTCTTTTACTATACTTAGATTTGTTTATTTTTTTATTTTTGAAAGTGGGGATGGCCACATTCAATCTTTAATATTAGGTGTAACATTAGTTTTAATTGGTTTGTTGCTCTTTTCTTTAGGCTTATTGGGATATCTTATAAAAAATGCAAAAAAAAATATTGAGGAAAAATTTTGAAGTTTTTTATATATAGATATTCTTTAATATCATTTCTTAGTTTTATCATCTCAAATTTTTTATATAATATTTTTTTAACCATATTTCATGAATCTCTTGCTTCGTTATTTTCACTACTTTTAATATTGAATTTGAATATATTTTTTTTTTTTAAACTTAAGATATTTAATACAACTAAAGCTAATTATTTAAAAATTTCTATAATATCAATTGTTTTTAGAACTTTTGAATACTTCCTATTCAATTTATTATTTCTTTATGTCCTAATAGAGATTAAAAGTAGTTATGTTTTTGCATTAACACTAATATTAAGTTTTACAATTAAATCTGTAATATTTTATAAAAGTTCGGATTTAAAATAATGTAATAATTATTCTGGTAATCTTTCAATTATTAAATAATTATTAATTTTTTTTATATTTATTTTACTTTTTGTACAAATAAATTTTATATCCCAACATAATCTACCCTGCCAACCATTTCCCTTTTTTCCATTAGCCTCTAAATCTGGTTGAAATGTTGAAATTATTGTACCACTATTTTTTGGATTCAAAATATAGCTATTATCAATTTTTTTTATCCCAAAAAATATTTCATTCTCATTATTTATTCTTTTTATATTTTTTGAAAAGTTGAAGAATAAAAATAAAGATATGAAAATCAAAAAAATTTTTTTTGAAAGAATTCTTTGTTTATAAATTAAAACGCTAACTAGAAAAACTAAACTTAAAAAATTAATTATTCCAAATCTGTAAACTGGCGAAAAATTTAACCAAAATAAAAATCCGAAAATTACGAAAAAAATAAAATATTTAAAATAATAAAATTTTTGAATAGACTGTGTTTTTTTTTTTAAAAAAAATAAAAATATAGTTAATGGTAGTATCATGGTCAAAAGATGTTCTAGCATCCCTGGATAATTTCTTTTAAACCAGAAAGGTATCCAGGTAAAATTTTTTAAATATTCCTCTTCTGAAAGTATTCCTTTAGCAGTAGCAAAGTAACTTTTATTAATTAATTCTAATCTATATTTAGCATTTAAAAAATATTCATCAAACCACGAAACATCAAAACAACTTAAGTTTGATGGAAAAATAAAACATCCAGTATAGATAAATTGTTGAAGAAAAAATAAAAAACAAATTAAATAAATAAAAATATAATGAAATTTAAAAATATCTTTAATTATAATTTTATAATTTTTGATTAACAAATATAAAGTTAATAATAAAATTGGTATTGAGCTAAACTTAATTAAGATAGCAAAAGAAGCAAAAGCAAAATTGTTATAAAAAAATTTTTTTTTTGTAACAATTTCTTTTTCTTCGCCAAATCTCAAGAAATTGTAAATTGATAGAATTGAAAATACAATTGAAGGTATATCATTTCCGAATTCTGATATTCTAGTAAATTTTAATATTAGGTAAAAAATACTTACGATTAAAAAATAATTACTTATATTACTCTCTCTTTTTGTTATTATTCGATCTATAGAAAATATTATAAATAAACAGTAAATTAAGAAAGTTGGTACAGCTACATAGCTATAATCATCTGTTAAATAAAAAATTGATTGGATATTGATCCAAATTGAATTATGGACAAACGCACGGTTTAAATTTGCTAGACCAAATATTATTTTTTCATTTATGATGTTAATAATATATGGAAGATGGTAGTAACCAAAGTCTTCATGATATTTCTGACTAATATAAATAGGAATTAAAACTAAAAAAATTAATAAATAAATTAATAATTTTTTTTTTAATTTTATCTTTAAAAGATAGCTCTTTAGTCCAAATATAAATCCAATCAATAAAATGATTAGAGATAAATAAATGCTAATTTTAAGAAAAAAATGTATTAAAGTTATGAAAAATGCAGCTACAATAAATCCATAGAATATACTCTCAAAAAAATTATTATTTATTTTGTGAATTAGTATCTGACCTAAACCTGATAGAGAAAAAATTGTAATAAAACAAAAAGTGATAAAGTAAGCTGTTTCAATAATAATCATTTGAAAAACTAATCTAAGCGTAATTTTTCCTTAAATCTAACACAAATATCAAAAAAATATCTTGATATTGAAACAAATTTTTATATAAGTCCTTTGCCTGGTGATTATAGCGAAGAGGTAATACCCGATCCCATACCGAACTCGGAAGTCAAGCTTT